>Ga0187871_10000337_pt1 | contig 45270 bp, 40 predicted proteins | sample June2016WEW_16_1_FD_132988 | JGI IMG/M metagenome (GOLD analysis project Ga0187871, IMG submission 132988) | Peatland microbial communities from SPRUCE experiment site at the Marcell Experimental Forest, Minnesota, USA - June2016WEW_16_10 | ecosystem: Environmental > Terrestrial > Soil >...
AGCCCACGAACCAGGCCGTGCTGTGGCCCGGCATGTCGAATTCGGGAACTACGCGAATGCCGCGATCGCGCGCGTAGGCGATCAGGTCGCGCGCCTCATCTTGCGTGTAAAACATCCGATCCGAGCCCATTTCATGCAGCTTCGGAAATTTCTTGCTTTCAATGCGGAAGCCCTGATTTTCCGACAAATGCCAGTGGAAGACGTTCATCTTCACGGCTTCCATGCCGTCGATGTTGCGCTTCAAAACGTCGAGCGGAACGAAATGCCGGCTTACATCGATCATCAGGCCGCGCCAAGGAAATCGCGGCGTGTCTCGAATGGTGACCGCGGGCGCAGCGAATCCGTCCGAGCTGACTCCAACAAGTTGCAGGAATGTCTGCAGGCCATGCAAGGTCCCCAGGGTCGTCGACGCGCTCAACTTCGCGCCTTCCGGCGTCACTTCGAGCACGTAACTCTCGTCCTCGCCCAGTTCCTGGATCTCTTTGCTCTCATGATCCGTGTGGATTGTCAGCGTACCCTTGCCGGAGGCGACCGGCTTCGCAAACGACGGTATTCCGGTCTGGCGAGAAAGCTGTCGCAGGAACCGTTGGACGGCACGCTCCAGGTGGGGATCGGTGTGTCCGGTTTGCGCCACGGAGAATGTGGCGTCGATGCGCAGACCGCCCGTGCCCGCCTCCACGCTGGACGGCCAGGGCATGAGGTTCAGCTGCGGCTGCGTTTGCGCTCTTGTCGGCAAGGCCTGTACCAATCCCGCAAGCACGAGCATTCCGATCATGATCACTCCCCGCATCCAGCCGTTGTGCATCATTATGCCTGTGCCCCCACGCGGAAAACCCGCCACTAATTCGTTTCAATAGCGCTACGCATACTCGCACAGTCGGCTGTCAGCAGAAAACCCATTTTCCAGACTGGGCCGAAATGGCCGTAGCTGCCCGAAAGTTTGCGGCTGGCCAGCGCCACGGGCTAGGTTAGAATATCGCTAGCATGCGGTCACGATGAAAACATCCATCGCCATCTATCCCGGCTCGTTTGATCCGGTCACCAACGGTCATCTCGACCTGATCGAACGGGGCGAGAAGATGTTCGATTTGGTGATCGTGGCGGTGCTACGCAACGCCGAAAAGCAGCCGCTGTTCACCGTGCCCGAGCGGGTGGAAATGCTGCGCGAAGTGACCCAGCGGTGGCCCGGAGTGGAAGTGGACGTTTTCGACGGCCTGCTGGTCGAATACGCGCGAAAACGTGGCGCCGGAGTGATCCTGCGCGGAATCCGCGCGGTGTCCGACTACGAGTACGAATTGCAGATGGCGCTGATGAACCGGAAGCTTGAGCCCCGATTGGAAACCGTGTTCATGCTGCCGGGCCAGCCGTATAGCTACTTGAGCTCGAAACTTGTGCGCGAAATCGCCCAACTCGGCGGGCCCCTGGATGGACTGGTGCCCCCGATCGTCGAAGAAAGATTGCGTGCGAAAAACGCGAAGGATTCGTGAGTATCGGGTCACGTAAGCGGTAAAGCTGCCAGCGAAGAACCATAGAGGAGACAGAGCGTGCATCTCACCGAACGCATCAACCGCATACAAATCTCGCCGACATCCGCGGTCATCGCCGAAGCGGAAAAACTCAAGGCTCGCGGCGTCGATATCGCCGACTTTGGGCCCGGCGAGCCCGACTTTCCCACGCCGGATCACATCAAGAAAGCGGCCATCCGCGCGATCGAGCAGAACTATACCAAGTACACGGCGACCGGCGGCATCATGCCATTGCGCGAAGCGATCTGCGAGTGGCATAAACGCGAACTCGGGTCCCACTACGAGCCGAAGGAATGCGTGGTCAACGTCGGCGGCAAGCACTCCATCTTCAACGTCGTGAGCGTGCTGGTACAGCAAGGCGACGAGGTCATCATTCCAGCGCCGTACTGGGTCAGCTACCCGGACATCGTGAAATATGCGGGCGGAACTCCGGTTTATGTGGAGAGCCGGCCGGAAGATGAATTCAGCGTGACCGCCGCGGTGATCGAAAAAGCCATCACACCTAGGACCCGCCTGGTTATTCTGAGCTCACCGAACAATCCCACCGGCGGCGTAATTCCACCAGATGAATACGAACGCATCCTTGCAGCCTGCAAGAAGCACAATGTGTGGCTGATGGGCGACGAATGCTATTCGCACTTCACCTACGATCCGCACAAGCCCTTTTCCATCGCGAGCCACGCGGGCTCCAAAGCGCACGTCGTCATCATCGGGTCCATGTCGAAGACGTTCGCGATGACCGGCTGGCGCATCGGCTACACGCTTGCGCCGGAGGCGTTGGTGCAGGCCACGGTGAAATTGCAAAGCCAATCCACGTCGAACCCCACATCGATCGCGCAGCACGCCGCACTCGAGGCGATGCGCGGCCCGATGGACACCGTTCCCGTGATGCTGGCGGAATACGCGAAGCGCCGGAAGCGCATCGTTGAAGGCTTGCGCGCCATTCCCGGGGTGACCTGCGAATGGCCTGGCGGCGCGTTCTACGCGTTCCCCAACGTTGCCGCGCATTTGGCCAACGGCAACAGCGGCCAGGCGCTCGCGAAGGACACCGGCGAACTCGCCAGGATGCTTCTCGATCAAGCGCGCGTGGCTGTGGTGCCAGGCGACGCCTTTGGCGCACCGGGATACTTGCGGCTTTCTTACGCCACCTCCATCGAGCGCATCGACGAAGGTCTGCGCCGCCTGGACCGCTTCTTCTCCCGAGCCGAAGCCGCGGCCTGATTCGTGAAACCCGCGCCGCAACGCATCGAGCCGATATTCAGTCCGCGCATCTGGGGCGCTCGCTCGCTTGCCCCGCTCTATCCCGAAAAATCGGATCTAGCGGAACCTCTCGGCGAGGCTTGGCTGACGGGTCTCGACTGCAAGATCGCTACTCCCGAGTTTCGCGGCAAGACGCTGCGCGAAGCTTGGCGCGAGATGCCCGCCGAATGGCGCGGCACAGAATTCGGCGCAGGGGATGATTTTCCTCTCTTGGTGAAGTTCATTTTCCCAAAGGAAATGCTTTCGCTCCAGGTGCATCCCGACGACGCCTACGCTTCGGTTCATGAGCGCGCCGCCGGCGGACGTGGAAAAACCGAAATGTGGCACATCGTTTCGGCCGATTCCGATGCCCGGATACTGCTGGGCTTGAAACCCGGCGCGGACAAAAAGGCATTCCTTGCCGGACTACAGGATCAGACGCTGGAATCACTTTTTGAGATTGTTCTCGTGCGGGCCGGCGACACTATCTTTGTTCCCGCGGGAACTCCGCACGCCATCGGTCCCGGCATGGTCGTATGTGAAGTGCAGGAATACTCCGATCTGACGTATCGCGTCTACGACTATTGCCGCCTCGACGCTCAGGGCCAGCCTCGTGAACTGCACATCGAAAAAGCCCTGCAGGCAACGAACTTCGGTTCGACTCTCGCCGGGAAAACGGCCAGGCTGCCGCTGCCTGCGAAAGATGCTGAACGCTCCTTGCTGGCCGCCTGCCGCTATTTCGCAACGGAACGATGGAAGCTTTCGTCTCCGTCGGCGATTCCTGTTGGCTCGGAGCATTTCGATCTTGTCGTCGTGCTTACCGGTAGGGGAGTTCTGAGGTCACACGACTTTGGGTTTCCGATCGAACAGGGTGAATGCTGGTTTCTACCGGCGAACCTTCGGGAGTGCCATTTCGTACCTATAGAGCCGACGGTGCTAATCCGCACTTACGTTCCTCAACTTCCTGCTCTGCGCGAGGAGTTGCTGAACGCAAAGAAGGGCGTGGCGGTGAACCATACGATTTTCGATTGAGATGGACTCCAATGGCCGCGGATAAACTGACAACGCACGCCGTGATCCTGGCCGGAGGGCGCGGCACTCGCTTTTGGCCGCGCAGCCGCACGCGCACGCCTAAACAACTGCTGAACATCGTCGGAAAAGAAACCATGCTGGAGCAGACCGTCGCGCGCTTGCGGCCGATCATTCCTCCGGAGCGCATTTGGACGGTGACCAATAGCGCGCAAGCCCAGCAAGTGCGCAAACAAGTGCCCGCCCCCGCTCGGCGGCGTGTGCTGACCGAACCCGTCGGGCGCAACACCGCGGCGGCAATCGCGCTGGCGGCGCTTCACGTGCGCCACGCCGCACGCGGCGATGTGCTGCTGGCTGTGCTGCCCGCCGACCACTACATCGCGAACCCGGAACGCTATCGCGTGATCGTGCGCGCGGCGCTCGATATGGCGCACGCTCCCGGCCGCATGGTCGTGCTCGGGATTCCACCTACTCGCCCTGACACGGGCTTCGGATATATCGAGCGCACGGGAAATGCGCTCGATTCCAAAGGCTTTCCCGTTTTTGCGGTGCGGCGGTTCACCGAGAAACCCGCGCTCTCGCTGGCGAAGGAATACGCCGGGTCCGGTGATTATCATTGGAACGCCGGCATGTTTTTCTGGCGCGTCTCGACGTTTCTGGACAACCTGAAGCACTATTTGCCGAAGACGTCCGCAGCTTTGGAGTCTCTCGCCACAACCATCGGTAAGCGCAACTACGAAAAGCATCTACGCGAGATCTATCCGACGCTCGAGAACATTTCTGTCGACTACGCGATCCTCGAGCCGGCCACGCGCGAGCAAGGCCAGCCCCGCGTCTTCGTGTTTCCCGCCGAAGTGGGCTGGAGCGATATCGGCTCCTGGACCGCGGTGTACGAACTCCTCGCCAAAAAGCCGGGCGAAAACATTTTCGCTGGTGAGGGTCACGCCATCGATGCTGAGGGGAACTTTTTGTGGAGTCCCAGTAAATTCATCGCGGCCATCGGTATCCACGACCTGGTGGTCGTCGAGACTCCGGACGCCTTGCTGATTTGCCCGCGCGAACGCGCCCAGGATGTCGGCAAGATCGTCAAAAAACTCGAAGAACTGCAGCGAAAAAATTTACTGTAAACAGGCCAATCCGGCCTGTCAGCTGCCATATCGCGTCGCGTATACTCAACCTCTTATGACTTCCATTCGCTTTGGAACGGATGGCTGGCGCGGCATCATCGCCGAAGATTTCACCTTCGCGAATGCCCGCATCGTCGCGCACGCCATTGCGCGCTATGTGGTCCGCGGAGAAGACGCCCGCAAAGGCGTGCTGATCGGCTACGATCACAGGTTTGCCGCCGACCATATCGCCGCCGCCGTCGCCGAGACCATCAGTGCGACGGGAACGCCGGTGTGGTTGACCGACAAGCCCTGCCCAACGCCCGCGATCTCGCTCCTCGTTCGTCAGCGAAAAGCGGCCGGTGGTCTCGTCATCACCGCCAGCCACAATCCCTACCGCTGGAACGGCATCAAGTACAAAGCTAGCTACGGCAGCAGTGCGCTACCCTCCATCGTCGCCCAAATCGAAAGCGAACTCGACAATGTCCAACGGGACGGCGTGCCGCCGTTGCCCCCGCGCAAAGATTTGATTCAATCGCTGGAGCCGCGCTCTCCCTACCTCGATACCATCGAGAAGCTCGTCGATTGGGATCGCCTGCGCGCTGCGAAGTTTCGCTTCGTCTCCGATGCCATGCACGGTTCTGCGGCGGGACTCCTCCCCGATCTCTTCAAGCGCAACGGCATCTCCTGCGACGAAATTCGTGGCACGCGCGACCCGCTTTTCGGCGGCGCGCATCCAGAACCTATCGACCCGCACATCGACCCGCTGCGCAAAGCGGTCCGTGCCGGGAAATACGACGCCGGCTTTTGCGCCGACGGCGACGGCGACCGCATCGGCGCCATCGATCGCGACGGTTCCTTCGTCAATCCGCACCAGATTTTCGCGCTGCTCGTCTGGCATCTCGTCGGAACGCGCAATCTGCCCGGCGACATCGCCAAAACCTTTTCGGTAACTAAATTAATCGACAAATTGGCCGCCAAGTTCGGCCGCACCCTGCGCGAAGTCCCAATCGGCTTCAAATACATCTGTGAACTGATGTTGGAGCAAAATATCCTGATCGGCGGTGAAGAAAGCGGTGGCATCGGCACAAGCTTGTATCTTCCCGAGCGAGACGCGACGGTTTCCGCCTTACTGCTCGCGGAACTCATGGCGTGGCACGGGAAATCACTCGGCGAATTATTAGGCGCGCTGCACGCGGAATTCGGCGAATACCACTACGGTCGCGTCGATCTGGATCTGAAGCCCGGTCAGAAAGAAAAAGCTCTCGAGCATTTCTCCAACGCGAAAATGCAAAAGCTGCTTGAATGGCCCGTCGCAGGCCGCGAGGACATGGACGGAATCAAGTTGTACCTGGGCAAAGCGGGCTGGGTCATGGTCCGCGCATCGGGCACGGAGAATTTGCTCCGCGTCTACTCCGAAACCAACAAACCCGAAACCACGCGCCGTGTTCTAGGCGCCGTTACCGAAGCCGTGCGCAGCCTGTAGCATAGGTAAGCTTCCGCTCACATGGAGACGCCCACATGGAAACCGTAAATCTCAACGACAAGTTCAGCCAGTTCTCCGACTATTTCCATCCCCGCGTCATCGGCGACTTGAACGACACCCACGTCAAAGCCGTGAAGCTGAAGGGCGAGTTCGTCTTCCACCACCACGACAACGAAGATGAACTGTTCCTGGTCGTGAAAGGAACGCTGCGTATGAAATTTCGCGATCGCGAAGCCATAATCCGCCCGGGCGAATTCGTGATCGTGCCAAAGGGCGTCGAACACTGTCCGGTAGCGGACGAGGAAGTTCACCTCATCCTGATCGAGCCCAAATCCACCCTGAATACAGGTAATATCAGTAACGAAAGGACCGTCGCCAAGCTCGAGCGCATCTGACGCCCCATCCTGCTCAGCAGTGACAATCGACCTCTTATGGAACGCCGCTTCTACACGCTCGATGTTTTCACCACCACTCGCTTCGAAGGCAACCCACTCGCGGTCATCACCGATGGCGACGGCCTCACTGACGACGCCATGCTCGCCATCGCGCGCGAGATGAATCTTTCCGAAACCGTCTTCGTGCAAAAACCCACCGAAGACAACGCGCTAGCTCGTCTGCGAATTTTTACCACCCGCGAAGAATTAAAGCTCGCCGGCCATCCGGTCATTGGCACGTGGTTCCTTCTCGCCGAACTCGGCGTCGTTCCCGCGCAGGAAGGCGGTGTCCACATTTTGCAGCAGACCGGCGCAGGCGTTTTGCCCGTCGAGATTCGCTTCAAGGAAGGCCGCCCGCAACGCGTGACCATGACCCAGAAGGTAGCTACATTCCGTCCCGCGAAAATCAACAAGAAAGCTCTCGCCGCCGCTCTCGGCCTGGCCGCGAAAGATCTCGATCCGCAACTCGAACCCGAATTCGTCTCCACAGGCATTTCTAACCTGATGTTGCCTCTGCGCAATCGCGCGGCCCTCGCAAAAATCTCCATGAACATGATCGACCTGCGCAAACTGCTCGGGAACAATGGCGCAATGGCCTACTGCTTCACCTCCGGCGTCAACGGCAAAATCTTTTCGCGCGGCATGCTCCCGTGGGAACAATACGAAGATGCTGCAACGGGATCCGCCGCAGGCTCGCTCGGCGCTTACCTCGTGCGCCATGGCAAACTCTCCGCAGGCCACACCCTAAGCATCCTGCAAGGTGAGGAAATGGGTCGCCCGAGTCACATCGAGGTGGAAGTGACAAAGAGTGGAAAGAAATTAGTGCCGCGCGTCAGCGGCGCCGCCGTGAAAGTCTTCGAAGGCACGATCGACGCCTAACGTCGGAACACTCCAAGTGACACAGGCTTTGTAAAATCTGCGCGGCAACCGGACGGCACGGCTTCAGCCGTGCGGCAAAGGCTCGCTTTCCATCCGGCTTTAGCCGCTGAGGCGCGTTTTCGCATCGCTACACAAACTCTTTACCTTTGAAAAAACGCGAACTCCGCGATCAAAGGGTTTCAGCAGCCGGTTGCGATGTGGCCAGAGTCTTCCGGAAAGCATCAAGAATGCCATTCACAAACGCGCCAGACTCTTCCGAAGAAAACTTCTTGGCAAGATCGACAGCTTCATTGATAACGACCTTCGGCGGCGTATCCGTGGCCCGCAACTCGTGCATCGCCAAACGCAAAACCGCCCGATCGATAATCGCCAGCCGTTCCAAACGCCAGTTCTCCGCGTGCTTTACAATCAACTCGTCCAGCGCGACAACATCCTTCGCGGCGCCCTCGAATAACTGATTGGCGAAATTCCGCGTGGAGTCGGTAGCTTTCGCACCGCGCCAAAATTTGTCCTCGAGCTTCGCCGGCTCCTGGTGACTCATGTCCCACTGAAAAAGCATTTGCATGGCGAACTCGCGCGATTTGGTGCGTAGAGACAAGTTATTTGCGCCGCGACCTTCCCGCCGCGCCCGGCCCAGCCTTGCCCGCTCGCAGTTTGCGCGACAGCTGCGCCATCTCAATCGCCCCTAGCCCAGCCTCGAAACCCTTGTTACCGCCCTTCAATCCCGCGCGATCGATGGCCTGTTCCAAAGTGTCGCAAGTCAGCACACAAAAAATAATCGGCAGCCCGCTGTCCATCTGCGCCAGCTGCAACCCCCGCGCCGTTTCCGAGCACACGTAATCGTAGTGCGTGGTCTCGCCACGCAAAACGCAACCAATCGCGATCAGCGCATCATAGCGCCCAGTCGCCGCAAGTTTTTTCGCAGCCAGCGGCAACTCAAACGCCCCGGGAACGTGAACGACGTCCACATCCTTGTTCACAGCGCCGGCGCGTTCCAGAGCATCGATGGACGCGGACAGCAATCGCTCAGTAATAAAGCTGTTGAAACGGCTGACAACGATGCCAAAGCGCAACCCCGCACCGCTGAGTTCGCCGCTGATTTTTCCGGGCTGGAGTTTTTCTGCCATGTCGCTGCTCGCGCTCGCTTATTTTCCCTGGAAGCGTGCCGCCCGCTTCTCCAAAAACGCCTTCGTGCCCTCGCGCATATCCTCGGTAGCGCACGAAAGCCCAAACAGCGTTGCCTCCAGGAAAAGCCCCTCTTCCTGCGGCATTTCGACGCCTCGCTCGATCGCTTCCATCGTGTATTTCACGGCGAGCGGCGCATTCGCGATAATTTTCTTGGCCATCGCCTCGGCCGCCGGCAAAAGCTCCGCGGGCTCATAAATTCGATTGACCAAACCGATCCGCTGCGCCTCCTCAGCCGTGATCATTTCGCCGGTAAGACAAAGTTCGTGCGCCACGCCCTTGCCACAAAGCCGCGCCAGCCGTTGCGAGCCGCCGTAACCCGGAACAATCCCCAGTTTCACTTCCGGCTGCCCAAGTTTCGCCGTCTTGCTGGCGATCCGAATCGTGCAAGAAAGCGCAAGCTCGCAGCCGCCGCCCAGCGCGAAACCATTGATCGCGCAGATCGAAGGCTTCCCAATCGTCTCCAAAAGATGGAAAACACTTTGCCCAAACAGTGAGAAATCTTTTCCGTCAACGGGCGTGCGCTGCGCCAGTTCGCCAATATCTGCGCCCGCAACAAACGATTTTTCTCCCGCGCCCGTTAGAATGAGAACGCGCACCGAAGCATCGTCGCGTGCATCCACAAGCACGTCGCGCAATTCTTCCACTGTCTTGCGATTCAGTGCGTTCAGCACCTTCGGTCGATTAAAGGTAACAAACGCAATTCCGTCTCTTTTTTCAACCAGCAAATTCTCAAATCCCATATTCGTCTCGCGCTCCGGCAATTGCTCGCAACCCCGTTATCTCACCCAAAAAACTGTCATTCTGAGGGCATCCGACGAGGATGCCCGAAGAACCTCAACGTCCAAACCACCAAAAACGCATCGGTCGCCGCAGTCAGTGATGCCGTTTCCAAACGCCATCTCCTAAAACTTCATCGCCTTCGGTTTCTGCGGATCCGAATAATCATAAAATCCCCGCCCTGCCTTCCGCCCGTTCCACCCCGCCAGAACCATCCTCTTCAACAACGGCGGCGACGCAAATCGCCGCTCGCGAAACTCATCAAACATAATATTCGCGATGTAATACGTCGTATCCAGCCCCACGAAATCCAGCAGCGTCAACGGCCCCATCGGATGCCCGCAACCAAGCTTCATCGAATTATCAATATCCTCAATCGAGCCAACGCCCTCTTCCAGCGCCCGAATCGCATCCAGCAGATATGGCACCAGCAATCGATTGACGATGAATCCCGTGCTGTCGTGCGCGCGAACCGGCGTCTTCCCCAATTTCGCCCCGAACGCCACCACCTCCTCATACACATCTGGGTCGGTCGCAATCGTTCTCACCACTTCCACCAATTTCATCACCGGAACAGGATTGAAAAAATGCAACCCGAGAAATCGCTCCGGCCGCTTGGTCGCCGTAGCAATTTCCGTGATCGTCAGCGAAGATGTGTTGCTTACGAAAATTGTGGAGCGCGGACACAGCGCGTCCAGCTTCGCAAAAAGTTCCCGCTTCGCCGGAAGCTGCTCGATAATCGCCTCCACAATCAAATCGCAATCCTTCAAATCCTCTACCGCGGTCGTGCCCTTCAGCCGTCCGCGAATTTCGGCTTTCTGCCCCTCGGTAATCGCCCCCTTCTCCACTAGCCGCGCCAGATTCTTCTCGATCCCCTTTAATCCCTTGTCCACAATCTCGGGCGACACCTCGCGCACCACGGTCGTAAACCCCGCCTGCGCCGCCACCTGCGCAATCCCCGACCCCATTAATCCACACCCTACAACTCCCACCTTTTGAATCGCCATTCTTCCCTCGTGAAAAGTCCGCAGCAGTTCCACTAATTTCCGGAATGCTCGCGTTCGATGCCTGTCTTTTGTAGGGGCACAGCACGGCTGTGCCCCATTTCAGCAAGTTTTACTGTATCAGGTGACTTATTCTTCCCCCGCCCACAAACGCGCCGCTAATTGTACAGCGCCTCGACGATCATAGCGATTCCCTGCCCCCCGCCAATACACGCCGTCGTCAATCCATAGCGCAAATTGTTCCGTCGCAGCTCGTTCAAAATCGTTATCACGAGCCGGGTACCCGAAGCCCCCAGCGGATGACCCAAAGCGATCGCTCCACCGTTAACGTTCGTGTTGTCGCGATTCAGCCCCAAAACTTTCTCCACCGCAAGATACTGCGCCGCAAACGCCTCGTTCACCTCGACACGATCCATCTGCTCCAGTGTAAGCCCCGCCAGCTTCAAAGCCTTTTGCGACGATGGCACCGGCCCGATCCCCATAATGCTCGGATCGACGCCGGCCACCGCCCAGGACACAATCCGCCCAGCGGGTTTCAACCCGCGATCCTTCGCAATCTTTTCGCGCGTGACCACCACCGCCGCAGCCCCGTCCACAATTCCGCTGGCGTTTCCCGCCGTAACAATCCCGTCCTTCTTGAACGAAGGCGGCAGCTTCTCCAAAATCTCCATCGTCGTATCCGGCCGCCGGTGATCGTCTTCACTCACGACAATCGTCTTCTTCCCCTGCTTCACTTCCACCGGAACAAGTTCTTCCTTCAGGCGGCACGCTTTGTACGCCGCATCCGCCGCCTGTTGGCTGCGCAAAGCGTACGCGTCCGCGTCCTTGCGCGTGATTCCCTGCTGTTCCGCAAGTTTCTCCGCCGTCAACGCCATCGGCAACCCGCAATACGTATCCGTCAGTCCCGCCATCAACGAATCTTCCAGCGCCCCTCCACCAAGCCGCAGACCGGTGCGTGCGCCGCGAATTACAAACGGCGACTGCGTCATATTCTCCATCCCGCCGGCCAGAACCATCGCAGCTTCGCCCAGCAGCAAGCGATGCGCCGCCTGCGAAATAGCCTCGATTCCGGATCCGCACAACCGGTTGACCGTCACCGCGGGTGTTTCCATTTTCAGCCCCGCTTTCAATCCAACGTGCCGCGCTCCGTAAAGCGCGTCCGCGCTCGTCTGCATCACATTGCCAAAAATAGCGTGATCGAACTCCGCGGGATCGACGCCCGACCTCCGAATCGCTTCCTTCGAAGCATGCGCCGCCAAATCAATCGCCGATACCTCCGAAAACGAGCCGGTATACCGCGCCATCGGCGTTCGCGCCCCAGCCACAATCACCACATCCGCAGGAAACATCGCAACCTCACTCTCCGCACCATTTCAGTCCACCGTCCCACCAACGCGCACATCTACCAAGGACAAGTACCCGTCAGACCACGGCAGTTACTGTCATCCTGAGGCTGCCCAATCAGGGTAGCCGAAGGATCTCAAATCCAACCCCCAGGAAAATGTTCGCGGGAACGCAATGGCTTCCTGTTTTTTCTCATTACTTCTTTGCTTTATTACTTCTTTACTTCGTCTCTCAAACCTTCGGGCTCTCCAACGCCACAATCGTGTCCCCACCCTGTTTGCGCGCTTCTTCCGCGGAATTCTCAGCCCGATTGATCAAATCGGTCACAATATCCTCGCTCTCGTAGTCGGCCTTCGCCACCGCCTCCACAATTCCCGCGCTCAACGTAATCTGCGTCGAATCCCAGGGTGGCCGCACACCCGAAGCCGCCCGCCGCAATTTGTCCGCAAGGTTCTGCGCCCCCGCGAGCGTGGTGTCCGGCAGAATAAACGCCAACGACCACGACGTATATTTCACCGCCACGTCATTCTGCCGCACGATCGGCTGCAGCGACCTCGCCAGCTGCTCTAGAAATCGCTCCACCGGAGATTCTCCATGCTGTCGCAGAATTTCCGCGCCGCGATCGATTTGCAAAATCGCCAGCGCCAGCGGCGTCCCTTGCGACCGCGATCGGTCCGCTTCGGTAAGCAAGCAACTCTGGTAGGAACTGCGGCTCAATAGCCCAGTCCGCTCGTCGGACACTCCCATCCGCCGCACCAAAGATCTCAGCCGCGTATGGCTTACGCTCATCAGCATCTGATCGCCGATGGCTTGCAGAAAGTAAGCCTCATTCGGCTTCCATTTGTGAAGTTCAGCGTGCGCCACGATCAACATGCCCGCCGGGATTTGCGTTTCTTTGTCTGTGATGATCACTCCGAGCGCGGTGGCCAGACCAAGCTCGCTAAGGATCGACCCTTCCGTCGCGTCCACCATCAAGCCGCCAAGCTCATCGGGCTGCGCTTTTTCCATGTGCGCGATCAGGAACACAACTTGCGCTCCGGGCGCAGGGCGTAGGCCTTGCGCGCAGTATTCCGCGGCAAGTTCCGGAGGACGCCCCGGCGCTCCGACTACGGCGAGTGCGCGTGAGGCGCGAAGATAACCGCCAACCTCATTCACCGCTGTGTTGAGCATCGCCCGCGGCGTTTGCTGGCGGAATATTTTCTGGTTGATTTCGGAGATTTTTGCCAAATCACGAAGGGTTTCCGCGGTGTACACGCCCGTCCTGGTGGTCACGTTCGAAGACGGCTCTGGCGCCGGTTCTGGCCGCGATGCAGGAGGCGGTGGCGGCGCTCCCGCGGGTTCGGGCGCTTTCGCTTTCGGCGCGCCCTGTGGCCACCAATTGGCCAACTGATAGAGATTCCGCAGCCGCGGATGACGCTCTTCTTCACCGGGGAACATCGCCGCGATCTTTTGCAATCGCTCCAGCGCCTTCGCCTGCAGCGAATACTGCAGAAAAATCTCGGTCTGGACGATCAAGTCTTCCAGCGCCTGCATCTTGCGGCCTTCTTCGGTAACCGCCTGCGAGGCGCTTCCGCCCTCGGCCCCCGATTGGCGCGGCTGTGCAACGTGCGGTGCGCCTACCGTGCCGGACTTGGCAAGTCGGGCCTCGATCCGCTTCAGGAAGCCGTCATCGACGCGGCCGCGCATGCGCTGAATGCGTTCCTGATTGCGATGGTCGTAAGCATCGATATCCACAAGCCTTTCGATCGCGTCGCCGGCCTTCGCGATATTTCCACTATTCAGGTAAACGTCAAACAGCTTGATCAGGATTTCGAAGTACTGTGATTCGCGGTTCAACTCATTGTAGAGAGCCGCCCAGAATTCCAGGATCGGCTCCGACGTCGGATGCTTCGCTCCCACGCTGTCCATCTGCGTCGCGAAATCATTCTGTCGCTTGTCCGCAAACATGCGCTTCTTCAGCATCTGCAGGAGTTCCACCGCTTTTGCGTCCTGCCCCGCCGCAATGCACAAGTCCACCAGCTCGAATAATCGCGAGATGCCTTCGTTTTTCTCGCGCAGGAGTCCCTCAAGGACTTCACGGGCGCGATCGAGTTGCCCGGACGACATGAGCGCGTCAGCGTAGGTGTCCAGGAAGGTGGCGTCTTTTTCGGCTGCCGCGAATGGCTCCAGCAACGCTGCGGCTTGCGTGGCATCACCTGATTTCAGCGTGGCGTCGGCGTACAAAAGCGCGACGCTGCGTTCCTGCGGCGCTAGTTTGTAGGCTCGTCCGAGATACTGGAGTGCTTCCGCTTTGGCTCCACTGGCAGAAGCGAGCTGTCCCGTGCGCAGAAACGCTCTGGCAGCCAGCGCATTCTTGCCGATTTTCTCGGCGGCTTCCGCCAGCCGGAGCTGCCGCGAAATGTTTTCCGGAGCGAGCTGCGCGGTCCGCTCCCAGCAAAACAGGGCATCCTCGGCTCGGCCTGACTCCGTGAAAATTTCGGCCGCTTTCGAGTATTGCTCGATTGCTTCGTCGAAGCGATTTTGCTTCTGTTGCAGGAAAGCGTACCGCGCGATGCGTTCGGGTGGCTGATGTCCCGGTGCTGGCCGCAGGAACCGGTTGTAAATGGCCAGCGCCTTGATTTCGTCCCGCGGCTCGACCAGCAAATCAAAAAGAAGACCGTAGTAGATCGCCGCGCGATCCGGTTGCTCCATGCGCGCGTAGAGATCGCCCAGCGCCTGCGTAGCCTCTTGGTGCTGCGGCGCCGCGTCGATCACCGCCAAATACGCTTCGATCGCATCCTCGACACGATTCTTTTCGAGGAAACGCTTGGCGCGATCCAGGTGCTTGCTGATGTCTGAGGCCATCCGTGCGGCTTGCCTTTACCCTCTATTACCTGCCCGAGTTGCGAAGGGCTTACAGTTCTTTGCGTGTTTCGTATTTCCTGCGTATTTCGTGCTGTTCTGCAGAGTCGTGGACACGAAGCGGCTCGCGACACAGAACGCGAGCGGCTCCTTTTTAAGCTATCCTTTGTAACTATATACCGCTGGCAGAAGACGGGCAAAACACACGCCATGCGGCGACGCGCAAGCGGCAAGCCTCTATAGAGGCACTCCACCGGCGCACGCGATTTCCGCAGCTTCCTTTCGCTGTTTTCTTCCTCAAGCTTCCTGGCTCGCTTCGTTCTTTACGTCTCTACTTCCTTACTTCTTTACTTCGTCTTGTGGCAAACTGAATGATTACACGGCGCGGTTTTGCGCTGCGTGCGTCGTAGGACTCGCGCGTAGGAAGCTCCTGCCGGTATTGAACACTCATGGATCCACAGTTCATACGCAATTTCTGTATCATCGCGCATATCGACCACGGCAAATCCACGCTGGCGGACCGCCTGCTGGAAATGACCGGCGCTCTCTCTTCGCGCGAGATGCACGAGCAAGTGCTCGACTCCATGGACCTGGAGCGCGAGCGCGGCATCACCATCAAAGCAAAAAGTATTCGCCTCCACTATAAAGCGAAAGACGGAAACACTTACCGCTTGAACCTAAGCGACACTCCGGGCCACGTCGATTTTTCCTACGAGGTATCGCGCGCGTTGTCGGCGTGCGAAGGCGCGCTGCTGGTTGTCGACGCGAGCCAAGGTGTGGAAGCACAGACCGTCGCCAATACTTTTCTCGCAGCAGGACACAACCTCACGATTCTTCCGGTGATCAACAAGATCGATCTCCCCGCGGCGCAGCCTGATTTTGTGAAAGAGCAGATCGAAAACGTGCTGGCGATTCCGGCGGCGGACGCGTTGCTGATCAGCGCGAAAAGCGGCCTCGGCGTGGAAGACGTGCTGGAAGCGATTGTGAAGCGCGTGCCGCCGCCAAAAGGCAGCGCCGAGAATCCGCTGCAAGCGCTGATCTTCGATTCGTGGTTCGATATTTACCGCGGCGCGGTAGTTCTGGTTCGCGTGATGGAAGGCCGTATCAACCGGCACACAAAAATCCGGCTTGTCTACAGCAACGAAGTGTACGAGGTCGAAACGCTCGGGACGCTCACGCCGAAACCCGTCGCGCTGGACGAACTCGAGGCCGGCGACGTGGGATTTGTCGTTGCCAACATCAAGGACGTCGCCGACGCGCGGATGGGCGACACCTTAACCGAGGCGGATCGTCCTGCGCCAGCGCTCCCGGGATTTGAAGAGATCAAGCCGATGGTCTTCGCGGGGCTTTTCCCGGTGCTGGCGGACGATTACGAGCCGCTGCGCGATGCGCTCGGCAAGTTGAAACTGAACGACGCGGCATTTTTTTATGAGCCGGAAAATTCCGCGGCGCTGGGATTCGGCTTCCGCTGCGGATTTCTGGGCTTGCTGCACATGGAGATCGTGCAGGAGCGGCTGGAGCGCGAGTTCGGGCTGAACCTGATTACCACCGCGCCGAGCGTGCGCTATCAGATCACGCGCGTGACCGGCGAAGTGATCGAAGTCGACAGCCCGGCGAAATTTCCGACGCCCAGCGACATTGCAAAAATCTCCGAGCCGATCATCAAAGCCATGATCATCACCAGCGACGACTCCGTCGGCGGAATTTTGCAGCTCTGCCAGGACAAGCGCGGAACGCAAAAAGGCTTTGAATATTTGTCGCCGACGCGCGTGATGCTGACGTACGAACTGCCACTGAACGAAATCGTGCTCGATTTCTACGACCGGCTCAAAAGCGTCTCGCGCGGCTACGCTTCACTCGACTATCACCTTGCCGGCTACACCGAATCCGATTTGATCAAGCTCGACGTGCTGGTCGGCGGCGAGCCGGTCGACGCGCTGTCGATGATTTGCCATCGCGAACAAGCCTACGAGCGCGGCCGCGAACTCGTGACGCGGCTGCGCAAACTGATCCCGCGGCAAATGTTCGAGGTGCCGATCCAGGCTGCCATCGGCAGCCGCGTGATCGCCCGCGAAACTGTCGCCGCAATTCGCAAGAACGTGCTGGCCAAGTGCTACGGTGGCGACATTTCGCGCAAACGCAAACTCCTCGAGAAACAAAAAGAAGGCAAAAAGCGCATGAAGCGCGTCGGCCAGGTGGACATTCCGCAAGAAGCCTTCCTCGCCGTCCTCAAAGTGACCTCCACCGGCGACGAAGAGTAACCCTTTCGACCGCGACCGAGGCAGTCGTTCGCCGTTTATGCTTTGTCCGGTGGCTTCTAGATGGTCTCCACTTTGCGTCCCTGTAGGAGTAAAATCCCTTGTAGGTGGAGACCATGACTGAACCGACCCAATTCCTGACTAACAAAGACGGCGAGAAAATTGCCGTGGTCATCAGTATTGAGGAATACGAGAAACTCCGCGAACAGTTGGAAGAGTTGGACGAGATTCGGGCGTTCGACGAAGCGGAGGCATCTGGGGAAGCGGCAGTGCCGTTCGAGCGCACCGTGTCTGAATTGCACCCGCCGAAGTGAGCTATAGAGTTTTCATCCTGCCGCGAGCCAGAAAACAACTGGACGCGCTGCCCCCGCAGCAATCCTACGGTATTGAATCCAAGATTGACGAACTTCGGGCCCAACGGCTCTCAAGAAACTGACCGCCCGCGATGCCTGGCGGATACGCCTTGGCAATGACCGGATCATTTACAGAATCGACGACACGACCAAGATTGTCACCGTGGTGGATGTTGGACACCGCCGAGAGATTTATCGCTAGTGTCATTTCTCGGTCTTTCCTTTGACTTGGGTGGTGAGGCGGCCACGGTGGAGCTGCAGGGCTACCGAGTCGCCGATGGCGACTTGGGTGGCGTCGCGGAGGATTTGGCCGGCGGCGTCGGTCGCTATGGCGTAGCCGCGTTCCAGGACGCGGGTGGGGCTGCGCTCTTCGAGTTGTAGGCGCAGCCGGTCGAGGCGGTCGCGCTGGGTGCGGAGGATGCGTTCGCAGCGGACGGCCAGCTCGTGGTCGCGCTTTTCTAGCTGGCGGTGCAGGCCGGCGATCTTGGCGCGGAAATCAAACGACAACAGACGCAAGTGTTGGGTGGAGTGGCGACGGCGGCCTTGGTCCATCCTTGCGCGGAGGCCCAGCTCGAGGCGAGCGGTGAAGTCGTTGGAGCGCTGGCGGAAGGCGGCGATCTGCTTGCGAAAATCGAAGGAAATGATGCGCAAGTGGCCGGCGGTGAAGCGCTTGCGGGACAGTTCGAGGTTGGCGCGCAGGCCGCGAGCAAGGCGTGACGTCATTTCGTCTGCGCGCTGGCGTTGCTGGCGCAATAGATCGAGCGGGCGACGGAAGCCGCGACGGCCGGCGAATTCGTGAACGCGGCGGCTGAGGACGAGGATGCGATAGCGCATCTGCTCGGCCAAGGCGCCACGGAGCTCGGCGACGTGTTTGTCGAACTCGCGGCGAGTTTGCACGACGAGTTCGGCCGCGGCGGAAGGTGTGGAGGCGCGCACGTCGGCGACAAAGTCGGCGATGGTGAAATCGGTTTCGTGGCCGATGCCACAGATGACCGGAATTACGGAATCGGAGACGGCGCGCGCGACCGTTTCTTCGTTGAACGCCCAGAGATCTTCGAGCGAGCCTCCGCCGCGGGCCAGGATCAGGACGTCTACTGTTTGCTGGCGATTGAAGAATTGCAGGGCGCGGACGATTTCCAGAGCAGCGCCATCGCCTTGAACGCGAACGGGATACAAGGTCAAGTACACGTTGTGGAAGCGGCGGCGCAAGATGCGCACGACGTCGCGGACGGCCGCGCCGGTCGGAGAGGTGATCAGGCCTATGCAGCGCGGGAGCATCGGGAGCGGCTTTTTTCGCTCGGCGGCGAACAGGCCTTCGCCTTCCAGACGTTTTTTCAGCTGGTCGAAGGCCAGTTGCAGCGCGCCGAGGCCGACTGGCTCGATGCTCTCGATGTAGATCTGATATTCGCCGCGGGTTTCGTAGACGCTGATGGAGCCGCGCACCGTGACGTGGAGGCCATTTTCGGGACGGAACTTCATGAGCCGCAACTGGTTCTTGAAGCAGACACAGCGGATCTGGGCGCGGTCATCTTTCAACGTGCAGTACATGTGGCCGGATTGCGGGAACTGGCAGTTGGAGAGTTCGCCCTCGACGAGAATGTCGGTGAAGTTGCGGGTCAGAAGTTCGCGGATTCTTCCGGTCAGCTCGCTGACGGAGAAGACGCGGCGGTCGGGCACGAGGTTGAACTGGAGCTGGTTCATTTTCGGTGACTGGTGACTAAGAAGCGGTGACTGGTGACTAGTGACTGGTGACCGGTGAAACCGACGAGGTCGACCCTTCGACGTTCAGGGCAAGCAGCCGACCGCTGGAAGTTAGGGATGTGCTCAGCAGCACTACGGGAAGGATTTTTAGTTAACAATTTACCCCCTCCCCCCTCCCTTTTTCGTAAGTGCGGATTCTAAAGGACTTTAAGTCTAATGTTTTTGGATCTGCGGATTCTAAACGAGTTACGCGGCCGTTTTTCGGAAGTGCGGATTCTAAAGGACTTAGTGAATAGTGAGTGGTGGATAGTGAATAAGAGGCAGGAAAATGTGCATCGGGCGGCATGCCACTCCGGGTGTTTTCGTACCCCTCGGCGCTCGGGGCAAGAGAGCGGCAGGGAAAGGACTTACAGGAAGCGGAGCCCGTAAGAGTGGCAGGCAAAGGACTTACGATATGCCGTTTTTGCGGATAAGAGCAAAAGAGCGAGCGGCAGGACCGAAGCGTTGATTGTGTCTGAGTAAACACAACGCATATTACCATATAGATACCATCGTTGTCAAGGACGATTTGCGATGATCACGCACGAGTGGAGCGGCGGAGTTTTCACGGGTTGGATTGGGCGGTCGTGGCCGGTTCCAGCGTATCCTTACGCGCCGCGCCCGTAGACCGATAGTTGGCAAGATTCAGCATAGAACGGAGGGATTAGGCACGGAGGCACAGAGAAAGGAGAGCTCTGAGAACAACCTCCTGGCTCCGTCTCCCTACGACGTCGAAGTCGGTTTGGGGTGGAGGACTTCGTCGAGGGCTTGGCCCAAGGCGTCGATGGTGGAGGGTTTGAGGACGATGCGGGCGATGCCAAGAGCTTCGGCAGCCTTTTGATCTTCGGGGCGGACGTAGCCGGAGGTCATGAGGATGGGGAGTTCTGGACGGAGTTTGTGGACTTCGCGGGCGAGATCGAAACCGGACATGCCGGGCATGGAAAGGTCGGTGACGACGGCGGCGAATTGGTCTGGGTGCTCGCGGAAAGCGTAGAGAGCGGCGTTGGCGTCGACTTGACCGGTGACCTGATATCCGAGGCGTCGCAGGAAAAGGGTGCCCAGCATGACGAGAGCCTCTTCATCGTCGACGTAGAGGATATTTTCCTGGCGGCCGCGCTCGATTGGCTTGGCCGCGACAGGAGCCAGAGCGGAGGCCGGAGCTTCCGCGGCCGGAAAATAAAGAACAAAAGAAGTTCCTTTTCCGGGCTGGCTATAGGCCGTGACGGCGCCACCATGGCTGGCGACGATGCCGTGGACGACGGAGAGGCCGAGGCCGGTACCTTGGCCGACGGGTTTGGTGGTGAAGAAGGGATCGAAGACGCGGTCGAGCGTAGCGCGGTCCATGCCACAGCCGTTGTCGCCGACGGAAAGGCAGACGTAGCGACCCTGGTGCAAGTTGGGGGTGGCCACGAGATCGTCTTCGGTGATGTTCCGATCCGTAAGGCGAACGGTGATGATGCCGGGTTTGTCGCCGATGGCGTGAGAGGCGTTGGTGGCGAGATTGACGATGACCTGGTGAAGCTGGGTGGCATCCACGGCAACGGGGGGCAGATCGGGACTGAAAAAGCTCTCAATCTGGACCGAAGCCGGGAGGGTAGCACGAACCAGCTTGAGGGCTTCCTCGACAACAGGCTGAACCGGCTGAGGCTCGCGGTTTTGTTCCTGGGGCCGGCTGAACGAGAGAATGCGGCGGACCAAGTCCGCTGCGCGGGCTCCGGCCCTGGCGATTTCGGACAAGCTCTGCCGCGCGGAATGATCCGGCGCCAGATCCTCGAGGGCCAACCTGGCGTTGCCGTTGATGGCGAGCAAGATGTTGTTGAAGTCATGGGCGACGCCGCCGGCGAGGGTGCCGAGAGATTCCAATTTTTGAGAGCGCATCTGCAGGGCTTGCGCGCGTTTGAGATCGGTGAGATCGGCGTTTACCTCGAGGATGCCGGCGGGCTTGCCCTGGGAGTCGTGGTGGATGACCCATTGGCTATGGACAAAAACTTGACGGCCATCGCGGGTGCGGTGGCCGAGCTCGCCTTCCCAAGCGCCCTCCGCATGAAGGGTATGTTCGACCTGCTGGAGCGGGGCCGGAAACTGGGTCTGCAACAATTCATGGGATAGCCGACCGATGGCTTCCTGTTTTGAATAGCCATAGAGGCGCTCGGCGCCACGAGTCCAGAGAATGATATTGGAGTCCAGGTCGCGCACAAAAACGGGAGTGAGGTCGAGTAAACCGGCCTGCTGGCGCAAGGCTTCGTCGGCGCGTTTGCTTTCTGTGATGTCGCGAAGGATGACGGTGAAGAGCTTTTCGCCACCGACTTCGGTCTTGGAGATGGAGGCTTCGATGGGGAACTCTTCGCCGGTGGAACGCACGCCGTAGATCGAGCCCATGCGACCCATGCGGCGGCGGGTGACCTGGGTTTCGCCAAAGGTGCGGATGTGTTCGGCATGTTCGGCGCGGAAGCGAGCGGGAAGGAAGCGTTCGAGGGAGATGCCGATGACGTCCGAAGCGCTGCACTCGAACATGGCTTCGGCGGCAGGGTTGAACATGGTGATGAGCTGACCGGCGTCCACGGTAATGATGGCGTCCATGGCCGAACCGATGATAGCGGAGAGGCGGGCTTCCTGTTCCTGGATGGATTGTTCGTTGCGGCGGGTTTCGCTGATGTCGCGGGCGATTTTGGAGGCGCCGATAATGGCGCCGGTGGCGTCGCGCAACGGAGAAATGGTTACGGAGACGAGAACGGCTTTTCCGTCCTTGCGAACGCGGATAGATTCGAAGTGATTGACAGATTCCCCTCTGGCAATGCGCTGGAGGATCTCGGTTTCTTCCGAAAAACGCTCGGGTGGCAAGAGCATGGTCATGGGCTTCCCGACAGCTTCGACGGAGGAATATCCGAAGATGCGTTCGGCGCCGGCGTTCCAGCTGGTGATGATGCCTTCGAGAGTCTTGCTGATGATGGCGTCGTCGGAGGATTCGATAATGGCGGCGAGGCGAAAATTGGCGCGATTGGCGCGCTCGTTAATTACGGCGAGATCGCCACTGGTGGCGTTGAGTTGTTCGATTGAAGCGTTGAGCGAGCGAGCCGCCAAGAACACCAGCACCGAAAAGATGGTGACGTTCGCGGAAGCGAAAATCGCCAGGCCAAAGCCGGTGCCGTAGAAACCGTGGCGCTCGAAAAAGAATCGGATCCAGGCGATTGTGACGGTCAGAATCGCGGCGCTGGGTAGTACACGCCGGGCCATTCGACCTGCGATACCCGGTGCGTTGAAGACGGCGGCGAGACCACGGTCGGGCCGGGCGGCCAGGACTCCGAGGCTAAGGACAAAAAAGAGCGCCGCAGTGTGGAGGGCCATAGAATTCTGGCGGAAGGTGCGATAGAGATCGTCGACGTCGTAGAGATAGCCCAACAGATGGAGCAGGGATAGATATGCAACGCAGAGAGAAAAATATTGAGCGGGCCTCACACCATCACGGAATTCGACATCAATCAGGAGCATTGCGAGGCCGAGTAGAGCAAAACCGATTCCGGAGCCAAGCGAGAGGCGCCCGGGATCGGGAATGCCGGTAGCATCGAGCGCACTGCCGAACAGGAGATTCTCGAAGTGAAGATTTACGCCCGCGGCGAATTCAATCGTCGTGGCCACGCCGATGAGAACCACAAAAAGAGACATGCCCTGGGCCGCGCGGCCGCGGGCAGTGGAAGCGGACGATAGAGGCGCAAGCAGCGAGAGCGAAAGGCCAGAGAGAAAAAAACACAGCGCAGTGACCGGCTTCATGGTGATGAAGCGCGGAGACAAATTGGTTAACCAGGGGATGTGCGCGGCCCAGCCTAATAAGACAGCTGTGGAAACGAACATGGCGACAATGCCGGCGGCGAACGCGAACGAACGAAGGCGCGTGTGAAGCGGGGTTATCCCAGAGATCATCGCATCTTGCGCCAGGAGAATCGGGCGCTTACCTGCCTTGTTGGCGGAGCCTTTCGCGGGGGGGAGCGAACGGCGTTCTTGGAAGGGGGGTGCTGCAGGAAAAATGCTACCACGATTCTTGCGCCGCGCATCAGGGGCGCGAGGGCGGAGGTGCTGAACAGTAAATGCGGGTTTGTGAAGAATGGATGGAACGCCGGGCTGAAGCCCGGCGCCTACATACCGTATGAGCAGCAGTGGATGGGTGGGGATTCATCGCCATTCGGCGTCTCCGGACCTGCCAGCGGACTCGTCGGGATCGCGATGTCAGCGGCGGAAGTGTGACACGAGCCAGAGGACGAGGGAGAGGGCGATGCTGAGGAGGATGGAAGTGGCGATGGGAAAGTAGAAGGTGGTGTGTTCGCCGCGATGGATGATGTCGCCGGGTAGTCGGCCCAGGCGGAAGGGGAGGCGGGCGTTGAAATAGAGGAGAGCGCCTGCGGCGGAGAGCGTGAGGCCCAGGATCAGGAGGAGGCGGCCCAGGTCGCGGATGGGATCCATGCGAAGAAGTGTAGTCAAGAATGCGGGGCTGGCGCAAAGATGAGCGGGACGAGTTTCAAGAGATTAGCCACGGAGCCACGGAGAAAAACAGAGTTCGGAACGACTGATGGGAAAAGGAAAAAACAAGAAAAATGCGGGTGTCGACATGGTTAGGATCGCGCGGGCCTGGGGCGCAGCGATGCCTGCCTGCCGCAGACGGGCTGCGCCCGATCATGGCCCATACTTGGGATGTTGCGCGGCTCGATGTTGTCGCGGCTCGATGTCGTGGCTAGATCAGATTTAGGCCGGGGAAGAAATAGTTGATTTCGAAGGCGGCAGTGTCCGGGGCGTCGGAGCCGTGGGTGCAGTTGTTGCCGATGCTGGTGCCGAGATCGTGGCGAATGGTGCCGGGGGCGGCTTTTTTGGGGTCGGTGGCGCCCATGGTGTCGCGCCATTTTGTTATGGCGCCATCGGCTTCGAGGACCATGGCGAAAATTTTTCCGGAGGACATGAAGTCGGTTAGTTCGCCGAAGAAGGGGCGGGCTTTGTGGACGGCGTAAAAGCCGCCGGCTTCTTCTTTGGTGAGGCGCATGGATTTTATGGCGACGATAGTAAAGCCGGCTTTGTGGATGCGGGCTAGGATTTCGCCTTGCTGGTTGCGGCTTACGGCGTCGGGTTTGATGATGGCGAAGGTGCGTTCGAGAGACAAGGTATGCTCCTAAGAAAGCGAAGTAATGACGTAAAGATGTAACGAAGTAACGATGAATTCAAAGACCTACCTCGGGTAGGTTTGCCACTGCTTCCACAAACTTTTGAGCATCGCGCCGACTACATTGAAGCGATTTGAAAGCTGATCGCATTCGGTGGCCGAAAGATAGCCCTCGTCCCGGCTCATCTCCAGCCAAAGCTTGCATTCATCACAAGAGCTAATGGCCACCTGCAAATACCGCTTGAATTCGGCGACCGAGGAACGCTTCGCCCAGCCCCCGACAATATTTGCTGGGACCGAGCGCGCGGACCTCCGGAGTTGCCGAACCATCTCAAACTGCTCGGGCGCGGGAAAAGTTCGGGCTGCGCGAGAAACGTCGAGGGCGAGACGGTACGACTCGCCAAAGACGTTAAGGTCTTTGTAAGTCTTAATGGGCACAAAACTATCATCGCACTAAACCTGAATTTGGTCATTACTTCATTACTTCATTACTTCATTACTTCTATTTCAGGGCGGCGGCTACCGCTGAGCCCAGGTCCGCCGGGGTTTCTATGGTGTGGATGCCGGCGGCGTTCATGGCTGCGTATTTATCCTTGGCGGTGCCCTGGCCGCCGCTGATGATCGCGCCTGCATGGCCCATGCGGCGGCCTGGGGGGGCGGTCTGGCCGGCGATGAATCCTACGACTGGCTTTTTCACGTTGGACTTGATGAATTCGGCGGCGCGTTCCTCGGCGTTGCCTCCGATTTCGCCGATGAGGATGATGGCGTGGGTGTCGGGATCGCCGTCAAACATTTTGATGGCGTCGAGGAAGGAGGTGCCGATGATGGGGTCGCCGCCGATGCCGATGCATGTCGATTGGCCGATGCCGAGTTCGGTGAGTTGGTGGACGGCTTCGTACGTGAGCGTGCCGCTGCGGCTGACCACACCGACGTGGCCTTGCTTGTGAATACGGCCGGGCATGATGCCGATTTTGCATTTGCCGGGAGAGATGACGCCTGGGCAATTGGGGCCGATGAGGCGCGTTTTCTTGAAGTCGATGGTGGCGGCTACGCGGACCATGTCGATAACGGGAATGCCTTCGGTGATGCAAATGATCAGAGGCATTTCCGCGTCGGCGGCTTCGAGAATGGCATCGGCGGCGTACGGAGGCGGAACGAAAATTACGGAAGCGTTCGCACCGGTGGATTTTACGGCTTCGGTGACGGTGTCGAATACGGGGCGTTCGAGATGCTCGGTGCCGCCTTTGCCGGGGGTGACACCGCCAACCACGTTGGTGCCGTACTGGATCATTTGTTGGGCGTGGAAGGTGCCTTCGCGGCCGGTGAAGCCTTGGACGATGAGGCGCGTTTTTTCGTCTACGAGAACGCTCATCGCGCACCTCCCGCGAGAGCGACTACCTTTGTTGCGCCGTCCTTCATGCCGTCGGCTATGGTGAAATTGAGGCCGGAGTCGCGGAGGATTTGCTGGCCGACTTCGACGTTGGTGCCTTCCATGCGAACGACGACCGGGACCTTGATGCCGAGATCTTTTGCGGCGGCGACTACGCCGGTAGCCAGGACGTCGCAGCGGAGGATGCCGCCGAAAATGTTAATGAAGACGGCGCGGACGCTGGAGTCGCTCATCAGGATGCGGAAGGCGTTTTTGACCTGCTCGGCGGAAGCGCCCCCGCCCACGTCGAGGAAGTTGGCGGGCGAGCCGCCAGCGTACTTGATGATGTCCATGGTGGCCATGGCGAGGCCTGCGCCGTTGACCATGCAGGCGACGTTGCCGTCGAGCTTGATGTAGTTGAGGCCGTACTTGGAGGCTTCGACTTCGAGGGGATCTTCTTCGTCGAGATCGCGGAGTTCGCGGAGTTCTTTGTGGCGGAACAAGCCGTTGTCGTCGAAGGTCATTTTGGCGTCGAGGGCGACGAGGCGGCCATCGCCGGTGACGACGCAGGGATTAATTTCCAGCATGGAAGCGTCGGTGTCGACGAAGGCGCGGTGGAGGGCCTGGAAGAATGGAGCGGCTTGCGGACCGAACTCGCCGGAGAGACGGAGACCGAAGGCGAGCTTGCGAGCCTGGTAGGGTTGGAGGCCGACGGCGGGCTGCACCGTCTCGCGGAGGATGGCTTCGGGATTTTCCTTGGCGACTTCCTCGATTTCCATGCCGCCCGCGGTGCTGGCCATGAAAACGACTTTGCCTGCGGCGCGATCGACAAGAATGCTGAGATAGAGTTCGCGCTTGATGTCGAGGCCTTCTTCGATGAGCAGGCGCTTGACGATGCGGCCGCTTGGGCCGGTCTGGACGGTGACCAGGTTCATGCCCAGCATGTGGCTGGCGATGTCGGCAGCTTCGTCGGGCGAGTGAGCTAGTTTTACGCCGCCCGCTTTGCCGCGGCCACCCGCGTGAATTTGCGATTTGACGACAACAACAGGCGTTCGGAGGCGCTGGGCGGCGGTGCGCGCCTCTTCCTTTGTGAAGGCAACTTCACCGCGAGGAATGGTGACGCCGTAGCGAGCGAGGATCGCTTTGGCCTGATATTCGTGAATCTTCATCGGGTTCCGTGTTCGGTGTGACCGTGGAGCGGTCTGCCAATGTTAGAATTTGTCTGCCTGCAAAACATCAAAGTGTAACCGGAAGGCTGGGGACGGGGCAAGGACGGCCACTCAAAACCCGCGAAAAGACGGATGTTTGCGGGATGAATTCGTGCCGAGACGCACCGGCGGGCGAGGCAAGCCCCGCCCCTACAACTGAATGTCGGGTCGGCGCTGGTTGGCTTGCCAGATGAGGATGGATGGCGCTTCGGCTGATTGAACACATCGAAAAAGGGAACGTTTTTACACGGGCTGAGGCCGAAAGCGTGATGGAGGAATTGCTTTCGGGGCGCGCGGAGACGCTGGAGATCGTGCGGCTGCTGACGGCGCTGAACCAGCGGCCGGTTGCCGTCGCAGAACTCGCAGGATTTGCATCGGTGATGCGACGGTTTGCGGCGCCGGTGTTTGCCGAGGGCGAGACGCGGCCTTTGCAGATGGTCGATACGTGCGGGACCGGAGGAGATGGGTTCGACGCGTTCAATGTATCGACGGCGGCGGCGATTGTGGCGGCGGCTACGGGTGCGCGCGTGGCCAAGCATGGCAACCGCGCGGCGAGTTCCCGAAGCGGGTCGGCCGACGTGCTGGAAGCGCTGGGCGTGCGGATCGATGTGCCGCTGACGCGGATGGGCGACGCGATTCGCGAGCTGGGTATTGGATTTCTATTTGCGCCGGCGGCTCATGCGGCTACGCGACATGCGGTGTCGGCACGGAAGCAGATCGGGGCGCGGACAGTCTTCAATTTACTGGGGCCGCTGACGAATCCTGCGGGCGCGCAGGCACAAGTTCTTGGAGTGTTTTCAGCGGATGCGATTGACGTAGTCGCCGCGACGCTTGCGGAGTTGGAAATTGAGCGGGCGTTGGTGGTGCATGGCGCGGGCGGCCTCGACGAGATTTCGCTGGCAGGCGAGACGCTCGTCGCGGACGTGCGGCACGGCACCGTGCGGCGGTACACATTAGCGCCGGAAGATTTTGGGGTGAAGCGAGCGCCGATAGAAGCAATTCGCGGCGGTTCGGCGGCCGAGAATGCCGTTACGATTCGCGGCATTCTTGCGGGGCGGGCTGGCGCGCCGCGGGATATTGTGGTCATCAACGCTGCCGCGGCTCTGGTGGCTTCCGGCGTCGCTGAGAATTTTCGAGAGGCAGTGCGGCTGGCGGGCGAAGCGATATCGTCGGGCAGCGCAGCGCGGAAATTAGCGGCGCTGGCCGCATTCACGCAAGCGGGTATCGCCTAGCGCCGGTTGAAATTTCTCGGCCTGTGAGCTTGCTCGCAGCAGCGTTACGGCTTGTCCGGACTTTCGTAGTCGTTCGACATAACCAAGGGAACTGTTACGGTGGCGGCGGCGACTCCCGTCGCGACGGCAACACCGGCGGCCGTTGCGGCGACGGTAGCAGCTCCCGTTGCGGCAGGCCCAGCACCAAACGGCAACAACAGAAAAGCTTTAGGCTTGCGGCGGTGTTTACCGTCGGAGCCGGGCTGGCTTCCGGCAGATTTCGCGGAGGAATCTTGCTCGGGAGGGTCGAGTAGCATGCGGTAGGACTCCCCTTGGGAGATGGTCGCGGACTCCTCGCGATAGGAAATTTTCAGTGAACCACGGCGGGCGTAGACGTAGAGCGATTTCGGACCGGCAAGGGTAACTTGCCCAACGGTATGAGTCTGAGTTGCCGGGACGATGTGCGCTTCGTCGGCGTAGATCTCCACGTTGACGCCACGTTGGGTGGAAAAAACCACAGTGCCAGCGCTGAGGCTAACCTGAGTGCCCCGCGCTGCTCCGGCAGGGCTGTGAAGCAGTGCGCCGCTCTGGTTGCCAAGGAAAACCATCGAGGGTCCGATCCGCAGGGTAAGAACGCCGTCCGCTTCGGTGGAGACGCGATCGCCATCGTACAAGGAGGAGCCGGTGGAGGCCGGCGCGTTACCCAGGTTGGCGCGGCGAGCTTGGGTCACAACGCCCAGGGTAACGGTATTAGCGCAGGCGATGCCGGATAACAGCAACATTACAAGGGTTGAAGCCCGGATACGGCGGCTAAAGGGCATCGCAGAACCTCGCGGAACAATGCTTCGAGCCAGCGGCAATGATTTCTTATATTTTTTACGATATGATTATTACACCTAAGAGTTATCTTATATAACTACATACTATTTATTGCAAGTAAATACTTAATGGAGCGGGAACCACGCTTGAGCGGACCACGGCGGACGATTTGAAGTGCCCTCGGGTGCGGAATCCGAGCAGTCGGATACAATCTGGGCTTCTCCGCTGCCGCAGGAGCGGAATCAGGGAGTTGCCTGTCACGAACAACGTCTTGGGGGGACTATTGTGAGGACTTACCTGGCGGTTTTTCTGATCGCTTCATTGCCTGTCATCACGGGCGCGCAGACTCCGGCTGCTAAGACGCGCGTCACGCCGGAGCAGGTGGTTCAGCAGGTGCGCGACTACCGGGTGAGTAATGAAGACCGGATCATTCGAGAGTTGACCGAGTTTCTGGCCATTCCGAACGTGGCCAGCGACACGGCCAACATTCAGAAAAATGCCGCGCGGCTGGTGGAGATGCTGGAAGCGCGGGGGATCGAAACGCACTTGCTGCCGATTGAAGAGAGGGGGCCGGTCGTTTTCGGCAAACTCACGACGTTGGAAGCGAAGCGCACCGTGATTTTCTACGCGCACTACGACGGGCAGCCTGTGGATGCAGCTGCCTGGACCGACGGGAAACCCTTCGAGCCTGCGCTGCGCGACGCGGCGATCGAGGCGGGCGGCAAGCGGATTCCCTTTCCTGAAAATTCGGCCACGCGTCCTGCTGACTATAAGGACGATTGGCGGATTTATGCGCGGTCTTCTTCGGACGACAAGTCGCCCATCGTTGCATTGCTGGCGGCCCTGGATGCGCTGCGGGCGAAGCGCATTCCGCTCGGTGTGAACTTGAAAGTGATTTTCGAGGGCGAGGAAGAAGCGGGCTCGACGAACCTGCAGCGCACGTTGGAGTTGCACAAGAATTTGCTGGGTGCGGATTTGCTGATTACCGGGGATGGGCCGGTGCATCCGTCGGGACGGCCCTTGATTTTCTTCGGGAATCGCGGAGACATCGGGCTCGACATCACGGTTTATGGGCCGGTGCGGGCACTGCACAGCGGGCATTACGGGAATTGGGCGCCCAATCCGGCGATGGAATTAGCGCGATTGCTGGCGGCGATGAAAGACGCGAACGGGCACGTGCTGATCGACGGCTATTACGACGATGCGGTTCCGCTGAGCCCGCTGGAAAAGGAATGGCTGGCGAAGATGCCCGACAACGACGCGGAGCTTGAACGCGAACTGGGGATCGCGAAACCGGAGGGCGGCGGGGAGAAGCTTGTCGAGCTGTTGCAACTGCCTTCGATGAACATTCGTGGACTGAGCAGCGCCTACGTTGGCGAGCATGCGCAGAACGTGGTGCCCGACAAGGCGGAAGCGTCGATCGACGCGCGATTGGTGAAGGGGGAAGATCCGCGGAAAAAATACGAGCAGATCGTGGGATTCATTCGCAAGCAAGGATATTTCGTGGTCGATCGCGAGCCGACGATAGACGAAAGGCGCGCGCATGCGTTGATCGCGAAGATCGTTGACGAAGGCGGATATCGCGCGTCGCGGACGGCGATGGATTTGCCCGTGTCAAAGGCGATGATTCAACTGGTGCAGGACGCGACCGGGGGAAAAACGGTCATCGCGCCGGGATTGGGCGGCAGCGTGCCGATGTACATTTTTGAGGACCTGGGCATGCCGTGGATTGGGGTGCCGATCGTGAATTATGACAACCATCAGCACAGTTCGGATGAGAATCTGCGGTTGGGACATTTGTGGAGTGGGATTGAGTTATATGCGGCGATTCTGGCGGATTTGGATTGGTGAAGCTGGGTTCCGCCAAAGGGACGATTTGCTTTAGTTCAAAAAATCGAAGAGAGATTCCTCCACTGCGCATGCCGACCCGTTCGCAGGAAGCGAACGGGCAGAAAGAATCGGCATGCTTCGGTCGGAATGACGGTTGGTTGCCTAAAGATTGGCTGATTGATCGGGCTGGCTGGACGCTAGAGGGAGAGGAAATTTTTGAGGAGTTGCTTGCCGGATTCGGTCAGGACGGATTCGGGGTGGAATTGTACGCCTTCGAGTTTGTGGCGGCGGTGGCGGACGCCCATGATGATGCCGTCGTCGGTCTCGGCAGTGATGGTTAGCTCGCGCGGCAGCGATTTGCGCTCGACGATCAGGGAATGATAGCGCGTGGCGGTGAAGGGATCGGCTAACGTGCGGAAAACGCCTTTGGAATCGTGGTGGATCGCGCTGGTTTTTCCGTGAAAAAGTTTTGGCGCGCGAATTACTTTTCCACCGAACGCTGCGCCGATGGCTTGATGGCCGAGGCAGACGCCCAGGATAGGAAATTTCCCCGCGAGGCGCTGTACAAGCTCGATGCAAATTCCGGCGTCCTGGGGGGTGCAGGGGCCAGGCGAGATCACGATACGTTCCGGTTTGCGGCGGACGATGTCTTCAACGGAAATCTTGTCGTTGCGATGGACTTCGACTTGGCAGCCAAGTTCGCCGAGATACTGCGCCAGGTTGTAGGTGAAGGAGTCGTAGTTGTCGAGCAGTAGAATCACGATGTTCCTCTAACCGCGGCGGCGCTCCGCGGTCTCCAAGGCGGTCAGGAGTGCACGGGACTTGTTTACGGTTTCCTGATACTCGCCCGCGGGCGTGGAATCGGCGACGATGCCACCACCCGCTTGCACATGGGCCACACCATTTTTGATGACCATGGTGCGCAGCGCGATGCACGAGTCCAGATTACCAGCAAAATCCATGTATAAGACGCCGCCGGCGTAGATGCCGCGGCGGGTGCGTTCGAGCTCCTCGATGATTTCCATGGCGCGGACCTTGGGAGCGCCGGAAACCGTGCCGGCCGGAAAGCAAGCCATCAGCGCGTCAAAACAATCGACGTCTTCGCGGAGGCGTCCGCGGAGGCTGGAGACCAAATGCATTACGTGAGAGAAGCGCTCGACGGCCATAAGCTGCTCGACTTTTACCGTGCCATATTCGCAGACGCGGCCCAGATCGTTGCGACCGAGGTCCACGAGCATGATGTGCTCGGCGCGTTCCTTTTCGCTGGCGAGCATTTGTTTCTCGAGGCGCTGGTCTTCGGCTTCGTCCTTGCCGCGAGGAAGCGTACCCGCGATCGGCCTGTAAAAGACGTCGCGTCCCTGAACCTTGACGAGCATTTCCGGGGAGCTGCCGACGACGGCGACGTCGTTCATCTGGAGATAGAAAAGATAGGGGGAGGGATTCAGCGCGCGGAGTTCGCGATAGATGTCGAAAGGCTGGGCTTTGGTTTTGGCGGAGAAGCGCTGACTGATGACGACCTGAAAAATGTCTCCCGCGCGAATGTACTCCTTGCTTTTGCGGACGGCGTCCAGATACTCGCTGCGGCGAAAATTGGAAGTGACTCTCAGCGTGGGCCGTTTCCCTGTGCGAGCTTCCCGCCGCGGTTTTTCCGCGGCAACCGGTTGCTCGAGGAGCTTTCGCGTCTCGCGAATTTCTCGAACGGCTGCGTTGTACTTTGTGCGCAGGCTCCCCGAGCCTTCGGTGAACACGTTGCGGACGATCCAGAGGCGATGCTGCACGTGATCGAAGGCGATGATGCCGTGATAGAACATGAGCATGGCATCGAAGAGGCCGATGTCGTCGCGCAGACGTTTCGGCAAACGCTCGATGAGCCGCACCATGTCGTAGGAAAAATAGCCGATGGCGCCAGCTACGAGCGGAGGCAAACCCGGCAGGCGAACTGGATGAAAGCGCTCCATGCGGGTGCGCAGAAACGAGACGGGATCGCGTTCTTCCCAAACGACGCGGTCGCGGCCTTCCATGACGCAGGCGCCCGAGGCATAGCGGAAGATTTCTTCCGGGTTCGCGCCGGCGAAAGTGTACCGGGCGATTTTTTCGCCGCCCTCAACGCTCTCGAGCAGGAAGGAATAGCGTGCGCCTTGGGCGATGCGCAAATAGGCGCTGACAGGGGTGAGCAGGTCGGCGGGCAGCACGTCGAAGACAGGAATCAGGTTGCCCTGCTTCGCGAGGCGCTGGAATTCGCGAAAGTCGGGTTGGATCACCGCGGCCTCCGCGGATGGGCGGATTTCGAAGACGCTTCGGCGCGCAACGCGGCGAGCACGGCGCGTCGCATGACCGCCTCGGGCGCGCGCTGTTTGGTCCACAGCTCCCACTGCGCAATTCCTTGAGCGAGAAACATTTCGACACCAGAGACAGTGGTGATGCCCTTGCGCGCAGCCAGTTGTAACAATTTCGTGCGCTCGGGACGGTAGATGAGGTCCATAACAATCCGACAGTGTAACTCGCCCGGACGCAGCGGCGAAATTTCCGCGTGGGGATGCATGCCGACCGGAGTGGTGTTTAGTATGGCGTCGAAAATTTCCGCCCGCAGGGCGCGCCGGGGAATCGCTTCGCCGCCTACTGCGCGGGCCAGTTCTCGCGCGGCGCTCTCGCGGCGCGCGCAAACCACGACCGAAGCGCCAGCGCGGGCCAAGGCAAATGCCGCGGCGCGAGTGGAACCACCCGCGCCGAAAAGCAGCACCCGGCTTTTCGCGAGATTCAGTTTTTTCTCGAGCGAGCGCAGAACTCCGGCGTAGTCCGTGTTGGAGCCTGCGAGCGAGCCGTCGCGGCGGACTACGACGGTGTTGACGGCGCCGATGTCGGCGGCGAGAGCGTCGCACTCTTTCAAATGTTTCAGGATTTTCTGTTTGTGAGGCAGGGTGATGCTGAAGCCGCGGATGCCAAGCTCCGGGACGGCGCTCAGAAAATCGCCCAGGTCCTTCACCAGAAAAGGCAAATAGACCGCGTTCACTTTTTTCGCTGCGAAGGCGGAGTTGTGCATCAGGGGGGACAAAGAGTGCCCCACCGGATCGCCAATCACACCGAAGACGCGCGTGCTGCGGTTCAGTTCGTGGGCGCGATAGAGATGCTTGAAGTCGTGCAGCGAAACTTGGCCGGGCGCGGTGGGGGCGGCCACGGGCGCATAAGCCAACGCGCTGCCTTCTCGCAGTGCCAGGATCCGCGCCGGTAAGCCAATCTCGCCCATCGGTACCGCAATGCAGTCCTCGGAGCGCCGCGCCCAGCGCAGCAGGCGGACGCTATCTTTGATCGACCGGGCGTGGGCGGCAATCTTGATAGCGTCCACCTCGGAATGCGACGGCAAGTGGATCGACTTCGTGAGCTCCGGCGTGCGCTCGAAGTCGTGCACGGAAAGCATGATCCGAGGGGGGACGGGATATTCCCGCGCCGATTGGCCGGGGAGTTCGCGCAACGTCTCGACCTCGATGTCGCACCAGTGGCAGCCCGCCTCGCGGGCCTGGATCAACCAGTAGAGTTGGGCGTCGATACTGCCAGCAAAGCGCCCGCCGGCGCCTTTGCGGCGGCAAGTTGCGAGGAAGGTCGCGCCCTGAGGGCGATGCTTGCGGACCCAGGCGAGCAGTTTGGAACGCTCCGCGTTACTGGCCAGCCAGTCGAGACGGAGCTCGATGGTGGGCGTCTCGCGCCGTGCCGTTTTGATCCCGGCGACCATTTCCAGAGCTGTAGGCGCCGCGACCACGCCACAGATCCGCCCGACACCCGACGCTACCCGACCCATGGCCACCCTCGTGCCCGCCATTCTATTGAAAACACGGCCCATAGCAATGCCTACCGGAGGCCGTATCAAAAGTGTAAAGCACTCCCGCCCAATTTGTTGACGCCCTTGGGGCGGCTTGTTAGTTTCGATGAGCACGTCCCCGCACGGCCCTTAGGGCGTGTTGTCTAAGGAGCATTGTAATGCGCGCGAAGCTAGCTGCATTGTGTGTTTCGATCCTTACGAGCGCGGTCGTTTGCTCAGCTCAGAACGGTCCGGAAGCGGTTCACCTGACCAGCAAGCAGCCGGACTACTCTACCGTGTATTGCTCCGGATTCATGAGCGACCCCAAAGTGCCGGATGATACCCGGCTTATTTCGGGCGAGCAGGCCAATTACAAGATCATCTTCGCTCGCGGAGACTATGTGTACCTGAACCGCGGCGAGGATAAAGGGGTAAAAATCGGTGACCGTTACGCGATTGTGAGGCCGGACAGCGATCCAGCCAACGAATGGTTCTATGGGCAGCCGAAGCTGACCAAAGAAATGGGCACGCTATACAAGGATGCGGGCCAGGTTCGCGTGGTCAACGTTCAGGCGAAGGTTTCCGTCGCGGAAGTGGTGTTCTCTTGCGATTACATGCAGCGCGGCGATCTCGCCCGGCCGTTCGAAGAGCGACCCACACCCCCATACAAGGATGCCAGCAAATTCGATCATTTTGCGCCGGTTACCGGTAAGCCCGTGGGAACGGTGGTCACCTCGTTTGACTATCACCAGGTGCTGGGACGCGGCGACGTAGCGTATGTGAATGTCGGGGCGGGCAAAGGCGTAAAAGTGGGCGACTACATGCGCGTTTTCCGATATCAGGAAGCGAAGAAGGACGTAGCGGCGTCAGCGTCAGAAGCCGATATGCAATACAAGGTCTACGGCTTCGGAAGCGCGCCGAAAAAGTATGAAGCGAAAGACTTACCCCGCGAAGTGCTCGGCGAAGGGATCGTGCTGAGCGTAACTCGGAACGCGGCAACGGTGCTGATCACTTATGGCATGGAAGAGATGTATGCGGGAGACTTCGCAGAAATCGAATAGTTTGAAATGCCGGCAGATCTTCAAGGCCCGCGCGGGCGCTTCTCGCGCGGGCTTTTTTTTGTTTCCAAGCTCACTCGCCGGGCGAAGCACCGTCGTCGATGAGGACCTCGCACGTAAATCCAAAGACTTGGGTCTCGGCATCCCGCCACGCTTCCCGAGGCAATAAAGCTTTCCGGCAGGCTTCTTCGAGAAATTGCTCGCGAGTAAGGCCGTGCTCCGCAGCAACTTGCGGGAGCAGAAGGCCCCGGCGCGTACCCTGTGCAATGAGCAGGCCGTGGCGGCCGACCTCAATTTCGGTGGGATCGATCGCGGCGGGCGGCGAAAGCAGCGATATCTCAATCTGAAGTGCGCCAAGATCTTCCAGCCGCACGGGCGCGAAGCGAGGGTCCTGCAAAGCGGCACTGGCGGCGCAGCGCACAACGCTGTCTCCCAGTGGTTCGTCCGCATCGATGACGCCTATGCAGCCGCGCAGGCGTCGTCCAGAGCGTAGCGTCACAAACACTCCGCACCGCTCGGCGAAAACTCCATCGTGGGGAATATTCTCTGGGAGCTGAGTGCGGGAGACAGCCTCCTCAACAGCGTGCCGCGCCAAGCGCAGCAGATTCTGGCGGTCAGCTTCAGAGAGGGACAGCATCCTCGGTTTTCTCGCGGCCCTGCAGCAAGCGAAGCTTTCGGCGTTGCTTGATGCGATCGTCGAGCTGTCCCCAGAAACGCAGGAAATACTGCGCAGCAGAAACCAAGGCGCTCGCGACCACCAGCCACAGCAATAGCAAAGCGAGTGGCTTCAACGAGGGATGTCTTGCGCCGGCGATCAGGACCGCGACGGCGCAGACCTGCAGAACCATTTTCGTCTTCCCGAGGATCGAGGCGTTTATCGTGAAGCCTTCGGTCGAGGCGATGCTTCGCAGTCCCTGGACCGTGAATTCGCGCCCGACGATAATGACGACCATCCATGCAGGTACCAGCTGCATGCTCACCAAGGAAATAAATGCGGCGGAAATCAGCAATTTGTCCGCAATCGGATCCAGAAGCATCCCCAGGGTGGTGACCTGCAACCGGCGCCGCGCAAAATAACCGTCGGCCCAGTCGGTGGCGGCAGCCATGAGAAGAATCAAGACACCCCAAAACTCGAAATGCATGGGGAACCCCCACAACTCTACGTTTGGGCTACGAGTCAGCAGAATCACAATGAGGACGGGAACGAAAAAAATCCGAAGCAGCGTCAATCCGTTGGGGAGGTTCATGGGCGCTTAGCAGTGGAAGAGCTAGTCTTCTCGGCCACTAACCACCGCCGAGCCTCACTATAGACCCGGGTTACGCAGGCGTCAACGCCCGCGGAGCGCGGTAAGCGGCGTGGGGGCAAGTACTTCCGGGTTAACCACGCCGAAAGGTTTCACCGGGCGCGCAGAATACTTTTTCGTAACACCTAGGCTGCAAACCTGTGCAAATGTTGGAATTAGCTTTGGAACCGCGGTGCCATCCGTTCAGAGCATGAACGGATTCGTCAATCACAACAAGCTATTTGTTATGTGCGGCTTACAAAGAGGACAGGCGAGATTTGGGCGAACCTAGCTAATCGTGCGCGCTAAAGGCCAGAGGGGCTATTTTTTTGTTTCCACAGCGTTTTCCACAATATAGGGAACTCAGCCGGCGGCGTCGCGGCCGCAGTCTTGTGGCCCCCGGAGCACCGAAAAGCTCCATTCCGCGCAACTTTACCGCAGAGTTATGGCCTTCCATCGCCGTAACTTGCTCAAATTGCACGAGGACCACGCAACAGGCGCACCGGCAGGAACAAAATGGCGCTGATAAGTTCAAGCACGCCGCCGACAGCGATGCCCACGATGCGGAAAGGAAGCAGAATCAGCCAGACGAAGGGATAGGCGATCAGCGCCAGCAATGCCAGCGGCCAGCACAAGATAAATAAAATGACCCACAGCAGAAAGGCAGCCATCGTAGTGTCTCCACTCCAAGTTACGTAAGCGCGAGTTTAGAAGTTCCCTGGGCGGTATATTCGCTCAAACGGAGGCTACGCGCAATCGAGACCGGCACTTCGGCATCCATCAGCATGTGGGAATCTTCGACTACAGAGTGCAGCACGCGTCCCATGGCGTGGACCAAGGCAAGCGTGCGGCCCTCGGCCAGGGGCAGCCGCAGCGACATGGTCACCACCGGATCGACAGGCATGGCGGCATCAATACGCCTCAGCAGTTCGTCGATGCCTTTTCCCGTCAGGCCGGAGACCAGGACTGGCCCGGAGTCACCTGCTCTCGCGACACTGGATTCGAGCGTTTCTCTCAGCAGCGGCGACAGCAGGTCGATCTTGTTCAAGACACGCAGCTTCGGCCGATTGGTCACGCCGAGGTCGGCGAGAATCTTGTCGACTTCTTCGTCCAGTTCGTCGTGATGCGGATTCGAGACATCGCTGACGTGCAGAATCACGGCGGCTTCCTGGACTTCTTCCAGGGTCGCGCGAAAGGCAGTAAGCAAACCCTTGGGAAGATCGCGGATGAATCCGACGGTGTCGGACACCAGCACGCGACGGTTCGACGGCAAACGGATGGCGCGAATCGTGGGATCGAGAGTCGCGAACATGCGCGAGGAAACCAGGACTTCGGCGCGACTGAGCGCATTGAACAGCGTGGACTTGCCGGCGTTGGTGTACCCCACCAGCGCCACGGTGCCGAGCGGGATAGCGTTGCGGGCCTCGCGGCGAAGAGATCGCTGTTTGCGGACGTTGTCGATGGCCTTCTGAATCTTACTGACGCGGTCGCGAATGCGGCGCCGGTCGGTTTCTAATTTTTTTTCGCCGGGACCGCGTACGCCAATGCGCCCTGCTCCGCCGCCGGCGCCACCCGCGCCGCCCCCGCCGCTCTTTCCGCCCAACCTGGACATCGACGTGCCACGCCCGGTCAGGCGCGGCAGCATGTAGTTCAACTGCGCGAGTTCGACCTGTAACTGCCCTTCGCGGCTGCGCGCGTGGCGCGCGAAAATGTCCAGAATGAGTTGCGTGCGGTCGATGACGCGGCACTCGGTCAGAGCCTCGATGTTGCGCTGCTGAACCGGCGACAAGTTGCCATCGAATATGATTAGCGGCGCCTTGTGAGCCGTTGCTTCGGCGCGAATCTCATCCAACTTGCCGCGCCCGACGAGGGTCGCCGGATCGGCAGCGTCGCGCACCTGGTATACCGTGCCCGTGACTTCGGCGCCGGCGCTGCGCGCCAGTTCGACGAGTTCGGCGAGAGATTCGCGGCCCTGCTCACCCGCGAGCGTTCCCGGAATGCGACGGGCGCGTTTCCAGGTCACGCCGACGAGTAAGGCGCGTTCCGCGGACGAGGTCTGATGCTGAGTCTTCATGGCTTGAATTGGATTGGCGTCATGGTGCCGATGGAGGCGTCAGTGGTTGTGGGAACAGTTTGCGGAAGGAGCCTTTCTCCACGATTCGGATTATACGCTGGTAGCTTGCGCATCGCGACTTGGATCGAGGGCTTGCTGGATCCACTTCAGAGCCTGGTCTTGCACCTGCGGACCGTCGCCGAAACCCTCACACCAGCGAACGCCGGCCTCTTTGCGGAACCATGTCGTTTGACGCTTGGCGTAGCGTCGCGTGACCTGTTGAATGGCGTTGCGGGCTTCTTCCATCTTCATATTTCCGCGCAGAACTGCACGCAGTTCGCGATACCCGATAAAGTCGAAAGGTTTCGCGTTTTCGGCCAAGCCGCCGGCGAGCAGCGCGCGCACTTCGTCAATCCAGCCATGTGCGAGCATCGCGTCGGTGCGCGCATGAATTCGCTCGTAGAGAGCCTCACGCGGTGGCATCAAGCCAATTTTCACCGGGCGCCATCCCTCCAACGGTACGCGGCCGGAGCGATGGACTGCGGACAAAGGGCGCTTCGCCAGCAGGCAGATCTCAACGGCACGTATCAGCTTTTGTTCGTCGCCCGGCGCGATTTTGCGCGAGGCTTCTGCATCGAGGCGCCGCAGGATGCGATGCAAATGACCCGGCGAATGACTCTCGATGACGGCGCGCAATCGCGCGCGCAACTCTTCCGATCTTTGCGGAACATCGGCTAATCCTTCCAACAGGGCGCGCAAGTAAAGCCCGGTGCCAACGGTAAAGACGGGGACGCGGCCGCGGCGGCGCAGATCATCGAGGACCGCGATGGCCATCTGCCGGTATCCGCCGGCGGTCGCGTCTTGCTCTGGCGTCAGGACGTCGATCAAGTGATGCGGAATTCCCCGGCGTTCGGCAACGGTAGGCTTGGCGGTGCCGATGTCGAAGCCCTTGTAGAGTTGCGTCGAATCGCAAGCGACAACCTCGCCGCCGACGCGCTCGGCAAGCCACGTGCCTAGCGTGGATTTGCCCGAAGCCGTCGGCCCTACGATGGCGACGAGCGGCAAGATCGATTTGTCGTGAGTCATGGGAACAAAAGATGGCGAGCGCGGACAAAGATGAAAATCAACACAAACAAGGCAATTAGAAGACTGCCGAGAACTTGTTGGCGAACGAGTTTCACTTAGTGCGCGTATTCAGGCTGCAAATTATAGTAATACGTAAATCGCAATTCGATATACGGTCCGCTGAATTGGGGCGGTAACGGTTCAAATGGAGTAGACGCGCGAATCGAAGAGATCGCAGCCCGGTCTAGCGGTTCTTTCCCGGACACCTGCACGGTAACCGGCTCACCATCGGGAACCACGCCATTTTTCGTAATACGAAACTGTAAAGAAACGATGCCCTTATCTCCCAAACGCACCGATTCCGGCATCACGGCAAACCAATTTCGCTTCACGGTCAGATAGACTCGCTGCAAATAGTCGTTGAAATCCACGCCTTCGGTGGGCGTCAACATTTCGATCGGGCCCATTCCCGCGCCGTGCCCTCCACCCACTGGAGTACTGCTTCCACCGGGCATCTGTCCTCCCCCGGCCATCGGAGCGTTCATTTTTGAAGATTCACGGATCGAATCGTGGAGCGAACTGCCCAACGAACTCTTTGGCAGAAGAAGGGCGTGCTCGGTGGGTTGCTGTTGGGGCGTTTCGAGTTTCAGAGGCTGCTTGGGGGCGTCGGCCTTCGCAGCGTCATCCGATTTGGGTGGCGTCGCGTTCGGTTGCGGTGTGGGCGCGGACGGCAGCTCCTTGGCGCGTTCCGGTTGGGGCACAGGAGGAGGGGCGACGGGCTGTGGCGTGGGCGGCGCCACCTTGCGAAGCACGCGGGGATCGACATGCACCGCAGGCGGCCTAGGGCGCGGCGCCGCTTTCAACTCGTCGAGCGCGCCGGGCGGAAGCAGGATGGTCATCTGGCGCCGAGCCAGTTCGTCCTCTTCCCGCGTTCGCTGATGAGGAGGAAAAATCTTCGGTTCGAGGATAATCAGCGCGATGAACAGCACGTGGAAGGCGAACGAAGAGATCGATTTGATCAGCTCCGCTCTGTTGTGCTCTGGCGAAGGCTCCTTGTTGAGGAGATTGACCTCGCCGGTCATGAAAATATCGGTCTCGACCAGGTCGGACGGAATGTTCTCCAGCGGAGTGACGATTAGTGGAGGCGCAGCGCCTTGCGGGACGGTGATGCGCTCGTCCATGTCGGTCGGCTGCAGCGGCAGGTGATTCGTTTCTTCGACTACGATTTCCGCGTGCTTGACGTCGCGAGGCACCACCACGCGCGCGGCGATCGACTCCAGCGGCAGCGACGACGGGATGGTGCTGTGACCGTCCAGCTGAACGATGGGAAGCATTGCCGGTACCAGCGTGCGCTCGTCGAGCGTGGTAGGGCGGCGGCGCGACGACGGAGCGTCCACCGCCGGCGGCTTAGACCCAAGAGGAACGAGGAATCTGGGAATCATTCGTTTGTTTTCTGCGCGGTGGCAAAGGCTAGCAATTGGACGCGCTCACCGTGCTCCTGGATGCTTGCCATCACACGTTCCGCCAATTCAAGCGCGGCGCGGCCGGCACGGCCGCTGGTCCGCGGTTCGCGCCGGGTACGGACTGCGGCGACAAACTCTTCCAGTTCGGCGCGCAACGGCTCGACTGCCGGTGCCGTCAGCTTCTCAAACGCAAATTCCGGCTGAGGTCCGGGCCGCTTCACCGCCACCCGCAGCGCATCACGGCGCGCGTAGTCCAGCGAAATATATTCGTGCTGCTGAAAAAAACGCATTTTCCGCACACGCTCGGTGGAAACCCGGCTGGCGGTGACGTTGGCCACCGCGCCGCCCGCAAACTCCAGGCGCGCGTGCGCGATATCGACCTTGTCGGTCAGCACCGGAATTCCTACCGCTTTTACTTCGGTCACGTTTTCCTTGACGAGCGTCAGCAATATGTCCAGGTCGTGGATCATCAGGTCGTAGATGACGTCGACGTCCAGGCTGCGCGCCGTAAAGACGCCCAGGCGGTGCACCTCGAAAAAGAGGGGATGGTTCAGTATAGGCTCAACCGCAAGTACCGCGGGATTAAAGCGCTCCACGTGGCCGACTTGCAGAATGCGTCCAAATTGCTTGGCAGCGTGAAGCAGTTCGTCGGCTTCGGCCAAATTCGTGGCCATCGGCTTCTCGATGAGTACATCGAGGCCCATCTCCATCAGCCGACAACCCACAGACGCATGCTGGACGGTCGGGACAGCAACGCTCACGGCATCGGCCGCGCCTCGCAAATCTTCGAGCGACTCCAGAGAGCGCGTTTGAAATTCGGCCGCGACCTGCGCCGCGCGCCCGGAATCTTTGTCATAGATGCCAACGAGTTCGGCGCCCTGGATTTCGCGGTACACGCGAGCGTGGTTGCACCCAAATTCACCGGTACCGACGACGGCGACACGGATCTTCTTGGTTTCCCCAGCCGCCGTGCTCATTCGTTGTTCATTCCCCCGGACGCGGCCCGCGGTTCCACAGGCGCAGCAGGCGGAAACGCCTGAATGGCGATTCCCGCAGCATCCGCGTGCGCCAACAATTTTTCTCTGTCGAACAGTAAGGTGCGCCCCGCATCGAGGGCCAATGCTGTGGCGCGGGCACTCTTCATCTGTTCGATGGTGGGCAGGCCAATGACGGGTACATCGAAGCGCATGTCCTGTCCGGGCTTGCTCACCTTCACCACGACCAGCTGTTTTCCGTTCGTGATGCGCGCAGCCCGCGCGATCGTTTCGTCCGTGCCTTCCATCGCCTCGACAGCCACGCACGCGCGGTCGGAAACGACCACGGTTTGGCCAATGTCCATCGCCGAAATCTGCCGCGCCACTCCGAGTCCATATTCGATATCGGCTCGTTCGCGCTCGTCCGGCGCGCGTTTCGTCAACACGCCTGCTTCCGGCACCAGCGGTTTTAGAAAAAGTGTCGAGTCCACCAGTCGAATGCCTTCGTCTTCCAGCACGCGTGCCACCGCACCAATCAGCGAGTCGGTATTTTTTCGCGGCAACGAGAATAAAAGTTTCGCCAGTTTCCAGTCCGGACGGATCGCGCTGAAAATCTTATTGTGCTTCACTTGCCCGGCCATCACTGCTTGGGTGACGCCTTCTTTGTGCATTAGGTCAATGGCCTTGCTCAATTCGCCGAGGCTCACCCAGTGCAGACACTTTGCGGAATTCTCAAGTTCCGCCGAAGCTTCTTCCTTTAACGCGATCACCGCCATCTCGATTCCCTGGCTGCGCGCGCCTTCCAGGACCAGAAACGGAAAGCGTCCGTTTCCGGCGATGAGTCCCCAACCAGAAGTGATTGCATCGGTCATGAATGGCCGTTCGGCCGAGCCTACTTGACGATCCCCCGCTCCGCGGTCTCGATAAACCGGACGAGTTCGGCAACGTCGGCGGAATCCGCCATGGAAGCGCGCATCTCGTTCAAAGCCTGATTGGTATTCAGCTTGGAGCGCAACAACAGGCGGAACGCGCGTTGCAGCGCCTGCATGCGTTCCTCGGAGAAGCCTTTGCGCTGCAGGCCTATTTTATTGATGCCGAAACACGTGGTCTCCCGTTCGGTCACCACCAGGGAAAATGGCGGCACGTCCTGAGTGATCACCGTGGAGGCACCGACGTAGGCGTAGCTTCCCACGCGGCAAAATTGGTGCACGGGCGAGGAAAATCCAATCGTTGCGAAATCTTCGACGGTTACATGCCCGGCCAGCGTCGCTGCATTTACAAACAAGTTGTTGTCGCCAACGTGGGAGTCGTGCCCAACGTGTGACGAAGCCAGAAACATATTCCTGTTGCCGATGGTCGTCCGTCCGCCACCCTTCGCCGTGCCGCGACTGACCGTCACATATTCGCGAAACGTATTTCCCTCGCCGACGACGAGTTCGGTGTGCTCTCCGCGAAACCCAAGGTCTTGCGGATCGCCGCCCACCGAGCTGAAGGGATGAAACACATTGTCCCGGCCAATCGTCGACGGACCTTGCACCACCGCGTGTGCATGCAGCACGCAGCCGTCCCCCAACTCCACTCCATCGCCGACCACCGCGTACGGACCGATCTGCACGCCAGAGCCCAGCTTCGCACTGGGCGCGACCGATGCCTGCAGATGGATGTGCGCAACGCTCATGCTTTGGATTCTTCGACCTTTGCTTCCGTCTTGGTTTCGGCCTTTGGTTTTGGCTCGCGATCCACCATCTTGCACATCAATGTGGCCTCCGCGGCCAGTTGCCCATCCACTGTTGCGCGCCCCTCCAGCTTGGCGAAGTCACCCCCGCGCCAGGAAAGCACCTTGACCTCCAGCTTCAATTGGTCGCCGGGCACCACCGGCCGCCGGAAGCGCGCATCATCTACGGCCACGAAGTAGAGCAGTTTGCTCTCGCGCTCAGGAATCTCCAGCAACAGCAGCAGCCCGCCGGTCTGCGCCATGGCCTCGATGATCAATACGCCCGGCATGATCGGCTTGCCGGGGAAATGCCCCTGAAAATAGTATTCGTTGTTGGTGACGTTCTTGACGCCCACGATGCGCTTCAGCCGCTCCATCTCCAGGATTCCGTCAATCATCAGAAACGGATAGCGGTGCGGCAGTAGTTTCTGAATTTCATTCACGTCGAAAATCATCGGCGCTCCCCATTGCACCGCACACACCCGCACTGCGGCGCCCTCCATTGTCCGGCAAACTTATGATTATATGCGAACCGCGCCGCCCGCGGTATTCATCCGGGGGCGTTGTCGCGCGAATTACCCCTTTTCGGTGAACTTGGAGGTGACCGTCAGAAGCAGGGCCGGCGTCCCCAAAACGCGCCCGTTTGCCGCCGGTTGTCGGCGCTGCTAGGATGTCCCGGCCATGCCCGAATCGCATTTCGCCAAGACACTGTTGAAAATGCTGGCGCCGCGCCTGCCTGAGATGCTCGCGACACTCCGCGCCTTCGTGGTCGCCGAATCGTCGAGCCTCGAAAAAGCCGCCGCGGACCGCTGCCGCCGCATCATCGCCGCGGAATGGCGCAAGCGGAGTGCACGCGTCGAGCGACTCGCGCAAAAACATCGTGGCGATCATTTGCGGATCACCTGGTGGCCCGAGAAATCGCGTCCCGCCGGACAGCTTCTCGTGCTCGGGCACTACGACACCGTATATGCATCGGGTACGCTCGCAAAAATGCCGTTTCGCGTCGCGGCCGGCAAAGCCTACGGTCCCGGAACTTTCGACATGAAGGCCGGCATCGTCCAGGCTCTCGTCGCATTGGACGCC
>Ga0187871_10000338_pt1 | contig 45226 bp, 40 predicted proteins | sample June2016WEW_16_1_FD_132988 | JGI IMG/M metagenome (GOLD analysis project Ga0187871, IMG submission 132988) | Peatland microbial communities from SPRUCE experiment site at the Marcell Experimental Forest, Minnesota, USA - June2016WEW_16_10 | ecosystem: Environmental > Terrestrial > Soil >...
GAAATGGTGGGATACGACAAAGACGGCCAGCCCTCGTCGGTGAAGTATCAGGAACTCGCTCCCATGTTGTTGAACGAGTTGCAAAAGCAGAACAGCCAGATTGCGGCGCAGCAGGAACAGATCCAAGCCCAGGAGCTACAGTTCGGGGCGAAGGTCCGGTCGCTCGAAGATCGTCTGGCAAGAATGGAAGCCGCACTCGAACAGAAGTCAGTAGGCGCTCCCTCGCGATAGGGATTACGAGACGAGTGCTAGCGGGGGGCGGGTTCAGATCCCGCGCATTGTACGCCCGCCCCCACAGCCAATGCAAGCCGTAGGCTCAACTGGCCATGCGGCCGGCAATCGCCTGGTTACACATGCCAGGGAAAACGAGGATCGCTCAAATACAAGGCCCGCCCGCGAGGGCGGGTACTTGTGTTTGTTCACGGCTTAGCTTGGTGCAACGCATCGGACCCACCAATTAAGATCCCGATGATCCCGTTTTCCGCGGTTCGCGCATTTGATGAGTGAGCGGGGAAATCGAAACTCTCCTCCGCATCGACTTCAACTCTAAAGGGGAAACAAATGTATTGCCAACGAAAGGGATCCAAACCAAAACGACATTGCATGTTTTTGATTCATGACCCAGTCTCCCGCGATTCACGCATATGATGGGTGAGGAGCGGCAAATGTATTTCTTAATTCCAGCCACGAGAGGGAAGACATCCCATGAGCGCTGAGACCACCATGCCGGACCGGCCGACAGCGGTCAAGATCGGAATTGCGGTAGCCCTCATGCTGGCCGGCCTCTATCTGGCGGCCATGCCATGGAACTTTTTGCGGATAATTCCCGCACTGGTTCTCTTGGGGACCGCACTCGGGCTCCGCGGCGGACATGCATGGAGCGGCTACGGAGGCGCGCTCTTTCTGGCCGCGCGCTGGGCGGGCGACGTGGCGACGATGGCGCGCATCGATAGGGCGGGCGCCCCGTGGGCCGCGGCGGCCTTGGTGGCAGTGCCGATCGGCTGCGTGGCCTACCTGTTGTTCCGGGCCGGGCGCGCGCTGCCGCGGAACGCGCGAAGCCGGTCCACGTGGGGATGGATCGCACTGGCCGCCGTGGTTTTTCTGGCAACCCAGGTTTTCAAGGCCTATGTGATTCCAACCGGCGCCATGGAAGACACGCTGCTGATCTGCGACCAGTTGTTGGTGAGGGTGATGGGAGTGGCCGCCCCCGCGCGCGGCGACATCATTGTGTTCCGTTATCCCGTGGATATCCGCCAGGCTTTCGCCAAGCGCTGCATGGGTGTGCCGGGCGACCGCATCAAGCTGGTGAACAAGCAGGTCTATCTTAACGGCAAGAAACTGGACGAGCCGTACGCTTATCATAAGACCGCGTACATCGATTCCTACCGCGACAATTTCCCCAGCGCGGTCCCTGTGCACCTTGAGGAGCTAGGGCAGAACATGCTGGAACATCATGTGGTGAACGGGGAAGTGGTGGTGCCGCCGGACAGCTATTTCGTCATGGGTGACAACCGGGACGCGTCGCTGGACAGCCGCTATTGGGGATTCGTGCCGCGCGCAAATATCATTGGCGCGCCGTGGATCGTTTACTGGTCGTACGATGCGCCGGCCGGTTCGGGCGCCGGCATGGATCAAATCCTCGACCGCTACCGGCATTTCTTCACCAAGACGCGCTGGAACCGTATCTGCATGCCAGTGCGCGGGCACGCGGTCAACTGACATGGAGGCCCGCGTCCCGGCTGGCGCTGCGCATTCACGGAGCTTTACTGAAGATCCAGGTGTCGCCTAGGGCGGTGCTGCTGAATCCCCCGAACAGGAGTAACTCATTTTCGATGGGGTCGTAATCCATACCCGCGTTCCAGCGGGCCGCGGGTACGGTGGCGGGACGGATCTCCTTCCAGTTAGTCCCGTTCCACAGCCAGGTATCGTTAGACTGCCCGCCGGGTCCAGTGACTCCGCCAAACAGCACGACCGAGCCCAGGTTCGAGTCATAGGCCAGGGCCGCCATGCCGCGCGCGGAAGGGGCAGACGCCGGGGACCGCTGAATCCAGGTAGTGCCGCCCCATATCCAAGTGTCGTTGTAGAAAGTATCTTTGGGCAGGATGCCGCCTGCGTCGCCGCCAAAGAGGACGATGGTCTTGGTGGCTTCGTCGTACACCATCATGGTCCGCCGGGGGGAGGGGCTGGATGCCGGAAACTGCTGGGTCCAAGTCTTGGCCTGCCCATCCCACGTCCAGGTGTCGCCCAAGGCATGTCTGCCTTGCGTGCCGCCAAACAACACAACCTTGCGCGCGGCCGCGTCATACGCCATGCTATGGGCGTCAAGCTGGCGTGCGGGCGGAGATAGGGGCGGAAACCGCTGGGTCCAGGTGGCGCCATCCCAGGTCCAGGTGTCGTTGAGGGTGGTGCCGTTGCTGTCGTAACCTCCAAATAGCACGACGTCCCCCGCCGCGCCATCGTAGACCATTCCGGGAGCCGTGCGCGCGGAAGGCGCGGTGGCCGGCGACAACTGCCGCCACCCGTTCCGCCAGACCCACGTGTCGCCGAAGCACACGAAAGGGTTGAATCCGCCAAACATTAGCGCGGAGTGCGTAGCCCGGTCGTAGGCTAAGCCCATGCAGCACCGGGGTGAGGGAGAGACAGGAAGGCGCGGGCTAACCCAACTTACCCCTTGCGCCGTCGGCGGGGCGTCGTCAAGGGACTCGGGATTCCGACGTGCCTGCGTCATCATGGCAATCTGGTCCGGATACTCTCGAACCACGCGCTGGTAGGCGGCGCGGGCCCGGCGCGGGTGGCCCAACTTCTCCTCGGCCTGTCCGACCTCCACCAGCGCGCGCGCGGCCGCGGGCTGCCCCGCGTATCGGGTAACGATGGATTCGAACTGCTGTATGGCGCCGGGCAGGTCGCCCAGTACCTTGGCGCGGTAGATGGCCGCTTCCAGCAGCTTTTCGGAACTCTCAGCGGGCGGCTGGGTAGCCGGCAGGCGCGCCGTCAGAATCATGGCGATGACAATTGGGGTTCGCGGCAACGGGCGCATTGCTACGATTATACGCGGGAGTCTGGAATTCCCAGGCTCGCCAGTAGCCTGTTCTTATCGGCGCTCATCTGCGTTCATCGGCGGCCAATATCGGGTTTTAATTTTTGGGCCGGGCCGAAAGGAAAGCATTTTGGCCGCCGATGAACGCAGATGAACGCCGATAGGAACAAGCCATAAGGCAGTTACCCTGAAGCCGGCCAAGTGTACAACTCGGCGATTGGATCGCCGGCGGCGGGGTCGCCCTCGCCCGGCGTTCGAGAACCCAGTGGCATTCGCCGGCATCGCGGTGCCCACGTTTTCAACCGCGGTACGGCGTGTCTGAAATCTCCACGATGCCCGGATAGCCATTTTGCTCCAGCAGCGCCTTCACGCTGGCGGCATTGATGCGCTTGTGCGCGCCTGGCCCCACCGTGACTTTTTGAATCGGCAGCGTGGGGAGCCCTACGCCAATCAGTTCGCGCAGGCTGTAGTACGGCATCAGCATACTGCGCCCCACACGAAAGTGCGGCTTCACCGTGGCATTCGGCGCCGGAGTGAACAGCAGCCGCCATTCGTTTTCCTCCGCGAAGTCCGAGTTCTTGAATGTCGGAATGAAAAACCGGATCGCGTCTGCCGCTTGGCGTGCCAATTCCGCCACCGTTTTCCCCGGATTGAGTGCCGGCGCGTAGTTTGAAATAGCGGTTTCGACGATCTGCTTTTGCGTCGGCTGCCCGTAGAACACCTTCCAGAAGCGCAGCAATCCATGGCTGTTGTCCGGCCCTGCCACATCGGCAAACTGCTTCGCCGCGAACTGCAGGCTGACGCCCGCACCATTGGCCCCGTATCCCCGCCACTGGCTCAGCAGATTGTCTTTTTCGCAAAAGCAGCAAATATACACGCCTTCCGGCTCGCTGGTGAGGCGGGTCAGCTCGGTAAGATAAGTCGAGTCATACGTGCCGTCCTTTACCGCCGCTTCCATTACGCCTTTTACAACCGAAAGGCCGTGGGTCATCTCCTCATCGTCGTTGGAGTAGCGCGAATGCGTCAGCCAGAGGTCGTGTTTTTCAACGACGCCGATCAGGCCGCTCAGATCGGTGTAGTGGTACAGCAGCATGGTCCCGTCTTGGAGCTTACTCTGCGGTATAAAGACAAGATCCTGATGATAGGAGCCAATTGAAATGAGGAACGCCGAGAGCGCGCCGATATCGACGAACGACAAGTTCGGAGAAACGTCCATTAAAATTGAAAGGCCTTCCGATTAGTATACGGCTTCCGTACCCGGGAGTGAAGCAGGCGGACGCGACCGGTCCGATGGGAGGCGTCTCATCGCCTATTTCACGAGGATCGCGCCGATGCCGGTGGCCTGCGTGGTCTGTCCAACCCCGAGCACGCCATTCGGTCCGCGGGGCGCGTCCGCCGGGATCGCGATGGTCAAGGTACTGGTTCCTTGCCCGTTCGCGGTCGTGGCGCCAAGCAACTGCCGGGGTTCGCCCCAGTAGATATCGACTGTTTCTCCCGCGCCAAAGCCAAGGGCTTGCGCCTTGGTAGTCTCGCCCGGCACGCCCGCGCGGGGAGTCATGACCAGGGCGGGGGTGACAAAGAACGACGCAGCTCCGAGCTTGCCGCTGGTCAGGCCCACCGCGTACACGGCCGCGGGACCGTACGCGGCCTGCGGTTCGCGAGCAATGACCGTAAAGGCGCCGCTGGCGTCGGTCGTGGTAGTCATTAATGGGGGTCCACCGATGTCGTCGATGTAGATACCCACGGTTTCCGCGGCTGCGAAGCCACTCCCTGTTGTGGTGACTTTGGTTCCCGGCGGGCCGCCGGTCTGGCTGAGGCTCAGCGCCGCGGCCGGAAATACCTGCAAGCTGAAAGATCCGAAGAAACTTGGCGCGTCTCCGGGCGAGAATTCAAAGGGTTGGCATACGTCTCCGGGCGGGGTCGCGGACGCGTTCGCATCGTAGCCGCTGAGCACCACGACGAGGCCGCCGGAGTTGTAGAAGCTCGTGCCAGAACCCGCCACGGGGTCGCCCGCCAATGTGATTGTGGTGTTACCGTCCGGTACAAAGCTGTAGGTGTTTAGAGCGCCGAAAACGGAGATGCCGGGCGTAGAGCCGTTACCGTTGAAAAACAGATTCAGGGCGGTGAAGGTTTCGCTCGATGTACAGCAGGGACCGCTGCCGAAGAAGTAGTACTTGTAGCTCTTGCCCGCCTGCAATGGAATAGAGATACCCGCCTCCGCGTCGGATGGACCATTCACCGGCGAGGTGGCGTCCGGATTCAATGCCAGCCACAGGTCCCACCAGTTATCGCCCCCCACTGTATTTAGTTCCGCGTAATTGTTCCATGCGCCGTTGGAGGTTGTGGAGAACAGCATGGCTCCCGTCAGGGTGGTCTGCGGATACGCCGCCAGCGGGACCAGCGCCAATATAGACAGATACAGCCAAGGGCGGTGCGCGAGGCGAGGCGCGGTCTCAGCCAATGCCAAGACGCTCCATGGCCGCATTATCGTTTCCCGGATTTGCATTCTCGAAAACATCGTTTTCTCCTGAACCGAGCTACTAGTCAAAGCCCGGCGATCCCGCGTTTCCTGCCGATTCGCGAAGATTGATTCCTTAGCAGGCTGCGGAAAAATGTCAAGGACCGCTTGCTAACGCGCGCGGTTCAGAATCGTGCGCACGTGTTTGCCGCAACTTACCGAGCCGCGACCGTGAGGGAGCGGTCTGGCGGCCCCCTCTTTCCGCAGCCTGTTAGGATTTGTCCGCGGCGAGGCCGCCGTCTTCAGCGGCGGCCTCCCCTACTATAACCCTACGCGGCCAGTGTGTGAATTCAGTCTGGAAAGTGTCACGTTTGTGTCACGATTCGCCGTCGAAGCGGTAACCCAGGCCGCGCACATTGCGCAAATAGCGCGGGCGCGCGGGATCCGGCTCGATCTTGCGGCGCAGGTTGGCGATATGGTTGTCCACGATGCGCCCGGAGGCGAAGGCGCCGGGCCCCCAGGCGGCGTCCAGCAACTGTTCGCGATTCAAGACGCGCCCGCCGGCGCGAATCAACACGGAAAGCAGCCGGAACTCGATGGGGGTGAGATCCACGGCCTTGCCGGCGGCGCGCACCTCGCCGCGGCCGAGGTCGACTTCCACATCGCCGAACCGGCAGGAGTCGGTGGTGTAAACGTGGGATCGGCGGAGCAAGGCTTTCACACGCGCGCGCAGCTCGCGGGTGCCGAACGGCTTGGCGAGGTAATCGTCGGCGCCCAGTTCCAGGCCCATAACCTTCTCCTCTTCCTGCGCCTTGGCGGTGAGCATGAGGATGGGCGTGCGCAGGCCGGCGCGGCGCAATTCGCGGCAGACTTCGAAGCCGTCCTTACCGGGCAACATGACATCCAGGAGGATGAGGTCGAAACCGCCTTCGCGCGCGCGGCGGGCAGCCGTACGGCCATCGGCGACTACTTCCACATCGTAACCCTCCATCTTGAGGTCGTCTTCCAGGCCCAGCGCGATGGCCGGCTCGTCTTCCACTACCAGGATACGTGTCATGTTCGTTCCGCTCAGTCCGACGCGGGCAGCAGGATGGTGAATCGGCTGCCCGCGCCCGGCTCGCTTTCCAGGCGTATCTCTCCGCCATGCGCGGCCACGATCTGGCGCACCATGGCCAGGCCCACGCCGGTGCCTTTGACGTTCAGGGCCGCCGCCGCGCTGCCGCGCACGAATTTTTCGAAGATTGTTTTCCGCTCGCCGGCCGGGACGCCCAGCCCTTGATCGCGCACCTGGATGGCTACCTGCGAACCGGTGCGCGACCATGCGACATCGACACGGGCGTCCGGAGGCGAGTACTTCACGGCGTTGTCCAGCAGGTTGCGCAGGGCCACCTCCAAGGCCTCGGCGTCGGCGCGAATCCGGCAATCGCCGGGGCCTGCGCGCTCGATTTGGCGGGCGTTCCCGAGCTCGCGCTCGAATTCGGCGGCCGCGTGTTCGGCGATCTGACCGGCATCGAGCTCCTTGAATTTGTACTTGTGCGCGCGGGCTTCCATACGGCCGAAGTGCAGCAGGGTTTCCACCAGCCGCTCCAGGCGCTGCGTTTCGCCGACCAGAGTTTCGTAGTAAAGTTGGCGCCGCTCCTCGCTGGGCACGCGTCCTTCGGCCAGCAGCTCGGAGAGATGCCGCATGGAGGTCAGCGGCGAGCGGAATTCGTGCGAAACGGCGGAGACGAAATCGGATTGGAGGCGGGAGACGTACCTTTCGCGGCGGATGGCGCGCGCGATAAAAAGCGTGCCGGAGAGCAGGAATAGCATCATCAGGCCGATCGTCGTTTGCAAGGCGCGCTGGCGGGCCAGCATGGCCGCGTCGGCGGAGCCGGGACGCGCCGTCACAGCCAGGGTGAAGGGAATGTGAAAATCGGCGGCGCTGCGCAGGACGGCGCGGCCTTGTCCAGCCCGGCGGCCCGCGAGATTCCGGCCGTCTCCGTCGAGGGCCTCGCAGTCGACATTTTCCCGCGCGGCGATCTGCTGGAGGACGGAGTCAACCGTTGCCAGCAGTACGCTACGGTGGTCGACTGGGCCGCGCCAGACCGACAGGATCGGGATTCCGCCCGCATTGACGACCTGCGCCGGATCGTGTGCGCCGGTGGCGATCTCGGCGGCGGCAGCCGCGGCAGCCGCGGCTTGGGCCAGGGCGACACGCACGGCATCCGGCGTCTCGCGCTTTCCGGCCAATCTACAGGCTTCATCCCAGTAGAACTCGAACTGCCCGCGGCGCAATTGCCAGCGCGCGTCGCGCAGGCCGGCCAGCAGCCGCTCCGCATCTTCGTGGCCACCGCGCAGCACGCAGATTTCGTGGCGCGCCACCAGGTCCGCTGGAGCGCCGGCCACGCGCACTCCCGCGATTGCTTCCAGCCTCTGGTAAACGGCCAGACTCCGCTCTTTGCGTCCGGTCTTGCGCAGAACGCGCGCGAGGCGCAGCAGTGCTCCGGCGCGCACGGGTGCATCGTCCGTCTGGGCCAGCCGCTCATAGTATGCGATCGCCAGCAGCGGCCGATCGTCGCGGAACTCGTAGTTTTCGCCCTGGCGGAAGGTGTCGCCCGGCGCCTCCGATTCCGGTTCCGGCGCGGTGCGCGGATAATAGAGCAGCCGGCCAGGCGGCGCAATCGAGAATGAGTCTTTGGTTATGGTGAGCTGCAGGCCCTGCAATCGCCCTTCGGCATCCAGACTCCGGTGGAAGTTCGCGGCGATGCGGTCGGCCGCCTGTTCCAGGCGTTCGCGCGCCCTCTGCGCCTCGACCACCCGATCCTGCGAAATGAGCCTCCAGCCAAGCCAGCCCAAGGCGGATACCGACACCAGCGTCAGCAGCCGCAGAATCACCAGGAGACTGCTGGGCGGTGTGAGCCATGCCGGTCGTACCACGATGCGAAAATAGCACAGTGCGGCTGCGGCGCACGCACCCAGCTAGAGCCGACCGCCGATCGCTCCCGAGTGCCGGGCATGGTACAACGGCATTATGCCCACCTTCCAAGTGGAAACGCCGCCCGTCTCGTATGACGTGGTGGTGGAGCGTGGCGTCCTGGAACGCGCCGCGCGCTATGTGCCCGCCAAGGCCGGCAAAGTATTCGTGGTCTCAACCGACGACGTGTGGCGGCATCAGTGCGCGCGCCTGGAAAATGGGCTGGCCGCCATTCCGCACGAAGTGCTGTTCCTTCCGGGCGGCGAAGACCAGAAGCGTCTGGATCCCATTGAGCGGCTGGCCGAAGAGATGGTCCGGCTGGGCGGCGATCGATCGAGCGTGGTGGTGGCGTTCGGCGGCGGCATCGTGACCGACATGGCCGGCTTCCTGGCGGCCATCTTCATGCGCGGCGTTCCGGTAGTGCAGATCCCCACCACGCTGCTGGCGCAGGTGGATGCGGCCATCGGCGGCAAGACCGGCGTCAACCTGGGAATCGGCAAGAACCTGATCGGCAGCTTCCACCAGCCTTTGGCGGTGCTGGTGGATGCCGACGTGCTCGATACACTGCCGGACCGGGAATACCGCGCCGGCCTGTATGAGATCGTGAAGGCGGGCGTGATCCGCAGCGAGCCGCTGTTCCGTTTCCTCGCGGAGCGGAGCGCCGCCGTACTGGCGCGCGAGCCGGAAGCGGTGGATCGCATTATCGCGGAATCCATTGAGATCAAGGCGCAAGTAGTTTCCGCCGACGAGCGCGAAGGCGGCCTGCGCCGCATCCTGAATTTCGGCCATACCTTCGGCCACGCGCTGGAAGCCGAGACCGGCTACACGCGCTTCCTGCATGGTGAAGCGGTGGCGTTCGGCATGCGCGCGGCCGTATACCTGGCGCAGATGACCGGCCATCTCTCGGCCGAAGATACCGTGGACATTCTGGAAGCCATCCGGCTGTACGGCCCGATTCCTCCGCTTGCGGGAATTCCGGCCGAGCGCCTGCTGGCACGCCTGGCGAACGACAAGAAGACTGTCCAGGGCAAAGTCCATTTCGTGCTGCCGGAACGCATCGGAGAACTGCAGGTGGTGTCCGGCATCGGCGATGAACCGGTGCTGGCCGCCATCCAGGCCGCCCTGGCATGAAGGGCGCCACGCCGGTCGGCGCGCGCAGCGAACAGGAGGCGGCCGAGTGGGTGCGCGCCATGTTCGGCCGCGTGGCGCATCGCTACGACCTGGCCAACCATCTGCTTTCGTTCAACATCGATCGCTACTGGCGCGCGCACACGGTGTCGCGCTTGCGGAATGTGCTGGCGCGTCCCGAGGCGCGCGTGCTGGATATCTGCTGCGGCACCGGCGACTTAGTGCGCGCGCTGCAGCGCGGGCGGCCCGCCGGCGCGCCCGCGATGGGTTCCGACTTTTGCCATCCGATGCTGGTAGCGGCGCAGGCGAAAATCGGGCGCAGCCCATTGTTCGAGGCCGATGCGTTGCGGCTGCCGCTGGCGGACGCTTCGCTCGATCTGGTCACGGTGGCATTCGGTTTCCGCAATCTGGCGAATTATGAAGCGGGCCTGCGGGAAATGCGGCGCGTCTTGCGGGGCGGGGGAGCGGCGGCCATCCTGGAATTCTCGCAGCCGCCCAACCCGCTGTTCGGGGCGCTGTACAGCTTCTATTCGCGGCGTGTGCTGCCCGCCATCGGCGGCGCTTTATCGGGATCGCGCGACGCTTACACGTATTTGCCGGAATCGGTGCGAAAGTTTCCCGCGCCGGAAGAGTTGGCCGGGATGATGCGCGGCGCGGGGTTCGGCCGCGTGGAGTTCGAGCGGCTCACCGGCGGGATCGTGGCGCTGCATGTGGGTCGGGTTGTCACTGGGGGGCGGGATTTATCCCCGCCGGTGGCGCGGGCTTCAGCCTGTGAACCGTGAGCTTGGTGGGCCGAAGAGCGGGCCTGCGAGGCCCGCGCAGGCTGCGAGCCTGCCCCACATCATGGTATTGTGCCGGTGAACGGCTGGTTCCACGTCGCCTGATACATGGCTCCCAGCAAGGGCTGGGTGTGGCCGTCGTAATCCGCATCGAGCGACCACATAAAGCCACCGCCCAGGCCGCGCGTCCACTCCGAATACCAGATGCGCATGTAGGTGGAATATTCGTCGTCGTAAGTGATGAAGCCGGGCGACCCGTCCGTATGCAGCAGATACGGTACCAGCGATTTCCAATCGAAGTATGCGGTCCATCCGTTCTGGTTGATGAGCTGCTTGATGAACGTGCCATAGTTTTCCGACGGAACTCTGTCGTTGCCGCATCCGCCATTGATCAACGGATTGCACGGGCCGTAGACCTCGGAGACGGTGGTCAGGCCGGTGTAGAAGTACCCGTAGAACGGCGTTCCCATGTTGAGCTTGGCGGCCGGCACATGATATTCGTTCAGAAAAATCGTGGCGGTTTGCTCCACGCTGCCGCCGGGCTCGCATTCCCAGGGTTGCGGATTATTCGGATTCGGAAAGATCGGCGAATTGAGCTGTCCGTCGTCGGTCCAGGGCCCGGCGCAGTCGTACATCATGATGTTGTAGTAGTCCACTATAGGCTCCACGCCCGGAATATCGTATGGGCCTCCCCATGGTGGAATGTCGGCGGAAAGCGTATAGGTAGGGCTCGCGAAGATGCCGCGCAACCCCGCCATCAGATTGTAGAAAGTCTGTGTGTCCAATGTGGTGGCGGGATATTCCCAATCGATGTCCAGGCCGTCGTAGCCGTTCGTCGTAATGAAAGCCTGCAAATTCGCCAACAAGGTCTGCAGGCCGCCACTAGTGGTTTCCAAGCCCGGAAAGTCGCCGCCCAGTAGTAGAAGCACCTTCACTCCCGCCGCGTGGGCTTTGGCGATGAGCGCCGGCTCAAGAAATCCATCGGGCACGCTAAGGCTGCCGTCGGCATTGAAGCTGACGCCGGCATGATTGATATGCGTCAGCATGTGGAACGGAATTTGGGCTGAGCTGTACGGCGGAGTCTGGGTCCTGCTCCAATAGCCGTAGTCGGCGACCAAACGTTTGGGAAACTGCTGGGCTTGCGCGGGCAGCATGGCGAGGCCACACAGAATGCCGGCTCCCAGGGCTGAAAATCGATTCATACCGAACGCCTCCATTAACGAGTACTGTACACCCGTTGCGGGCCGCGATGCTAGACTGGTGCGCATGGATGATCTGCGCATTGAGCTGTCGCCCGGGAGCCGGGATGGAATTCGCGTGCTAAAACTGATCGGACCGTTCACCCTGAAGAACGTTTTTGAATTCCAGACAGTGGTCCGCCAGGACGCCGTCCCGCTGACCATCATCGACTTGACAGCAGTGCCGTTCATGGACTCGGCGGCGCTGGGCTCGATCCTGGGTTTCCACGCCTCCTGCCAGCGGCACGGGGTACGGTACGCTCTGGCTGGCGCGTCCGATCGCTTGAAGACGCTGTTCAAAGTCATCCATGTGGACGACCTGGTGGTCTCGTGCGGCACGGTAGCGGAGGCCGAAAGCACGCTGGCGGGCGCCGCTTCGGCCTAGCCGCTTATTAGCGTTTACGCAGCCAGACGTAACAATGGTTGCCGATCCGCCGCGCCTGGGGGGACCGCAATAGTACAAGGTCCGCGTACTGCAGGGGGAATAGCAGCCATCCGCATCGCACATGCGAGACGGCCCGCCAGGCGCTGAGCGGCAGCAGCAGCATGACTTGATGTATTCGATCACGATGACCGGCGGAGTGGCGGTGGGGCCTGTGCGCCACGCTTCCGCCACGACTTCCAGGTCCGGCCAGCAGTTTCAGGCCGTCAAGCGTGAACCTTCGGTAGTCTTTCGGGAGCCAGCACGCGCACGATGTCGCGCATGACCCGCTCCGGATCGCGGACGTGTTCGACGACGGCGTCGCACTCGACGAGTTGAAACGCGTCGGAACGAAATGGAAGCTGGTGTGCGTCCGCGGCAGGGTCGACTCCGGACAACGCGAGCAGATCGATGCCTTGCGCTACTCGACCGGCGCCTCTGATGCAAAGATTCGACCCGGCCACCGGGAAGGTCCTTCGGCTCGGCTGGATTCACGAGATTGTCCATCGCGCCCGCCAAAGAGCGGGCCTGCGAGGCCCGCGCAGGCTGCGAGCCTGCCCCACTACGGCAGAGTTTCCCGTGCCACCTTATCCGCCTGCTCCGCGCGGAACCGCTTAAGCTTCTCCCGCAATTCCGGCCGCGAATTGGCCAGAATCGCGATAGCCAGCAGCGCGGCATTGCGCGCTCCCGCCGTGCCGATCGCCAGCGTGCCCACCGGAATGCCGCCCGGCATCTGCACCGTGGAAAGCAGCGAATCCAGCCCCTTCAGCGCGGGACTCTCCATGGGTACGCCGAGCACCGGCAGCACGGTTTGCGCCGCCAGCACTCCGGCCAGATGCGCGGCGCCGCCCGCCGCCCCGACGATTACTTCAATGCCGCGCGATTCCGCCTCGGCGGCGTATTGCGCGGCCAGTAACGGTGTGCGATGCGCGGAGAGCACCCGGCACTCGTGCGGCACGCCGAATTGGGTCAACGTTTCGTCGCAATGGCGCATCGTCTCCCAATCCGATTTGCTGCCCATGACGACCGCGACCAATGGCTGAGTCGTTTGTCCCATTTGGTTCTTACTCACCCTGCGCCAGCGTGAAGCCCGGCTTCCCGTCGTAGTTGCGCAGGTTCTCGGTCTTCACGATCTCCATGCCCGTTTCGGCGATCCGCCCCAACAGGCTGACAATCTGCCCTTGTGTCACCACGCTTGGAGACGCGAACCGGCAGCGGTAATTATCCGTGCAAATGGTCTCCGGATGTCCACCCGGCCAGGTCTTCAAACCGCGATTCGACATCATCGTCAGGGTCAGACGATCGCCGGCCGTACCCTGCAGCACCGCCGCGAGTTTGTCGTTATCGAGCGACGGCCAGTTCACATAAACGTCCACGCCGATCAGATCCACCTTGGGATCGGGCCGGCTGACCGCGTGGCGGGCTGCCACCGCGGGGGGCGCGGCCGCGTAAGTCACCGGCTTCAGCGTGTTGGGCTTTTGTCCCAGCCGCGCCACCACCGCTTGCGCGAATTCCTTGGTGCCCACCTTCTCTTTGCTGGAGCCCTCGGTGAAGATATCGTAAGTATGGACGCCATCCTCAATGGTCCGCAGCCAGGCATTATGCACGCGCGCCGCGGCTTCCGGCTGATTGATATGCACCAGCATCAGCACGCCGCCCAGCAGCAGACCGGAAGGGTTGGCCAGGTTCTGATTGGCGCGGCGCGGCGCGGACCCGTGGATGGCTTCGAACATGGCGCAATGGTCGCCGATATTCGCCGATCCCGCGATCCCCACCGATCCGGCGATCTGCGCGGCCACGTCGGAAAGAATGTCGCCGTACAGGTTGGGCATCACGATGACGTCGAAAGCCTCGGGAGTATCCGCCATCTTGGCGGCGCCTATGTCCACGATCCAATGCTCGTTCGGTATGTCCGGATACTCCGCCGCGATTTCGTCAAAGACTTTGTGGAAGAGACCGTCGGTCATCTTCATGATGTTGTCTTTGGTGAAGCAGGTAACTTTCTTGCGGCTGTGGCGGCGCGCGTATTCGAAGGCATAGCGCACGATCTTTTCGCAGCCGGGCCGGGTGATCAACTTCAGGCATTGCATGGCGCCGGGGCTGAGTTGGTATTCAATGCCGGCGTAGCAATCTTCCTCGTTCTCGCGCACGATCACCAGGTCCATGCCCGGATGCAGCGTGTCGATGAACGGGTGATAGGAAACGCACGGACGCACATTGGCGTAGAGGCCCAGCGTCTTGCGGGCGGTAACGTTCAGGCTCTTGAAGCCGCCCCCCTGCGGCGTGGTGATGGGGGCCTTCAGAAACACTTTGGTGCGGCGCAGGGATTCCCAAGCGCTGGGTTCGATACCCGCGGTATTGCCGCGCAGGTAGACTTTTTCACCGATTTCGATGGTCTCGATCTCGAGGGCCGCGCCGGACGCCTCCAGGATATGCAAGGTGGCGGCCATGATTTCGGGACCGATGCCGTCGCCGTGCGCGACTGTGATAGGGGTTTTGCTGGACATAGGGAAGCCTAAACATATCGAGTTGCACGGGGTTTCGCAAGCTGGGAGGGAATTCCACCACGGCAAACTGCGATGCCAAGTGGGGCAGGACTCCAGTCCTGCGCGGGTCCTCCAGGACCCGCTCTGCCCGCAACTCCGCCTTACCTGGATTCACCCAGGCCGACGGGGAGTTCGGCCCGCACGGTCGAAAACCCAGTGCGAGCTGCGGGGAATGGGGCGGGTCTGGAGACCCGCCCCAGGCGTAGACGCCTGCCCCACCATGGCAGGCCGCTACGCTCCGCCAGCCGCGGTACGCAGCCCACCCGCGGGCTGGTCGATCTCCAGTTTGCGCATCTTGTACAGCAGCGCCTTGTAGTCGATCCGCAGGATCTTCGCAGCCTGCTTGCGGTTCCAGCGGGAAGCGTCCAGCGCCCGCAGGATGGCTTCCGTCTCCGCCTTCCGTTTGGCTTCGTTCACCTTCTCCAGGATGGGGAAACCGACACTCGATGCGGCGCCGGCGGGCTGGAAGCGAATCACCCCGTCCGGTAGCGATCCTTCGCCCGGCGCGGCCGCGGCAGGCGTGCGATGGATGCCCACCGAGAGCAACTGCCGCGTCAGCTCTTCCGGCTCTTGGATGACCAGTAGCCGGCGCATCATGTTTTCCAGTTCCCGCAAGTTGCCCGGCCATTCGTATTCCAGCATGGCTTGCCGCAGCGCGGGCGAGAGCAGACCAGCGGGCGGCGCGCCCGCGCCATGCTTGCGCAGGAAAAACTCCGCGGCGGCGTGGATATCCGCCTTGCGCTCCCGCAGCGCCGGCACGCGAATGCCGACCACATTGAGCCGGTAGTACAAATCGGCGCGGAACCGGCCGTCGCCGATGGCTTGCGGCAGGTCGCAATGGGTGGCGGCCATCACGCGCACGTCCAAAGGAATGCGGTCCTTCCCGCCCAGACGCTCGCATTCCCTGTCTTGCAAAACGTGCAGCAGCTTGGCTTGCAGCCGGACGTCCATGTCGCCGATCTCGTCCAGCAGAATCGTGCCGCCCTGGGCCAGTTCGAATTTGCCGGGCTTGCTGGTGAAGGCTCCAGTGAATGCTCCGCGCTCGTAGCCGAACAGCTCGCTCTCCACCAGCTCACCCGGCAGCGCGGCGCAGTTCAGCTTCAGGAAGGGCTTGTGCGCGCGCGGAGAGTTGGCGTGGATCCGGCGGGCCAGCACCTCCTTGCCGGAGCCGGTTTCGCCTTCGATCAGCAAGGGCACGTCCGATGCGGCCACCCGCCTCCAGGCCGCCTGCGTGCTTTTCCCCATCCAGCTCTCCAAGAAGCAGACTTCAGAGTCGGACGCGGGATGGTCCTCGATGGCCGATTGGCCAACCGGCGCCTCGTCTTTCAACGCGCCGCGGATGGCCATGCGCAGGTCGTCGTGGCTGATGGGCTTGGCCAGGAAATTGGTGGCGCCGGCTTTGATCGCTTGCACTACATTGTTGGTGGTGGCCGCCCCGGAAAGCACGATCACGGGCTGGTTGCGTCCGGTGTTCCGCATTTCCCGCAGAGTTTCCAGGCCGTCCCGGCGCGGCATGAGCAGATCCATCAGGACCAGTGAAATCGAGCGGTTCGCGTCCAGGCAAGCCAGGGCCTCTTCGCCGTCCGCGGCGATGGCGGCGGGATACCCCAGACAGCGCACCACCATTTCAAAGTAATGGCGCGCGTCCGCCTCGTCCTCCACGATGAGGATCGTCTTATTGTCTCTCATGCTTTCTCCCCGCCCACAGTCTCCGCCACCAGGTGAATGCCGCTAGCGGCGCCCGCGAAATCGCGCTGCTCCTCCCGCTCTTCCGGCTTGGCGAAAGGCAGGTGGAAGATGAAGGTCACGCCCTGGTTGCCCGATTCCGCAAAGATGTGGCCGCCATGCTCCGCCAGAATCCGCTTGCAGATGGCCAAGCCTAAGCCGGTGCCGGAACGGTCGCTGCCTCCGCCGTACGAGGTGTACTCCCGAAAGATCGTCTCCAAGTGCTCCGGCCGCACACCCATGCCGTTATCGGATATTTCCATCCGGTAGGCGTTCGCCCGCCCCGACGGGGCCCGCCGCCGCTCGATCCATACAGCATCCCGCGAAATGGCCTGCGAAACGGCCGCGGAGCGTCTCTCCCAAAAGGAAGGGAATCCGCGCACCTGAATGTAGCCGCCCCTGGGCGTGAACTTGCACGAGTTCTCCAGCAGATTCACCAGCAATTGCTCCAATTGAGCCGGATCGAAGCGCAACGGCTGTTCGGGCGCCTGCAATTCCAAGTCGAGCGAGATGCTTTTCTCGTCCGCCAAGGGCCGAATCTCGTGCAAGGCCTGTCGGCAACACTCCTCGATATCGGCTTCCCGGAGCTGCGGTTGCAAGCCCACCCGCAACCCCGAGCTCCACTGAAATAGGGCGGCCGCCAGCCGGCTGAGCCGCTTGACGCTATGCAGGGTCCGGTCGAGCACCTCTTGTTGCGTCACGGTCAGGGGTCCGAATTCTCCGCTGAGCAGCAGCCCGCAGTAACCGTTCACGGCGGTCAACGGCGTGCGAAAATCATGCACCGCGCGCGCCAGGAAATTCATCCGGTCCCGATCGTATTCCTGCAGCCGCAGGGTGGTCGACAGCAAGCAGTCCAGAATGGTGTCGCGGTCGTGGCGCAACGATCCGATCCGCACGGCGTCCGGCCCGGCCGGCGCGTCGCGATGGCGGGCCGCCTCTTCCAGGAAGGTCCGCAAAGCGTTCGGGTTGACAGGCTTCAGCAGCAGGGTCACAGCGGCGGACGGCAGCCCTTCCAGGGCGTCCATGATGTTGCGGGCCTCCTCGCGGCCGATCACCAGCGTGTGCGCGTGAGAGGATCCCCCCGCGCCCGGCAGATCGGGCAGGCGCATCTGGCGCTCCCAGTCCCAAAGGTACAAATCCGCCGCTGGCGCCGGTTCGTCCGGAGAGGCTACCAGCAGGTTCCAGTGCCTTGCCGGCAGCGTGGCCAGTACTTCCCGGCAGAGCCGTTGGAGCGAGTCGTCGCGGGATATGAGCGCAACATGCATGTGTCGTGGGCCGGGTTCCTTCCCGGATGGATGTCACTCAATTAAACAGGGACGTCGGCTGGGTGTCAATTACCGGCTTGCCGTAGATCTTCTAAGCGATCTCCTGAAGTCACTTAGGAGGCTTCTGAGTCTTCGGCGCTACGGATTCCAGCAGGCTTGCCGCAGGCTCGTGCCTGCGCCCGCCGCATCGGGAAAATCCGATGCTCCGGTGGCCCGGCACGATGCAGGGGCGCCAGACAACATGATGGAATTGGTATAAGAAAACACCCGCTCAGGCAACGACGGTGTAATCGTCGATGCTGCAACCTACACTGAAACGGCCATCTTCCGTTACCCGTACCCAAACCACGTGCGCCTGGCAGCGTAAAGCCTGGGAGATCCGGCGAGCGTGGGGCAATCTCAGGATGCACGCCACGCTTTCGCCCGCCGACAGCGGCTCCTCCAACACGCAGCAGAAGCCGCGGCTGCTCAGGTTTTCCGTAACAGTGGACAAGACGCGCAAGTCGCGCGGGCCTTTCAGAATCGAAAGCGGCCAGCGCAACAGCACGCGGCTGCGCACGCGGCGCTCGGCGTAGAACCCCGGTGGTGTCTCAACGCTTTCCAGGCTCACTGAATCCGAACTACTTTCTTAAAGTGCCAATCATTGTGTATCGGCTGCGCGGCAGGGCAGGCGGTTTCGCCCGCCTGCACAGCCCGCGGCAACTCATTAGCATCCGGAGTTCCAACCCAGGTTTCCGACGCGTCGGGATTTAGGACCACTTTTTGGCACTCTCTGCGATAGAAACTAGCGCAATCTCAAGCAATGGGGTGCTTGACCATTTTGGGGACTCCTGACCGACAGGAACCGCTTCCTGACGGTCGCGGCTCAGTAAACTGTGCGCAATCAACCCGCGTACTACCGAGACGCGACCGTCAGGGAGCGGTTTCCCCAAAACTGTTAAGCACCCCAAGCGATGTTCTGGCATGGCAAGTGCACATATTCAGCGTCTGTCCGATTCGTTCTCTATGCGACTCTTGCGCTGTTGTAAGTGGATGGCCTGCTTCCTAGCCGCGGTACCGCTCTTCGTGGCATGCTCACGTTCACCGCAACAACGCGAAGCCCGCTTCATCGAGCTGGGAAAGAAGCGCTTGCAGACGAACGATTACGTGCGAGCCGGGCTGGAGTTCCGCAAGGCCATACAAACCGCGCCGGCCGATGCGGAACCTTACTATCAACTCGGATTGACCTACTTGGGATCGGGTAACCGGACCTTGGCGGTGGGTTGTTTCCGGAAAGCCACCGAACTCGATCCGAAGCATGCCGCCGCGCAACTGAAGCTGGCCGATATAATGGCTACGGTCAACGACCGGGTGGCGATCGCGGACGCGGAGAAACGCGCCCAGGCCGTGGCCACCGAATTCCCAAACAACGTCGACGCGCTGAACACCCTGGCCATGACGGAACTGCGCTTGGGCAAGCCGGAGGAGGCCGCCGGGCACCTGGAACAGGCCCTGGCACGCCTTCCGGGCGACCTCGAATCTTCCGCCCTATTGATGCGCGCCAAGCTGAGCCAGGGGGATGCGCGGGGCGCCGAGGAAGCCTTGCAGCAGTGTTTCGTGAAGTCGCCGCAGTCCGCCGAAGTCGCGTTGGTCATGGGCCGGTTCTATCTGGTGACGCACCGTTCCCGGCAAGCCGAGGAGCAATTCCGGCGGGCCATCCGCATCGACCCGAAATACGGGGCCGCCTTAATGGACCTGGCGATGACTCTGTTCCATGCAGGCAGAAAAGACGAGGCTGGGCCGGTCTTCAAACAGATCGCGGGTCTCCCGGACAAAAGCTACCAGCCGGTCTACGCGATCTTTCTGCTGGAGACCGGCCAGCGCGACGCCGCCATTGCGGAGTTGGAGCGGCTAGCCAAAGAGGACTCCAGCGATCGCACCGCGCGCACCAGGCTGGTGAAAATGTATTTGTTGGCGGGCCGCCATGAGGACGCTCAAAGGCTGCTGGCCGGCGTGCTCAACAAGAATCCCAAGGACGCCGAGGCCCTCTTGCAGCGCAGCGAACTCTCCCTGGACGCCGGAAATTATCGGGACGCGCAGAACGACCTGAACTTAGTATTGCGCTATCGCCCGGAATCCGCCGAGCCGCACATGCTGTTGGCGCGCCTGTTTGAGGCGCAGGGGCACACGCTGAACCAAAGGCAGGAGCTCGCGGAAGCCCTCCGCCTGGATCCCTCGCGGATGGCCGCGCGGCTGGATTTGGCGCGCCTGTTGATCGCTTCTAAAGGCGCCGCCGCCGCGTTGGAGATTCTGCACCAGGCGCCGGACGCGCAGAAACGCGCCGTCCCGCTGATCGTGCAATCGAACTGGGCGCTGATGGACCTGGGGCGCCGCGACGAAGCGCGCAAAGGCATCGCGGAAGGCCTGCAATTGGCCCGGTCGCCGGAATTGCTGGTGCAGGATGCCTTGGTGAAGATGGACGCCAAAGATTACCGTGGCGCCCACACGTCGTTGGACAGCGTGCTCAAGCAGAACGCCGAAGATGTGCCTGCGCTGCGCGCGCTGGTGAAGCTTTATGGCCTGCAGAACCAGCCGGCCGCGGCGCTCGGGACACTGCGCGAGTACGCGGCCCGGCATGCAAACTCCGCGCCCATTCAGAACCTCTTGGGCGAACTCCTGCTGGCCGCCGGCCAGTCCGCCCAAGCGCGGGCTGCTTTCACCGCGGCCCAGGCAGCCGATCCCCGGTTTCGCCCCGCGCGACTGGCGCTGGCCCGCCTGGACGTATCGGAAGGCAAACTCGAATCCGCGCACCATGCGTTGGCGGACCTGCTGGCCGGAAATCGCAACGATCCCGAGCTTTGGCTCTATATGGGCTGGCTCGCCAATCTGGAAAAAGACTATCCGCGGGCGCTTGCATACTACCGCAGAGTAGTGGATGCCGACCCGGCCAACATTGTGGCGTTGAATAACCTCGCCTATCTGCTGGCCGCGCAAAACGAGCGGTTCGACGAGGCCTTGAAGTATGCGCAACAAGTGAAGGAATTGGCTCCGGATAACAAGGGCGTGGACGATACCATCGGTTGGATCATGTATCGCAAAGGGTTGTACCGGTCCGCGGTGCAATACCTGGAGAGCGCCGCCGCCGGCCAGGCCGATCCGGTCATACGCTATCACTTGGGGATGGCCTACTGGAAAGTGGGCGACCGCCGCGGCGAGCCCACGCTGCGGGCCGCGCTGAAGAGTGCGCCGGACTTGCCGGAAGCCCGCATGGCCCAGCAGCTTTTGGGAGCGCCATAGGCGCCCCAAACTTTTTCCCGTATTCCCAAACATCCATCCGCCGCGGCGTTCGCGGCTTGCCCGCCATCGCTCCAAGTTGCACATCTGTTTGGACCCCGCGTCCGCAACCCACTTGGCACACCGATTGCTGTTCCCCACGCGTCGCAGTACGCCGAAAGGGAATATAACCAATGAGACTACGTGGATGCTCTGTACTTGCCGCCGTATTTACCGTCGCGCTGGCCCATGCGACCATTCTTTCGCCCGGCGGATCCCCGCCGGTTCCGGCTAGCGCTTTTGGAACCCCGGTGAACGGTCCATACCTGGCCAACACCGGTGTGCAGGACTTCACGGCCACGAACTCGCTCGGCCAAACCACCATTTCAGGCCAATACGAAGCCATGGTGTACAAGGACCCCAACAACGGCTTCTGTGCGGGCTGCCTCGACTTCTTCGTCGTCGTGGAAAGCAACTCGTCTTCGACAGACGATATCGAACGCATCACCCTGGCTAACTTCGGCGCCTTCCTGACCAATGTCGGTTACTCCATTGGCAAGGGCAGCGAGCCGAGCGGTGTGGACCCCGCCACGGTAGACCGCAGCAGCAACGGCAATGTAATTGGTTTCAACTTTTCCACGCTGCCGGGCGTTGCCCCAGGCAGCGGGACCCAAGTGCTGGAAATTCAAACGAATGCCACGGCTTTCATGACCGGGACGTTGCAGATCATCGACAGCAGCGTGGCCTCCGTGACGGCCTTCGAGCCTTGTTACGGCGTCGTGGTACCTGAAGCCAGTTCCATCAGCCTGACGCTGCTGGGCGGGCTGTTGCTGGGCATCGGATTTATCGGGCGCCGCCGGCGGGCGTCCCGGTAGTCCGAAGGTTTCGGATTTAGTTCGCAAGAATCGCACTGGCGCGCGCGCGTCGGCGCGCTCAAACCGGCCCCCAGGCGCGCGAACCTCGCGGCCATGGGTTTGGCCGGAGCCGTGCTATCGACGAAGAGCTATGTTTCCCCTGACCTCCGGGCCGTCCGCGCATCCCGAAATGTCGCCGCTGTCTTTGGCGCGCATGCTATGGAAATCAAAGACGCTGATTGGCTTGATCTGGATCTTCCTTGGCTTGCTTGTGGGTGCCGCCGTCTACATGGTCCCGGCGGAATACCGGGCCGAAGCGGTAATCCTGGTGGATGGCCAGAAAGTCCCGGAGCGATATGTCGCGTCCACCGCGAACGCGGACGTGCAAGACCGTTTGGCCACCATTTCCCAGCAGATCCTGGCCACCAGCCGCCTGCAAAAGATCATCGACACATACCACCTGTACCAGCGGGAAAAAGGGCGGCTTCCGCAGGAAGAGATCATCGAGAAGATGCGCAGCGACACCAAGATCACTCTGGAGCGCGGTTGGAGCCAGGAGCGCACCAGCGCCTTCCGCATCGCTTACCAGGGGCGCGATCCCGCAACCGTGGCCGAGGTGGCCAACCAGATCGGTAATCTTTTCATCGAGGAAAACCTCCGCACCCGCGAGAACCACGCCGCGGGAACTTCCGAGTTCATCGAAGAACAGTTGCAGCAGGCCAGCAAGACGCTCACCGCGCTGGAGGCGCAGGTCGAGCAATACAAACTGCGGCACAAGGGCGAATTGCCGGAGCAGGAGGGCTCTCTGGCGGGCGCTCTGTCGCGGGGGCAGATCGAGTTGCAGGCCAATCAGGACGCCATCAACCGGGCGGGACAATCCAAGGCGTTGCTTTCGACGTCGCTTACCATGGCTGAATCCACCGCGAAAGTGTTGGAACGGACACTGGGCAACCGGAACTCCTCGCCGGGTGCGGGCGGTAACGCGGTTTCCAATGTGGCGAGTCTACAGGCGGAACTGGACGCAATGCGTTTGCGGTACACCGAAGAGCACCCCGACGTCCAACGCCTGGAGAAAATGGTAGCCCAGGCGCGCCAGTCGGAGAGAGCTGCGCTTACCGAGCCGCGACCGTCGTCCGCGCTTACCGAGCCGCGACCGTCAGGAAGCGGGCAGGAAAGCTCTCCCGCAAGCCCGGGCCTGTCCGAGGCGGTGGTTCCCGATCTGTTGCAGCAGCGCGAACGCATCGCCGGCCTGCGCACCGAACTGGGACTGGCCAGCCGCGATCTGGATCTGCGGACTGTCGAGCGAAAAGACATTCTCACCAAGATCGCGGCGCTGCAATCCCGCATGGATACCCTCCCGGTGCGCGAGCAGGAGTTGACCGCGCTGTCGCGCGATTACGAAATTGCGAAAGCCAACTACAAATCCTTGCTGGATAAGCGTCTCTCGGCGGATATGGCCACCGATCTGGAGCGCCGGCAGCAGGGCGAGCGATTTACCATGATCGATCCGGCCCAAGCTCCGGCCAAGCCTTTCTCGCCGGACCGTCTGCAGTGGACGGGTATCGGTTGCGCGCTGAGCCTGCTGATTGCCGTGGGCGCCGGCGTGGTTCGCGAGATGAAGCGCAATGTGCTGTTGGGCGAGTGGGAGTTGCCGCCGGATATCCCCATTCTGGGCCGCATCACGGCCATTGTTCCGGCAACGGGGGCGCGCGGGCTGTAGCGGCTGCCTTATGTACGAAGAATTCTTTCATCTCTCGAAACCGCCTTTCTCCATGACTCCGGATCCGGAGTTCCTGTTCCTGGCGCCCACGCATCGGGAAGCCCTGGCTGGACTGATGTTCACGGTGCTCGGCCGCAGGGGCACGGCGGTGCTGACGGGCGAAGTCGGAACCGGCAAGACCACCCTGCTGCGCAAGCTGATCCAGTCCGTGCCGGAAGGCAAGGTGCAGTTCTGCTCGGTGTTCAGCACCAACGTGCCGCCGGCGGAATTCTTCGAGTTGATCCTGATCGGGTTCGGGCTCCCGGTGGCGGGCATCGGCAAGGCGCAGCGCCTGCTGGAATTCTGGGAGTTTCTGATGGCCTGCGACGAGGAAGGCAGGACTCCCGTGCTGCTGGTGGATGAAGCCCACAAGCTATCCGCCGAATTGCTGGAGGAAGTTCGCCTGCTGATGAATTTCGAGACGGCCGAGCGCAAGCTGCTGCAAGTCGTGCTGGCCGGCCAGAATGAACTGCGCGACCTGATGCGCCGCGAAGATCTCCGCCAGTTGCGCCAGCGTGTCTCCGTGCGTCTGGACATCGTGCCGCTGCGGCCTCCCGAAGTGGAGCGGTATATGCGCCACCGCTGGCACCAGGGCGGCGGCAACGGCAATTTCCCGTTCAACCCGGAAGCGGTGGATCTGGTGGCCGCCTGGTCGCGCGGAATTCCGCGCGTGATGAACGCCATTTGCGACATCGCCCTGTTGCGCGCCTACACCTCGGAGAATGCGTCCATTGGAGCTGAAACCGTGCGCGAGGCCCTGGGCGTCCTGGAATTGACGGAGCCGCCGTCGGATCCGCGGGAAGTACGCGCGGCGGTGGACGCGCCGGCCACGCCTTCGGACAGGCCGTCGTTGGATGTGTTGCGATTGCCGCCGCCGGGAGACGCTCCGGCGATACCTTTGCGCAGGGCGGGGGCTTCCCCGGAGATTGCGGCGCGTCCGCCATGGTGGCGCGGCGTCGTACCGGCCGGCAGGAGAAAAGCATGAGCACCATCTTCCAGGCTCTGGACAGCAAGGCCGGACTGATCCCCGAGGCCGCGCCGCCGCGACCGTCGCCGGCAGCGCCGCTGCCGCTGCGGCATGACCCCAAGAGCCGCATCCGCGTAGTGCCGATGCAGCTTGCCGAATCGTCCCCGCTGCTTCCCTACGACGGCAGCAGCCCCCGGGCGGGCGAGCAATACCGCACCGTGCGCACCAATCTCCTGCAGAATCCGGATGCGCCGCGCGTGCTGGTGGTCTCCAGTTGCGGCTCGGGCGATGGCAAGACGCTCTCCGCCGTCAACACCGCCGGTGCGCTGGCCATTAAGGGCGAAACTACCGTCCTGCTGGTGGATGCGGATTTGCGAAACCCAAGTCTCGCGCCCGCTCTGGGCCTGCCCCCGGACCCCGGCCTGGCGGATGTGCTCCATGGCGATTGCAAATTGGAAGACGCTATCGTGGAGACCGCGCAGTTCCCTAATCTGTACGTCCTGCCAGCGGGAAAAGCCCGGCGCAACCCCGCGGAGCTGCTCGATTCGGCGGTCTGGCATCAACTCTGCGCGGTGGCCAAGAACAGCTTCCGGTTCGTCCTCATCGACACGCCGCCCATCGCCGCCGTGACCGATTACGACTTGGTGCAAGCGGTAGCGGACGGGGTCGTCTTCGTGGTGCGGCCGGACCACTCGGACCGCAATCTATGCCTGGCGGCCCTGCGGAAGGTAAGCGCCGCGGGTAAGCTAACGGGAGTGTTGGTCAACTGCGCGGAGAACTGGTTCCTGTACAAACGCTACGGCCGGTATCCCTACCCGTATCCGGAGTCCTACCAAGCTGGGGGGCGGCCTTAAGCCCGGCTACAGCGGGCCTGCGAGGCCCGCGCAGGCTGCGAGCCTGCCCCACCACACTGTCCTACTTGAACGCCTCGGCCAGCGCTCTAGGGGCGAAAGGTTTGGTCAGGTAGCCGACCCGGTTTCCGTACAAATTCGCCCCGCTCAGCCCCGCCGGATAGCCGCTCATCACCACCAGCCGAATCGCCTCGCTCGAAGCCAGTATCCGGCGAATCAGTTCTTCGCCGCGCATGCCGGGCATATTCAGATCCACCAGCGCTCCCGCGTACAGGGACGGGTTCGATTGCAGCAATGCCCACGCTTCCGGCGCGCTGCGGCAGGCGTCCACCCGATAGCCCAGCCGCGAAAGATAGCGGTCCATCACCTTCAGCAGGGCAGCGTCGTCGTCCACGATCAAGATGCGGCCGGCCGTGGAGTCCATTAAGTGCATGCTATCAGAGTTATCATCCCCATATGCAATTTCACACCGAATATTTGACTTTCCGTACTATCAACACCGCGAATACGTCAACATCACTACGCAAGTGGAGAGCGCGCTGCGCAAGAGCGGCATTCAGGAGGGCATGATCCTGGTTTCGGCGATGCACATCACCGCCGGAGTTTGGGTGAACGACGCCGAAGACGGCCTGCTCGGCGATATCGACGAGTGGCTGGAGAAACTGGCGCCGTTCCGGCGGAACTACCGGCACCACGCCACCGGCGAAACCAACGGCGACTCGCACTTGAAGAGCCTGCTGGTGCACCACCAGGCGATCGTGCCGGTAACCAAGGGCAAGCTGGATTTTGGACCGTGGCAGCAGATTTATTATGCGGAGTTCGACGGCCAGCGGTCCAAGCGCGTCATCGTCAAAGCGATGGGCGAGTAAAACGAAAGGAGCGCCGCGCTGGCGGCATTCACCAATTATGAAGCGAACCTTTTGGTTGACAGGCGCCCTGGCGCTCGGCGCGATTGGCGCGAACGGCGCGGAGTTGCCCGTGCGGCAAGTGGTGCTTTACAAGCATGGCGTGGGTTACTTCGTGCGCGCCGGGGAAGTGGCGCCGGGGGAATCGGCGCGCCTGGATTTCAAGGCCGGCGAGATGGACGATGTGCTGAAATCGCTGACCATCGAAGAAAAGGGCGGCGGCAAGATCTCGGGGTTGCGTTACGATTCGAGCGAGCCGCTGGCCCACAAGCTGGCCGACTTCCCCTTTCAGCTTGGCGCGGCGCAGCCGTTGAGCGCGGTGCTCGACCAGCTTAAAGGCGCGCAAATCGAGCTGAAATTTGCCAATGAGACGATCGCGGGCGAGATCGTGGCCGCGCGCCTGACGCCCGGAGACGACAAACGTCCGGAGCGCGAGCAGATCACCCTGCTGATGGACGCGGGCGATCTACGCAACTTCGACTTGGGCGCAGCGGCCGGCATCCGCTTCACCGATGTCCGCGTGCAGACGCAGTTCAAGGATTACCTGGCCGCCTTGACCGAGGCGCGGTCCAAGGAAAAGCGCACTGTCTACATCGATTCCACGGACGCCAAACGGCGGGAAGTCGTAGCCAGCTATATGGTCCCCACGCCGGTCTGGAAATCCAGTTACCGGCTGATCTTTGGGGCAGGCGCACAACCAACTCTGGAAGGATGGGCCATCGTGGACAACACCAGCGGCGAAGATTGGACCAAGGTGGATCTTTCGCTGGTCTCGGGCCGGCCCATTTCGTTTATCAGCCGGCTGTATGAGCCGCGCTACGTCGCCAGGCAGGCGGCGGAGTTGCCTGAGGATGCGGCGTCCGTTCCAGTGGTGTATGAAGGCGCGGTGGATGCGGTATCGCAGACGGTAACTGTAGATGGTCCCGTGGATGGTCAGAAGCCGCCGCCACCGCCGCCGCCGGCCGCAAGGGCTGTGGGGGGAATCGGTTCCGCGGCGCCGATGAACGGGCGGGATTTCAGCCGTCTGGAACAACTTGCGAAACTCGCGCCGTCCACCATTGCGGCGGCCGCGGCTGGCCGTGAACTGGGCGAGTTATTCGAATACCACATCCCCACGCCTGTCACGGTGCGCCGCGGCGAATCCGCCATGTTGCCCTTCCTGCAGCAGAAAGTGGATACCCGCAGACTGCTGATCTACTCCGATCCCTCCGCCGCGCATCCCATGGATGCCGCGGAAATCTCCAACACCACCGGCAAGACGCTCGACGGTGGTCCGATCACCGTTTACGAGAGCGGCGCTTATGCGGGCGAAGCGTTGATGGAAACGGTGAAGACCGGCGATAAGCGGCTGATCGGGTACGGCGTGGACTTGGGCACGCGCATCGCCACCCAGTGGGATAGCAAGTCGGAACAGATCCGCGAGATCCACGCACGCCGCGGAGTCCTGACCACCCGTAACGCCGTCGAGGAGACCCGCACCTACACGATCCACAATGTGGACCAGAAGGCCAAGACCCTGGTGATCGAGCATGCCGCGCGGCCGGATTACAACCTGCTCGACCGAAAGCCGGCGGAGAAGACCGGCAGCGCTTATCGCTTCGAAGTGAAGCTGGCGGCGGGCGCAACCGAAACGTTCCCGGTGGTGGAAGAGCACGTCTATGAGCGAGCTTTCACGATTACCGATCTCACGCCGGACGTGCTGTTCACTTATGTGCGCAACAAGACTTTCAGCGATGCCGCGCGCAAGCAGCTTGAACAGATCGCGAATCTGAAACAGCGGATTGCGGCCGCCGGGCGCGAGATAACGAGTCTGGAAAGCCAGATCACCGGCGTGGTCAACGACCAGGAGCGTCTGCGGCGGAACATTGGCAGTCTGAACCAGGTTAGCGGCCAGCAGCAGCAGGTGCAGACCTATGCGCTGCGGCTGGCGAGCCAGGAATCGCAGCTTGCCGCTTTGCGCGACCGCCGCGCGGAATTGGATAAGAAGCGCGCCGCAGTGGAGGGGGAAGTGAGCACCACGATTGAAAGCATGGCGTTCTAAGGATTCCGCGTGCCGCACGGGCACCTCTTGTGGGGCGGCCAATCCTGGCCGCAGCCGCCTCTTGAGGCGGCCAGAGCCGGCTGACAGCCGGCTGCGGGCAGAATTGCCCGCCCTCCAGTTACGGCCGATCCGGGACTCCCGGCTTCTGCCGCCGCAGGTATTGCCAAAGCATCCAGCCCAGCGCCACCGCGGCTGCGAGGGCCAGGATCGTCCAGGTGAAATCGCCCAGCGCCGCATCCAATTCCAGGACCCGATCGCTGAAGACGCGGCCCAGCACGATATAGATCGCCGCTCCAAGCGCCTCGCCCAGTGCGTCCCACAGCAGAAAACGCATCCACGGATATTCGGCGATGCCGCTAGTGAAGTTAATCAGCGAACCGAGAGGCGTCACCAGCCAGCGTGTGAGGAAAACGCCCGGTCCTCCCCAGCGGCGCGCGTGAGCTTCCGCCGCGGCTATCCGCGGGGGACCGCCGAGCATGCCGCCAAAGCGGGCGACCAGAGCGGCGCCGCCCCACCGGCCGATGGCGTATCCGACTTGGTCGCCGATGACCGAGCCGGCGGTGGCCAAGGCGATGGCCCACCACATCGGCATGACTCCCTGCGCCACCAGCGAGCCCGTCACGATCAGCAGCAAGCTCACCGGCAACGGCACGCCGATGGAGGCGATCGTCACCACGGCGAACAACACGGGCGAGCCATATTGCGCAAAAGCCGCCAGAATCTGTTCGCGCATCAGGGGGCCTTACCCCCGGGAGGTGCGAGCGAGGGATGGGTGTGGCCGGCGACGGCCAGGGCGCGTTCCAGATCCCGCATCAGATCTTCGACGGGCCGGTGCTGCTCGCGGGCGATGGTCCGTAACGGCCGCCGGTCGTGCGGCTGCGGCTCGATCCCGATGGCGCGGAACAGCGCGGCGGAGGGTACATGGTGCGTGTGCGCGATGAAGGGCACGCTCATCCAGGGGCGGATCGGCTCATTCTCCCAGCGCAGGTGGTGGGCATGCCGGCCAGCCCTGAACGCGAAAATGAAGGTCCCGGCGATAGCTACGCAAAAGGCCACTGCCAGGAGGAGTAACCGGGATGGCCGCCGCACGCTTCCATCATACCGAAGCTGGACTGCAGGCCCGCGCCGGCTAAAGTCCGCCCCCCAGCCCGCCGATTCAAGGACTGAACGGCTAAAAGGTGGCCCATTGCACATGACCATTGGAAAGAAAATCTCCCTCCTGTACGCGCTGCCGGCCGCGCTGGCGCTGGCCGTGGGTGGCGTGTCCATTATCAATCTGCGGCTGATGCATGGCGTCATCGAAAAGCTGGCCACGGATTCGCTTCCCGGCACCTACAGCATCGGCCGCCTCAGCGGTATTGCAAAGGACGTTCGCGGCGGCATTCGCGGCCACATTACCTCCGGCAAGCAAGCCGACAAGCTGAAAGCCGACGCGGACCTGACCGCGCTGGAGCAAACCTTACACCAGGAAATCAAGGAGTACGAGAAGAGTATTTCGAGCGTTCAGGACCGCGAGTTGTTCGCCAGCGTGGCCGGGAAATTCGATACGCTGCTGCGCTCCGCGGACGGCATTCGCCCGCTCAGCATGGCCGGTAAGACGGAAGACGCGCTGCGGAATTTTCGCGCCGAAACCATGCCGGCCTACCAACAGGTGCAAAAAGCGATCGAGGAGGTTTACGCGTTTAAGCGGCAGGATGGAAACGGCAATGCAGACCAAGCCGTGTCTTCGGCGCGGAACGCCGAGCGCATCCTGTGGGTGCTGTTCACATTCTCCGCGCTGTTCTGCGCGTGGCTCGCCTGGTTCGTGGTCCACGACATGCATCGCACGCTGCATCCTGTGATCCACGAGCTAAGCGCCGCCTCAGTCGAGCTTGGCGGGGCCACCCAGCACATCGCCGCTTCGAGCGACTCTCTAGCGCAGGGCGCGACCGAACAAGCTGCCTCGCTGGAGGAGACCTCCGCCGCCAGCGAGGAAATTCACTCCATGACCCAACAGAATCTGAAGAAATCGCGAGACGCGGCGCGGATCATGGCTGAAACGGCCGCGGCGGCGGGGAACGCGAGCCAGGAACTCGAACGGACGATGGCGTTCATGGAAGAGATGGATGCCGCCAGCGGCAAGGTTGCGAAGATCATCCAGGTAATCGACGCCATCGCGTTTCAAACCAACATCCTGGCGCTCAACGCCGCGGTAGAGGCGGCCCGCGCGGGCGAGGCCGGCATGGGCTTTGCGGTGGTGGCCGACGAAGTGCGCAATCTGGCGCAGCGCTCCGCGCAAGCCGCCAATGACACGGCCGAGCTGATCCATAGCTCGATCGGAAAGTCGAAGGAAGGCTGCGCGCGAATCAAGCGGATCTTTGGCGATGTCCGGGAAATGAGCGGCAGCGCGGATCGGGCTAAAACGATGGTCGATGAAGTCAGTGCCGCGAGCGCCGAGCAGGCTCGCGGAATCGAACAGATCTCAAAAGCGATTTCGCAGATGGACCAAATCACACAGCGGACGGCCGCCAACGCCGAAGAGTCGGCTTCCATCGGCCATCAACTGAGCGCCCATAAAGAGTCGCTGTTCGCCGCTGTCGAAAGCCTCCGGCTGATGGCCGGCGCCAGTGCGCGGCAAGAATAACTGGCCGGCCGTCGTCACTCGGTGGATCCGTGCCGCCCCGTGCCAGCCGCGAATCTTCGCGCGCCCGCCACGGTTTCGCCGCTGCCAAGCACCGCCATGCCGCGCCGGTATTCGTTGCGCGTGGCCTCCGCGGTAGAGAGCCCCCATTGCTCATAGCACGAGAGCCGATCGGACCGCATGCATGTCCGCGGAAAGCCGGCAGGCGCGCCAGCTCCCGCGCCGGGGGCAAAGCATCGCCGGATTCCACCAGCCGGTTGGCCAGCCCCATGCGCAACGCTTCTTCGCCCGAAACGCCGCGTCCGGTCAGGATCAAGTCCAACGGCAGCCGGATGGTTCCCAGATCGATCAACGGCACGCCAAATTGCCGGCAATAGACCCCCAGCGTTGCGTCGCGCGCCACCACGCGCAGGTCGCACCACAGCGCGAGTTCCAAGCCGCCCGCCACGGCGTGGCCTTCGATGGCGGCGATCACCGGCTTCGAAAGCAGCATGCGCGTGGGGCCCCATGGGACCGTCGCCCCCTTCGCTCAGCGTGTTGGGCCGCCCCTCTGAAATCGCTTTCGGGTCCGCGCCGGCACAGAAAGCTCCTCCCGCGCCAGTCAGCATGGCCACGTTCAAGGTTTCGTCGGCGTCGAAGGATCGGAAGGCGTTCGCTAGGGCCGAGGCAGTCGCGGCATCCACCGCATAGCGCACCTCCGGCCGGGTGATGGTGACGGTCAGAATGGAGTCGTTTCGTGCGATCTCAGTAGGACAATTTTGACTGCGATCAGGTCCCAGCGTGGAGCGCGCCCGGGCCGCTGCGGGCTGGAGTAAGCGATACATTATGGCGTCAGGTATTGAAATCGGAAGCTTGATCGACCGCGACCCCAGGATTCGTGGGGGCCGTCCGAAGATACAAAGAGGTGCGTTACGCCCACTTGCTTTCGGGCGAACCGCAGGCGGTGGCGGCAACGCAGACGGCTCCCTTGCGTGAAACTCGCGACGATCCGGTGGCGCGCCTACAGGCTACGGTGGACCGGCTCGAGGCGAAGTCGCGGATTTGAAGCGGCAGTTTGCGGACTTCAAGCGGCAGTTCGAGTGAGTGGGGCGGGCCGGCTGAAAGCCGGCTGCGGGCAAATTGCCCGCCCTCCAAGAGCTACTTCTTCTCCAGGCGCAGGAACCGCGCGGCGTTGTTGTAGAGGATGTCGCGCTTTTGTTGGGATGAAAGGTAAGTAGCGCCTTCGATCACACTAATAGATGCGGCCATCAGCTGGGGCCAGATCAATTGGTCGGTCCCGAACATCACGCGGTCTTCGAAGCCGGCTTCCACGATGCGCTGGATGTAGGCATGCACCTCCTTCAACGGGTAGCTCCAGATGAGGCCGGCGACGTCGACGTACACGTAGGCGTTGGCCTGCAGAAGCGTCAGTAACGGCTCCATCATCGGGTAGCCGGCGTGCATGATCCACACGCGCAGCTTGGGATGGCGCGCCAGCAGGTCTTCGAGCAGCAGCGGGTTACCCATGGAGCCGCGGAATTTGGGGGTCGTGATGTTGGCGCGGCCCGAGCCTCCCGTGCCCATATGGATGCCAACCGGGATATCCAGTTCCTCCGCCAGGGCGAAGTATTTGTCAACCGAGGGATCGCTCGGCGATAGGCCCTCATACTGCAGCCCGACTTCGCCCATCACTTTGAAGCCGCCGGTGGTGTAGGCGATTCGCAACTCTTCGAGAGGGAGGTAATGGCCGCCGCCGTTGCCGGCTTCGAAAGATGTTCCCATGACGATGCGGCTTGGTGCAGCGTCCTTCCATTTCTGCACGGACTTCCGATCGCCCATGACTACGGCTGTGACGTTGAGGCGTTCGTACTCGGCGAGCACGGCCTTCATATATTCCTCCGGAGTTTTGGAGGGCTCCAGCAGATCCGTGCAGTCCTGTTTAGCCCAGCCGATCGGCCCGGCTTTATCGCGCGGGTCCGCCGCCAGGAACTGTGGGTTGAAAGGGCACATCGGGCCGACGCCGGGAATGCCGCCGAGGGTATGGACGTGAATATCGATGACCGGCGGTCTGGCGCCGCTCTCGGGCGCCTGCGCCGAGGCGATTGCCGCGGCTGCGATCAACAGGATAGGCAGGGTGGTAAAGCGCATGACGAGATCGTATCAAGCGGCGAGGCGGAGGACGCTGACGAGGTTCAACGGGCCGAGGGTGGGGAACCGCCCGGGCGAGGTTTCGATGGCCGTGCGGATGGTTTCGAAGTCGCGCGGGTTGTGGTGGACCAAGGGCATGTCCGCGGCCAGCGCGGTGGCGGCGATCATGATGTCGCAGCGCCAGCGAAACAGCCGCTCCTGGCGCGATTCGAGAGCATGGTGAGCGCGCTTCGGGGCGGAGGGCGGTTGTGGCAACAACACGCTCAGTTCCGCGGTGTACACCGCAACGGCGGCATCGACGGGTCGAACCGTGCCTACGGAGTCGAGGTAATCCTGACGCCTCAACGCGAGATTGTCCCGCCGTCCGGGAGTCTCTCGATGCATATACAAGGCAAAGCCGCGCAGGCGCTCCATCACGGTGATCGCAGACACGTGCTTGGAATGATACTGCGCGTAGCTGCCCACCCATTGACGTACTTGCGGATCGGTTGACCGTTCCAGCCAGGACTCGGCGCTGGTATCGAACAGGAACGGGCCAAGGGCAGGGTCAAGCACGTCTATTTGTCCGTCGGTTCCATGATAATACCATTGACCAGCAGCATCTCTTCATCGGTCAGGCCGGAAAAGGCCCGGCGACCGGCCTCCCATGCCTGCATACGCCGCTCAACCTCGCGTTTGGCTTCGGCCTCGGCATGCAGAGTTTTCTCGAGCGCTTCGGAAACGACCACACTCAGGCTAACCTTCCGTTTTTCGGCGATGCGCTCGGCCGCAGCGAGCGCTTTGACAGGGAGCGTCAAGGTCGTACGGCGCGTCCCGTTTTTCGTCCCGTTCCTCATAGATGCATTTTAGCGTCAAAATGTGCATCAACGTGCATCACTATGCGTGCGGCAGGAACTTGGGCGCCCGCCGATGCCGCGTAGCCTGCTCGAATGCATACGCCAGCTTGATCAGCATCGCTTCGGAATTCGCCGCGCCGAAGAATGAAATTCCCACCGGCAGGCCATAAGCATAACCTGCCGGGACGTTGATATTCGGATAGCCGGCGACGGCCGCGGGCGTGGAACTGCCGCCCGGATCGTGATCGCCGGTGATCAAGTCCGTACACCATGCTGGGCCGCCGGTGGGCGCGGCCAGGGCATCCAGGCGGAACTTGCCCATCACGGCGTCGATGCCCTCGGTGCGCGAGAGCCGGTGATCCTTTTCGAGGGCGTCCAGATATTCCTTGCTGGTCAGGGGGCCTCTGGCCTGGGCCTTAATCATGATGTCCTGGCCGAAGTAGGGCATCTCCTGTGCGCGATGGCTGTCGTTGAAGGCGATCACATCGGCGAGCGAATGCACGGGCGCCTTGGGTCCCAGCGCGCCGAGGTAGAGGTTCAAATCGTTCTTGAACTCGTAGCTCAGGACCAGAGATTCGGAATCGTCGAACTTGCCGGCGGTGGGTATATCGGCAGGATCGATAATCTCGGCGCCGCGTCGCTTCATTTCCGCGATGGCTGCTTCGATCACGCGGTCGGTCTCTTCGCTGAAGCCGAAGAATTTGTCGCGGGCCACGCCGATACGCGCGCCGCGCAGGCCGTTGGGGTCGAGCGATTTTGTGTAGTCCGCGCCGGCGAGCGCGCCCAGCAGGATGGCCGCATCGGTGACGGTGCGCGCCATCGGCCCGGCCGTGTCTTGAGAATGTGCGATGGGGATGATGCCGGTGGCGGGAATAAGTCCGAGCGTGGGTTTGATGCCGACCACGCCGTTGGTGGAAGAAGGGCACACGATGGAGCCGTCGGTTTCGGTGCCGATGGCCAGAGCGCACAGGTTTGCGGAAAGGGCCGCGCCCGATCCGGAGCTGGAGCCGCAGGCATTGCGGTCGAGCGCGTAGGGGTTGCGGGTGAGGCCGCCGCGTCCGCTCCAGCCGCTGGTCGAGTGGCTGGAGCGGTAGTTGGCCCATTCGCTGAGATTGGTCTTGCCCAGAATCACGGCGCCGGCGGCGCGAAGGCGCTGCGCCACAACCGAATCGCGTGCGGCGATAGAGCCGAGCAGGGCCAGAGAGCCCGCGGTGGTCATCATGCGATCGGCGGTGTCGATATTGTCTTTGATCAGGATGGGGATGCCGTGCACGGGGCCGCGCGGGCCTTTGGCTTTGCGCTCGGCATCCAGGGCGGCGGCGATCGAAAGGGCATCGGGGTTGATCTCGATCACCGAGTTGAGCGCCGGGCCGCGCTTGTCGATGGCGGCGATGCGGTCCAGATAGTGCTGCGTGAGCGCGTGCGCGGTCAGGCTGCCCGCGGTCATGCGTTTTTGCAGATCGGCAACGGTGGCTTCTTCGAGTTCGAACGCTGGGGGAGCGGCCAGCGCGCTGGCAGCCAGCGCGACAGAGCTCATCAGACTGCGGCGGGTAAGATCCATGTGGATTAAAAGCCTAGTCGGTGATTTCAATGCGCGGCCCTTCCTGCGGGCCGATTTCTTCGATGCGGGCGACGACGTTGCGCGCCAGTGCGAGGAAGCCGGCGTCGTCGCTGAGCACGATAGGCTTGCCGCTATCGCCTCCCACGCGCACCGCCGGATTGAGGGGCAACTCGGCCAGAAAATGCACTTTCATCTCGGCGGCGGTACGGCGGCCGCCGCCGTGGCTGAAGACATCGACACGCTCCTGGCAGTGCGGGCAGATGAGGTAGCTCATGTTCTCGACGATGCCTAGGATGGGCACGCGCACCTGGTGGAACATGTGGATGGCCTTGCGCGCGTCTTCGAGCGAAACATCGGACGGTGTAGTGACCACGATGGCGCCGGTAATAGGCGCGGTCTGGATCAGCGTGAGCTGCACGTCGCCGGTGCCGGGCGGCAGGTCGATCACCAGGTAGTCGAGCTCGCCCCAATCCACGCCGCGCAGAAACTGCTGGATGACGCTGTGCAACATAGGCCCGCGCCACACCAGCGGCTTGTCGCCGGGATTCAGGAAGCCCATGGACATGAGCTTGACGCCGAACTGATCGAGGGGCTGGATGCGCTCGCCGTAAGCCATGGGGGTACGGTTGATGCCCATCATCAGCGGCACGTTGGGGCCGTAGACGTCGGCGTCCATGAGGCCTGTGGGGTGGCCGAGTTTGGCGAGTCCGACGGCCAGGTTCACGGCGACGGTGGTTTTGCCGACGCCGCCCTTGCCGGAGCCTACCGCGATCAGATTTTTCACACCGGGAATGGGTAATTTGGGCGGCTGGTTCGGCTGATTCGGACTCATGGAGACTATGGTAGCAGTGTGGAGCCGGAGGCCTGCAACCAAGATGTGTTTTCCCGGTCGTGTAACATCGTGTAACATGCGTTGCATGGGCGCGGGTTGTGGTGCGCTTCCGGGCTGAGCTCCGGTGATCGAAATTTGGTCTTTCGTTTGAAAGTTTTGTTGAAAACACAGGGATTGTTTGGGTTTGAATGGTAAATGTGGCGGGGCGAAAGAGCGTCTTGCGAGGCCCGCGCAGGCTACGAGCCCGCCCCACGGCGAGCGCGGATGTACGCTGATGGAGAGGGCCGATTTGGAGAGATGTTGCTGCGCGAATTGTTTCCGCTGTTGACGGCGTTGTTGGTGGCGGTGGTGGTGTACGTCGCGCGCGAGCGCCGTCGGCGCAGGATGCGGATCGCTCCGCCGCGGCCGGATCTCGCCATGCGCGAGGTGTGCGATCGGCCCGCGCTGCTGGAGGTGGAGCGGGCTTGCCTGGCCACGGACGCCCCGAGGGTGGCGTTCCGGCGGGCGGCGATCGAGAACGCGGTGGCGGCGCTGTATCTGGAAGCGATCGCCGGCTGCGGCGTGGAAAACACAGGCGAGATGCTGCGCGCGCATAAAGAGATGTGGCGGGCGCTACGGGAATATCTCCGGCTAAAATACGACGATGCGGTGGCGGACGACTGGTTCGATCATTTCACGGGCGTGGCGCGGCCCTACATCCGGGAAAAAGTTCGGCTGACGCGCGAGTTCGCGCTGCACCTGGATGAAGGCGCGGAACGCTATGCGCGCATCTACGACGAACTGTTGCAGGAATTGCTGCAGGAAGCGCTGACAGCGCCTCAGAAAAAGTCATTCGTGCCGCCGGACTTTTCCCACTCCTGAAGCTCGGCGCTGACCTGCTGGAATTCGGCGGCGAGGCGGCCATTGAGTTGGCTGTAGCGTCCCACCACCTGGCGCGCCCAGCGCACGTATTCGACGCGGCGCTCGAAGCTCCAGTTAGCCGGCGGGCTGGTGGCGATGCTGCGCACGTTGGCGATCTTGTCGGCGGCGCTGAGGGCCTGCGCGCGGGGCGATTTGTGGGGTGCGTTCTCGATTTGCAGGGCTTTGCGGGTTTCCTTGGGGAGGGACTTGTCGTCGGTGACTTCGGCGACCAGGGAGGCGACGTCTTCACCGAAACGCTGGGCGATCTCATCGCGCGTGACGCCCACGTCTTCGATGGTGTCATGCAGCAGCGCGGCCACGATCAGGTTGGTATCGAGCTCGTCCGTCAAGCGCGCGAGCAATTCGGCGACTTCGAGCAGGTGATTGACGTAAGGCTCCGCAGTGTGGCCTTTACGGCGTTGGGCGGCGTGGCGCTCGGCGGCGAAGTGGGCGGCGGCGAGGATCTGGCGGACGGGGCGTAGGCAGTCGGGCATTAGTGGCCTGTTTTTATTATGGCGTTACGCGGTCGCGCTTTGCGGGTTGAGGCCTATGCTGGCAAGCGGGGGGCTCAAGCGCATACGCGCTCACCTAAACCAGGACGAGTGTTTTTTGCGCTGGTCCCAGTTTCGGACGGGCCGCGCGCGCTTGTGCCCACAGTCGGGCGCCTGCGGCGGTCCCGAGCGCGTTTATCGTTCCCGATGCTTCTGGGACACGGACTTCACGGGAGTAATTCCGGGCGAGAGCACAACCATACCATTCTCCGAGTGGCCGACCATCCGATCGAGGTCCAATTGGCCAGATCCACGCGTAGGGCGCTAGAGACAGCAAACGGATGTTACGCCGACTTCACCAGAGCTGTCTGGCTGGCCTCCACAGCCACGCACCCCATATCCTTCCTCACTGCCATTCCAATTCGCTTCCGTTCACACCCGTCCAGCGGACTCCCGCGGAATTCCCTTTGCCGTCGCTCCCCCAAGTCCAATACAGGCCAACGTAGGCGTAGTTTTCAGTTTGTCCGGCGATGGAGTGTCCATAAGCGAACAAGAACTGCTCCCCGTGATGTTTGAAATGATAATAGCCGCCCAGGTCGATCATCGTCGAAGCCTGGGTCTGTGGCGCAGCGTAGCCCTCGCGCGCGTGGGCGAAAAGCTCGACTCCCAACTCCAGCCTGGAGCCGAGGGTTCGTTTAACCAGCCACCCCGTATATGGAAAGTTGCGGTAGCCGGTTTGTGGAACCACCTGATATCCGGCGCCGCCGTCCAAGGTCCAATGGCCGCTGTTTTTTTGCAGCCAGATGGGGACTTTGTACCAAACCTTGCCTACCCCGAGACCTTTTGAGTAATTTCCAGTTGGAATTTCGAACATCGTGAAGGTGCCCAACTGGGGAACGTATTTCTTTTCCTTGATGAAGACGACCTTCACACCGAGTTCCATGTCAGTCAGCCCAAACGCCCTGGTCCCGGTTCCTCCGGGAAGATAAATAGGATTGTTTGAGGGCGCGACCACACCGAGGGGCAGAATGGCGTGCAATTGCACCCTAGGTATGGCACCCCAGTTGAACTCGAAGGCTGGGCCACTCGAGTCGATTTCCGCCGTCGTGCCGTCCATGCTGCCGAAGATGTAAAATTCATAATGGTGCAGTTCGACCGGCACAGGGTCGTCGGTTTGAAATGGAGGTCCCTGCGCCCGCAGGCCGGGAACTGTGCACACGAATAGTGCGAGCAAGCCAGCTCTCAAAGGCGTCCACCGAGAAATCATTCGCCGACGCACCTTAGGACGCAGCCCCATTTTGCCGCAGAGACAGGCATCTGGCTCGGAATTGCACAAAGCTGCAACGTGGCGAGCCGGCATAAAGACCTACCCTCGGTTCATAAGAAAGGCTCTTATCAGTATCTCAGAGCCGGGCTACCGGAACGATTCTGGCATCGATCCAAATGAGCGCGCAGATCGCCATTTCGGACACTCCACGATGGCGCGATTCGGAGAATGCTCGGAGTACGGGCCTTTTCAAGCCCCGGTCCAGAGGCTGCAAGGATTCCTCCCGGGAAACGCCGGTCACGGAAATAGGTCCCCGCAAGTCGCCATCGCGGCCCAACCCGGTAGTGGCGTCCGCAGTGAGGAAGCCTGCTGGGCCACAGCGCGGAGCCTTACGTCAAGCGCGGCCGGCGGCGAGGATCTGGCGGACGGGAGGTAGGCAGTCCGGCATTGAGGGACCTGTTTTTATTATGCATGTCGCGCGGGGCAGATCTCTTTGCACCGAGCGGGGATCCGGTCCTGCCGCTTAATTCCCACTGTGAGCGGAAATGAATTCTATGGGGCGGGCAATCCTGCCCGCAGCCGGCTTTCAGCCGGCCGGGGCGAGCGAGGCTCGCCTGTGTCGGCAGAAGTGCCGACACGGCACGCCGGGGGCGTGCGCCACGAGGGCTATCCAACTGAAATGGCCAGTCTTCAGAGCCGGCTGCGGGCAGAATTGCCCGCCCTCCAAGACCACGACTTCAAGGTTCCTGCGGCAGCGTATTATGCGTCAGCCAAAAGTCCTTGAGGGCTTTGACCATGTCTTCCAGTTTGGCCGATTCGGACGGCTTGATCAGAAACGCATTGGCGCCCAGGCGGTAGGCGGCCACAATGTCCGCATTCTCCGCGGATGCAGACAGCACGATCACCGGCAATGCCGCGCCGGCCTGTTGACGAATCCATTTCAAGACGTCCAGACCCATCACGTACGGCAACTTCAAATCGAGCAGGACCAGGCAGGGCAGCGGAAATCGTTCGCGGTCGGCGAATTTGCCGGCGCCGTTCAAATAGTCAATGGCCTGTTGTCCGTCGCCTGCCACCTGGATGGGGTTCGCCAAACCCACCTTCCGTATGGCGTGTTCCAGGAAAAACACGTCGTTCCCATCGTCTTCGACTTGGAGAATCGGTTTCGTCGCTTATCCCTTCTTTAGTTGAATCCAGAAGGTACTGCCTGCACCGGGCGCCGATTCAAAGCCGACCTGCGCGCCCATGCGTTCGACCGCCCTGTGTACGATGGCCAGGCCGATGCCGGTTCCCTCGTATTCCGTGCCGGGATGAATACGCTCGAACAATCCGAAGACTCGATCGTGGTTTTCCGGAGCGATGCCGATGCCGTTGTCTTTGAAGCACACTCGAATCCATGAATCGCCGATCGGTTCCGCCGAAACCTCCAGATGCGGCGTAGTACCGGGCGAAACAAATTTTGCGCCATTATTCAGCAGGTTGGAGATGCATTGCCCGAGCAGCGCCTCGTTCCCCACGACCTCCGGCAACGTACCTTTGATTTCAAACACCGGTTGGATCGGACGCCCGGAAGGGAAAGCATCCATAATGTCGCGCACCAGGCGGTCCAGATCCAACCGATCCATCGGCAACTCAGCGCGGAGGATTCTGGTGTAGCTCAAGACATCTTGAATGAGGCGATCGAGCCTGACGGCCGAGCGCATAATCTGGCGAAGATAGTTGGACCCTCGTTCATCCAGCCTGCCTCCGTATTCATCCAGGAGATATTGAGAGTAGCTTTGCATGGCCCGCAACGGCGCACGCATGTCATGCGAGATGCTGTAGGAGAACCGTTCCAGTTCGGCGATTGTTTCGCGAAGCTGGCCGGTGCGTTCAGCGACGATCCGTTCCAGTTCGGCGGCGTGAACGGTCAATTGGTCTTTGGCATGGCGCAGGTTGTTTTCCAACCGCTTGCGTTCGGTGATGTCGCGGATGTTGCATTGAATGACTTTCCGGCCGTCTTCGTCATACACGTTGCTGACGAATTCCACCTCGTGGCGCTGGCCTGCCTTGTTCTGAAGCGGCAAATCTTCGTAGCGGATGAAGGTATCGCGTTGCAAGGCCTGAAATGCCTCGCGGCTGGCGTCTTCGTCCTTGAGCAGGCCGATTTCCCAGAGTTCCTTGCCCAGCAATTCCTCGCGCGGATAGTCTAATAATTCCGACATGAAAGGATTGGCGTCCGTGATTTTTCGCGTGCCGGGGTCCAGAATGAGTATCCCGTCGCGGGCCGCTTCAAAGAGACGGCGGTAGCGGACTTCCGAAGTGCGCAGGACGGCTCGCGATGCCACGCGCTCGGTGATGTCGTCAACGAACAGGATAACTTTCCGGAGGCCGGGCACGCGGCGCCCGCTCAATAGCACCGTGCGCCGCCCGACGGCTTCAAACTCGTGCGTCAATTCGAAGTCATGGAATACACTGCAACGGGGCAGAATGTCCTCCAGCAACGTGCGCAGGCTGGGAATGTCGAACTGGCCGTTTCCCAGCTCATAGACGAGGCAATTCTCGGTCCGCGGCGGAAGGACCTGAAAATGTCTGTAAAACGCGTCGTTCGCCATTATCACACGCAGGTTCGCGTCGAGAACTAACAGGGGCGGGGCAGCCTCGATAATGGCGTCGGCATAAGCGCGCGCTTCGAGGAGGTCCCCTCCGCTGCTTTGGATCGCTTCCGGGCGATTGCAGGGTGGCGCCGTAAGATTGCCAGCGGGTCCCTGCCGGTTCGGTGTGCTAATGTCCGATTTCATACGGTCAGGGGGCGTAAGTCGGCGTCGAACGGCTGTCAAGACGATTCACCCCGCCCTAATCATAGGGGCGACTTTTTGGAAAAATCTCTCACTTTATTTGTCTATCTTAAACGCCGCGGGCGGGGCTGAAGCCTACGCGGCCTCAGCCCGCCATACAATTGGTTTTGGAGGGCGGCGAGGCTGAGGCGAGCGAAGCTCGCCTGTGCCGGCAAGAGTGCCGGCACGGCACGCACGAGTGCGTGCGCCACGAGGGCTAATTGCCCGCCCTCCGCGGCAATTAACGGCCGGGAACTACGTCGATCTGCAGCATAGGATCGGCGGCGGGCACGTAGGCCGCCGGCAGGCCCAATTCACGCCGCACGATGTTGGCGCCCTGTGCGATCGCGCTCGCCTTATAAAACGCGATCTCGCGATTCGCGCCCTGGCGGCCGAAGCCGCAGTCGCTCGATACGATCAGGCGCTCCGGCGGGATGTACCGCAGCGCCTTGCGGATCTCGGCCGCCACATCTTCGGGCCGGTCGGCCTGCAGCGTGCGATGGCTGACCACGCCGATGCAGATCTTCTTTTTCAGGTCGTTTTTGAACGGCTCGAACAGCTCGATATCCCGCTGGTTGCGATCCTTCATTTCGAGCGTCCAGACGTCGCCGCGGCAGCGCTCCAGGTAGATCTCAAGCGAGTTGGCGTAGCCGGTGTCCTCCATCACGCGCTGCATATTCGGATTGCCCCAGCAGGTGTGAATCCACAACTCCACGTCGTCGAGCCCCTGCACCTCGCGGTTGAAGGCGTCCACCATGAATTGCACTTCCTCGTGGTCTTTGCCGTAGGTGTTCGCCATGAAGTGGAAGGTGGGTTCCTCGATCTGGATGCAGCGGCAGCCGGCGTCGCGCAACGCCAGCAACTCTTTGTTCATGGCCTCCGCCATGTCCCAAATGACTTGGCGTTTGTCTTTGTAGTGGGGCGTGTGAATATCCAGGAAAAGCGCCATCACCTGCGAGCAGCAGGTGCCGAACTTGACGGGCTTGCGAGTCTTGGCTTGCGCGATGCGCCATAGCTTGGGATAGTCGAGCGGGCGGTGCTCGATCTTGCCGGTGACGTGCGGCCAGCGCCAGCCGGTATAGATTTCGTTCAGCAGCGTGCCGGGCGGATAGTGAAGCCACGGCGCGGTAGTTTCTTCCGGCTGCAGGTAGTCGCCCTCGAAGCCGGCCCAGCGCTGCAGCGGGTAATGGTGCCAGGCGCGGCCGGCCATGTCTTCATCGACGTGCAAGTCGCCGTGGGTGAGGATGTCCAAGCCGGCGCGTTCCTGATCGCCGATGAGGACCGCCATGGCGTCCTGGAATTTCTCGCGGAAGCGGACGTCCAGCATGCAGGTATCCAGCGGGCGGCCCCACATGCTGACATCGAACCAGCGGGGGCGCGGGAAGGATCCGGTGGTGGTGGCGGGGAGAACGAGGTCGGCGGTCGCGGTAAACATGGTTCCTCCAAGCGCATTGTAGCGACATGCGGTTGGGCGGGGCTAAAAGCCGGCTAAAAGCCTGCGTACGGCGCGCTCCGCTCTCCGGCGACCGCAAGAGTGCGGTCGCGGCAGCATCGAAAGCCTCCGGTAGGCGACTGAGAATACGGCCGGGCGGCCTGCGAGGCCGCCGCAGGCTGCGAGCCTGGCTGCGAGCCTGCCCCACAACGCGGCTTTCATGCGCATTTGGTGGGCCCCCGCGGCCCATGGAGACAGGCACGAGTGCCTGCGCCACGAACAACCAGATCCGGTGAAACGAAATGGCTCCTGGGATCACTAATCATATGCAAGGAGACTACAAAATGAAAAAACACGGCATGTGCATCGCCGCATTGCTGGCTTTGCTGGCAGGGCCAGCCGCCGCCGAAAGCGCGACCGCGGAACCGGATCGCAATCCGGAGCGGCGCGGCATCCGGCTGCTGAAAGACGACGAGATTCGAAAGCTCTCCACTCCCCGCGCGAAGCCGAAGACGTTCAATCTGGACCCGCGGAAATCGATATTCGTGACGGACGTGGAAATCCTGAAGCTCTTCACCTTCGACGAACTGATGGAGACTTTGGTTAAAGACAGCGGCTCTCACGCGTTGACCAAGGAACGCCTGTTCCAGCAGTGGTGGGACACGGCCAACCCCAAAGCCACGTTCGACCTGCCGTTTGGCGGTCCCAATTGCGACTCAGGGCTACTCAACACTTTCCCCTATACATGCCCGCGGAACGAGGGCCAGCAAGTCATGTTCAATCCTTTCGGCCCCGCGACGCCGGCGACTTACACCGCCATCGCGCTGAGCAACCGGTTCGACCTGACGACGCCTCCGGAGAAGGGTGGAACGGATTGCGGCGAATACCGGATCGTCTTCGAGCGGAACAGCGGCGCCACCGACGGAAAGGACCGCAATCTGATCATCTTCGAGGCCGTGTTGCCGAACCCGCGCCCGTACGCGCACTCGTTGAAGGGGTGCCGGCCGATCCAGGATTTTTGGGAGGAACTTTCGGCGCCCGGCCTGCCTTTGGCTACCAGAGCCAAGCGGCTGCACGAGTTCTACTACCACGGCATTCCGAAGGCTGGGGTTAAGCCCGTGATATTGGCCAAGCACTATGGCTCCGCGACGCCCAACGCCGAAGGCCAGGTGCGCACCAATCAGTTCATGCCGGGCACGGCCCCACAGATTTGGATGTTGCGGCAATTCCATATTGTCAACGGCGCGGAGGGCATGAAGTTCCAGCCTGTGCCGGTGGCTGCCAATCCGCCGGGGTCGTTGTTCGACGAGACCGTCAGCCAACCATTGGGGGCCAGTTTTCGGAGCGATTTTCTGAGCCAGGTGGCGTCGCTGAGCAACCCCAATATCGATTTGATTTCGATGGAAACGGCGAGCAAATACAATGACGGAGAAAGTGAAGAGGCGCCGCCGCCGACGCCCGCGCCCATGGACTATGCGACCGCCTTCGCGAATTCGCCCACGTTCAGGGCCGCTATCCAGGGGGCGATTGCCTCCGGTTCGGGGCTCACTCCGGACAATATCGTGGCTAGGGCGCAAACCCAGACCTGCGCGGGCTGCCATCACATCAGTGTGAATGCCAACTTGGGTGGCGGGCTCACGTGGCCAGCGACTTTGCCGCCGACGTTTACGCATGAACAACTGGCCAGTCCGGAGACCGGACCGGACGGTCCGCGATATCAGATCTCGCCGGCACTAACGAACGTGTTTCTGCCGTTCAGGCAGCACGTGATTGAGACGTTCTTGCAGTGAGGCCATATAGGGGTCTCAAGTAGGCGTGGCGCACGCTCTCAGCGTGCCGTGTCGGCACTCTGCCGACACAGGCGAGCTACGCTCGCCTGCGCTCGCCACCGAGCGGGTTCTGGAGAACCCGCGCAGGCCTGGTGGCCTGCCCCACCACAAATGGCCAATCTCCAAAAGGCGAGCTTCGCTCGCCGAAGAGCGGGCCTGCAAGGCCCGCGCAGGCTGCGAGCCTGCCCCAGCAAATTGCCAATCTGCAGAAGCCGGCTCTCCAGAAACCCACTCGCCAACCTGTCGATTTGCGAGGTGCGGGGCTAAAGCCCCGCGCGGGATAAATCCCGCCCCCCAAGACCTTGGGTTTCTGTCCCTGGTGACGGCCCCGGC
>Ga0187871_10000345_pt1 | contig 45037 bp, 37 predicted proteins | sample June2016WEW_16_1_FD_132988 | JGI IMG/M metagenome (GOLD analysis project Ga0187871, IMG submission 132988) | Peatland microbial communities from SPRUCE experiment site at the Marcell Experimental Forest, Minnesota, USA - June2016WEW_16_10 | ecosystem: Environmental > Terrestrial > Soil >...
AGGTCTTGAGGATTATCTGCATCGACCAGCTTTATGAAACCCGCATCTATGTACATTTTCAATTCCTCTGCACCTACGTTTGTCGAATTGTATAGACTGTTCTTGAATTCCTCCATCCTGTAGGAATTGAGGAATGCAAGATATGTCTTTGATCCTGTATATATGGGCATTTTTTCGTATTTGCTTGTCTTTGAGTATATTACAATGTATTTTCTTTCATTGTGCAAAGTTGCAACTATGTCCGAATTGGAGCTCATGTCAAGATCTGTAAATATGAACGCGTGCGTTACCAGATAGAGCCTTAATTTCTTGAAAGTTGCAAGATATTCTATGTCGTGCTTGCTTTGGTTCATCCACTGCACTGGTGCATACAGACTATCAACGCTTACCAGATAATTCCTTACGGTGAGCTGGTCCAGCAATTTCTCTATGTTGTTGTAGGTGAGGCTCACGGGTATGTTGCTTATCTTTATGTTCGATGCTATAGCCGCTTTTATCTCGGCCTTTGACAATGGCATGTACCTCCAATGGTACGAATTATTCAGCTTGTCGAAAACGGACATGAAGTCATCTGGCTTCATCATTATCTTTGTCTTCGGCTCTTCGGGTAGATTAGGCACATCTATGTAGAATTCGTCCCTGTTCGGTGCCCTTACCAGCACTATCATCGCGATCATGAATATGACAACAACGGCTATTTCTATGTACTGCTCGCTTACTCCGAAAGGCAGTGGGTTGTAGCTGCTTACGTAATAGGTATTCTTTCCAAGTATGTTAACCGAGAAGTTCAATGTTCCGCGTATTGTGGGAGTGCCCTTCGGAACAGAATAATTGAGAAATCCATGCTTTATGATTCCAGTGCTTGGATACAGATTGTTGAGTTCCATGGTGTAGTTTATGTTGTTGAGTGGTTGCCTTGCCGAAGTTATCGAGAACACAAAACCATCAGTTGTTAGGTTTGCGCTTATCGGCGTTATGGTAATTGGAGTTGTATTGAAATATGCAGCTGCGTATTCCTTTCCGGAAAAGTCGCTGAGCTTTATTATGTAGCTCGTATTGGGAGCAAGCAGCATTCGCTCGGAACTAGAGAAGTTGACATTGCCCATTACGTTCAGCAATGGAGGCAGCGGCGTTCCGCTGGGCCCCCAGGCGCTGGTAACAGGAGTCATATTAAGATTGTATATCTGCATGTGAAGAGTAAGGCTTATGGGATTCTGAGATCCAGTTGATATGTTAAATGAGAATGGAACTGTCTGGTTTATCACTATTGAATTTCCCAGACCTATGCTGCCGTTATAGTAGAGTAAGGGATTTGACCTTATGTAAGTATAGCTGCTGTTGGAATAGCCATAGGAATATGTTGAATTTGCAGTAATCGCAATTCTGAATTGGCCATTATCGAATGCACTCACATAGGTAGAATTCAATGGCACTTTCAGCGAATTCAGCAGAACGCCCATGTCCCCTGAGCTTGGCGCGCTTGCACTCAAATGCACGGTCCTTGACCCTTGTGCAAGTCTGGGAAGCCAGAATAATTTCTGTATTGCAGTTGCAAGGTCATGGCCAGTCTGGTTTGGAGGAGACACGTCAGGATAATTCGAAATCGCCACGATGGATCCGTTGTAAACATTCTCATAGGTCATTGTGCTGTAGTTGCTGTTATTGGTCTCAAATGAGAAGGTAGCATTGGTAAAGTAAAATGGAGGGTTCTTCAATTTAAGTGTATTCACTGTTCTCGGCACTGTGTCAAGATACAACGGGAATGCAAGCTGGTTTGGAGGAACGGCTAATCCGCCCGCCTGGACGACCCTTGAGAAATTCTGGCCTACATATAATATGCTTGTGTGCTCGTTAAGCAGATAATCAAGAATTGTTGTGTTGCCGCTTCCCGAAGGGCCAAGCAATTGGCTTGGAAGCAATCCATTTAGTATAACAAGTATCGAATCCGGGGGCAATGACTTTATGTTGGATATTGAAATTAGGAATATATCAGAGGTATTCTGCACTATATTGTATTTTACAAGATTGGTGTACATGGAAGTTTCTATTGCGTCGCTGTTTCCGCAGCTTATGCACTGGTCGCTCACATTTAAAATGTATATGAATCTAGGCTCCGGATAATCGTATATGCTTGCGTTTATGTTTATGAGATTTACATTGTTTGAATTATAGGCCACAAGGCCGAAGGGCACAAAATACTGCGCATTCTTGAAGGTCAATAATTCCTGACCTATCAGCGAGCTTTCCATAAACGGCTGAGGGAAAGATGCAGAATTCCTTGAGGAAGAATTGAATGCTGCATCTATCTCTATTTTAAGAAAAACAGCAAGCAGCGCGATTCCTATTATCAATACAAGAACGAATGCAATTATGAGTTTTTTATTAAGGGGATTCCTGCTCTTCTGAGCACCTACCTGACTAGCTAAAACCATCATCTCAGCCTTTCTATGGCAGTTTGCTGCTCAGCGGTCTTCTTCTGCCTTACGAACAAACGCATAAACAGCTTGGTCATGAAGTTGTCCTTTCTGCCGATTTTATTTTTTATAGCATATACTTTGATGTTGCGCAATTTCCTGTTAACCCTAGCTTGATAGATCATATTAACCCTTTAATTCGATATAGCCGAGAGAAACCATCTTGTTTAGTATCTGCTCGACTCTTGTCGGTGACATCTTGTTCTCCTTTGCGAAGGCATTGACATCTATTGTGTCGTCGTGGGATTCCAGCCATTCCTGAACCATGACCATGAGAGCATTGTCCGAATATGCCTCCAATGTCTTTAATCTGTCGCGGAGGTCCTTGTCCTCATCGGTAATCTGCATTGCCTGCACGGTAAGGTTCTTGTTCGATGCCTCTAATTCTATGTTAAGCCTTTTCAATTCGCGGTACTCGTTGAATAATGAATCGTAATTGTTGAAAAGAGAGCTATAGCTCTGGTTCAGCGAACCGAGGACATCGTCTATGGCGCTGTCAAGATACTGGAATAATTCAACATCATCAACGGAATAAAGGTCGGAAATTAGCGAAAGCACATTCAGAAGCGTTTTGAGCACTGATAGCTTCCTGAGCTTAGGACTAGAATCAAGGTTTATGGTGTAATCAAGGGCAACCTTGTTCGAACCCAGTTCTATAATCATGAATATGAAGGGCCTTTTCTGTATGTCCCTGCTCTCCACTCTTACAAGCCTTATGCCCATTGGCGTCTTTTCTATTATAAAAAGCTGGAGCTTTGAAAGCCTTGAATATATCTCGTCAAAATTATTCAAGAGCTTGGAATTCAGCTCAATGCTGTCTGTTTTCGGCTCCACAACAACAACGTCATCAGGCAAATAAACACTCTTTTATCTTACACTTCAAGCAAAGTTCCAAATCTTCCCCTGAAGTGAATATATGAAGAGTATATTTATATATCTTTATTATCTCTGATTTTTGCCAAAAAGCGCAGCCAAGTACACGTCTTTGCATGCTATGCAGACAAATCAGGATATCCGCAAAAGCCCTTGGTTCTTAAAAGAGAAAACGCTTTGTGTATTAGTGTTACGAATTCCTGGGTTTGCCAATTATGATTTCTCTGTTCTTGCCCTACATTAGAAAGTTTCATTAATCTTTTTGCCAGCTCCTGGTTTTCCTTAAGGAATTCTTCCCATGCCTCAAAACTGGTCTTTTCCAAGCGAATCTCAATTCCATCAAGATCCACATACCTTAGGATATTGCGCGCACCCAATTCCATTTGTGCTCTTTTTATTTCCTCCTTTGATGGTCGCTCTCTGATTTCTTTCTGTTTCAGATATCTTTCCACAGCTCTTAGGTAACTCTTGGCTTCAGAATTGCCAAATTGAGTATCACCGAAAAGTAGTGTATGATTCTTATGCTTTTCCTGGAATCTGGCAGTATGCTGCTCCTGGAGTAAATCTTTTATGACAAGTTTATTGAATGAATTTGCATCCATAGAAATTAGTTCAGTACTCAAAAGGAACATGAGCGGCAAATTATTAGTTGACAATTCTGGAATCCCCTGACTTTCTATTTTCTCTAATGTAAAATCATAGTCATATCCGCGCCCCAGGGTAATTATTTCGTTTTCACATGAAGTTATTCTGTTTATGCCAATTGGAGACACATTGGCTTTTGATATAGTTTTATAATAGAACAGGAACCTGTCCGCTTTGTGCTTTTCTTCTTCGGTTAAACTACCCATTGCCCTTTGCAATTGCTCTGTCTTGATGTCCATGCCTCTCATCAGTTTGCTTACTTCTTGCCTAAGCTCGCCCTGAGTCTTTGGGTAAGGACTTGATAGCTCAACGCCCACGTTATCACATAGGATTACTGTTGAATGAGATATAAATATACTTCCTTTCGGACAAATTCCCTCTTCAACGATTCATGGAGTTCCCTTTTATCAGAGCCATTTTACATTCATATTATTGGATGCTGTATCGCATTTAGATATGCCTGCGGTATCACAAATTCTGAGCTTGAGACATTTGTTGATACTACCGCTGCAGTGAATGTAAATGAGCTTGGAATGCCTCCAACTACGTTTGTTTGGTTGAAGTACAGTGGTATTCCGTATTGCCTGTCGATGCAGATGTTGAAAACGCTGTAGTTGGACTGTATGTTCGATCCTGTTGCATTGGATATTATGAAGTCGTCGCAGTCTCTTCCGGCTATTGTCTTTGATCCACTATAACTGATGGAACTGTTCAGTATAAGATAGCTCAACGAGCTCACATTAACAGCGGTGAAAGGCGATTCTTCAAGGTAGCTAAGACTCTGATCGCCGGTGCCGCACTGAAGGCTTGAGTTTGTGACAAGCACTGAAGAATAGGTAGTATCGTTAAAGCAGGTAACTGTTTGATTGGTGTTGTAGTAGTATATGTCGCTCACATTCTTTGCTATTTGCTCTCCGTTCTGGAAATCCCTATAGGTAAGTATATCAGTGAATACTGTTTTGTTGTAATTGCCAAGCTTGTAAGAATCAATTGTCTGATTGTCCGTTATTGCTATGGTAAGATTGCTTGATTGTTTTACGTAGTTTGTTCCGTTGTTTGAATAGTATGAAACATACATGTTGCTCACATTCTCTGACTTTTTAAGGTCGCTGATAAAAAGCAATTGCGTCTGGTTCAGGCTGGAGTTGGTTGCATTGTTAAGTATTTGATTGCTGCTCGGGCTTTTGGGGCTGCCCAATCCTCCTGCTAGCACATAGTATACAATTCCTATTATTAGTATTACGACAACAGCTATTGCCACGTACACCCATGGGCTTCTCTGGTCTTTGGTTGCAGTTGTCTGAGTACTATTGCTTGTACTGCTTTGGCTGTTTGAATTATTGCTATTATTGCTTGTGCTTTTTTTGGCCATGAAGTCATCCCATGCTTATTTTAATTATATAATTATATTAGTTACGCTTATATTATTTATCTTGTCTTATATTTAGTGCAGGTGAATAATTGGCGAAAAAAAAGCAACGTAGGCAAAACAAGAAGATACCTTTAGGAATTACATTACTTGGGATAATACTTGCTGGAATAATCGGCGCCTTTTCAGGAGTTTATTCATCAGTAATATTCAGCAACTTTGGAACACTCTTCATGATACTAAGGAGCAGCTTCCTTTTCATTGCTGGGATCTTCAGCTTCATACTTGCCTATGGACTCTGGAAAGGGGCAAAATGGGGCTGGTGGCTTGGCATAATAGTGTCAATAGCACTTATACTTACTCTGATAGTATTGAATTTCCTGTGCTTCATACTCGGAGTCATAATATTCTATTATCTTATGCGCCAGAAAACAAGAAAATACTTCAATGTTTTTACAGCCCAGAGTGCAATTGAATACATAACAACATATTCCTGGGCCATAGTAATAATCTGCATAGTTGCCGCTGGACTCTACATTTTCATATCCTCTCCGACGCAGGTACCTTCGAATACCTGCAGTTTTGCCAGCGGTGTTTCCTGCCAGGACGTTGTAATTATGGCAGGAGGAGGATCTGCGGAAGCTAATGCTACCACTGTGGCATTTATTTTTACCAATGCGCAAGATGCTCCCATTAAAAATCCTGTAGCGTATGTGCAATTTAATAACAAAAACGTAAGTGCCCAGTGTACTCCAAATTTTGTGCTTGCAGGCGGATCTATAGTTTGCACCGCAGGCTTGCCTGAAAAATTGGCTGTAGGCTCGCTTCTTTCAGGAAGCACGTACCTCAATGTGACCTACTGCGGGCTTTCAACGCATGTGCATAATTCAAACAACTGCACCGGAGGATTGTACCAAACCTATAGCGGAAGTTTTGTAGGGCATCTGCAGCCGTTTAGTTCCTTGCAGGAATCCATTTCCCTAACTGCACAGAATTACACTCAAAATGCGAACAACAACCCAGATCAATTGACAGCAAGCGTTATGCTTTTTGGAATACCATTGAAAGGCGCAACGGTTAATTTCACTTCAAACAACATAAACTTCGTAATAAACCCCAGACTTGCACTGACCAACAATCAAAGCGATGCAATAAGCTCGATATACGGTAGCACAAATACAAATGTTTATGTGGTTGCATCCTATGGCCAGCTTACCAGCAATGTTGTAATATCATTTGTAGGAAATCCCATTGCCATAACTTTTGTTGCAAATAATTTCACTGACTGTTCAACTGCTGCAAGCACCGCATCGATTGACAATGTACCTTATACATGCTCGCAGTTGTCAGGAAAACAGTTCTCATTCACAAAAGGATCGAAGCACACATACTCTTTCACTGGCTTTATTTCTCCTGCAATAGGCACTCGTGTAGCATTCAACAATCTGACAATACAGGGAATACCCTATAGAACGCTGTCGGGAACTTTTGTTGCGTCTCAGAACACGACAATACCTTTCAATTATTATACTCAATATTTGCTCATAGAATCTGCAAATCCCAATGTAGGAGGAGCAGCAGTGCCTGGAGGAAGCGAGTATCTCAATGCATCGTCTTCCGTAACCATATCAGAAACTGCGAATTCGGCATGGACATTCAACGGATGGACAGGCTCAGGAACTGGCAGCTACACAGGGAATCAACCTTCCGCTGTTGTAATAATGAATGGTCCGTTAACCGAAACCGCGCAATACAAAGTTTCAGGATCAGGTCCTTAAAACAGCTGCCTGAATATCATAGAACAGGAATTTGGTACATACTTAATTTATGGGAAAATCAAGCTGTTTTCTTGGAATGCCGATTGATAAGCCATATTCAATGACAGGTTTCCAAGTTTCTTTCTTGTCATAATTGAAAATAAATGTTTTGTTTTTGAAAACTGCAATTACCTCTTTGCCTTTCCAGAAATGAGCATACCATTTATTTGATTTGAGGTTTTTAGATATTTTTTCAATATCTTTTTTTGATATATTGACATTGTAAAGATGCCAACGATTAATAGGATTCTTGTTCTTAGTTATCTCAAAACCCACTATTTCAAAATTGTTTAACGCTCTGTTATCTTTCAGACTTTCTTCAACAATAGTTCCTTTGTATTTATTTTTCAATTATATCACTTTCCTTGCATAATTGTAACACCATCTTGTTACATAAAAATAATTAATTTATCTATGCCTTTTTCTTTTTGTCTTCTGGGATGTCAACCGCAGGTATGTATCCCAATTGCGCAACAAGGTACATGAATAGTATTACCAATGCACCGTAGAATATTGCACCCAGAACTCTCCCATTTGAAAACACCAGCAGCATTGCAAGGAATATTATCCCTATCGCAACGTAAAGCATTTGGTTTCTTTCGTACCTGTCCCTTTGCTTCTTGTATTTTAGGAAATCATCCTTGCAAACCACAAGCCTGAAGTTCTTCGGCTTGCTTTTGAATATCTTTAGCTTTATCCATCTAACTGCATCTATCATGTAATCGTCCTTTACTTCCAATCCGGGTTTTTCCTTCCCGCATATTATGCAAGCATCTTTTTTCATAGCATCACGTAAAATCTATATTTGCCTCGTATATTTTCCCCGTTTCGGCGCTTATCTTGTTCTCGTCTACCATCCTGAATGCGTTGCTTATGGTTACATCGTCCATTCCCATCCTTCTGAATATATTTCCCATTTTGTCCCTATCTACTCCCATCTTTTCCAGCAAATTCGCAAAAATTATTATGTTTGTGTGCCTGTGTGTCTTGTCTATGGCGCTGAGCAGTGCAGCTATGTTCTTTTGGTTGATTCCCAATGCGATGAGTATTTGCCTCAGTTCCAATCTTGAAACAATATATGTGTCTTGCTTAGCCAATGTCACCACCCACATTTGTTATTATTCTTGTTATTAACTGGTCGTCTATGCTTAAACTCTTCAGGAACATCACCATGTTTGAGGTGCTTATGCCGCTCTTCTTGAGCATTCTCACGAACTCGAGCAATAACATCCTTCTGTCCTGATTGTCCATTGTCTTGAATATGTCAGTTATGGACTGTATGTCAACATTGTATTCAATAAGATTGGTCCTCAGTTCTTCCTTTTCGAATTCGTAGTCTTTCTGAAGAACATTTGCAGATATCTCGCTTTGAGTTAGTATGTCAGACAAATCTATGGTATATACATACAACGGCTCTTCACCATATATCTTGTCAAGAATAAATACTTCCGGGAACCTTATTGCTGTTTGGAAGGCCATGTCAACAGCAGCTTGTCCTACTCCGAATTTACCTATTTCTGTTTTTATGAAATCCGAGAAGTTGAGCGAGCCCTGCAGATAATTCATGAACTTTTCAAATTTTGTCCTTAATATGAACGTAGTACCAGCATTTGAGAATATCGCCTCGTTTACGTCAGTTGGGTTTTGCGATGCTACAATGAGCCCGAACTGGTATTTTCTTCCTTCTCTTACTATTAATATTGCATCGCTCTTCTCGTCGCTTGCGACCTTCCATGCTTCATCAAGAACCACAAGAGTTTTCAAACCCTTTGACTCGCTCCAGGATTCTGCCCTCATTATTTCCTTCAGCGTTTGGAGTATGAACAGCGCAGCCAATGCCCTGAATTTGTCGTCTCCCATTCCCGATAAGTCAATGGACACAAGCCCCGAAGAGGATATTTTTCCTATGTCAAGGGTGCTTTTCTTCGCAAAATAATCTTCGCCCTCACGCGCAAACTGGCGTAGTCTGTATACTGCATTTTCCAGTTCCGCAGGGTATTGGTATGTCCCATCCTGTAATTTTTCCTGCAATAATGCAATTACATCCTTTAGTGTCGGAGGGTCCTTGCTTGCCGGTGCCCTTTCTGCCAATTCGAATCCTGAATTTACATAGGCTTGCTCTATTGCCTCTTCAGTTATTCGCCTTTGCTCAGGATAATTCGATATATCGGTTAATATTTCAAAGGATGTCATTATCTGCTTTGTTCGGTCCAATGGCTTCATTGTCGAAAGGTCCATTATGTTAAGGTAATCGCCTTTTCCCAATGATACCACTGTGCCTCCGCTTTGCTTTACCCAGTTTTTGTACTCTCCTGCAAAATCTATTATTATCGCATTGGTATTCCAGACATAGCTCGCCCTTACAAGAAGAGTCTTTACGAAATAGCTCTTTCCAGCTCCTGTAATTCCAACTACAACTATGTGCGGATTTGTAATGTTAATATAGGACCATGCAAACGGGACCTTGAATATTTTAGTGGTTCCTATGTATATTGACTGGAAAGGATCATTCATTAATATTCCTGCTGGAGGCTCGGGCGGCCTTGAGAGGAACGCCCTCTTTGCGATTTCATTGCTCATTATGTGCTGAAGTTTCAGAAGCGTCATGGTCTCACTATTTTATCCCATCAAATCATTAATAATCTATCATTAACTTTGCATGTCGAAGAATTGATTTGCCTCTTCCAGAGATATTGGCAGCGAATAATTGAACCTGAAAAGTGTATATAATTCACGGCCTATTATCCTTGAAAGGTCAACGTCCATGGAGCTGAAAGATATTTGAATGTTTTCTATTTGCTGCGAAAGAGAATCAAGCGATGCTTTTTCGCTGACGCCTATTGCAGTTGTCTCTATGTACATTACAGTTGCAATGGGTTTCTCTCCCTGCGATATCCTGTCTATTTTCCTTTGTATTACGTTTATGTTCCTTTGTATGTTTGTTATTGTTACCTCGTTTGAGGATGTGCTCTGCAGCGCTCTTGACATCTGGAATTCCTGATAGGATCGCTTTCCCTCGAATTCATCTCTCACTTTCTGCACGTCGAGGCCCATTGCAAGTACGTGGTACTTGAAAGGAAATCCTATGTTCATTACGGCGCGCTCCCAGTTCTCCGGTGCGTTTATGAGCTTGACATCTGTCTCGTCCTCTGCAGTTTCCTGCTTGAATGAGTACGCAAAAAGATTCGCGGATACAAAACCAGTTGCGTAGAAAAGCCCATTCACGTTCTTCACAACTGCATTTTGCTCCTTTGTTATCTTGTAGCCCTGTGCGGGCTCGAATGTTATTCCAAGAAATCCGAAAACAAATGAAACGAAAAGATAATCTGCAAAATTAAGTATTAGTATTACCACCACTCCAGCTATTACTATCAATAATGCAAGTATCGTGATGATGCCTTTGCTTATATAGGATACAATCGAAAGCGCAACTATCATTATTACAAGGCAGAATGCAAGATACATTATTCCTTCTTCATCCATCTCATGAGACCTCTTGTTGTATATTCCTGCTTATCTGCTCGGTTATCGTCGAATACGGTATAAGGTATTCTGGTTCTACGTATTTCAGAAGCTCGTTCCCCACTGCGATGCTCGGCGGCACGTTCAGAGTAGCTGCAATGCCTCCCATCAATTCCCTTGCCTTTTGCTGCACCAGGGTTATTGCCTCGAATTCCTTGCTGCCTTTCGCAGAGACAGTTGCAAAGGAACCCAATTCGTAGGAAGTGCCTTTGCTAACATTGTCGAGCATTTTCTTCCACATGGATAATTTTCCCCTAACGTGCTCCAATTCCTGCTCCGATCCTTTTTTCTCTATTATCTGCGCCTCCTCGTTATTTATGAGGTTTATCGTCTCCTTCAATTTCTGTATGTAATCGTCTTTGTTCATCAGATACAATTCGCTTGTGAATCGCACTGGCTCCTTGCTTATGCCGACTAATCTGCTAACCTGATTTGTGAATCTTTCTTTTTCCTCATCGGTCATCTCGCTGGCAGATACATACAATGGTATGTTTATGTATGCAGTTGCGATAAAATCATCGCCCTCTTTCCTTAGTATGCACTCGCCTGTGCTTGCAAGCCAGTAGGGGCTTTGGTCGCTTATTATTACGTTCTTGCTTCTCTGCTTTGCAAGGGGCACAATCAGATAGGTATAGTATCTGGATGCAAATGCCAGCACGTCGAAAAATACGGCAAGTATAAGGAATATTAATTTAGGTATTACGAAAATGATTCCCTGTGGCAATACAACAGTTAGCCCTAGGAACATGAGCGAAACAAACATGAAGGCCATGAAGATTAGTACTTTTGGGTTCATCTAGATCCTATTAATAGCGATGAAAAGTAATTTATTCATGTGCCTAAACGAAGGACCTCAGTCTACCCATGGTTGCAGAGGATCTTCCTATGAAACCGGCTATTTCCTGCACCGCGGAATAGGTTATAGCAACGATGAGCGCGGGGTAGAAAAATATTAGCAACCAGAACCCGTTCAAAGAGGATTGCACATTCTGAAGGTCAACAACCAACGGGCTTCCCGGACTTGCCGCATTCTGAGCAGTTACCCCGTTGCCAAGGTTCTGTATTTGATAGGTTGTGGTTGCCATGTCCCTTTGCATTGTCGGCGCAGTGAAATAGTATGCAACTGCAAAAAGCGATGGCATTATCAGATAGAAGCCGAACGCAAATGCGATGAGAATTCCTCCCAATGCTCTTGTCGGGAATATGGATCTGAATATGACTCCAGGAATAAGAAACGCTGGTACCGCTGCTGTGGCGAAGAATGCCATCAGATAATACTCGGCATATAGGGCCATGATGCCATCCACAAGAAACTTTGACAGTGCCAGTGCAGGATCAAGATAATAGATCTGCACAGGTATGGTATAGGAATTTACAATTAATTGGGGCACATAGCCAAGAATGTTGAACAGGTATCTTGATATTCCTGCGAATTCTCCCCCTATGGAGAGTGATATTTGAGGACTTATGCCGAAGGAAAGCGAAAGGTATACCTTGAAAAGGGAACCATAGAGGTTCTGCGCCGTTTGTATTGTAGTTGTAATAAGATTGAATGAAGTTGCATAGGGATTTATGTTCCCTACCAATACTCCAGGGAGTATTCCGAACATCACAGCACATATGTAAAGGAACAGCGCAGCTATTATTGCGGTTGCAATTGCCTCGTAGAATTCCCCTATTCCGAAGCTTCTTATCCTGTTGCTGTTGAGCGCGATTCCTGTCATGAAGATTATAGCAGCTATCATGAACGATATGAATATTGCAATTGCAGCAAGCGGAAGGGCGTTGCTCCATTGATTGTATATCTGCTGGTTTATCGGGCAGTACCAGGGCTCGTTCACCTGTATTTGCTGCTGCAGTTCAGAGGGAACCAGTCCGCAATTCTGCTGCGCGTGGGGCAATTGAGACATTACCGTAATAAGCAGCAATGAAACCAGCAATATTTTTGTCAGGCGCGCCATACAATACCTCATATGAATTTTGAGAACAGCGTTGCAAAACTCATCTGCTCCCCTATAGCTCTTGAAAAGTCAACTATAAATGCATCTACTATTGCAATTACCATTACTGGCATTATGGTAAGGCCCACAAGCACATAGCCTATGTTTACGAAAAGCGATGCCACATTAGCACCAGATGCAGTAGTGTTTGAATAGAATATGAGCGCAAGCACAGGTTTGGCAATGTTTGATATTGCACAGCTTGCAGTTATGCTGCCATTTTGCAAACATGCAGTTATGAAAGGCACATGCACATTTATGAATCCGTAGGTAATCGCGATAAGCAACGGGTATATTATTCCTAGTCCCAATCCGAAGGCTATCATTGCACCCCCGAAAGTTCTTGAGAATCCGAGAGTCCTTGCAAGAATTCCCAATGTAAGGAAAACTGAAAGGAAAAGAATGGCTCCAGATAGCATCATGAGCTGCAGTTGATTGAAGACAAGCGCAAACATTATGAATTCAAACAATAGGTTCATGAAGCTTGCGGAATCCGGAGGCACTACGCTCGGAACTGTTAATTGCAGATTTATTCCGTCACCAGCGGTAGGTATCGGCGTAATCGTGAGCGTTGCGCCGGGAGCGATTCCAGTGAAATAGGAAGAATAATAAATCAGGCTTGCAACTGAAATGGATGCAACATTGAACTGGCTGAGATCGCATGATGCTAAAGTGAATATTTCCGTTGCACCCTGGCATCCAGGAGATATTATATTAAGCTGCTTGAAAACCGGCTGCGGATTGAGAGTGAAAAGAAGTATTATCGATGCGAAAACAACAAGCAGAAGGAAAGATAGCATTGCCTCGTATATTTGGAACCTCGACCACTGCTTTGCATTCTCGCTGTGTATCAAATTACTGAGCATGTAGACTATCGCAGCAATGAATATCACAACCATCACTGCAGTTGCGCCGAACAGAAGCCAGCCGCTGGGTATTCCAGATACTTGCGTTTGCAACATCAGCGAATGAAAACCTAGCAGCATTTGGTTTGATTGCATAAACATACACTATATTAATTTATTGAACAGTCCGCTGGCACGCAAACTTGGAGCACCCAGCAGGTCACCTGTCGCTTCCGCAAGATCGAACGATATTATGAATGCGATCACTATCGCAAGGAAGGTAAACATTGCCGGTTCTATTACAGCAACTATGTAACCATTGACCAATCCATTGGCTATGAGAGTAGATGAACCTCCAAAGGATATTGTTGCAAGGTAATTTACGCCTTTTTCTAGGAATGACGGAGCGCTAACACTGCCGCCCAGAGTCAGCATGCTGCTAACGAATTGTGATTGATTAGTAGTTAAATTCCCGTTGGGGAACTGTGAAACTGCCATGGGTATGTAACTACTCAGCATTACGTGCAACAGTATTGGGAACATTATGTAAAATCCTACAAAAAGTCCAAGGAACGCCCCTCCAGCTGCCCTAGTCCACGGCAATGTTCTCAGCACAACGCCAGCATAAAGGAAAATCGGGAAAAGTGCATAGATTATGCCCAGTAGTATTACGGTCCCCATATTCAGCAGCAGGAATGCGCCTGTAATGTCCTCCAGAAGCGCCAGCACCTTGTTGAACAGTATGAAACCCTGGAATGGCGAATCGATAAATCCGAAATAGGTTGGAGTTATTGTAACCTTAAGCGATGTTACGATGCTGATTACCCATCGCACTACGTTTATGCCAAATATCTCAGGTATTAGAACATAGGAGGAATCTGCAAGATAGGTGCAATCATCGACAAATATTCCTTTGCCGAAGCTTGTTCCCGCAGCATGAACAACATTTGTGGAGCTTATGCCGCTTGAGGCTACGCTGAACGTTCCTATGAACACAAGCACTATAATTACAGTAATTATTATTTCCCCTATTTCCGCTTTTGCAAGATTTTTCAATACATTGAGATTCATTATGTTGCTGATGATCCATAGCAATGCAACGATCATGAACATCGTGAATATTATAAGAAGCGAAATGAGGAGCGCCTGCTGCTCCCCGTTGGATTGCCCCGTAAGAATGCTGTTGGGTATTACACCAGTGGAGTTAGATCCTGTACCGCTGCATAGTCCCTGCGTGAATCCATTTCCTCCGCTTGTTTGCGCAGAAGCTATCGTTGGCACCAGGGCCATCAAAGCAATTAGCATAAGCGCAATAATTGCGATGCTCCGTGACTTTGAAATATTCAATGCTAGAGAACGAATGAATAAATGCATATTATGAATTTGGCTCGACATTAGAATAACCTCGCAAGGCCTGCAAGCTGCGTATCCCCTCCGAACAACTGCGAAAGCCCAAGCATTGAGCTTATGGTAATTACAAGATTAAGTATTGGAAGCAACCAGGAAGTGATTCCTATGATCCCATATGAGTTGAGAAGCGCGTAGAATGTCCTTAATGCATCGGAAGGCGCGCAATAGGCAGGCAGATAATAATTCGGCTGCGAATTGAATATGTTGTTTATCAGATATGCAATGCCGGATACTGCCTGCGTTCCCGGAAGCGCAAGATAAATTATATCCGCACCTTCCGCCTGGAATAGCGGATTTATCCCATCCTTAGGGAACCCATTCTGAAATCCTGATACGTTTCTTGCAATGGCATTTAGTGCAGGCCAGCAGCTGTAATTCAGCGCGATTGATTTTACGTTAGGCTCAACAAAAAAGTTGACTATGTAATTTCCTGTTCCGCTCGCTGCCGGAATATTTGTTATTGCATTGAAGCCATAGGTTGTATTTAATCCATTGGTAGAAGTTCCGTTATTTCCAATATTTAATCCATTGCCTAATGCAATGTATTCGAATGCGAAAACAGTCGGGAATATGAAAAGCACTGTAATAACCGCTGCAATCAGAAGGCCTCCAAGACGTCTTGTGAAGAATGTGCTTCTGAGCACGAATCCTGCAAACAATATGTAGGGCCATATGTAAAGGAAGATGGTTATTACCAGCAATTGCACAACAAATGATTCTACGGATAAATTAAGCAGCGTATTATAAGTGGAAAGGTTTTGCAATATGAAATTATAACCAGCATAGGGTGCGTATGAAACCTCAACAGTGAAAAGCGGAGTTATAAACGGATTAGGAATTATGCATCCTGGTGCAGGCGTTTTGTCTATGCATATTGCAACAGTGGGATTAAGATTTGCCAGAAAGCCGAACCAGGAATCAAGCGTGAACGAATAGTTTAGATTGGCTACAGTTTGATTCGTAAGGTTTGCAACTATTACTGAAGTAGCTGCAAGCGGATAGTCGAGCTTGTCCGTGAGGCTGGAACTTGCACTTGGATTTGCAAGGCTGCATAATCCAGGGAAGCTTCCCTGATTGTTAGATGGCCCTGAAAGAAGAGAACCTGTTTTTCCCAACAGATCAAAGCTTGTGGTGCGTTCTATGCCAGTGCATAAAGTATTAAGGCTTGACGGACTCATCAGCTTCGTTGCGCTAAGGCTTGAATAGTAAATAGATGATAAAGTAGTTAATGAGCCTATTATTATTCCTATCATTATCGCTGTTCCTATGAATTGGTAGAATTCGCCCATCGCCGATGCTTTTACTCCAGAATTGTTTATCGCGACTCCGATGAAATACCATATTGCTACTACAAACGCATCTATCAAAAGCGCTATGAAAACAAGCGGCATTATTGCTGCGGCTGCGTTGGGAACGGTTCCCAATCCTGTTGTCTGCAAGAGCAAACCAGCCATATGCAAAGGAATCATCATATACCACCCCAGAAATTGCCTGCGCCTTCAATGCCAGCATTAAGCGCCTTTGTCAAGCCGGTTGCGAAGCCTATGGTTACAGACAAGTCTATCAATACCATTATTATAGATGCGAAAAGGAATCTTGCTATTTGAACCACATAGATTTGCATCTGCGTTATTACCTGGAACGGCAGAGACAACACGCTTGTTATGCTGTACTGCCCGCTTACGAATTTATTCAGATAGGGAAACACTACCTTCCAGCCGTTGCCGAAGAAGCCCGTAGCCGCTGGAAGCGATTGATTGAAGAATGTGGAGCCAGTTATCGGAATGCTTTTGTAGGTAGCTGTCAAGTATTGGTAAGAGGGATTCTGCGCAGAGAATATCCATGCAATTGCGTAGCTGTTGAACGCTATCATCAACGGGTATATTATATATGCGGCTATCGCTATAGCAAGCACGGCATTTGATGCCGATCTTATGCTGTTGCCCATGAATGCAAGCGACCGCATGATCAATGCAACAGGAAGTATTACGGTAAATGCAGTATACTGCAATAACGGAAGAGTAATGAACTGTATGAATAGAAGGCCTATGGCAACGGTCACAAGGGGCGCGAAAATTGTAAGGTACATGCCGCTAAGCGAATTGAATATATCACCTAGACTTTGAATAGTGGGGCTTGGAGCAACATTGACTATGGTGCTGAATGCGAATATTTTTTTTATAAGTCCGCCAAATCCGGATTGCCCGCTGAACAATCCTCCAAGCGAATTAAGAACAGTTGCTTCGACAGAATAGGTAACAGAAGTCGAATACAATGAAGTCAGAAGCTTCAATCCAGTATTGGTGCTCAAATTTCCAACATAGTAAGTAGCATAGGTGAATGGTGACATTTTTGTTCCGGTATAGGTATTGCTCAATGATGAGGTTATGTTGCATGCAGCTGCCGCTGTGCCAAGAAGTATTGCAATTATTACAATGCTTAGGAAAGCCTGCGTGATCTCTGACCTTGCTGCGCCCTTTATCTTTTCGCGGGTTTGATTGGATAGGAAGTTGCTTATGGTATAGGCTATTGCAACGCCGAGAAGGCTAAGCAGAACTACTAATACGCTTACGGTTATCCAGTTGTTCACGTAGGTGGAACCGCCGTACAATGCACATGTGTTTATCATTGCCATCACGCAAGCTTGAACTTTTTGCCTATTCCCAGTTGTATGTTTCCTCCCATGAGATTCGCTATGCCGTTTGTTATCGCATACCAGATTACTATGTCGAACGCAAAGAGTATAAACTGGACTATTGAATTGAGCGAATTGTCTACTATGAAATTAAGAGCAGGGAATTCACCGCTTTGGCTGCTAAGTGGTTGGCCTAGAATAGGGCCATACAATCCAGTAAGGAAGCCTTGACCTGATACCGTTTCCGCTTTCTGAAGGTTTGTTCCAGTTATCTGATTACCGAATGCGAGCTTGAGGGGAAATGCTCCGGTGAATACTCCAATGGTTGAAGCGCTCGCATTGTTTACAGTATTTATAAGATAATTGAATGAATTCCATAAATTGCATACAAGAGTTGAAGAGGAAGGACACTGCTGGCTTACTTTTGTGGGTGAAATCGAATACATGTAATTGGTGATGGGAAGATTGAATCCTATCAGAAGGGCAGGATATATTATTGCAAGGCCTATGGCCAATGCTATGAGTGTACCGCCTATTCCCCTAAGGAATGGAATCGCCCTCAGTATTATGCCGATTGGTAGAAATACACCCAATGCAACGGCAGCAACTATGTAAAGAAGATTGTACTGGAACTGGAAAACAAGAAGAACAGGTATTACAAGAAACGTCTCTGCCTGATTGACAAGCGAAAACGTATTCTTATCGGTTATTGATGTTATGAAATTGCTATCGAAAATATTCGCGTTGGATCCGAATCTGGCCACTATCGTTACAGCACTTATGGGTATAGGAACCGGAAACCATGTACTTAATTGGAATGTCCCAAGAACGTCGTTGCCAACGGAAAGGCCCAGGATCGCGCCGAAATTAATGTAGGCGTCTTGCAATTGAGGATACAAATAAGATGCATTGACAGTTGTGTATAAACTTGCAAGATTGCTTGTGAGCGATGCGCTGCTTTGCTGGAGCTGCCCGCTGTTCCCGGCCAATGAAGTTGCAATGGAGCTTGTTATTATAAGACTTGCGAATACAACGGCAATTATTATCATGCTCTTTATTGATTCCCAGAGCTCTCTCCTGTAGAATCCTTTCAGTTGATTGTAATTCAATAATTCTCCTCCTATGTAGGCGATGCCTATCATGAAAAATGATAATGCTATGCCGAGAAATGAGAGCGGTATCGCACTGGCAAAGCAATCGCCTATTGTTGTTTGAGTATTGGTAATTATGCACTGTATGTTCTGGATTGTCTGCTGCTGCGAATATGCATTTGTGAAAAGAAGGTTAAATGCAACAATAATTGCAAATATGATGAATAGCCTATGCACCAATGACATAATGAATGCTTTCAAAGCAAGTTATTTATATCTTGCATTGTGAGCGTTAGCTCTTAAGGAGCTTGAATCTGCTCATGTAGAATTCGCTTTGCAAAAGCACAAGGAAGGGCAGTATGAAAAGCGAGCTGAATACCAGCATTGCGTATCTTGATATTGCAGTTCCTGTAACACTTATGAACAGGAAGTCGAAGAATGTTATTAGTACTATTGCAATTACAAGCCAGGCAAGGAAATACTCCGGGCTCTTTGAGATGAACTTGATACTCGCCTTTATCGACCTTACTATCTTGTTGTCATCTATGACAATGGACGCTGGTGCATAGAACACGAAGGGCGTTATGACAAGCGCAACTATTGCGGTTATTATGCCGGAATATCCGGAATTGTAGGTAATTATGTTCGCAAGTATTATTATCAGCGTTGCAATGAGCAGTATTACGAATATTTTGCTCGTGTATTTTTCTAATCCTCGTATTACTTCAGCTTTGACCCTTGTCTGGGTCCTGCTGTGCTTTACCACTATGTTTATTGCCACTATTGCAAAGCTAAGGAACAGAAGCGAGAAAAGCGTTGATATCACTATTATTGCAGTGCTGAACGCATTAAGATTGACAAATATGCTTGCAGTTCTTAGAAATACAGATCCCGCATCGTTATAGGTTGGAAACGAAGCGAATACAGGTATAAGGAAAGCGATTATGAATGAAAGGCTTGAGAGCAATATCAAATATATGTGAGTAAGATAAGTTCCCACAGCGTGCTCGAGTACCTTCTTCATTGGACCACTTTTTCAAGTTATATATACCTAGATAAATATTAAAAGGGCATAGCATACGCTAAAAATATTAAAAATAAAAAAGAAATAAAAAATTAAAAGCTAATTTTATATTCCTCCTGTGTTAGGGCAACCCGCTATGACCTGTGAGCCTGTGCTCTGGGTCAATATCTGGTTTGCACTTGAGACTGAGCCTGCAAGAAGCCCTAGTACGAATGGTGCTGCCACTGCAATTGCAACTCCAACTACTCCTCCCACAATCATTCCCATTCCGTAACCTTGGAATCCTCCCTTAGCCTGTGAAGGCATTATGTTGGCACCTGCATACAGTGCACCTCCTACTATCATAAGTGTAAGACCTAGCAAGAATATTACAGTTCTAACTTGATTGAAAACCAAGCACAAGGCATATGCCGCACCGCTTGAGGCACTTGTTTGAGATGTAACAAATGTACTAAGCATTCCGAGAGCCACCAATCCTATAAAGATATACTTTATATATTTGCTCATAGACAATTGCATTAAGAAGACCCTATTCTTCAAAGTTTCAATCAAATTCTTCATCATATCCCCATTATTTATAAATATAATGAATGTAATAGATATAAATACTTATCTATTCTTGGCATATTTTGCGATTGAATGAAAATATTTATGTTCCCTGTCATTGTCGTTTTGATAGGTTAATTTAGCAGAGGATTTTGCGTATTTCCACACATTACTGATTTGAAAGGCTTTCATTAAGCAGTGTTTTCAGTGGTATTTTCCTAACCACTATGTATTTGCTGTTGAATCCCATTATGTAAATCTGCGAACTTTCATTTGCAGTGTTTACCGTAAAGTTAAGATCGTAATTTTCACTTGATAGTGGAGCAATTCCTCCCAGTTTCTGCGAAGAGAGGAACTTTTCCTGGATGGAATTGGTGTTTATCACTAGGAATGAGATATTCTGCCCGTAGTTTGCTTTGTTTGAAATGTTTACAATTAACGAGCTAATCGAATAGGTCTTGTTTGCCAATTCATTGGCATTTACTCTTGCTGAATTGATTTGCAGCGTGTTTTGCTTGTCATATAATTGATGGCCGTATATTACAAGGAAAAGCGACATTACTACAAGGAAAATGAATGCGAATGCTATGTACTTCTTGCTCTTCAGAATATCTTTCGGTGCATCTTTCCTTTCAACATAGCATATCAGTAGCATTAGAGGCACAAATGCAAACGAATACATCTGCAGATTTACCCATGACAAAAAGAATATGAACATGGGTACAATAACCATCAATGGCTTGAGTGTAGATGTATAAAGATAGAAAAGCAGCATGAGCATTAGCAATGTTGCAATGGATATTATCGAACTGACCCATATCCCAGTAATGTACCAGTCCATGAGAACAATGAAAAGCGTAGGCCCTGAAGGTATCAATTTTGCAGTTCCTAATGGCGTAAGTACGTCACTCAAAAGCGCTTTGGGAGCCAATATTATGAAGTAGCTGTTCACCAAAAGGAATACAACAATTGTCATAAGTATGGATTGCAGCATTTTGCGCTTGCCCTGCTCCCTTAGTGTCAAAATGTAGAAGAAAGGTATTGCAAACCACGATAATTGTATGGTGCTTGCCGCCAATCCGAGAAGAATGGCAGACAGTAATGTATTCTTCCTTTCCAGATATGCGATCAAAAGAAGAAGAGCAACTGAAAGGTATTGGTCAATTGTTACAACAGCAGCATAGGATGCAAAAAGCCATATCACTATCAATAGAAGAACGTTTTTGTTGTAGTTCGATTTCCTGTATATAATGAAAGAGGCAAGCAGCGAAAGAAACACAACATAGGGCTCGAAATAAAGGAAGTTCAGATTATTAAAAGGCGTTAAGAATGGCAGAGGAAGCACTGGAAGTATGCTCAATGCCGGATAGTTGTACTTGTATTCATAGGACCCGTTCAACAGTATGGTCCTTGAATGCCCATACATTGAAAGTGCAGGCTGCATGCTTGAAGTGTAAGGATTTGCACCGTGGATAAGCAGATAGGCAGAGTAATAATTATATACAGTTTCATCGGAACCTAGGAATTTTAGTCCAGTTGCAAGAATTGCAACAGTTGCGGCAGTTGTTATTATCAATCCGATTGCAACCAAAGCGTAAAGTTTGCGCTTTTCCTTATTCTTTGCAAATTTTCCAAGCAGATACAAACCCACTACAGAGGCTATTGCGGCAATCCCAACAACTTGAAAGATTATCAGTATAAAGAACAGCATTATACAAGCAACAAAATAGAGATTGATTTTAATGTCTGATTTCTTGGGCTTGGTTTTTTTGTTCTCGATATGGTATGCAAAGAAGAACAGCATAGCTGCTGCAAGAGCCGCAACTAGCATTGATATCAATGGAATTAATGAAAGGTAATACAACCCGTTGAAGAATCTAAGATAGGAATAGATAAGAAGCGCCAATCCAACAGCTATCAGTGTAACCTTCCTGTCCATGTTGATACAATGCCAATAAAGCTTTAAAGCAGTTATTACGCAAACTTAATAAAGACTTTTAGTAAATAGATAATAGTTATTAGGGGGCACATCATGAGGATTCTTTTACTTGATGTAGAAAGCATAGGCTACGAGCTAATTAAGCCGGAGGCAAGCATATACGAAGATACAAACGAGAAGAAAGTAGAGATGAAGGATGCAATAGTAATGATGCTCAGCATAGAGAAAGAAGACGATGAAAGCACTGCGGACAAGGCGCTATCCGACCTTAAGAAATTCATGGACCAGCTCAAGAGGACGAGGCTTGTTCTTTATCCGTTTGCACATCTTAGCAGCAATCTTTCTGATCCGAAAAGTGCAATGAATATAATAGACTACATGTACAGAAACGCTGAATCCTGGAACGGCATGGAAGTCAAAAAGGCGCCCTTCGGCTGGAACAAGAAATTGAGCCTCGAAATGAAGGGCCATCCGCTTGCGGAGCAGGGCAAAAGCTACGGCAAGGAAGAAACAAAAATATACAAAAAAGCCAAGCCCGTTAGCGTAAATACCTCAATAGTAAGGAAGAGCGAGATGTCCGGGCTTCCTGAAACGGATCACAGGACAATAGGCGAAAAATTGGACATGTTCAGCTTCCAGGAAGTTTCACCGGGAATGGTTTACTGGCATAAGAATGGGCTTATAGTTTTCAGGCAAATTGTTGAATTCGTAAGAGAGATTGAGAGAAAATACGGCTATGATGAAATAAGCACACCAAGCCTTGCAAATGTTGCACTATGGCACGTTAGCGGCCACATAGACCATTACAAGGAGAACATGTTCATGTCCAATATGGACAATGAACAATTAGGAATGAAGCCGATGAACTGTCCTTCCTCAATTCTGATATACAAATCAAGGAAATGGAGCTACAGGGAACTACCATTCAGAACAGCAATATTTGACAGATTGTATAGGAATGAGATAAGCGGTGCATTGACGGGATTATTCAGATTGAGAGAATTTACCCAGGATGACGGACACATATTTCTTATGGAAAGCCAGCTTGAGAAAGAATTCACAATGCTTCTCAAGATGGTAAAAGAGGTATATGACACTTTTGGCATGAAGTTCACTGCAAAATTATCCACAATGCCTGACAACCACATGGGTGATGAAGCACTATGGCAAAGGGCAGAGGAAGTTCTGAAAAATGCGCTTAAGACAAATTCAATAGATTACATAATAAATGAAAAAGACGGAGCATTCTACGGACCAAAAATAGATTTTGACGTGGTTGATGCAATTGGAAGAAAATGGCAGTGTGCAACATTGCAATTGGATTACCAGTTACCGCTTAGGTTTGGATTGGAATATACAGGAGAAGACGGAAAGGAGCACGGACCCGTAATGATACACCGTGCAGTATTGGGCGCTGTTGAAAGGTTCATGGGAGTGCTCACCGAACATTACCAGGGCAAATTCCCGACCTGGCTTGCACCTATGCAGGTGAAGGTAATTGCAATATCCGAACACGTGAACGAATATTCGGAAACAATTTACAAGAAACTTGTGGAAAGCGGCATAAGGGCCAATATGGATATATCAGACAGAACATTGGAATACAAGATAAGAGAAGCTCAGATGCAGAAAGTGCCCTACATGATAATACTTGGCAAGAAGGAACAGGAAAAGAACAAGATAACAATAAGGGACAGAACAGGAAAACAGGAACATGACCTTGAAATAGAGGAATTAATAAAAAGGGTTTCAAAAGAAATAAAGGATAGAGAATTAATCAACTAATGTGTGATTTTTTGTATGTGCTTGGAGTTTGGGATGGTCACGATGCTGGAGCAGCACTGGTAAAGGACAAGCAGATAATATTCGCCGCCAATGAAGAAAGATTCACAAAAAGAAAATTAGAGGTAGATTTTCCCTATCATTCCATACATGCTGCTCTGACCTACGCAAAGATAAAGCCAGGTGATATAGAGCACATAGCATTTACAACTACGGAATTTACAAAAACGCTCGAGAGGGTTTTTCCAGGAATGAAGGAAAGCTATTACCAATTCAGGAGAAGGAAAATGCTCAAGCCGAGGTTCGAGAGCGCCAGGCACAATTTGAAATACACGCTCACAACCATAGGAATATTGCCATTATGCAATACAGTAAGCAGCAGCATTGTTTCAGGCAAATTGAAAAAAGCTGGGTTCAATAACTTCAAATTGCATGTGGTTGAGCACCATACCGCACATGCCGCAACGGCAGCATTCACAGCCCCATTCAAAAACTCGCTTGTCATAACTCTTGATGGGCTTGGCGACGGGCTTTCAGGATCAGTAAGCACACTTAAGAACGGAAAGCTTGAAAGGCACATGGCAATAGGAGCGCGCGATTCCATAGGAATATTCTTCGAACAGGTAACAAACATAGTGGGAATGAGAGAATTGGAAGATGAAGGCAAGGTAATGGCCATGGCCGATTATTCCTATCCTTTTGATTTCGAGGAGAATAAATTCAAGGACTTCTTCACGGTTTCAGGAACGCAGATAACTGCGAAGTACAGTCCAGTAAAGCAGTTTTCGCTTCTTCAAAGGATGGCCTGGCAGATGCCAAGAGAGCAATTTGCCTACATGGCGCAGCAATTGCTTCAGAATATAATCGTAAAATTCTCCAGCAACGTAATTGACAGGTACAATGTAAGCGATGTGGCATTTGCAGGAGGCACTTTCGCAAACATAAAGGCGAACATGAAAATCAGGAACCTTGAGAATCTTAAGCACTGGTATGTGTTTCCGCACATGGGCGACGGAGGAATTGCACTGGGTGCAGCACTCTATACCAATTATTTACTGACAGGAAATTCTAGTTATGAATTCAATCCGTATCTTGGCGACAGTTATACTCAGGATGAAACTGAAAAAATAGTAAAATCGGACAGATCTCTCAAATATACATTGGAGGGTGAATCCGAAAATGCAAGGCATGCGGCAGAGCTTATCTCCGATGGGAATTATCTTTTCTGGTTCCAGGGACGAATGGAATATGGGCCTCGCGCATTGGGAAACAGGAGCATATTGGCACCAAGCGACTCCGAAGAGGTAAAGGAGCGTTTGAATCTTTACGTCAAGAAAAGGGAATGGTTCCAGCCTTTTGCTCCTTCGCTTCTTGAGGAAGAGGCATCAAGAATGTTTGATTTCGACAGCAAAGGCTATGACAAATTCATGACCTCTGGGTACATGATGAAAAAGGAGTTATTGGAAAGGGAAAAGTCAATAGTGCATATAGATGGATCTTCAAGAACGCACATGGTAGGAAAGGAAAACAAGCCCTACATGGAATTATTGCAGAACCTAAAGAAGAATTCAGGTTATGGAATCGTATTGAATACGAGCTTCAACATACACGGCATGCCTATAGTCATGACACCGCAGGATGCGTTGCTTACAATGAAGACAACAAAAACAAAGTATATGTTTATAAATGGTATTTTTGTAACAAATAGGAGTGGAATCTGATGCTTCAACAAGGCTTACTAGAATATATTTTCACCATAGGAATACTGATATCTTTCGTAGCATTGATAATAGGCGTAATAAAAGACAGGAAAAACATAAAGAAAACGCTCCATGATCATAACTTCAATAAAAAGGACTTGATTCTTGTAATAGGGATAGTTCTTGTGTTTGTTTTCATGGAATTGTATTTCATAAAGCCAACGCAACTGCTTTTCTTCGACGATGCAATATACCAGGGAATGGCTCTTGATCTTCTGAAGACAGGACAGGCATGGATGTGCAACTATGGCACTGCAACTACATGCCTCAGCGGCCAGATTTATCATGAGCCGATAGGATTATCATTCAACATGGCGATAGCATTCCTGCTTTTCGGAGTGAAGAGGAATGTCGCATACGGTGCCGAGTTTGCTCTGGGCGTAGTTTCAATAATAATGAGCTTCTTTGCGTCGCTTCTTCTTTTGAAGAACAAGAAAGCAGCATATTTCACGGAATTTCTCATGGCGCTTTCTCCAGTAATACTCGTATGGGGGATGCCAACCAATTCCGATCTTGCAGTTCTTGCCTATTCAATGATATGCATCTTCTTTTTCATGATATTCGTAGAAAGGAAAAATGTATGGAGCCTTTCCAATTTCCTGTTCTCGTTCTCGCTGCTTTTCTACATGAAAGTTGACGAGATATTCTTCATACCTGTTTTCATTGTGTTGTATCTTATTCTCAACGACAAGAGCATTGCAAAAACAATAAAGGAAACATTCAGTGCAATAAAGAAAAATATACTAAATACAAAATTGCTGATAATACTTCTCTTCGTGTTCATTGCAATTGTTCCTTCAATATTGTACTCCATAAATGAATCATTTACTGATGGTTACGGATATCAGGGAACAATAATACAGAACACATGCACGAAGAATCTTACCCCATTAAGCGTAAATGCATCGATAGGACTTCAGAATTTCAATGCTAACATATGCGGAAATATACTCTTCTGGTTTAACAACTATAAAAGCGCCTATGTGATGCAGCCGATAATATTCACCATTCTTGCATTTGTAGGAATTGCCTTCATGCTTGTATACAAGAAGCGCACGCTTGCATCAATCGCGATATGGTTTATGGTGTTCTTCTTGCTCTATGCTGCGTTTTATGCAGGATCCGTTATGTACGGCGTTGACTGGCGCTTTATGCTGAGTCTTATAGCTCAGGTTTCAATGATGGGAGGATTCGGAGTCGCAATGGTTCTTGAGGAAATTGAAAGATATGCAAAAAGATTCAAGGACAAGGCAAAGTTCATAAACGGCATTGCATTGGTTGCAATGATTGTGCTTATAATATATCCAATATACACTCTGCTGCCGCTTCTTTCCGTTAATCCTTCATCAATACAGCAGGCAGGAGATGCAAGATTCTACGAGAATTTTGTATACAATACTTCAAAAACAATACCGTCTAATTGCATTGTATATACCTATGATCCTACACTATTCAACATAAACAACAGGACAGCAACGCAAATGGACAATGTTTACAATTCAACGCAAGTGAACCAGTACAGAAGCGAGTATAGTTGTTTAGTCCTTGATTATGGGTATTGGTGCCATACCCCAAACAACGAGTGCACGTCAGTAAATCAAACTTACCAATTGGTTCCAATAGCAACAGCAACATACAACGCATTCAACTATAACTATGGATTCTACTACATAAGGAATTTGTCCTCTTCAAATAGTACAAATTAAATAATTAGTTCATTCTTTTTTACGTTTACCGCGCAGCAGATGTTTGGTTCTTGCTGTATATTTCAAATGCCTATCATGTGCCAATGTCAACTCGGTAAATTTTGTTGATATAATATTTAGAGCTGTTTCTTCAGCAAACTCGTTAGGATCTTGTGATTGATCATGAAAGTGTATGCTAGCTCCGCAAATAACAAAGCCTTTAGTATAAGGTTTTGGGGTCTTCAGTTCTGCTCTTATTGCTAATGTAATGGCATTTAGACTTTCCTCTGTTTCCTCATCTAACATTCTTATCCTGCTATCAATAGAACCCATATCATATTTGCTTGCTTCTACTATAAATTTTATTTTTGTTGCAGGAAATATAGTTCTGACCAATTTCCTTACTTCTTCAGAGAGTTTAACATCGGCCAGATCTATTGAAAACCCTTTAAGTTGTTGTTCATTTGTGCTTGACTTCTTGTGGGTTGGCATATTTTATCACAGTAATATTGCTGTTTCCTATAATATAAATAGTTTACTGACGCGTCGGTAATTTTATATGTTATTCAGGATTGTCCTAAGGATAACGAACCCGTCATTTAGGCTTCTCAGCTTGCCTTCTCCTGATGCTCTTAACTTCTCGTAGCTAGGCACTTCAAGTACTTTCAAATGCTTCTTCTGTACTTTTATGTTTATTTCCGTTTCTATGCCGAATCCCTTTTCCTTTAGGTCTAGTTTTCTCGATACGTTTCTTGCAAAGCTTCTGTAACCGTAGCACATGTCAGTATAATGCGAATGGCAGGCTATATTCACAATGGTGACGAATATCTTGTTTCCTAGTTTTCTTATCCAGGGCATGTCGTCCGAGCCTCCTCCGGTAAGGAACCTCGATCCCATGCATACATCGTAACCTGCCTCTATGCCAGCTATGAGCAGAAGCAGTTCATTTGGCCTATTGGATAGATCTGCATCCATGGATATTGTTATGTCTCCTTTTGCTGAGTTGAAGCCTTTTATTAGCGCAGATCCTTTTCCTTGATTGTCGTATATTATCCTTGCGCCAAAACGTTTTGCATATTCAACAGTTTTGTCTTTCGAATGGCCATCAACTATTATTATCTCGTATTTGTATTTTTTTATTATTGGATGTATTTCTTCAAATAGTACTTTTATATTATCTTGTTCGTTTAATGTTGGTATTACAATGCTGAGATAGGGCTTTGTACTCATTGAACTACCTGCTCAGTTTTGGTCTCTTCTGTTTTGTTTTGATGCATTTCATTGTGCCCTTCTTGATTTCCTTTGTTGTGCTCGTCTTTTCTGTTTTTGAGTATGGAGAAGATTATCAGAACTATTATGATTATTATTATGGCAAGTATCACAAAAAGTATTCCGTTGCCTTCAAGAATTGATGATATGCTTCCTGTACCTCCTCCAAATGAGATTGAGCTCACTGCAAGAGACGAATAATGAACATTGCTGTTTACATATGAAACTGCCACAGCAATGGGAAATTGAGCATTGGTATATTGTGGCGTTGATATGGAAAACGATACATTAGAATTCGAGTCCTTGTTTACTGTTATGTTTTTTGTTGAATTCAATACAGTAAAGGAGGGAGGAGTGTATACTGAGATTTGGGCAGTTATAGGATAATCTGCTATATTTGAGATGTTTACCCTTATGAGTTTGTTCTTCAATGCAAGGCTTGTAATGCCTATGGCACTAGGCGCATTCTGGTTTATGTTTACAAGGCATGGGAAAAAGGTTATGAAGGTGCTGGAGCCTTGAGAGTATCTGGTTACGAAATTCTCGACATAGCTTCCCGGCTTTGTGAAATTCTGGAAGTATATCTTTTCCAGGTATGTTGAGCTTGGGGCCACAATGGGCAATAGTATTGACGTATTGGTCGTTGCACCTTGTAAGCTAGGCTCTATGAGCAAATTGGTTGCGGTTCCGTTGCCGGAATTGGTAATATTCAATGTCATGTAGTTGTCTGTGCTGTTTACCAGCTTTGAATAGCATGTCCCTGTCAATGTGACAGTTGAGCTAAATGCAAGCGACATTGAGGCAATTAACATTAGGATAATAAGCATTATTTTCATTAGTCCCACGCAATAATATGAAAAAGAAGGTATAAAAGCATTAGACAAACAGGCTTAGCATGCTACCGGTAAGTATTTGATAGGCCTCGCAGGAGGTCCACTGGTTTGGCTCCTTTCCTTCCTTTATGTCTGTTCTTACCTTCTGCGCAAGCTCGTTGTTCCATAGTTTAGACAAGTCATAGGATACATCACGAACATTTCCTATTTTCTGGTCCCACATTATTGATGGATACACATTTCCGAAGCTATCCATGAACAGCGATGCTTCAAGACTTCTGCTCTTCATTGGGCTGTGTCCTGTTTTAGCGTATTCGACAAGCTTTCTTGTGAATGCTCCTTCTATCAAGGGTATTACTCCCACTTCGAATTGCCTGTGTTTGAGTATATTTTCAAGCTCGCCAACTATTTCAGGATTGTTTGCCCTTATGTCGTCGCTTGCATTGTTGTAGTAATTTCCAGAAACTTGTGCAAGATTTATGTGGAAGTCATTATATCTTATGTCTGGAATGTCTTTCTTCACTTCCTCATAGGTTTTTGCAAACTCGCCTTTGTTGAATTTGCTTAATGTATAGCCAAATACAAAATAGAGATTGTTGTATTCCTTTTTGAGTTCCTTCAATCGCTTGAACATTGCTATTGCCTTGTCGTAGTTGCCCGGTATTCCCCTTATCTTGTCGTGCATTTCACGATAGCCGTCAAGGCTTACAGTAACTGCAACTCTGGGTATTCCAAGTGCAAGTATCTCTCTCAATTTCCTTTCCACCATGTCCTGGTTGCATAATGAGTTAGTGGGCATTGTAAGGATGTAAAGTCCTTTTGAATTTTCCTTGAAGGTTTTGGCTATTTCTACTATGTCGCTTCTCAGGAATGGCTCACCACCTGTAAGTTCCACCCATTTGAAGTAAGGATTAGCCTTCACGAATTCGCGAACCTCGTCTATTGTCATTTCTCCCTTTGGCTTCATCTGCCATATGTTGCAGGTGATGCATCTGGATTGGCATACATAGGTTATGCAGTAATTGAGCTTGTAGGGCTGGTCTAGCTTGACGAAATTGCTCTTTATTGCCGTATTAGCAAGACTCATCAATCGTTCGACTGCCATCTATAAACACCTACCATGAATATGAATTTTATAATATATAAACATAGTGTATTATATTAATTACTTAGAGCATTACATAGAGGATTATTCGGTTATTCAGGAGTTTGCTTCTTTAAAAATAGGGTCTTATCCGACTATTGACGATGGGTTCTAAAGTTTTATATACCATTAAAAATAAGTCTTGTTGATTTTATGGCAAATAACGATGACATAGTAGCTTATATGAAGGAGCGTGCTGTTGACATAGACAAAAAAATAGATGAAACACTTACCAATAAGGATTCTGCAAGGTACTTTGGAAGTTTGCTAGGCAGAAGCGGCTATGAATATGACTTGAAGGCAATAAACAAAGCGGTTATAGATCCTGCAAAGTATCTCTTGTCATTGGGAGGCAAGAGATGGAGGCCAGTGCTAATGCTAACAGTAATAGATGCAATAGGAAAAGACTCAAACAATTTCATTGAATTCTCGATAATACCTGAAGTAATACACAACGGTAGCTTGATTCATGATGATATAGAGGACAATTCTGATATGAGAAGAGGGGCTCCAGCAGTTCACAAGAAATACGGAGTTGACATTGCATTGAATCTTGGAGATTTCATGTTCTATTTCCCCATGGTTGCACTGCTTGACAGCAAGAAGCTCACAAAGGAGATCAAGATAAAAGTGCTTGACATCTATCAGAGGGAAATGCTGAAGCTTACAATAGGACAGGCAACTGACATAGCATGGCACAATTCGCTTGTGGATTATACAACAATATCGGAAAGCCAGTACATGCAGATGGCATACTCAAAAACAGGCGTTTTGTCTGGCATGGCGGCAAAGCTTGGTGCGGCGCTGGCTGAAGCTGACGACAATACAATAGACACACTAGGAAAATTCGGCTCTTCGATAGGAGTTGCCTTCCAATTGCAGGATGATTTGCTCAACATAACGGAAAACCAGCTTTCAGTAAACAAGGGCTTCATAGGCGAAGACATAACCGAAGGCAAGGTCACATTGATGGTCATACATGCGCTTTCCAAGGCAAATGAGCAGGACAAAAAGAGATTGGAGGAAATACTTGCAATGCACACCAAGGATCAGGAAATTATCAATGAGGCAATAGCAATAATAAAGAAATACGGAGCCATAGAATACGTAAAGGAATTGGAATACACTCTTGTAAAAGATGCGTGGGCCAATGTGGAGAAGCGATTAAATGACTCTGAGCCAAAGAAAAAGCTCAAGGCAATGGTCGAGTATTTGATAGACAGGTCAATCTGACCTTTTTGAAGGAACATCTCTGCTGCTTCCGAATTCCCTCACAATGCTGCGTGTTGGTGTCTCTCTACCCATTGCCTTCTGGATACCGGCAATTACCTTCGAATTCTTGAATATGTAGTAGACAACACCTACCGCAAGTATCACCATCATCACATAAAGGCTTTGAATGCTCAGATAGCTCAATACGACCAGAATTGTGAAGAAACCAAGCACAGGTATTATCGGAAAATATTTGCTGTCGCTTATGGAATTGGTTTTCCTGCTCTTGTTCCTTCTTCTGTTAAGGAAAAGGTTCAGCGCAGCTAGGTTTATTATTGCATAGGCTGTTAACAATCCTGCGTTGGAAATCTCTATTGTTGTGGAGAATTTTATAAGAAGCATTGAGATTATTGCAACTGCAGTGACAACAAGTATCGCATTTATTGGCGTTGAGAACCTGTCTATCCTGCCAAGGGATTTGGGCATCTCGTGGTCTCGCCCCATTGCAAAAAGAACGCGCGACGTGCCAAGTATTCCTGTGAATGCCACACCGGCAAGAGCGATTATTCCTCCTATTGCTATTATGGCATCGAGAATCTTGTTGTTTGCAACGGCTATGGCCGCAGACAATGGCGAGAAGGAAGTAGCAAGTTTTGTGTAGTTGAGCATTCCCAATGCGACAGTGGCAACGGCAATGTAGAGAAAAGTGGATATTATTATCGAAAGTATTATCGCCTTAGGTATTGTCTTCTTTGGATTTTTTATCTCTCCAGACACAGTAGTTATTCTTGAGAAGCCAGTAAATGCAAAAAATATTATTGCGGTTCCTCCAAGTATTCCACTTAACCCATTGGGTAGAAAAGGAGTTAAATTAGAGGTCTTGAAAAAGAATGCACCAACAGCAACAAAGATTACAAGTATTATAATATTAACAATAACAAGAAAGGTTATTGTCTTTGAGGAATTCTTCATTCCAAGTATGTTTATTATCATGAAGAGAAGAAGTGCAGGTATTGCAAAGTATATAACAGGTATCATTGTACCGAGAAAGAAGTTTATGTAACTACCTAAACTTAAGAGAATAGCGGAAAGTGCTATCATATTCGCAAACATCCATGCCCAGCCGCCTATGAAGCCAGAGAATGGAGTAAGTGCATCTTTGGCATATTCATATACACCACCTTCTTTTGAAGTATGAAGAGCAATTTCTGAGAAACTAAGCCCAGTGAGAAGTGCAATTATACCAGCAATTATTATTGAGAAGATTACAGATGGTCCTGCAATACCTATCGAGATTCCTATTATTACGAAAATCCCTGCGCCTATCATTGCACCCAGATTTATCATAAGTACGTCCAATAAATTAAGCGTGCGTTTAAGTTTATACATGATATATCATTTTGAAAGATAATTCTTATAATAAAGAATTCCGATAATTGTCTTTGCATCAACGATTTTTCCTGTTTTTATAAGAGCAAGTGCTTTTTTCAAGGTAACTTCCTTTGTCTTTATTATTTCATCGTCTTCTAATGCTAATTTTCCTTTTGTAAGTTTTCCCGCAAGAAAAAGGAACTCTTTTCTTTTAAGAATTCCAGGACTTGGATAAAAATAAGTTAGCAATGTCATTTTGTTTGCCTTGAAGCCGGTTTCCTCCTCAACTTCCCTAACTGCAGCGTGCAATGCCGATTCTCCCTTGTCAATGTGGCCTGCAGGAATTTCATATATGATTTTGTTTATCGCTGGCCTATACTGCATTTCTAGAACTATATTGCCATTGTTGGCTATTGGAAGTATAGTAACAGTATTCGGGCTGATTATCTTATACATTCTTGAACGTCTATTCTTTATCAGAACATCGAACTCTTCTACGCTCCAAAGTCTATTCCTATGAACTATTCTGCTCATTTAATCAGTAAGTATACAATAAAAAGGATTTTACAGGTTTTTAAACAACCCTTGGAAGAAATTCCCTATTTGTGTTATTATAGAGGAAGATGAAGCAGGTGTTTGATATATGATAGTTGTAAGTATTGAAGTAGTATGCAATGTTGTTCTTGTTGTTGTAGTTGTATTTGTGTTGCAGTATATATTATGTAAATATGTGCAGGGAGAGAGATTTGAACTCTCGAACCCGCTAAGGGAACGGGCCCTAAACCCGTCGCATTTGGCCAAGCTTTGCTATCCCTGCATTGATTCTGTTTTGTTTTTAAGTGTTAAATATATATCTGTATTTTCTCGTTGGCATAAACACATACTTTATATTCTTTTAGAGGCTAAAGATAGTATTCATAAGTGCATATTATGCTCACAACAAAATACGTAAGAGACCATCTTGACGAGATAAAGGAATCTTTTTCCAGAAGGAAGAGCGATTATCCGATAGATAAGCTGCTTGACCTAGACAAGACTTGGAGAGAGCAGAAAACGCAGCTTCAGGAGCTTCAGGCCAAGAGGAACAAGGCAAGCATAGAGGTAGGAGAATTGAAGAAAGAAGGCAATGAGATAAAAGAAAAAATAGAATCGCTTGCATTCCTTAAAGAACAGATAGACGAATTAGATAAAACTGTATCGAAAAATGAGAAAGAAATTGACAAATTACTATGGAATATGCCAAATGTTCTACATAAATCCGTTAAATTCGGAAAGGATGAAACAGAAAATATTGAAATCAAGAAATGGGGCAATCCTAGAACAGTTACGATAGGCCATGTAGAGCTTCTTGAGAAAAACAAATTAATTGATATAGAAAGAGCTGCAAAAATCGCCGGAGCGCGCTTCTATTATTTACAGGGAGACTTGGTGCTTCTTGCAAAATCACTTGAAAGGTTTGCTCTGGATTCGCTTGTTAAGAAAGGTTTTACACCTTTGCAAACCCCTTATCTCATGAAAAGGGAATACTACAAAGGAGTCACAGGTCTAGGGGATTTTGAGGATTCGCTTTATGCTGCAGGCACACCCAAAGAGGCTAAAAAAGAGGAATCTGACGATGAAGAAATGTTTCTCGTTGCAACTTCAGAGCACCCCATGGCTGCGATGCATTCAGGCGAATTGTTTTATAAGGATAATTTACCGATAAAATATGCTGGTGTAAGCCCTTGTTTTAGAAGAGAAGCGGGAACTCATGGAAAAGATACCAAAGGTATCTTTAGGGTGCATCAGTTTGACAAAATTGAGCAATTTATCTTATGTACAGAAGAAGATTCATGGAAAATGTATGATGAACTTATAGCAAATGAAGAAGAGATATTCCAACAACTAGGTATTCCGTATAGAGTAGTAGAGATGTGCACTGGTGACATAGGAATAGTTGCTGCAAAGAAAATAGATCTTGAAGGATGGTTCCCAAGCCAGCAGAAGTATAGAGAAGTAACATCTGCATCAAATTGCACAGATTGGCAGAGCTCTAGGCTTGACATAAAATATGATGAAAAAGGAGAGCGCAAATATGTGCATACGCTTAACGCTACAGCCATCTCAATAGAAAGAGCCCTTACTGTAATCGCAGAGAATTATGCAAATGAGAATGGCACTATAACTGTTCCTGATGCTCTTGTACCTTACATGGGCAAGAAGATAATACAATAGCTGGTGTTTGCTTGAAGAATGAGTATGATGTTAAAAAAGAGCTTAAACGGCTTTCCTCAATTAGAGGATCCGGCACCGAGCTTATCAGCATATATGTGCCTCCTGACTTTCCCATAAGCGAGGAAATAGGCAAACTCAAGGAAGAGCACGGCCAGGCGGGAAATATAAAGTCGAAGAGCACGAAGCAGAACGTTCAGGGTGCAATCGACAGGATAATACAATATCTTAGACTTTACAAGAAACCACCAAAGAACGGAATTGCCGTCTTTGCTGGCAATATATCCAATGTGCAATCGAACCCAAACATTGAGCTTTTTTCCATTGAGCCTCCGCAGCCACTCAAATCCAACATATACAGGTGCGACTCCAGCTTCCTGCTTGAACCTCTCGAAATGATGCTCGAGTCGAAGGACATGTATGCGATAGTCGTATTGGATGGCCGTGATGCAACAGTAGGACTTCTCAAAGGCACCTATTTTGTGCTCGAAAAGAAGGTTAGGTCATTCGCGCAGGGCAAGGCAAGGAAAGGAGGCCAATCTGCAGGAAGATACGAGCGTGCAATAGAGGAGAGCATTGAGGATTACTACAAAAGCGTTGCCGATGTAATAAACGGATTGTATGCGAAATACAACTACAAATTAAGTGGACTACTTGTCGGAGGACCGGGCCCAGTTAAGGAGAATTTCATAAAGGCAAAGCACCTCAATTATCAGATAAAGGTGATAGGCACCTTCGATACGGGATATGTAGACGAGCATAGCGGAGTTAATGAGCTCCTTGAAAAGGCAAAGGACGTATTATCCCAGCAAGAGGCAGTCAAGGAGCGCGCAGTTATGGAAAAGTTCCTCAATGAAGTGTCAAGGAACGGATTAGCTACCTACGGATACAAAAACGTGAGGAATGCAATGGACAACGAGAATGTGTCCAAGCTTCTTGTAAGCGAGGATGTGGAGCTCACTGAAGTTGAATACAAGTGCGGCAAATGCGGCCAGACCGTTAAATATATAGAGCAGGGAAACACCAGGCACTCCAAGCACGATGATGATGGAGCACTTGAGATGATAAAGCAAAAAGACGTTGTTGAATCGCTCATCGAAGAAGCAGACAACAAAGGAATAGACACTATTTTCGTATCGACGAACAGCCAGCACGGCAATGAGCTTCTTCTGGGATTTCAGGGAATTGCCGCAATGCTTAGATACAAGAAATAAAACTTAGGTAATCTATTTATATTAGAAAACATAACAGTATTTGTGATATTATGAACGTAACAATAAATAGCAATTTATCGCAGATAAGAAATAGTTCAGTATTTATAATGAAAGAAGCAGCATCAAGAGGATATGCCATAGTAAATAGTAATGGAATGAGGCTTACTGAAAATGAAAAAGCCGAAGCAATCGAAACTTGTAAATTCGGCTTGACTAGAGACAGGACAGACCCGATTACAAGAGAGAAACATCATGCACATGTTGCAAACATATACATAGAGTATGATCCACAAAAATTGACCAATGTTTTGCATGCCTCGGTTTACAGATTCATTTTCCAGGATGAAATAGCACAATTTTTTAATGACATAGGTAAAGAGCTTAAAAAGGAAGAGTATGGAATTGCAAAGTGCAGCATTGGTATGAAAATGGAAACAAGAACGGTGAAATTGGCCATAAGAGAATAGATTGGCTAATATTTTATTAAAGACATTATTTCATAATCAGAGAGTTTTTCCCTTCCGTTCAGGAATGATAATTCCACAACAAATGCAATTGCAGTTATATTTGCACCTATTTCTGTTAGAAGATCAGCAGCTGCCTTTGCTGTACCTCCAGTTGCCAATAAATCATCAACAATTACAACATTGCTGCCTTTTTCTATCGCGTCCTTGTGTATTTCTATTGTTGAAGTTCCGTATTCAAGTGTATATTCTTTCTTTACCACTTGAGCAGGTAGTTTTCCTTCTTTCCTTATGGGAATGAATCCCTTTTTCAATAGATACGCAAGTGCGCTCCCTATTATGAAGCCCCTTGCCTCTATTCCAACTATGTAGTCTATGCTTTTGCCATCGAGTTTCGATGCGAGCTCTTCCATGCAAACAGCAAAAGCATCTGGATCCTTGAGCAATGGGGTTATGTCCTTGAATAGTATTCCTTTCTTCGGATAATCAGGTATGTCCCTTATCTTGCTTTTTATGTATTCATCTTGCATGGGCACACTAGCTTATTTGAGAAGCTACTCCGCATTCGCTAAGGAATAGCTGCGTTCCTGATATGTACATGTAATTGGGCTTGATTATTGTCGAGTTTGTTTTGCTGTAGTTTATGTAGATGGTAGGCTCTCCTTTTGTCGTATTCAAACAATTCTGAAGGCTTGTGTTGTATACCTTGCTCGAATTGATGTTGCCCAAACCTACGCTCCTTATGCATTTGGTATTGTTTATTATGTTGTAGTCTATGGTGCTGGCATTCCTGTGGTTTGTCTTGTTGGATATTATCTGTATTATTATTGCGGTTGCGCAGCCTACGGTTCCGCTTTCTACGGTTCCATTGTAGGCCGTTGAGAATATATCAACTCTTGGAGCTGTTTCAAAGTTGTGCTTGAACGCAGAGAAATTAGAATTTTGATTATTGCTTGATGATGTTTGTGCGAACAGTATAGCAAAGGCAAGTATTATGATTATTATCACAATAGCTGCGACATATTTTAGGTTAGGGCTCGGTTTCTTTGTATCTTCTTTTTTTGCAGATTTTGCATCTTTGATCGCAGTTTTTGGCTTAGCTGCTTTAGCATCTTTTGGCATTTTATCACTTTATACGTTGTTGAATATGGAAGCTAATGTGCACTGGCTTCCCGTAGCCACGCTTCCCTGGGCATATAGCACAGTTCCATATAATCCTTTGTACACCAATTCGTTGTTCTGCGACTGGCTTATGAGTATTACAGGCTTGTCTGCGCTTAATATATCGACATAGCAGTTGAGTCCCAATACGGATATGTTCGACCCGCTTACGCAGGAGTAATTGCTCAGCTTTATGGTTTGTACTGTCTTGCCTGCCTTTGAGAGATAGCTTTGCAATGTATTGGTGCAGCTGGCTATGGAGGCATTGGAAGCGGCACTTTCATTCAATGCGATATATACGTTGCTGTTTGTCCTGACGCTGTTGAGGAAATAATTGAATGGAAGGAAGTTGTTTGCGTTGGATGCATAGGCATATGTCGCATAGGTATAGATTAGAACGATTATGAACAATGCAACAAATATTATGATCCATCTGGTCTGCATTTTCTTGTTGTTCTTCATTTTGCCTTTCCTTATTATCCTGAAATAGGTTATTATGTAGATTACAAGAATCACTAGCATTCCTATTATGAATGATTCTATTGCAGCGTATAAGGGTGCGCTTGCTATTCTTGATGGAGCATAGGAATTCGAATTTGACAGTATTGAATATATGAACGAGGAATCGAATTCCTTTATCAGATAGCTTATGGTAAGAGGCGCAACAAACACAGCAGATTCCACTCTTATGCTTTGGGCCGTTGGCAGTATTGCAGCAATTTGAGTTGAATTGATCCTGCTGCCTAGTTCAAGATTGATATTCTGCTGCTGGTTTGCAAGGCTTGCAAGCCTTGAAGGAACTTGCTCGTAGCTTAATTGATCGGCAAGTATCGTGCCAGTATTGTTCTGCGAAATTCCATAAAGCTGATAGTAAGTTGCATTCGCATTCTTGTATATGCTTGTTGAATTGGCTATTAGTGCAGTAAGCGTCTTGTTCGCAACGCCTATGCTTTGATTGACTCCTAGCTTTTGTATTGCCTTGAATTCGATAATTAGAGTCTGTATTGATGAGCCTAGCGATGCGTTGTTGTATTTCAACAGCAACGTCTGTGAATTATTCACTATTAGATTGTATTGGGGAGTCAATGCACTTATCATTGAATTAAAGGAATTTCCGTTCTTCTGCTCGGTATAGGCATTGAGATATGAGGTTGCAAGTGCAGTTGAATTGGCGCTTATCGAGGCAAGTCCAGCTTGGCTGGGAAGAGATGCCTCCAAAGTTGAGAGTGTTCCCTGTATATTGCTCAGTTTTGTCGTATTGAAAGGCACAGAGTAGCAATAGCCAACAGCTGTGCAGTACCATGGTTGGTTGAATGGGTTTCCTCCGCTGTTGCAGTCGGCAAAGCTTGTGCCGAATGGTGGAGGAAATACCGGATTCTCGTCGAATTCGTTCTGCACTGTGCTTAGGTTCTGCGTTATCGTGTATAATTGCGATACGACAGTTCCTGCGTTGTTCTTGTTTATGCTGCTAAGCGTTGATTCAAATCCCTTGTAGCTGTTATTAAGAATGCCGTATTGAATGGAAATGTTCATTATTCCCAGTCCGAAGGTGCTGTTAACGCCGCCTATTGCGTCAAGAACTTTCTTGCATACCGGAATTGATTGGCATGAAACGCAGTTGTTCTGGAAAGTGCATGTATTCGCATTCAGTCCTGTTTCCTGCAAGCAATCGGAAAGATTTGCGTGGCTGTACTGCATGTATTCTCTTATCGATGAATTCAATGAATTGAGTGTTGCGGCGCTTGGATAGGCCCTTGCGTCTATGAATGGAGTTAGCACGTTGTTTATTATCAAAGGATCAGTTACAAAGGTGTAGTTGCTTGAGGCATTGCTGATTATAAGGAACCTGTTGTTTGCTCCGGGAAGCTGCATCACCACATAGGAATTGCTGTTGAACGATTGATTGTAGAAACTTGAGTTGCTTATGAGCGAATTAGGCAGGTAAGTGGAAAGATAACCATTCAAGCTGGCCGCATGCACACTTAGGAGCAATGCAAATGACAACATAATAGCAATTAGGTAAATATTCTTATTCACTGCCACACCGAAAATAATCATTAAATATTATATGAGAAGGTTTATAAAGATAATGAATTAATCCGTAACTTTACAGAGGTAAATTCCGGTTCTTTTGATTGATAATTGGAATTGCAGCGAGCGTATGCTATGCCAAGCAGCATAAAAAAACAAGGAAAAGAAAAATAATAGAAAATTAAATAAAAATTAAAAAAGAAAAAGAAAAAAGAAAGGCCCGATTATTGGGCCTGTGCGTACAACTGCTGTATGAATGAATTTCCTGCTGCGTTGGTCTGGTTTGCATAGTATCCAGCTATCAATACTCTGTTTGTTCCATAGGCTTGTACAATTGGCTGTGATCCTGGTGATACAGTTATGTTATACGAGTTCTGTAACTGCTTTGACAGAGAGTTTACATAGCCGCTTCCTATCAAGATCAAGTTGCTTCCAGGGTTTGCCTGTGAATCCAATACAACTAATGGTGTTGTAGTAAGATTGCTTAGCAATACTGGTGTGCTTGCGCTTGTAACGCTTGGTGTTGCTGTAATGTTGTTTATTCCTGTTATGGAATAGTTTGTGCTTGAAAGTGATATGTTCGCGCTAACCTTTCCGATAGTTACGTTTGCTATGTTTGTCGCTTGGCCTACGCTATATGGACCATAGGACTTGTAGCTCTTGGTTACTGATGTGTTGGAATTTGCTGGGCTTATTACAAATTGCAGCCAATCCTGTGCCTTTGCAAAGTTAAAGGTTACCAAGCTTGGTGTTATTGACACTAACTTGCTTCCCTTTTCTGTTCTGAAACCTTGCTGCACTGTGTATGTCGATGCTGTTCCTTGTGTGTTTGTTATGTACGTTGCGTTGTTCTTTGTTCCTGAATGGAAGTTGTCCGCTGCTACAGAGTAGTTCAACTGGAATATTGGGCTTGCTACTACACCTGCGCTCGAGTTGTCTATACCTACAGTGAATCCATCAACTGCTACTGTGTTGCTTGGTACTGGCTGTTCACCCATTGTGAAGGTGAAGTACTGGCCTATACCTGTTGATCCTGTTCCTGCTGGTGTTGTGGATTGTGTCAATACCAATGTGTTTGTTGGCTGACCATTCTGCTGGTTGTAGATTGTGTTTCCTGTTGCTGTTGTGGACAATGCATCAAAGTTCTGGTTTGTCAATGAATACAGAACGCCTGGCACACCTGTTGCTTGTAATGTTGCAAGCAATACTGTGTTTGCTGGTGTATTTGCATTTGGTGCGTTAACTGTTACTGAGAATGTGTTTGCTGGAGGCAATGCCCTGCTCAACTTTATGTCTGTTACGTTGAATGCGTTTGTTCCAAGAACCATTGTTGCCGTGTTTGTGGTAAATGTAGCAGATTGGGACTGTATGTTTCCACCTGCAGCTGTTGCATAGTAGACATATACTGTCAATGGGTTTGTTGCGCTAATCCAAGATGCTCCTCCTGAACCTAATGCGAAGTTAAGGTTTACTACTGTGTTGCTCACAGCCAATCCTGTTGCTGCTGAACTTGCTGTTGCAGCCTGTATGTTGTTTCCTGTTTCAGTCAACTTGTAAGGAGTCAAGTCGTAAAGAACGCTTGTTCCTGTTTGACCTACGTAGCTGAATGCATTTGGTATTTGGCTTGTCAATGTAAGCTCAGAGGCTGGTTCTGTTATGTTTGTTATTCCCAATCCTGGAATGTTGTTTGGGTTTGCACTTGCTCCACCTGGCTGGCTTTGGTATTGCACTGTTCCTGCACTTGAGGTTTGAAGTGTTACTGAATCCAATTGGCTTGTGCCAAGTGTATCACCAACAAATGTTGCCTTTATTGCCTGTGGGTTTTGTATGAAAGTAAAGCTCTGTCCCGGTGCAAGGTTCTGTGGAGTTGTGTTGTATATTATTATGCTCTGTAATGCCTTTGCCTTTGCTGCTGTAGATGATGTTGTGTTTGTCCATAGCAAGTTTACATAGTAGCCTGGGTTTGTTGTTTGGTTGAATACCTTACCATCGCTTATGTTGTATACGTTTGTGTACAATTGGATCTTTGCCCATTTCTGGTAGGCATACAATCCTGCGAATGTTTGGTTTACGCTAACATACAATGTGTGTCCAGTTACGTTGAACTTGGTTGTTCCTGAACCTGGGGTTATCGAGCTTGTGTTTGTCAATACATTATTATATAGTATTGAAAGAGAAGCTGGGGATACTCCATTCTGGTTTGGTTGACCCAAGTCTGTAAGCTGTACAGTCCATGGACCTGATGTAATGTTATGACCTACATATACTGTAGTCAATGGTATCAATGAAGATGCAAGCTGTATCTTACCTCCATTTACTGTTGTTGAGGAAGTTACAGTGCTTGATGGACCAACTGCTGTTATTATTGTCCAGTTCTTGCCTAGCAATTGTATTGGTGCATTTATCTGCACTTGTCCATTTGATATGGAGTTCTGTATTGGTGATCCGAATGTGTATTGGACTGCACCTGCTGCATCCATCCACATGAATTGGTTTACCAATGATCCAGAGTTTCCTTGGTCAAATACTGGGTAACCAGTTAACCATAGATAGGATGTTTCTGAATTTCCTCCCTGTGAGCTTAACAATCCACTATATTGTGAATTTGTTATTTGCATTATGTTGTCGTTGTTGTTCAATGTAAAGCTCGAGAACGATACTCCGCCTCCGTTGCTTCCTGCAGTTATTGAGGTTCCTGTTGGAGGATTACCTGCTGCAGTATATGGAGATGCAAGTGGAGATATTGCAATGCTTGTCGAATGTGGGAATGCATATTGTCCAGTACCCTGCAAGTTCTTTGTGTTCTGTGGCGAATTCAATACAACTGCTCCGTTAAGAACAGATCCTATTAATGCGCTGAACAGATAAGTACCTGCCGCTTGGCCAACTGATCCGCTTTCGTTCAACCAGACCTGCTGATTGGACAGTGTGTATTTTGGTGAGGAAACTGAAACATGCAATACGCTTTGCGCCTGGGCTGCATTAACTGATGCAGTTACTGGTACGCTTGTGTATGCTAGGTTTCCTACTGCTGCAGCGATGTTTCCTGCAGTTACTCCGTCCCATGGTTGGGCGGTTGAACCAATTACAATCTGAACTACGGGTTGTCCACCATTATTTATTATTGGGACATTTTGGAAAGTTATTGGGCCTGCGAACGCAAGACCGATACCTAATAAAGCAGCTCCTGTTACTACAGCTGCTATTCTCTTTGCACTTAGAGTTTTCATGTTCTCACTTTGAATGTTTGAGAATATAGTCTAATGAAAAGTATTTAAATACATATGCTATGTATAATAGTTTTTTTATATATTTGATTTTATAATACGTTGATTGTCATACATGGTATCTTTTATCAACGCTTTCCTCGATGTGTCATCCCGATAATTAATTGGCTTTTGAGCCTATGCTTTGCTTTTGAGTTTTAAAGCCCTTCAAACTAATTTGCACAGTAATTAATAAAAACCTTTAAACAATATGTTATGCAAGATTCATTTCTTAATTTTGATTGACTTTGCTGATTGGGATGAAAGTAGATAAGTATTATGGCTCTGCAGGCAACGAAAGCTCAAAGGACAGGGAAGAGCACTACGTTGAAGAGCATAAAGGCTCCAAATTCGGCTCCAAGCTTGACAATGCATTGGATTATGTTGAAAAGAACAGATTTGTAGTATTGGCCATTGCCGCATTGATAATAGTTATTGCGATTTGGCTGAGAACCGGCTTGCTCCAATTCCAGGGGCTCTTCGAACCTGACGGGTTCTTCTATTATAGTGTAATAAGAGCTGAGATCAATTCACACCATATAGTCAATTATCTGGGCATTTCGGGCTTCCCCTCCCATAACTTCATAGGAGAGGCGCCGGGATTGCCCTATATAACTGTAATATTCTACTATCTCCTCAACGGCTTCGGCATATCGGCATTAGCGATAATGAGATGGATGCCCATACTCTTTGGCGTCATATATACAATACTTGCCTATTTCCTTGCAAAAGAATTGTCCAACAGCAGAAGTCTTGGGCTTCTAGCAATGGCCATGGTTGCACTTTCAAGCGGCAACATAGCAAGAACCGCAGGAACCGTATACAGAGGAGACACCTTTGTTAGCTTCTTCATAATGGTTGCGCTCATATTCATGATCCTTTCCTTCAAGGCCAAGAGGGCCAGCCTGAAGAAGTACATATATGCGATTGTCTCGGTAATAGCACTGGGCACAGGCATAGTGATATGGAACGGTTCGCCTTTCGTTATTATAGTATATATGATGGCTCTGGCGCTTGCCATTGCCTATGGCTTTGTCTTTGCTGATAAGGAAGTCCTATACTCCAGTCTTGTGCTTTCCCTTGCGTTGGTGCTTACATTCGCAGTTCAACGATTATACATTGCACTGGGATGGGCAAGGGCCTATCTGCCATTGTCCAATGCAAGCTTCTTCGTGCTTTACATACCGATACTTCTCGCAAGCATCGCAACCTATTTCCTAAACAGCATGAGAGAAAAGAGCGCACTCATAGGCAGGTCCATTTACAGGATAGCCATACTTGCTGCAGTTGCATTTGTGGCATTTATATTGGTATACGGACTGTTCGGCAACTTCATAAACAGCATAGCATCGCCGATAACAGGACCACCAATCAGCGCAACCGCAGCTGCAAATCAATCCAATTCTACAAAGCAGGCGATACAGCAGACAACCCAGGAGCTGCA
>Ga0187871_10000346_pt1 | contig 44896 bp, 47 predicted proteins | sample June2016WEW_16_1_FD_132988 | JGI IMG/M metagenome (GOLD analysis project Ga0187871, IMG submission 132988) | Peatland microbial communities from SPRUCE experiment site at the Marcell Experimental Forest, Minnesota, USA - June2016WEW_16_10 | ecosystem: Environmental > Terrestrial > Soil >...
CTCGCGTGGAGCGCCACCCTGACGGGTCCCGGTACCTCCGTTTTCAACCAGACCACCGGGTCCTCGATGCAGTTCCGGTTGGGGAACGGGACCTACCAGATCGTCTTCGCGAGCCTCGACTCGTCCTACCACCCGCAGGAGGCCACTGTCGATTTCCGGATTCAGGGCGCGGGTCAGACTGTCGACGTGCAGTACTTCGAAACGATGTACGTCCTGACGTTCCTAGAACGCGGTCTCGCGCCCGGGACGGAGTGGACGGTCGCTCTCAACGGGACCGTCCACGACTCGCCGTACGATGAGGTCTTCTTTGATGCCCCCAACGGGACGTTCAATTACACCGTCGCTCCGGTGGGGGACGAGGTCCCGACGACGTCCGCCGGCACACTCACGATCGATGGCTCGGCGACCACGGTCGACGTCGTGTTCGGACCGGGATATCCGGTCCGGTTCGCCGAGACAGGGCTCCCGACCGGCACTTCGTGGTCGGTCGAATTCGCGGGCGCGACTCTCGTCACCGACGGGATGTCCCTCGTGGTCAACGCGACCAATGGGAGCTACCCGTACTATGTCCCGTCGGTCGGTGGGTACGCCCCATCCCCCGCCACCGGGACCGTGAACCTCCTGGGAGCCGTTGTGACGGTGACCATCTCGTTCTCGTTGGTGCGCCCGGAGTCGTTCACGGTCTCGTTCGAGGAGTCGGGCCTGCCGGTCGCGACGGACTGGTCCGTCTCGGTTGGCACGGTGAACCATTCCTCCGCGACCGCCCTGGTCACGTTCGCCGAGCCGAATGGGACCTACGCGTACACCGTCGCTTCCGTACCGGGCTACTCGGTCCGCTCGACCGGGTCGTTCACGCTCGTGGGTCTTGCACTGGTGGTCCCGGTGAACTTCACGCTCTCGGGATCGAGCGCCACCGTGGGGATCTGGGGCCTCACGGCCTCGGATTGGACCCTGGTCGCCTCCCTCGTCGCGATCTTCTTGGTCGCCCTGGCGCTATTGGCCCGCCGTCGACCCGACCCGGTCGCTCCCACCCGGCCTCCCGGCGAGACGGAGCGCACGGCCCAACCGGCGGGGACCGCCGCCGGCGATTCGTCCCGCCCGGCCCCCTTCGCCCGCCGTTGGAACTCTTCCGACGACACCTCCCCTTCCGAGGACTCTCCGCCCGGGCCGGGATGAGGCTGGACCGCGATCCCACCTTCTTTGGAGGGGGGACCTATTCTAGGCGACCGCATTCACCGGTGTACATGGCTCGACCCGAATCGCACCTACCCCATGCCCAAACCATCCACCGAACACCCCGCCGGACCCTCCTCCTCTTCGAAGGTCGGCCATGACGACCGAATGTGAGACCCCGGGTTGCCTTCACCAGCGAAGGCTCCACACGGCAGACGGAGCGTGCCGCGCGTGCGCGTGCACCGCGTACACCCGGGATGCGCCGCGTCACCAGACGCGAGCGGAGCGCAAAGAGGCGGCGACGGCGCTCCGGAAGTGGTAAGCTAGGTCCCCTGCGTCCTTCGTCCTCTACCCCGACGAGTTCGACGGTCGACGGCAACCTCGGGACGCCAGACCCCGATCGAGGCGAGTAGCGAAGTCACTGGGGCCAGTTCGGCGCGCGGAGGAGCCACGCCGAGACCCGTTCCGGGGGGGTCGTGATATCGATCTCGTTCCGGACGTGCACGGGGGCGCGCTCGGGCCAGCCAATCCATGGGGCTCCCCCGGCGAGGTCAGGGAGGGGCGCCGGCGAATGACTGGCGCTGGTCCAATTCGCACCAGTGTAGAGCGGTTCGAGCCCCCCACCACTGCCCCGACCTGGCTCGCGGAGGGCGATGCGGCCGAAAGGGACTTCATCCGCGGCGTCTCCGTCGGAGGTGAATCATGTCGAGATTCGAAACTCGACTCGTCCGTCCGGAGGGCATCGGGACGTGGACGTTCGCCCCCGTGCCTACCGCGGTGGTGCGGACGGAAGGCCTCCGGGCGCGCATGCGGGTAGTGGGAACGATCGACGGCTCGCCCTTTCGATCGACGCTCATGCCCCGAGGGGGCGGCGCGCTGTTCATCGTGGTCCCACGGAGCGTGCGGGAGCGCATCGGAAAGGAGGGTGGCCAATCGGTTCGGGTGGACCTTGTCGTGGATTCCCGGCCCGAGAAGGTCCGTGTCCCCAAGGACCTCGATCGCGCCCTGGGGTCGGCGCGAAGCACGTTCGACCGTTTGACCCCCTCTCATCGGAAGGCGTTCCTCCAGTGGATCGACTCCGCGAAGCGAGTCGAGACCCGGGAGAGAAGGGTCACCGAAACGGTACGGATGGTGCGTCAGGGGCTGAATCGGAACTGAGTCCGGTCCGTGCCCGCGCCGAGCGCCTACGCCGACCGGGGGGCGGTGGTGAGCATCAACCGGAGTCCGGCTCGTCCACCGATGGCAACCCCGGCCGCATCGTCCACCAGGGCGGCTTCGCCGGCATCGACCGTCTGGTTGTCCACCGACCCGCGACCCGAGAGCGTGTACGCGATCGCGATGCGGTCGTGGCCGACCCGGCGGAAGGTGGTCCCGTTCGAAGGAAACTCGATCAGTTCGCACTCGATCCCCACGGACGACTCGATGCCCGAGCCCGGGCCGACGAGTCGGCGGACCGCGGTGCCGTCGGTTGATCCCGGACCCGGACGGACGTGGGTGGACTGAACTCGGACCGGGGCCGTTGAACCGGGAGGAAGGGCCGCCACGACCGCGAACCACCGGATCGTCTGACCTTTGCCGGGGTTGATCGCGTGGGCCACATTGGTCGATGCCGTCAACAGGTGGGTCGCGCCGGCGGAGAGAGTCCGGGGCGGGTCGGTTCCGAACTCGTACGACCCCGACCCCTCGATCACGTAGGTGAGGACTTCGCATCCCTCATGTCGGTGAAGGGGAAAGCGTCGCCGGGGAGTCGCGATCGTCTCCGCGACCCGTTCGAAGGGTGGCCACCGAGGGAGTCCGGCCGACGGAATGGCGGCCCGCGTCGTGGCGTCCTTCGCACTGATCTCCCCCAGGACGACCCGGACGGCCATGGCTCGATGTCTTCCCCCCTGCCGCCCGGGGGACCAGGAGCCTCTCCGAAGATAAGATTGGCACGCGTCGCGGAGCGTTCACGAACCCGCTCAGGGCTCGGCGTTCCCGGGCAAGGCTTCGTGCGGCCGATCGGATCCCCGTTACGGTGTCCAGGTGGCCCCACCGTACCCGGGAGGGGGCGTCGGGGGCGTCGGATCACCGAACGGGTCCGGTCGGGCTTCGGGAGCTCGGCCGTGTTTCTTCGCGAGGTAGGAATCGATCGCGGCGGCCGCGCGCTCGCCGGCGGCCATCGCGTGCACGACCGACCGACCACCGGTGGCGAAGACCCCTTCGACATCGGTCATCCAATCCTCCCGTTTTCCCTCCGGCCATCCCATGGAGGCGAACTTGAATCCGTAGTCGGGGTCGAACCCGGACACGTCGGCGACCTCGCCGACGGCCACGATGATCATGTCGCACTCGATCCGCTCCTCGGAGTTGGGTACCACCACGAGAGGGCGGCGTCCCTTCGCGTCCGGGGGACCGTGCTCGGTCCGCTCGACCGCGAGGCCCTCCACGCGCTCGGTCCCGAGGATCGCCTTCGGGGCGCGGTAGAACACGAACCGAACTCCCTCGATCTCCCCTCCGGTCTTCTCCTCCTCGGTCGCCTTCATGTCCTCGGGCCCGCGGCGGTAGACGAGGAGCACCTCGCCGCCTTGGGAGAGCCGACGCGCCGACCGTGCGGCATCCAACGCTACGTCTCCGGCGCCGATCACGACGATCCGCCGGCCCTTCCGCCCGTACAGGCCCTCCGGGCGCTTGTTCATCGCCAGCAGGAAGGGGAGGGCATGGTAGACCCCGGAGAGGTGCTCGCCCGGTACCCCGAGCTCGCGCGCCTTCGAGGCGCCGATCGATACGAGGACGGCCTCGTATCCCTCGGCCAGCAGGCTCTTGGGCGTGAAATCGACTCCGGCCCGCTTCCCCAAGACCCACTTGATGTCCAGGTTCTTCCACCGGGAGAGGTCGGTATCGAGGTCGTCCGGGTCCAGGTGATACCGGGGGATCGTATTGACCTGGCCCCCCACGAAGGGCTCGTACTCGTAGACCGAGACCGGGTGCCCCCGGACCGCAAGGTCCCAGGCGGCCATGAGCCCCGCCGGGCCGGCGCCGACCACCGCTACTCGCTCTTCCTTCCGCTTGGACGGAACGTACATCAGGTCCGACTTCCCGAACTCGAGGGCGGCCCGCTTGAGATGACGGATCGCGATCGGCACGCCACGGCCGGTCATGATGCAGTCGTCCTCGCAGAAGTGGTAGCACGTCTTGCAGAGGACCGTCGCGAGGGGGTTGTCCCGCAGCGTCAGCTTCGCGGCCCCATCGAAATCCCGTTCCCCGATGAGGATGTTGTACCCCCGGGCGTCCTGCGTGATGGGGCATCCTTGGACGCAGTAGGGCATGGCGCACTGGAGACACCGCTGACCTTCGAGGACGGCCTGTTCCAACGTATAGGGCTGGTCGATCAGGGCGAACTTCTCGAGGCGCTCCTCCCGCGTCTCCTCTTGAATTGGCACGCGCTGATATCGGTCCATGGACCCGCCGGGCCCGGAGGGGCCCAGTATGACTAACCAGACGAACGATGGGGCTTTAGAGTTCACTAACCGGCGTGCGAAGGATTGCCATACCTTCGAACGTCGTCCCGGCCCTGCGTACGCCCCGCCACGTGCTCAGACCCCGCGCGGAGCCCGCAGGGTTCCGTTCCCACGGCGTACCGGCCCTCGTGGGGGGTGGGGCTCCCCCCGATTCGCTTGCCGTCTACGTAATGGTCCTCGAAAGGAACGACGTTGGCATCGCCAGGAGTGCGCTCGTGGGGGTCGTCACGCCAGAGAAGCGTACCACGGAGTGAAGCGCGGCGCCCGCGAGCGTCACGGCCCCGATGTGGGCTAATGCTTTCCCGTGAAGCACGGCGCCCGTCGCCAACGAGATCGACTTGTGGGCCAGAATGCTTCCGTAGACGACCGACGTGGTCCCGAGGGTGGCCGAGCTGCCCACGATCCAGAAGACATTGCTCGCGAGGGCACCTCCGGCAAGGATCACGTGACGGCCGGCGGTCACCGTGAGCTTGGAGGTGACCTGGAAGATGAAGACCTTCCCCGCGCCCCCCGACCCGGTGAGGGTCAGGTCACCCGAAGAGATGGCCAGAGAGGAAGACGAGTGGTACAGGCCCGGACTCAGCGTCTTGCCGCCGATGTTCCCGGCGACCGAGACGCGGCAGTTCGAGCGGCCCATTCCGTTGGAGTACGCCTTGGTCAGTGCGGTCTGGGCATTGGCCGCGGCGGTGTTCGCCTTGTCGATCGTCCCGGTGACCTTTCCGGGAGGGAATCCCGTGACCGCGGAACCGGGGCTAACCCCGAGGTTTCCGTGCACCACCGTGGCCCCGGTGTTGGTGACGGTCGTCCCCGCAAGGACCTCAAAATTCCCGGCGGAGCCCAGCGAAATCTTGGCCTCTCCGCAGGCACTCCCGGAAGAGACGATGGCGGGTCCGGTGGCGCCGGCGGCGCCGACCCCCGTGCTCGTGGCGAGAGCGCCGACCGACGAGCTCGTGGGCACCGGGGCTTGGGTCAATCCGATTCCGACGACCGTGAGTACGACGACAATTGCGGCGACGAACGCAAACAGCGCGGTCAGTTTTCGGTACATGTTCGAACCTATGGACTGGTAATGGGCTGACGAACTGGAGGCACCGGAGTCGAGGGGTCCGAGACCCCGACCGTGAAGGATACTCCGGAAAGGGCCTTGGAGGCGGCATACCCCTGCCCGGGCTTGGACGGCCGTCGAACCTGCGCTCTCCGTACAGTATAGGGGGTGGCCTGGTGGGAGTTAGCGTTCCTGCCCGAAGTGGAAGAACCCATTCCGCGGAGAGGTTGGAAGGGAGAAGATCGCGTTGGGCTGGTTCCCAGTGGGGCGGGGCGAGGAGTCGGCTTCCTCATCGGAGGTGAGTGCCAGTTCCTGTTTATCGACTGGACCTTAATCCGAATTCAGGAGTGCGCGAGGCTCTCACCTGCGGGCCGACGTACACCTTCCGCCCTGACGAGCGAACGGGCGAGGAGGGATTGGAATCCCCCGGGAATTCAACGTGCCTAGTTTTCCGGTCACTTCATTGAATCCGACCGCGTAGACCCTGTAGATCTTACCCGGAACCCCGCGATGCGACCTCGAAAAGTGGCCCGTGGAAGCTGACCTGGCGCGAAGTGGCGGAAACGAGAGTGCCTGTCGGTAGGCTTTGACTTCGACTGTTTCGCTGTGTCGGGAGGGGTCAGAACCGTTCGCCCCGACGGCTCGCCGGCGGGTGTCCCGCTTCTTCGTACTTGGGTCGCTCGGAAAACGGAGCCACCGCCTGGGTTGGGTCGTTCGCGGACGTCCAGACCCGGGCGTAGATCCCCTCCGGAGCTGCGGCAGCACGCTGGCCAATTCTCAGGCAACGGACCCCACCGGACGGAATGCGGCCGCCGAGCCATCCGGAGTAGGTCCGAAGCTAGAGTCTTAGTTCCTCTGGTGCCGGGTCCGATGCCAAATTCCGCCGAGGACTACGTACGCCAGCACGCCCGCCCCGCCGAGCCAGACCACGACCCACGCCACCCCGGCGCTGAGGCGGGCGATCAGCGCGTCGGAGGGTTTCTCGGAGGTAGGGTAGAACTGGATAACCTGCGGAGGGACGGTACCTGCCACGGTCAGGTTCCCGTGCGAGGGAACTGCGAACTCCCCCGACGGCGGATGCACGTCGAAGGTGTACGTGCCGTTCGCCTCCAGGAACGACGTTCCATTGCTCGTGCCCGGAAGCGTCGAGTTCCCGAGACGAACCGTCCATGGTCCCGAGGGTTCGGGTCCACCCACGGCGAACCTCGCGGCGAACTCCAGAAGGCTGAAGACCGGCGAGAGCCGGGCCGCCGAACCATCGATCCGGAGCAACCCGGAAGGGGGAGTGCTCGAGAAGTTGGAAGGCACGTCGATACGGTAGGGGTAGGTCCCGTTCTCCAAGGTGGTCGAGACGGCGGACCCGCCCCCCCAGTAGGTCGTCCCATTGACTGCGACGCTCCAATTCATCCAGGCGCGAGACCCGATCGGCGTCCACAGGACCCGGTAGACCGTCGGCACGAACTCCACATTCACGGTGAGCGGTCCACCGGCGACCTCGAAGGTCTTGATACCGGCGACGGCGTGGTAACCCGGCTCGTACCCCAATCGGTACGCGTAGGTCCCGTTCGATAGCAGGAATGTCGCTCCGGCCATGCCCCCCACCTCGTTGGTCCCGCGGACCTCGATCGAAACGGTCCACGCGGCCGGGAGTCCGGAGACGTGGAACGTGACCGGGTACTTGGGGGCGGGTGGCGTGAGCGCGACGAATCGGACCGAGACGGAGGCACCATACGAATTCACCAAGAAACCTCCGTCTTTTGGGACCGCTCGGTAGCCGGGTACCGGGCTAACGCTGTACCCATACGACCCAACCGGCTCATAGAGCATCAGGACGCCCCCGGTCGAGTTCGTGGTGAATCCACGGACCGTGACCGACCATGTCGTGTTGTCCGGGAGACCTCCTTCGAGTATCGTCACCGGATCCCCGATGACGAAGCGCGCCCGCTCCGTGATCCCGCCGGTGGGGTCGACCCGGATCGTGCGAGCGGTGCCGTTCGCCGCCCCCGGACCCCAGCCGCTCCACCCGGCAAACGCGTACCCGGGCGCAGGGGCCACGACGGAGAGGTTCAGCGGCTCGCTATCGTTCCACCAGACGGCCCCCGGCGTCACGGTCCCGCTCCCCGCCGGGGACGCCGTGGCGTTGACCCGCCATTGCACGACGAAGTTCACGGAAGCGTTGGCGTAGGGCCCTCCGACCGAGAATGGGGAGCTCAGGAACGGGCCGAGCTGCTCGGTCGGGTTCCGTTCATGCCCATCGATGGGCAAGGGGATCCCGAGGGAGCCGATCGCGTACGACCCGGTCGGCACGAGCAGGGAGACGTTGTTCGCGTTCGTTTCGTAAAACCTGGCTCCCAGCTGGAGGTACCAGGCCGTTCCGTTCGGAACCCCGTGCTCCCGGACCTGGACGTACGACGCGGGGTTGGGATAAGACTCGAACAGGACCAAGCTCTGAGGGGGCAGGGTGTAGTTCGCGGGTAACCCGTCCGGGAACTCGGTCGGAACGGGGTTCGGAGTGTACGGCTCCACCCAGGTCGTCCCGTTGGATTCGGTCGAATGGATCGAGCCGTTCCAGCTGAGCGCGAGTACCGGCACGTCCCCCAGCCTCTCGGCAAACTGGGGGGAGAATTCTACCGAGTTCGTTATGTTGTCATTCAGGACCAGCAGGTCGCGGCGCCCCTGGTCGTGGGGCGCGATGGTGTCGATCGCGTAGACGGTGTGATTCAACCCGCTCATGTTGACCGAAAACGCCTCCGTCCCGAGGTGGTCGAACACTTCCGTGTAGGCCTGGTAATCCGGACGGGCTTGGCCGGTCGGGCTGAACCAGGAGTTGGTCGTAGCCAGTTCCGTCGCGAACAGGTCGACGTTCGACACGTTGTCGTCCATCGCCTGGGTGAGCTGGGACCCGAGACTGAGGGCACCGGAAAAGCCGATCGCGTACTGCCCGTAGGCCGACCAAGAAAGCGCCGAACCAAGTTCGCTGACCCAGACGGACACGTTGCACCCGGGACAGGACGACTCGACGGCGGCGCGCGCCGCGGCGATCCGGACGGGGATGCTCGCCGCCCCCTGGATCGTCTGGTAGAAGTCGAGGAGACTGCCGTCGCCGGTGCCGAGCCAACCGGCGGGGTACTCATGGAACGCGACCGCCTGGATCCGGTCCCCGGTGACGTTGAGCACGCCAGAAATCCACTGGGGGAACGTCCAGTAGCCGCAGGTGCAGCCCGACGCGGGCAATCCCAGAATGGGGGTCGTAGGGTCCACCGCCCGGATCGCCTGGACATACGTGACCACCTCCTGACCGAACTGCGTCGGGGTCGGGCCGTTCGAGTACGTGGACTCCCATTCGTTCCATGGGACCTGCCAGTGCTCCCACAGCTCGGGCTCGTTCCCGATCATCCAGTACGCCGGGGTGAAACTCAGGTTCACCTCCGTGTAGTTTACGATCGCTTCGGCGATCTGCGGATCGTCGATCTCTGCCGGGACCTGTACCACGGCCGTGCAGTGGGTCGCCCGGCAGAGTTGGACGAACTGGGCCTCGTCCGTGAGCGCGCGGATCGGTACTCCGGTGTACGTGTCGTAGTGGGTATCCGTGAGCGGGTCGTAATCCTCCCCCGCCATTGCGCCCGGCCAGACCAACACCCGCGCCGGGGTGGCGTTGACGGCGGCCGTCTCCCCCCGAAACATTCGGACCTCATTGTTCACCGTCGCGCCCCAGAACAAACTCGACAGATTGACGGAGGAAGCGTTCACGGAGAGCGTGCTCTGTAGGGCAGGAAGACTCGGGGGCGGTCCCGTCGACCGGACGGAACTCACGGCGACCGGGGAGGGAGGAGGCGAGGCCGGGGGAGCGGGACTTTCTGCCGCGAACGGTATCGCCGACACCAGCATCGCGGCGACGACGGCGAAGGCTAAGCAGGTCGCCGCCGGAGACGCGGGGTGATTGACTACCGGCACGTGAAGATCCGCCATCGGCCCGCCCGAGCCGCCGTTCGACGAGTCGATTCCCTCATCTGTGAGAGTCGGGGGGTCCCACCCAAGCGGCGCTTTTGAAGGTTATCGGACTCTCGGTTTCCACGGGGTTCCACCACACGTGCCCTAGATTGCGCGCTCAGACCCGCCGACCTCGAACGCCTTCGTTCGGCCCTCGCCTAGAGAGACGGGACGCCAGGTGCTCCAACGTCGAGCGAGAGGCCGCCAGATGGAACGGTAGCACGTCTTGAGCCTTGGCGGGCGAGTGGGGACCGCATGGAGGAGGTGATCGGTCACTTGGTTGATTTCCCACCCCCACCCCGAGCCCACCGAGAGGCTTCGGGCGCGGAGGTTCCTGGACTCGGAGGAGGCCCCCGCGGACCTTGCCGGCGTGGAGTGTACCGAACTGGGCCCGCACGCCCCGCAAATTGGCCCGGTGGCAGACACCGACCCTCTCGCGGGCTGCGTCCGTTCCATTGGCATCGAAATGCTCGCGCGCGGGAAAACCGAAGCGACCAGCAAGGAGATCCGTGAAATGATTTCCTTGGCGGAACGCCCCAGCTACACCGAGCACCACATCGGAACGGTAATGGCGCTGATGGGCTCGACCAGCCGCCGGGTCTGGGTGAACGGGGCCCGCCCCCGTGTCTACGACCTGCGCGGACTCAGTCCATACGTGGTCCTAACGGGCCGGCAGGAGGGGGACCGGACCGCTCCGAAACTGCATTTGGCCGGACCGGAGACGCTGGGGGGGCAACCCGACTGCCGCATTGACGAGGACGAGGACTCCCAGGGCGAGGACCGGTCCGGACCTACCAATTAGGAAGTGGGGGTTTTGAGGTGTATGGGGCGAGCTGGTCCAAACCGTGCGACCAACAGGATCATCGCGCCGCCGACCACAAGCGCAACGCCCACAATCATCAGCCCGAGAAAGCCTTCCAAAGTCTGTAGGGAACCAGGAGGAGCGCAAGCTGGGTTCGCCAGGCAGGCATCGAAGACGGCGAACCACTATCCGACGAGGATGACTAGGGAGAGTCCAAGGGTGAGGAGTAGGGCTCCAGTCCAAATTCCGACACCGCCGCGCAACTTTCTCCCTCGCTAAGGGAGGGAGAAAGGGCGAGGTCGAGCTCAGCGCCGGTTGTCTACAGTATCGAGGGTTGCCGGCGGCGCGCGGTCATAGCCTCGCCGGTGCTTGACCCAAATGTGGGCGAGGAGACATCGGTGGCCCGCGAAAGCCCTCGGCTAGCTTGGATCGGGCCGGTAATTGCAATCGGTACCCTCGTTCCTGCGGCGTGGGCAGCGGGCGCCCTGCTCCTGGGCGCTCCCGTAATTCTAGGCGGAATCCGACAGTTTTGGGAGCTCTTCCTATTGTTCACTGCGATGTTTGCCGTTGGAATTCTTTCTACCAGCCTCTCCATGGAACCGGGGAGAATTCGACTCTCTGACTCGGGAGTGGCGTTCGGATCGTCCAAATCCTTGCGGCCTATCCCCTGGGAAAAGCTGGACCCGCCCTCTGCCTCAATCTACGGGATATGGGTTCGAAGGACGGTCAAGAAACCGTTGGGCGTGAGTCATCCCGGGCACATTCTCAGTCCCGCCCAGTTCCGCGCATTAGTCCAAGACCCCAGGTGCCCCCGGTGGCCCCTCTCGAAGCGCTTGCTCAAGCGCGCCGGACTCCTACCCAGCACGAACACGCAACTCCGTTGAACCGCGCGGGGGGGACCCGCGAGCGGAGCGAGCGGGGAGGACCCGCGCGATTGGGCACCTCAGAAGCCCGGCTGGAGGATCCCGGCTTGTCCCCTCATTACTCGAGTCTCACGTCTGTGTGGCGGGAGCTTTCGCGGCTTGCGCCCAGAACTGATAGGCCGTCGAAACCCTCTCGAGATTCTCGCGCGTCAGGGGAAGGTCTCTCCGACACTGCCCCTTCTCGAGCCCGTGGGTGGAAACCACTTCGGTACGACCGCGAATGGGGTCAATGTAGGTGACCGCGGGTAGGCTTCGACGGGTTTGGGGGTGTATGCCTTCAATTCGACTGTATGGGATCTCAAACACCCGCGGCTCACTTGCACGGACAAACCGAGGATCCCGCTCAGCAAGGATGCGGTCTTCCCGGACCTCGATAGCCGCGGGTATCGCCCGCCGCAACCTCCGCAGTCCGAGGGCAGGTGCGCCGACGATCACCGTTGCGAATATGAGTAGGAAGATGCCCATCGCCCCCAGCCAGCCGATCCGGAGCAGTACTCCTGAAGCAAAGACAGCCAGAGAGGCGGTCAGCCAGGCGTAACCTATCTGAACGCGCCTCCGAATCCGAGGGAACTGGAGCTCGACGGGGTTGGGGTAGGTGGCCAAATTCGCTGCTTCACTAACATATTCTCGCAAGAGGAGTTGAATTTTGCGGCGCAACGTGGGTGCCCGGGACGAGCGGGGAGGACCCGCGACTGCGACTGGCAGGGTCGTCGCGTAACTCGGCACCGTGTGGTTCCGAAATCTGCCAGCCTCGGATCCCTAAATCGAACTCTGGGCAGTCGGGTTGGTCCGCGAGCGAATGTTGTAAATGATCAGAAACCCGGCCCGCCGCGTCATGGATTGGTCCATTCGTAAGGTCTGGACGTTGTACCCTAGTCTTCCTGCGGTTGCGAGAATCCGGTCCACCGCTTCGCCGGTAAGTCCCACATCACGAAGGAAGACCCCCAGTTGAATCAAACCGTCCGGCTTTTGCTTGCGCCCGACGGTCAGGAGTTCTCGATAGTCGTAGAACCAAAGGACACGCCACCCGGTGGGCCAAGAGATTCCGGCCGGACGACCGGACCGGAATTGGATCCAGATCCCCGATTCGTCGACCAGGAGACGCGTGGCTGGGGCCTGAGGGAAGAGCTTGAGAGAATCACAATGAGGGTCGCGAATCCCAGGTAGATGGCTGAAAGGATGACTATGGTGACCCAATACTCGGAAGCAGGGACCTGCGAACAGGAGGGGACCTTGCCTCCGCAGATAGTGAATTCGTGGGGTGGCTAGAATAACAGCGGGCCAATCATCAACAACCAGGCGAAAAGTAGGAGGGCCGCGAACGCCCTGCCGAGCCAATTTACCCAGGCTCGGTCACGGGCGCCAAGGCGGGACTGGGCGGAGATATCGAACTCCGTAGAACCCATCGAGGCCCTGACTTGCTTCCCGTGCTAATGGCATTGCCGCCCGAGGGGGCCAGCCAAGGAGTTTCGTTAGGGGGACCCGCGCCGCCTGCGGTGGGCCGAGTTAGATCGGATTGGTCAGCCTCTTGAACGATGGGTCCGTATCGGGCCACGAATGACGCGTTACGACCTGCGGGAGTTCAAGGACGTCCCGTGGGTGCGCCACATGGCCTGGTTCCGCGCCGGATTCGGGGTAACAGTTCTAGCGGTTGGCGCAATCATCTTCTACTACGATATCGAGGCGCTGATCCTAACACGCAACCTGCCCTCAGCGGAGGTCGCACTTTTCGCCGCTTTGGCTCTCGTTTGGCTGCTGTTCGCCTGGTTACTCCTGCGACTGGGTCCGGCCGCTTCATTCTTGGTCGTGGATGACGATGGCTTACGGCTGGAATACGGGCGAGGAGGGCTTGACTTGAGACGCTGGAGCGACCCCAATTTCGTGACCCGAGGTCGAAGGACAGGGGGAGTCGGCGACTCCATCTCCCGAGGCTTGGCGGTGCAGTCCATTTTTGGCCCGCATGGAGGCATTCAGGAGACCTTCGTCCCGAGTGCGGCGCTCGAAGAAATCTTCGGGGAGGCTAGGCGCCGGGGCCTCACGATTAGCGAGCGAGCGAGCCGGCCCGGTTGGACCATTTACTCGATATCGCGTTGAGCGACGACAGAAGAAACGCTAGCGGGAGGGTCCGCGACTCAACCTCGCAAAATGTCGAATCCGACCAGCTCGGACGAGAGCGCGACCTGCGCCACGCGCTCGACCGCGTGCGCGTGGCTCACGCCCCGCGGACCGCTGACTGCGCGGAGGAACGCCTCCACGGCCTCGACCGGGCCCTGCACGTCGATGAAGACCGTGCCGTCGGGGCGGTTCGCGACCGTGCCGACCACGCCGTGACGCTGGGCCGCCTCCGCGACCCGCGCGCAGTAGTTCACGCCCTGGACGCGGCCGCGGGCGACGCAGTGCCAGTGCACGATTCCGGGCACACCGCGCCGAGTACCACGACCTTCATGTTTCTTCCCAACCCGGATGTTCCGCGGGGAAGCGGGCCGTGAACACCCGGGCGAGCTGGTACTGATCTCGATCCCGCCACAACACGGCGAGTTTAACGTGGGCTCTGGCGTCTGGTCGGTTGGGGCCTTACCCATGAATCCGAGGATTCGGGCCCTCCAGATCGTAGCCTTTGCAACCGTGGGGGTCGCATTGTTACTCGGTGGCACCTACGCGTATCAACAGTCGTCCACGAATGCTCAGCGCATCAACAACAACTGTCCACCCGGGGACCCGTGCCCTACGGCGGTCCCGAATCCCATGTACCTTTACTTGCAGTATCTGGGCGTGATCCTGGTCGGAGTCGCGAGCCTGATCGGGCTCTACACGGGGGTGTCGACTCTACGCGCAATCTCGCTCCAGCGGAAAGACGCGCCGTGAATACGCGACCCGCGAGTGTGACGTGCCTACGGATTGTCCCCTTCCGGACGAACTCAAGTTGGCGGCTCGATACCATCGGACCATGGCGCCGCGCTACGCACACGTTCACGTGGAGGGAGACTGGGGGATCCGCCTCGGCAAGGGGAACATCACGATCGAGGTCTGGGACAAGAAGGACAGCAAGGTCGGGACCGCTTCGATCGGGTCGTCGGGAGTGCGTGTCCGAGGCAAGACCCGGCGGAAACCGGCCGTGATCATGCGGGACGAGGTGAACGGGTAGCTTACCCCCGTCTTGTATGGCACCGTTTCGGAAATAAATTCGAATTCCTTCTTAAGGTAGGTTTTCTTCCTCGGGAGGATGGCGTCGCCCCCCGCAAGCACTTGTGCGCCCCAAGGTAACTCACTGAAAGTCTTCGCTGTGTCCGACCGGTGTCGCCCACGCCGGATCTTAGGATTCGCGGGAGTCGTTGGTTTGACTGCGCTACTTCTACTCGTGAGCCTATCTCCGGCCTTACCCGCTTCGGGCCCTTCGAATCGTTCCAGTCCAGGGCGATACCCGGAGGTCCCATTCTCGCTGCGGCCCTCGTCGCATTTGTTGCCGGCTCGTGCGATGACGACCTCTCAGAAGCCCTTGCGTGTCACTGACACTTTGGTGCTCTTCAATAACACGCTCGTTCCAGGGAACTTCCCTGCCGGGAACGGGAACTGGCCGTTCACGTCGGTGTATGACAGCGTAACCGGTGAAATCTTCGTGGGAGACAGTGATTCGAACAACATCAGTGTCATCTCGGACGCGACCAACTCGGTCGTGTCCACAATCCCGAGTGGCACGCCCTACGGACTAGCGTACGACACCGGCAAGGGAGAGATCTTCGCGTCAAACAACGGTGCGAACGACGTGAACGTAATCTCGGACCTGACCAACAAGGTTGTTGCAAGCATCCCCATCGGGGGCCCATCGTCGGGCATAGTGTACGACCATGCAATGGGGGAGGTCTTCGTCGCCAATGATGGAGGGAGCAGTATTGTTGTCATCAACGACACAAACGACACCGTCGTGGCATCAATCCCCGTGGGCAGTTGCCAACCCGGTGAATTGGCCTACGACAGCGGTAGCGGCGAGATCTTCGTCACCTGCGGCGCGTTAGACACCGTGCAGGTAATCTCGGATACGAACAACTCCATTGTTACAAAGGTGAACGTTAGTGGCTGGTCATACGATGCGGTATATGACAGTGCGAAGGGAGAGGTATTCGTTTCCGCAAATGCCCTATCCGTGATTTCCAACGCCAACAATTCTATCGTGGCGCAGATACCAATCGGCGCCGCTGGTTTGACCTACGATAGTTCCAAGGGCGAGATCTTCGCGACCGTGGGGTTGGACAAGGTAGTAGCTGTATCAGACGCAGACAATTCGGAGGTTGCTAGCATCACTGTTGGCTCCGATCCCCTCGCCGCGACCTATGATAGTTCGAAGGGTGAGATCTTCGTACCAAACAGTGCCAGCGACAACGTGAGCGTGATCGCGGATCGTTCCAACACCATTGTCGCGACCATTTCCGTCGGCAGCGAACCTTGGGGGTTGGCGTATGACGGCCGGACACAAGAGTTGCTCCTCGCAAACCCATCCGGCGCGGACAGTGTAATCAACGCGACCTCAAACTCCATCATCACTAACGTCGAGACCGGACAGATTCCCCAACAAGTGGCGTATGACAGCGGGAAAGGTGAGATGTTCGTTTCCGATGCGGCCACGGACAATGTCACGGTGATCAGTGATCAGACCGACCAAGTCGTCACTAACATTCCGGTCGCGGGCTCCCCGTTTGGAATCGCCTACGATGGTGGAAGGAGCGAGGTATTCGTGGCCGATCTTCACTCCGCTAGCCTGACCGTGATTTCGGATCTCAATGACTCGGTGATCGCGACCATCCCAGTGGGAGATTTCCCGGAATCTGTCGTTTACGACGACGTAGCCAACGAGATTTTTGTCGCGTACGCTAACTCGAACAATGTTAGCGTGATATCTGATAGTACGAATTCGGTGGTTTCGACAATAGTGATGGCAGGCACCGAGGCCAGCTCGCCCCCCAACTTCTGGGGCGTTGGAATGGCTTGCGATAGCGCTACGGGCGAGGTCGTCGTGCCAACGCCCTGGTCCGGCATGGTTTACGTCATCTCTGACGTGTCAAATTCAGTAGTCGCGTCAATTCAAGTTGGCGACGAAGGTTCCTATTCCTCGGATATAGCTTTCGACAATGCGACCGGAGACATCTTCGTCACAAACAACGTGACTGACAATGTCACCGTGATATCGATGTCGAACTACTCGGTCATCGATCGCATTGGAGTTGGGGGTGGCCCGTGGTACGATGCATTTGACCCTTCGAATGGCGACATCTACGTCTCCAATGAGTATCAGGGGACACTCTCGATCATCTACGGAGGCAAACCGAAGGTACTGAGCACCGTCATTTTTAGAGAGCTGGGACTACCTTCAGGTGCGACCTGGTCCGCAACCGTAAACTCGACCTCACAAGAGTCCTCGACGGAATTGCTGCCCTTTGCGGAGCCGAACGGCACTTACTCGTTCGTTATCGGATCTGTAGCTGATTATAGTCCCGACCCTGCCTCCGGTTCGTTCTTGGTGGCTGGAGCCCCCATACTGATCAATGTCACCTTCTCGAGTGGGTCAATCAGTGCCGTATACCCAGTCTCTCTGATTGAAACAGGACTCCCGACCTCCACATCTTGGGCCGGCCAATTGGGGGGAATGTGGGCGACCTCGACGACCACTACAAACGCCTTTACTGAACCTAACGGGACGTACTCTGTGATAGTTGGACAAATCGGGGGCTACTCGGTGAGCTATGCTAGCTCTATCAAGGTCGAGGGCGGGCCGGTTATCGTCAACGTCACTTTCTCGAGTGCCACCTTCCCGGTGACATTCACGGAATCAGGGTTGGTCACATCAGGGCTATGGTTGGTGAGCGCGACAAATCTGGCGAACCAAGTAGTAGTTTCTTCCCCCTCGACGATGCCTTCAGTTACCCTTCATTTGCCCGATGGCACATATGGTCTATCCGCTTCCGGACCGATCGGCTACCGAGTAGCGATTTCAACTCCTACCGTCACTATAAATGGGTCTAGTCCGCCCGCCGTCACGGCAGTCTTCTCGGCGGCGCCACCTGGAACCGTCGCGTCCAGCTCCATTCTGTGGGTGACTGAAGCCGTCCTCGTGGTTATCGCAGTCGTGGGGGCATTTGGAGCCGGCTGGGGGTATACGAGTTACCGGTACACTCGAGCTAAGACTGAAGCGCTGGGCTGGGTTCAGGAGTTTCACGAGGAAGTTGCGGACATGCACCGGCAGCCCCCACGCTAGGGTTCTATTCATGACCGGGGTAGGTCTCTTCAAGAGGGGGGCCTCTGACCGGTCATTGACTTGCCTATCTGGTTCCGCGTCGGAGGCTCTGTGAATGTCGTACCGGAAGAATGATCCCGAAGGGGGAATAGGACTCGCCGCGCGGGTGATCCTCTACCTTTCACGCCTGAACCGCCTCGGCGTCAACGACGTGGCTGGTCTGGCATACACTCAGCAGGGGATGGTCGCAGCCTTCGAAGTCCGTCAAAGTTCACTAGTCAAGGTCCTCTTCAGTTTGATGGCGGGAAACGTGGTAGTCGTTGAAAGACGCCTCGTCGCTGAGATCAATCGCCGCGTGAAGGTCTACCAGCTGACATCATTCGGAGAATCTGCCGCTCGTGATTTGCGACTGGCCGCATCTAGGACCACCCCCACTGGTGGGCGGAACGACTGGGTCCCCGCGGAGCCTCCTAAGGCGACGCTCCGGTCCGAGGTCACTCGGCAAGAGGCACCCCGCGGTTCGGAGTGACTCATCGATCTCGACCTCGAATTGGGGGCCAGGGCAGTGACCGCTTGCCTTATTTCTCGTTATCTTCCCGCCAAACAGCTTGGCCGGGATCTCGGTTAATGGAATGCCGCCGCATGAATGAATAGGTCGACTCTTGCGGAGTAAGGATTGATTTGTGCGTACATCTATCATTGCCTTCCGTGACCCGGCAACGTCATGCCCGAACCTAGGTGACTCGTGCGAGTTCGTAGGATCGAGGTTCGACTCCTTCCGCCGATATTCTGTTCAAGTATCGTCAGCAGCGTAGTCTACCCATCCGGTTTGGGCGGTCGAAAACGTCCCCCCTACGGTCTGGGTTCCGGATGAGAGAATCGAATAGATAAGCGCGACCTGGTACGACGGCGACGGGTCTGAGTTGAAGACCGATTCTCCCGAGTCGGGGGTGAGCAGGATGGTCCCGGTTGCGCTGTTCGTACTAATGAATGCCAGGTAGGCCGCACGGTGATAAGCCATCACTGAAGCAGATGGCGTGGTAGACGAAGAATAGTCCTGCACACCGGAAGATGACGAGTCTCGGTCGAACCCAACGAGCCCATGAAGGTCGATCAAAATGTAACCAAATGGGCCATGGTCAGCCGCCTCGATCGTAAACGAGTGGCTGGCAATCCCCCCATATGGGACAATCGCATTGTACACCCACAACGACTCGAACGAGGCGCTCCCCCCTTCGGCGGCCACCCCCCAGGTTAACACGGAATCTGTGATGATTGGTGGACTTCCGCTATCGTAATCCTGAGCGATGGCCAGGAGCAAGAGGTCGCCACCTCCGATACCGATGGAAGGGACGGTATACACCCCGGCGGATTCCTTTTGGTAGGAGAGCGCATTCACTGAAGCATTCCCGCTGTTGGGGGCGTCTACCGCATCTGAAATGACCCAACCCGATTCGGCCGTAGAAAAGGTCCCCCCCAAGGTGGCAGAGCCGGCCGCCCCGGTGGCAAAGAGCAATGCGACGGCGTATGTTGGACTCGGGTCGGAATTCATTACTTCCTCCATTGGGTTCGGCGTTAGTGCGATTGTTCCGGTCGCCCCGACAGTGCTTACGAATGCCAAGTACAGCGCCTGGGAATTCGCAGATAATGATACCGAAGGAGTGGTTGAAGAGGAATAGGAGACGTTAGCCGCCACGGACGGCACGTTTGGGTCGAAACCGGAATACCCGGTTAGGTCCACCAGCAAGTAGCCGAAGTGCAGTCCGTCATTCGCGCGAATTGTGAAGGTATGGGCTGAAATGCCGCCTGCCGGTACCATTGCAATGAACACCCAGGTGGCCTGCTTCGTGCTACTTGCCCCATGTTCTCGTTGGCTCCAGGATAGTACAGTATCATTGACGAAGGGGTGCACTCCCCCACTGTAATCTTGTGCGATCGCCAAGTAAAGCAAACTTCCGGCGGTCGCGCTGAACGAGCTTATGGATTGAGTGCCAGTTGGCTCATTGTCGACTGCGCTGATCTCGTTCACGCTGGTGTTACCGGTGACGTTTAGGTCGACTGCGTCAGGAATAACCCACCCGGACTCGGTCATGTTGAACGTTCCACCAACCGTCTGGGTCCCGGATGAATAGGCTCCGTAAATGCACGAGACAGCGTACGACGGAGTGGGGGTGCTGTCAAAAACATCTTGGCCCGCACGAGGGCTGAGCGATGGCGACCCCCCACTAGCCCCTATCGTGCTGATGAACGTCAGATAGGCTGCTGGCGAGTCCGTGGAAATGGAGGTGGCGGGCGTTGTGGAGATGTAACTGGACGCAATCACTGCTGATGATTCCTGAGGATCAAAGCCGGCAGATCCGGGCAGGTCAATGAGAATGAAGCCGAGCATGAAGGTGTCCGCTGCTTCCACGGTAAAGTTGTGCCAAGTAACCCCAGTGCGGGGTGCCACGGCGGTGTACAGCCACAGAGCCCCGCTTCCGCTACGGGCGCCGCTCGATCTCAAACTCCATGTCAACAGGTGATCAGTAATCGTGGGGGCGGCCCCGGCGGAGAAGTCCTGTTGAATCGCAAGGTAGAGCAAACTGCGGCCCGTCGCGTTGATTGGACCCACGGTCTGGGCCCCGGTCCCGGCGTCCTTCGCAAGAGCGATCATGCTGACATCGCACCCGGGAAAGGTGCAAGGGCTTGATGCTTGGATTACGCAGGTACTTTGGTTTCCGACGGTAACAGTGTTGTTCGATGCTAGCGCCGCAGTGTACACGACACCGTACCCGGACTCGCAAATGGTCGTTGCAACCCAACCGCTCGGGACGGCGGGCGCAACGTTCACATCTTCCGGGCCAGAGGGGTTGGCGTCTACGACTAACAGACTTTGATTGAGCCCGGTATCCGTCGCACCGAGCGCCATGTAGGTTCCCGACGTGGCCGCACTGGAGAACGTCACATTATAGATGCGAGAAATATCCATATGCGACAGAACACCCGAATAGTCCAGGAAGTTGGGAGTTTCGGCCAGGGTCAAGTTAGAGTGAGAGTTGTTGAACATGCAAGTTGGACCACCGCAATCAAACCGGAAAAAAGTCATTCGGGGAACTCCACGTGCCAAAGCCTGAGCGATTGCGGCTGAAACGAATACTGCGTTAGTCGGCGAAGCGAGCCATCTGCACGATGGGAGCATGGAGGACGTGTAACCAAGGTTGAACTCGTCAACATCGACCGGCAGCTTGGGTTTGGTCGTAACATTGCGCAAAGCGATTGAAGTGTAATTTCGCTGAATTGAAGTTAGATCGATTTGGCTGAGTGCCTGTGATGCAGTCCCCGGACACGAACCGGTTGGTGTATCGGGGTAGTCATGGAACGCCACCTCGGTGACGTTAGGTTGCAGCTTGGTCGTGTTGTTGAGATACGGGCCGATCTTCGCGGCATTTGAGTCCGATTCCACCCCGATGACGCAGGCGTTATGATTGATACTCCGTAAGGCTTTGGTGTAATTCTGGACCACACGGGCGAACGTCGAACCAGTGGGCTGGGCCAAGTGATACTTGTTCCACTCGGACCAAGGATAACCAAAGTGCCACCAAGTCTGAGGTTCATTTCCAATTTCCCAACAGTTCGGCTGCCAACCGTGGGTGGTAGCATTGAGCCACTTTGCCATCCAAAGTACTGTCGAAACACTATCAATCTCCGCGGGGATGCCCAGATCGCACTGGTCCGACACAAGCCACTGGCAGAGCGTAGCAAATTGGGTTACATTTTCCTGGTGTAGTGTGGAGTTGCAGTCACTGTAGTTGTTATAAAAGCACCCGTGGAGCGTACTGTTGTAGGTCCAGTTTTCTTCGTCAGCTAAGTTCGCCCCGTACCTGAGTGTCTTGATCGGGGTCTGATTCAAGAGTGCAGCCAGGGTGTGGTTTTCAGGATCGTATGTCCCATCCAGATTAACTCCCCAAAAGGTGGACGACTCGTTCGCCACGTTTTGACCTACAGTGATGTTGACTTGCGGAAGAGTCGAGCCGGATGCCAACCTGGCCCCCGATGACGGGTTCGTGGGACTGACGGGAGACAGCGACGGCGCGAGCACGATGGCGAAAACGGCACAACATGCAAAAATGACCACTTCCCGTCGACGTGAGTTGAGAATCGAAAATGTGCCACCAGAGCCCCAGTTTGCCTCGGGGGGCCTCACAGTGCATCCGAAACCTTCTCTAGTACTTAGTTCTCTGTTTTTCGTCCAATCTGAGACTGCGCTTTTTTGCTCAATTGCGACCAACTCGTTACGCTTCCCTCTATCTTTCCAATCTTTCCTTAAGGTTCGAAAGCATCTCCAGCCCGACCAAGACACATAGTCCCCCAATCGAGAGTAGGCCTAACAATCCTGTTCCCTGGAGAGCAAACATTCGTGTGCCCCATATCGAAACATCCCGTCCCTAATCCAGGACCGTGAGTAGAACCACGCCGCCTTCCGCCAATCGTCTGCGAGCGTCTCGGCCCGGCGTGGGGCGGAACCGCGCGCGAAGCGAGGGAGGAGGTCTCGTGCGCTAGGTTGGCGGAACCTCGGTGCAAACCCACGATGGGCAAAACGTGGCGTTGAGCGTCACGGCGTAGTACCCATTCACGGGCTTCGTGAGTTGAAAGATTGCGAAAAGCGTCATCGAAGCGAGTGTGTGGGCGGGAACGTAGGTTTCCTCGCTCCCAACGGTGACCCAAGGGATTGTGCACCCCGCCCCTCCGCATCCGCCCGCCAGCACGGGAAACGGTCCGGTCACGTTCGGAACACCCAGAACGACAGGTTCGCCGGAGGTGTCCACGTCGCTATTGGGATGCGGATTGCCCCTCCCTCTTGCGCACCCACGGGGCAGTATGGGCAGGTGTCGTTGACTGTCGGGCCGAAGTAGTGCGGAAGTCCGCCGAGGTAGGTAATGTTCCGATTGATTGCGCTAATCAGAACAATGGGTGGATTGCCGGCTGAGCCGGACCCGCCGATAGGCAGGCTTCCATGGTTGAGGACGAGAATCGTGGCGAGCACGAGGAGCACTACCGCGAGGATTACGGCCAGAATTGTAGACGGATGCATACCATCCCGCGGAGGCGGATACGAGACATGAGGGCTCGTCTGGGCGGTTTGCGATTCGGATGATCCGGTTCCATCCATATGCACTTCCACCGATTTTGGGGCTTTCGGGGTACTCCGCGAGGTTGGTTATGAACCTCCGCCCTGAGACGTACCTGCTGAGGGACCCGGGCCTCCGCGGGCCAGTTCAGCGACCCCATGCCGAAACTGGGCCTCGGTAATCTCGAAAGCCGCGTAGAACCTCGCGGCTTTCTGCCAGTCGCGCCGGAGGATCTCATCCGCGCCAGGTGTGGCCGAAATCGCGGCCCGCGCCACCTTCACGCGGGCGCGCAGGTCGCGCAGGTTCCGCGCCGCGGCGCGCTCGTCCGCCTCCCGCGAGTCGTCTGGGAGGCCGCTCGTGATCTCCAGGAGGCTGAACCGCCGCGAGTCGACCCCATCCTCGTCGCCCTGCTCCGCGTCCGGGAACGCCACGCGGGCCTCTGCACGCGTGCGGGAGCCGTCGTGAGGCACTCGGGGCCGAACTGGGCCGCGGGGCCACGTGGGGTGCCTCTGGGCCACGATCGGGTTAGCCTGGGCGGCGAACGCCTCGATCGTTGGCACGATCTGGGGTCGAAGGCCCAGCTCACGGACGAGCCGTGAGCCCTGGTCAACCGGGAGCGTCCCATGCCGCGCGTGGGAGACGGGATCCCATCGGAGGCCCATCCCGCGGAGGACGTCGCGCACCTCGTAGGTGCGGGCGCTGCCCGGAACCCGGACATGGGCCAATTCTATGGAAACGGTTGTCGCGGCGTTGCCGAAGGCGCGTTGCGCGCTCATCGCGGTCATCGATGCGGAGCAAGCGCGCAGGCCTCGGGCCGAGCGATGCGAGCGAGGACCGAGGCCGTGCCCCCATCATGCCGCGGGGCGAGGCCGCTCTGCGCCCCGGACCCACGGCCGAGCCCCGCAGGCTTGATGTGGGGCGCGCGCGGTCGAGGACGGACCGCGATGAGCGCGACTCGGAGACCGAAGCGGCCGGATCAAGTGCCAAGAAAGACGGACGCGGCTGAGATCCACGCCGTGATCGACAAGCTTTCGCCTGAACTGAAGAAGGCTGTCACCCGCTTCGTGCAAATCAGGCGGAGCGCAGGATACCAAACGCTTGGACCGAGAGGGAGGAAGATCTGGAAAGAGGTACTCCCAGGATCCGCACTGTTCGGATTCCGGCCCGAGAGGCCAAGCGCCCGGGTGGAGGCGAACGCACTCATCGCAAACTGTATCCGCAACGGGCCCCTAGAGAATCTCCACGCGAGCGGTGAGCCACTCGACCAAGCGGGAATGCGAGAGTTGATGATCTTCTCGAGTCGACAACTCGAGGGGTGTCTTGAGATCCGGAATCTGCTATTGTCCGAGGAGCCGGGCCTTTGGTGGTCATTCATCAACAGCTATCATTCGATGTACTGTAGTCGCTGGTCCGTGGCCTAATCGGGTACTTTTGTCAGCCCGGTAGTCTTGAACTGGCATGGTTTGGCCCCTGACCAACAGCCTGGAGATGGAAGCGCGCGGCCGATGGGGTGACCGAGATCAGCGCGGTGGTCTCGGGAGAGCCCCGGGCCGCGCCTAGGACGCTACTTCACTTGCGATCGGGGGGCCCGCCTCGAAGCCGGTAAATGTTTGGCGAGAATCCGTAGAGAACCGAGCTCCCACGGACGGTCGCTACGCTTACGCCTACAGATCTTGCCAGGTCGAGCACGCCTTCCATCGCCTCCTCCGAGATGGTAAAGCGCCGACCCCAGTTGACGTTCAAGAAGTAAGGTCCTCCCGGCTGGCTCGCAATGGTTGGGTACTCGCTGAAGTCCTCGATCTGCCAGGCGCCCGTGGTCCAGCCCAATCGTACGGCAGTTCCGGTTGCGAAGTCAAGGCGCAGTCCCCCATCCGAAACTGTAACTCGTACCGGCCCCGGTCGAAGTGCGAGGTAGAGCCACAAACAGCCGATGGCCCCGGTAACCCAAACAAGTTCGGCAACCGCGACACCGGTCACCACCCAGGGTCTTGACCCAGGGTTTTTTAACGGGGTTTGAATCGCAAGATTGAGACCGGCTCCAATGATAAGGAACATGATGGTTAAACCAAGCGCGAGGTTACGCCCGAAAGCACGTGACTGAGCGAGTGCATTGCTCTCTCGACTAGTATCGAACTGGCGAGCTTCCAGTCGCGTAGCGGCCATCCCCCTCATTCTTAGAGCGAGGCGACGAATTCTCCAACACTACAAAGATCGGCAGTGCCGGCGAGGGCCAAGTCGAGATAAGACAAGGGTTGCAGTTGCTTGGCGGAAGCTAGCTTTGTGGATGCTATTGAAATCAGGGTACGGTTTCCGCGCTCAGCGTTCATCGAATCCACTGCGGGGGGAGTAATAGAGTACTCCCGGGAGGGATAAGTCTCCGTCACTCGCCGCGAAGGCCGAGCGGGGGTGGGACCGGCGGGCTCACCGCGATCGAGGACACACCGCGAAGAGGCCGGCCGCCCCGTCGGTTTCCTGAGGGCGCGCGCGGCCGATGAGGGTGACCGCAATAAGCGTGGGATCGAGGACTGACCGCGAGGAGCGGGGTCGGTGCGCGAGCGAGCGATACCCTGTCGGAGTCAACCTGAGTCGGGCTGCGTGGAGGAGAGATAGGTCCCTACCGATTCGTTCAACCCGAGTTTCTGGGCTGTACTTGCATTGAGTCGCCACTTGGGACATCGCGGGTAGCTCAATATCGCCCGAGCCTGCTCGATTGTTACGTCGTGGCCCCTACTTGGCATTCCGCTGTCCCGCCGGGTTCTTCGTTTGATCGTCCACATCCCAGCCTGGACCGGAATGTCGCCCGGGCTGAGATCGATCCACAGTCCCCGCTCGGAGTGAAATCGGTAACGAAACCTGACCCCGTCATCGTCAATCTCAACGGCCCGCACATCCGAGAACTCAACTATTAGAAAATCAACCGTCAGGCAGGCTGCTAACAGAGAGACGAGGACTGGCAGAACCCCACCCAAAGTTCGAGGGCTTGCCAAGCTCGTAACTTCGAAAGCCGCGATCGGGAAACCGATGGCAACCCCAGCCTGAATGAACCAGAACCCTCGAGTAAGCCTGTTCGTGCGAATGATGAGAAGGCCGGTTGGCGTCTCGGTCAAACCTAGGCTCGAATGCGGGCCATCCCAAAGCTTCACGCTCCCCACCTAGGGGACGCGCGCGGCCGATGGGGTGACCGCGATCAGCGCGCGGGTCGATGCTAGAGGGCGAGGTTTGAAGACAATCCTACTACGGTACGATATCGCTTAATATCATGTGATTGTACCCTGCGTATGTCTCCACCACCGCGTCGAGCGATACCTATCAACCCCATTGACGCCCTCGTCATCGCTGGTCGCCGGCAGGTTTTACTCCACCTGCCTGAGGACCTCTACCAGCGACTGAAGGCCAAGGCCGAGCGGGAACGGCGAAAGATCTCCGCTCAGGCGGAGCTGTACCTCGAAATCATGCTGGCGCAGCCGCCCCCAAAGGAATTTGAGCTGATCCAAGGTTTCCAGCAAGGGCCGCAAACATGACGGAGGAGCTCGACCGGATTAGGGTGCGGGCCTATGGCCGGCCCCCTGGCCAATCAATCTCCGTTCCAAAGGTCGAGATGCCTACGCTTCCCGCTGAATTCACGGAGACAGTGCTTGGAACGCCGCTATGGATTGCTCACCCCGGCTCGATCGGCCAGTACCGTGCGCCGCCCGCGCTGCATGCCTACGAACTGGACGATCACTGGAAAGTCCACCGGGACCGGTACGAACCCGAGGAGGACCCTCTCGGTCACCTGCTCTTCGATGCGCCTGAGATAGCCATAGCAGGAGCGGCCGCCGTGTTTGCCGGCATCTCTATGTTCTGCTGGCTCGACGAACGCGAACGCGAGAAGGACGAGTCGGATCGGAATCCTTGGCTCCCCGTGCTGGCGGCGCTCGGAGTCGCGGCCATTGTGGGGATTGTTGTCTACTTCCTGGCTGCGCTCCTACGGGTTTCTTTCGGCGTCGGGTAGCCACCAACCTCAACGTAGGCTAGGGAGGAAGTGCCCCGCCTCCCTTTCGGCCCTCCGTGATGGCCCAGTCCTCCACGAGGGCGGCGAGCACGGCCCATCCGTACTCGCCCTCCCTGAGGGCGGTCTTGCGTTCGGCCTTGGCGATCTCGGCGATGGTTTCCAAGATGGGGTTCGTCATGGACGCACCTTCTCAGCTCCCCTATTGCCGTTGAAGTTATGAACAGTGGCTATCTCTGGATAGCAACCATGGATAGCGAAAAATCGAGATATTGGACCATACCGAAGGCTCAGGCGTCTGTCCGTGCGACCTTCTTTTCGAGGGGACTTGCCCCTAATGGAGAGGAGGAAGAGGTCTGGTTGAGATTCTCTGAAATCCAACGGTTCATTGGAATCACCGAGAGCCCCATTGGCGATCGGACCCTCTCTCGCGCGCTTGCAGGGCTTGTGGAGACCGGAGGGTTGCGAAAGAAGACTGAGGGAAAGTTCTCTCTCTACGCACTGGTGATCCAGCTGCCGGAACGGATCAAGGCATTCGTCCAATCCGAAGCGAAGGCCATCGAGGCTGCCGGAACTGTCGGGATGAGAGGGGATAGTTCCGAGGGTTGGGCGGTCTACGGGGTCCCCGAAATCCTCCCGAAGAAGTACCGAGCCCGGTTCAGGAGGGCCGGCCTCGCCCACCAAGCAGCACTAAGGAGGATCCTGGAGGATGCCTGGGACGAGGCCGCTCTTGCGGTTATCCAGCCGGCCCGCGGCCGCGTCCCGCGGAAGGCGCTCCGAGACGGAGAAAAGGCGATCACCTTCCTTGAAGAGATCAATGTCCTCGGCAGCCTGGGGCTCGGGTACGGGACCCGATTCTGGGGAATGACGGAGGGCGCGGTGCCTGGCGCATTGCGCGCGTTCCAGCGAGGGATGGGCCTTACGAATCCCTCCGAGGCCACGCTGCCCGAGACAATCTCCAAGCTCGTCTCACAGATCGCCGGGCGTCCGATCGAAGACGTGAGCCCCCATGTCGATCTCGAGCTCGCGCGCTTCGAGAAGCGACTCAAGAAGGCGGATGCGGCGTTCAAGCCCCTGTGGGAGGTCCTCACCCGCCGGGAGAAGGAGAGGGCTGCGCGCAGATTGCAGGCGGCCCGCATTCTCACAGCATCACTCACCAGCGTGGTCCACGGTTGAGCAACGTGAGGAAACCCTCTACGGTGCTAGCCGGATTCCGGGGTGAGAAAGGCTGTTCGCCCCCTGACTGTCGGGGACTCGTCCCAGTCGATCCGCGTCGCCTCGCGATCCTGGATCCGCGTGAGGTAACCATCCAACGCCCAGAACAGGAACCGTTCGATGCAAAATCTCCGGCCCGTCCGTCGGCCTCAAGCTGACCGCTTTGCATTCTCCGCGGCGAAAATCCCATCCGCCGCCCTGTTCGCGGCACGTCCTAACAGTTGAAGGGAAGCCTCGACATCGTCGAGACTGCATCGCTCTCCGAGGACCAGGAACTCGAGCGGATTCACGCTGAAGGCTCGAAGGGTCTGTCGGTTCCCTGGATGGTCCGGTATCCGGGTCGGAGCCGTCGCCATGTCTCCCCGCATATTGCCCGGTCGAGACCAGGGCACCCGACGCTCCTCGATGTGAATCAGCGCGTTCCTCTGAGGCCGACCGGGGATGACGAAGTCCAGTGGCAGGTTCAGCTTCGCTCGAATCGAGGCTCGCTGAGCGTCCGAGACCCCTTCGAGTCCTCTGGGCCGGGGAGGACCCTTCCCAGTAAGGAGCGAGTCCGCGATACCCGCACAGGTCAGGATGGACTGGATCTCCCGGAATACTGCGGTTCGCTCGGCGAACATCCGATCCCGCCCTCGACGGCTGACCCGTTTCATTTGGAGCTTGGAGGCGTGTTCTTTGAGGATTCGAAGGTGCTGGAGCGCCCATTCGCATTGAAGTTCCATCTCGCTCAAGACACTCAATTCGACCAACGTGTCCGCGTCGAGGTCATCCGCCACGTCTGACTAACGGTTCGACCGACCTTAGCAATGAGCCCCGGGGGTCCGCCGGCTTCTAGCTGGACGCAACCGAGACCACTCTGTTAATGGGGACGCGTTAGGCCCTCTCTCGGCAGAAGAAGAGTCGAACAGTGCTAGCCGTGGGAAAGTCGTCTATTTCCAATCGCGTCGCCTCATGATCCTGGAGGCGCCTCATATGCTCGCAGAGCGCGTTCACTAGGTCCTGCTGCGCCTGCCCGACTGTCGTCGCGTGCACCAGGATTTTTGGGAACCCCTCCACGATCCCGAGGAAGGAGGGCGGGTCAGTTTCGCGCTCCCGCACGTCCAGGATACGCAGGCGGAACTCGAACACGGTCGGATCCGCCTGCCGGGTCAGTCTCCGCACTCCCAATCCGAGCGCGGTCGCCCCCGGGCCACGACGTCCCCGAACGACGCGCCCGCGTCCAGGTCGCGGAGCTTCGCGTGGAGGGCCCTCAGGGCGAGGACCTTCTGCTCGAGGTCCTCGAGAATGACCCGGTTCACGCGGGTCCTCAACTGCGCGGCGGTCTCGCCTTCCTTCGCGTAGTCAGCGAACCCGCTCCGCGCGGACTCGAACTGACCCGCGTTGAAGATGAGCTGGCCGGGGGCCCAGGGGCGACCTGCCTCGGGGCTCGGGCTGGCGTCGGCCTCGGTGTGGGCGGGGTCGTCCCCGAAGGGCGGACTCCGAACCCGCTCCTCGTCCTGGTCGGCCAGGAGGGCGGTCGCCGGGACGAACCCGGGCATGGAAACGAGTTCCTCACGTCGGGTCTGGGCTCGCCTGCCGTAGCTCCCGAAGTCGGGCGATTGCTCACGGAGGTAGGCAGGGTAGGGCCGCGGCGCGCCGAAGTCGACCACGAGGCGGATTACCGGGTCGCGCGGGATCGCCTGCCCGCACCCGCAGGAGCACTTGCGCAGGAAGCGGTTGCCGGTGACGGTTCTCAGGCGGCTGGCGGTCTCGTTCGGCTCTGGCGACTCTTGGTTTGGGTGGTTGATGCTCGGCATCGCACGTCCCTCGCGAAGACAGGGACGTGCGAGGCGTGACTTCGCAGTCGCCTAAGAAACGGTCAAGACCCGCTGGCGAGGTTAGCTGAACCCAGATGGACGCAGGGCCCAACCGCAACCCCGATCTGACCCAGACGCTCCTCCCCGCGTTCATTGCGGTTGGGGCACTCGAAATCGTCCTCGTTACCATTCTCGCGTTTGCGTTGACGAACCCCGCTGGTGCTGGAGGGACTAGTGGAGTTGAGTTGCTGGTCGCAATCACCATCGGCTGGTCCATCTTCGCGTTCGTTCTCATTTGGGGTGGCTACCGATCCTATCGTCGAGCCACACCGGACTGGATCCGTATCGACCCGGATGGTTTGGTGGGAATCTATGGGCGGCACTTCGTCGGCAGAAGGGCCGGGGAGATTCTGACGATTCCCTTCTCCGGGATCTCGGAGTGCCGCGACTCATGGAACGGACCTAAGGGCCAACATAACCCGCCGATCATCCGCGCCGAGAACATCGGGCTGAAGGAGTTCAACCCGAAGTCCGTTGGAGAGCTGATTCACGGACCCCGGACTCCGAAGGGCGAGACTAGGGCGTTCCAAGTGACCAAGGAGAATCTCGACGCGGTTCGCGTCGCGTGGGGAATGTGGCAGTCCCAACGTACCCTCTCCGCGGACAGGAGTTCGAGCCTGTCGGAAGAACCGCCGCCTTCCTGACCGGCCGATCTTGTCAGACCGTTGCAGTACCTTCCCGGGACTCTGGTCACCCATGAACAGGTTGGGCCCGCTCATGTCGGAGTGGATCGCACGCGTTTATCGAGTCGGGAAAGGCTACCGAGTCGTGGTCGAGGGAGTTCTCCGGCTCGACGTTGCCGACCTGGATCGAGTGGAGGAGAAGACGGCAAAGGCGCTCCTCGAGCGGGTCCGAACGTCCTATCCGCCGAGGAGGAAACCGTGGGAGGATCCGACCGCGGAGCGGGTCATGGAGTTCGAGGTCCAGGTCGCGCCGATTTCGACGAAGCGGCCATGACCGAAACTTTCCGATCTGCCTATCTCGAGACCGATGCCTCGGTGGACACGCATAGGGCTGAGAGTGGGCAGGATCGGCCGCTTTACCGTGCGGGCGCCGGAATAATCCTCCGCGACATCACCCTTCGTCCCCTGCTGCACAAGTCCGTGCCTCTGGGCTTAGTCCGCGGCCCGTTCCACGCAGAGTTCTTGGCGCTAGTACGAGGATTGGAGGAGGCGGCTGAGCTGGGTCTTGAGGGAGTATGGGCTACCAGCGACAACCTTCCCCTTGTCAGCCTGGTCCGTGAAGGAGGGGGAAAACTGAAACCCGAGGTCTTGGCCATCCAAGGCGAGTTCGAGAGAGTGCGGAGCCGGTTCCGCTTTGTGACGCTCCGCTGGTCACCCGGGACGCATCGCAGGCTAAAGTTCGGCGGCCCCTCGGCCGACAGCCTGGCCCGGGTGGCCCTTGGACTCGGTAAGCGGAACTGAGGATCGGATCCAGAAGTCCAGGATACCGCCGCTCGAATGAGGGTTCATAAAAGAGCGCCCCGGGGGCACCCCCGGAGCGGAAGGGGTTGGCCGAGCGGTTCGGGCGGTGGAGGAGAGAGGGAACCGCGGGCGTGCTTCGGCGAGGCGAAGGGCGAGGTCGAAAAAGGGCGGGTCGACGACCGGATCGAACGGCTCCGGACCCATTTCGGGTCCGGGAGGGGCCGGGCCATGACGTAGCGGGCGCGGAGGGATTTGAACCCTCGACCGCCGGGTTAGGAACCCGGTGCCCTATCCAGACTAGGCTACGCGCCCCAGTCTGCCATCGGGTGCGGGATATCAGACCTTCGACGGCGTGGTAGCGTCCCGAGGGGTGAGCAGCCGGTCGTACCGGTGGTCCACCCGGGTCTGGAACTGCGCGGCCGGCTCCTGGACGATCTCAATCCCCTCGAGGTACTCCCGGAGGGTCGCGAGGACCGGGCGTCGCGTCAACGACGGGTCGGGCGGTGGGGGTACGGAGGATCCGAGGGCGCCCAAGAGCCACCGCTCTGACCCCACCACGAACAGGAAGGGGAACACCCGGCATTCCCGCGTAAGGTTCGCGAACAACTCGGCCGGCTTCGCGTCCGTGCGAGGTTGCCCTGAGATGAGCACGACCTGGTCGGGACTCTTTCCCTGGTAGGCCGGCAACGGGGCCGGGTCGAGCAGGGTGCGATGATCTACCCAGCCCCGCGCCAGCATCCGACGTTGCGCGAACGGCAGACCGAACGGCCCCACCAGATGCGGGCCTTTTCCTGCTTCGGGACCCGTGAATGGCCGGCGCAAGAGCTCCCCCACGGCCCAGGCGCGATGGGAGGTGAGGCTGGGCGAATCGCCACCACGTTCATCGGTGGGGATCGGGCCGCCGAGTCCATGGGGGTAGGCCAACGTGCCCGTGATGCCCGCCAGATGGCACCAGAGCCCTTCAAAATCGAAGTAGACTGGAACGGACGGCTCCTCCGCAGAAACGGTGACCGTCGTGGGAGGGACTCCGAGCTTCTGGTCCACGACCCGTGCGGTCCATCGGCGCCCTTCGGCAGCCTTTTGGTGGAAGAATATCGCGAGGGCGACCTGGCTGCCAGTACTGAGCACAACGTTGCCCGGGTCTGCCGCCGCCGCCCGGGTGAACTCCTCGAAGCGGTCCGCGAACGGCCGGACGAGCAGGAAGGTGACATTGGGCCGCCCGAGGGGTACCGGATGGGGGATGTAGCGGTCCCTCAGCCAGAGTTCCTCGTAGGCCCGTCTGCGGACCGCGTGGTAGGTCGACCGGGGGACCTGGACCTGGCGCAGCCGCTCCCGCTCGCGGTCCGGCCGGGCGGCCAAGAGGACCGCGACGACTCGAGCCTCGGAGTCGGTCAGGGCCCGCACGGAGATCCTCCCCTCGAGCCGCGACGGTCTAGCACGCGGTCCAAACCACCACCACAGGTTCGGCACACGCCCTTAAGACCCGTTGCCCGCATTTTCGACGACAGGGATCCACCGATGACGAGTTCGAGGTCCGCCTCACGACATGGACTTTTCCCTGTTCTGGCGGCGGCGATGGTCGGGCTCCTGGTCGTCCTGGCCCTGCCCGGCGGCATGGCCGAAAACTCCCCTTCACCCGCCGTGCCGGCGCCCGGGACGTTGTGGGCGTACGGCGCGGTCGAGACAGTGAGCTTGCAGGGAACTTCCCACGGTTGGCAGTACTCGGGTTCGGCGGTCTACGGCTTCTCGGTCATCCTCAACCAGACGAATACCACCACCACGAGCATCGAACTCGCGGTCAATCGGACGATGGGGGTCCTTTTCCAAGTCCATTACTGCTACCCGGATTGCAGTTCTCCCACCTACTTCGGCAATGAGTCGTACCACGTCTATGAGACGGTCGACGCGACCGCCAATCTCAGCACCACTGGGACGGTCTACGAGAACGATTCACCGGTTGCGGCGCTCTCCCTCCTCAATTCCGGGGCGAACCTCCGTGCGAACGTCACGGAGACGGGGAGCTCGTACCTCCGGATCGGCGGGGTCCTGGGCACCCGCTCCCACTACCTCTCGGCCAACGTCGTGGCGTCGTCCACGGTCTACCTCTCCCCCGGCCTGGGCCTGTTCCCCACGACGCTCAACTCGGCACAGTCGTGGAACTCGTCGAGCCAGTTCTCCTCGCGCGCGACGGCGGACTACGCGTACTACGAGGCCGCCAGCGGACCCCGCGGGGCGATCCATTTCGGTCCGTTCAACGGCAACTTCTCGGTCCCAGCGAACGGAACGGTCGGACTGAACGGCAGTTACTCTCCGACTCGGACGGTCAACCTGGGAGGGGTGACCTTCCCAGAGGTCGCCCTGCGCGTGGTCGGTCCCTTCTCCGTACGCGAAGGGTTCATCCTCCTTCCCAGCGCCGCCGACCTGTTCGGTGGAGGCAACCCGCCCTGGTCCGCTCAGCAGAACGGCTCGGCCTCGGCGGCCATGAGCTACCTGGACGCCCGAGCGACCGAAGGGGACCACCTGGGGATCGGAGCCTCCCAGTGGGTCTACGATTCGACCATGGCGAACCCGAGCGGGAGCGCGACGGCGCTCTCCGGGAACTCCCAGCTGGCCGCCGCCTCTACGGGTATCAGCGACTCGGCTCCCAGTACGACGGTCCAAGGGGTCCCGGAGCCCTTGGCGACGGCCCAGTCCCAACAGGGCTGCCTCCTCACCGGCTCGAACTGCCCGTCGGGGGGCTCCTCGGGGACCGCCGGATTCCACGGACTCGCGGGTCTCGTGGCGGTCGGGGTCGTGGTCATCGTCGTCGTGGCGGCGGTCGTCCTCATCGCCGAACGCCGCCGCATGCCACCCCCCGCCTACCCCAACGCCGCCCTCTACCCCCCGGGGAACGTGCGACCGGGCTCTCGGGCACCTTCCGGCCCGAACCCACCTCCCCCCGAGGACGACCCGCTCCGAAACCTCTGGTGAGCCCGCGGGGCCGATCCGGGCGGGGTTCGGGGGAAGGACCTACTTCGGGGGGCGCGGCCGGAGCGCCGGGGTCGCTGCGATCGGGTACCGGAGGATCGCCCCGATCCCGCCGAATCCCTTGACGAGCATCTCCCCCTCCTCGCTCTCGCTCGACACGAGTCGGGCGACCGCGCCCGACGCGCCCGCGCGCCGGAACAATCCCTCGACGAAGTCCTCGCTCGAGACCTCGGTCACGTTCCGCTGGCCGCACGACGGGCAGGGGCCATCGAGGATCGGGTCGATCTCCTCATCCGCGAGAGTGCGCGTGAACTCCTTCGAACAGGCCGTGCACCGGAAGGTCACCCGCTGGCGGCGAAGTCCCTCCGAGATGAGGAGCGTGTCCACTGCGCCCAGGTCGAGGGCCCGGTTGACGTCCACCTCCCCGTAGGCGGCCAGGCCCGTCTCCGCCTTTCGGACCTCGGCGAGCAGGCGCTGGACGAGACGCTTCTCCTCGGTGAGCTCGAGGCCGTGGAGGGTCTGGCTCGCGCGCTCGACCAGCTCCTTGAGGCCGTACTCGTCCGTGTAGCCGACGTCGAACAGCGGCTGGACGATCTTCTGCTGGAGCTCGTAGTGGAGGAGGTTCTCCTTGTAGAAGTACTCCTTCGTCGCGCCCGGTCCGCCGAGCAGGATCCCCTTCAACTGCTCCTTCTTCGGAAGGAAGATCTCGTTGGACATCTCCCCGATCCGGACGAAGAAATCGTGCGCGGCGTGCTCGATCATCCGTTCGAACCGGTGGGCCGACTGGCCGCCCCGGCCGTGCTTGCTCGGGACCTGGGACTGCCGGTTGCGGAGCGCCTCGACCCGCTTCCCCCGCAGGAGGCCGATCGTGACCTCGGCCCGGTCCATGACGATGAGCCCCCAGAGGTCGGGCTCGTGGACCATCGAGAGGAGCGGCTCGAGGAAGAAGTTCGAGTCGCACCGGTAGAGGTAGGTCCGCAGCGGCTCGGGCGGCTCGACGATGAACGTCACCGGTTCCGACTTGTCGGCCCCGACCGCCTTGCTGCCGACGAAGAAGGCGACCCCGTTCGCCGGCGGCTCCTTGTAGGCCCGGACCCGCCCCATGAGGGACTCGATGGCCCACATCACGTTCTTCCGGGTCGTCCGGCTCTTGATGTTGGAGCTCTGCGCGTACTCGTTCCGCAGGTACGACATCACGTCGGAGATCTGCTTTCCCGGGGAGACGTAGAGCGAGACGAGCTCGGTGGCCCGCCCGCGGACCTTTCCGATCTCGTCCAGCTTGCGCTGGAACGAGTAGCGGGCGAGCTGCGGGTCCATCGTCTCGGCGGGGGTGCTCATGCGACCTCCGCGGAGGAGGGGGATGCCCCGATATCTAACGTCTCATCGGGCGCACGGTGGGCCCGGGACGACGTGCGTCGCCCGTCCCCGGGGCGGGAGAGTCACAGCAGGCGGCGGATGTGCTCGTCGATGACCTCTTCGGGGTACGCCCCGACGATCCGGTCGACGAGCTTGCCCTGCTTGTAGAACAGGAGGGTGGGGATGCTCATGATCCCGAGAGCGCCGGCCTTCTCGCCGTTGTCGTCCGAGTTCATCTTGGCGAAGGCGACCTTGCCGTGGTACTTCTCGCTCAGGCGGTCCACGATCGGCGAGACCATCCGGCAGGGACCGCACCACGGGGCCCACACATCGACGACCGCCGCGGAGTTCTCCTGCGCGAACTTGTCAAAATTCGTCCCGCCCACTTCTGAAACAGGCATTGAGCACCCGGTACGGTCTTCACCACCCCGGTCCTATTAAATTATTCACCGACGCGGAGGTAATCGGGCGTGCGCGCCGACGGGAACGCACAGGTCTTTGTAGGGCGGAGCCCATGAAGGTCGTGAGCTCCGGGCGTTTGCCCGGGGCTCGGTCCCGCATGGTCGCAGAGGCAAGTTCGATCGCAGGAGATTCCGTACCGTTCGTCGACCGAAGTCCCCGCCGTGCCTCCCTCGTCTCGCCGGCGGCCCGCAAGGCGATCCTCAACCGGATGCTGATGTTCCGGCAGGCTTCGCTCGACCGGATCTCGCAGCTCACGGGCGCGACCTCCGGTGACCTCCAGCGCTACCGCCGGGAGCTCCGGGCGAGCCGACTCCCCGACACGCTCCTGGAACGTGGCGCCGGAGTCGCGTTCACTCGAGAGCTGCCCCAGGGGGCACTCCTCTACCTTCTCGTGCGGGCGCAGCGCCCTTCGGTCGTCCTCGAGACGGGCGTCGGCCCCGGATACTCGACCGCCTGGATCCTCGCGGCGCTCGAGGACAACCATCGGGGCGAGCTCACCTCGCTCGGGCCCGGTCCTACCGCGGGCCGCTCGATCGGAGTGAACGACGTGGCCCTGGGCCAGTTCGTCCCGCCGACCCTCCGCGCGCGCTGGACGCTCGCCCTCGGCAACACCGAGGACCGGTTGCGGGAGCTGCTCGCCGGGTTCGGCCAGATCGACGTCTTCCTGTACGACAACGGCCCCATCGCGGCACGGGCCCGTTTCGAGCTCCTGGCGGCCTGGGAGCGTCTCTCCCCCCAGGGGGTGCTGCTCGCCCACCACGTCGATTCGAACCCGGCCTGGGCGGCGTTCTGCCGTTCCCAGGGCGTCCCGTCCCAGATCCTGGACTCCGGACCGCCCCCGATGGGCGCCCTCGGGGTCCGGGCGCTCCCGCGAACCTAGCGCTCCAGCTCTTCGACGAGGTGGATGGCCGCCGGGAGGATCAGCTTCTCGACCGCGGTCCGGACGGCCCGTTCGCTCCCGGGCAGGGCGAAGACCGGTTTCCCGTTCAGGACGTAGAGTCCGGCCCGGCTGATGATCGCGAGCGCGCCCACTTCATGGAAGCTCAGGGAACGGTAGATCTCGCCGAACCCGTCCAGTCGGCGCCCTCCCATCGTCTCGAGGGCGTTGACGGTGAGGTCCCGGGAACTGACCCCGGTGCCGCCGACCGTGATGGCCGCCTCGACGGGGATCTCGGCCAGCCACGGTTCGAGCGCGTCGCGCACGTCGGCGACCGAGTTCGCGACCAGGTGGTAGTGGACGACCTTGTGACCGCCCTGGGAAATGAGCTCCCGGGCGAGGTGGCCGGACGGGTCGTCGTCCTCGGTGTGCGTGTCGGAGACCGAGAGGATGGCGAACCCCAGCGACCGGGTCCCTCCCAGGTGGTGTCGGCTCGACGCGCCCGTGCCCGTCCCGTGTTCCGTCATTTCGCTCCCGGCCGCCCCTTCTGCTTGACGGTCACGCGGACCGGCCCGAGCGAGGTGTGCGGATAGAGGCCTCGGCCATCCTTCTCGAGGTACTTGACCATGTCCCACACCGTGAGGAGGGCCACGGTGGCACCGACCAGCGCCTCCATCTCGACCCCGGTCGGGCCGACCGAGGAGGCCTCCGCTTCGACGCGCACGCCGACGGCCGAGACCGAAAGCTCGACCCGGCTCGAGGTCAGTTGGACCGAGTGGCAGTGGGGGATCAGTTCGGGCGTCCGCTTCATCGCGAGCAGGCCGGCGAGCTCTCCCGTGCTGAGCGGGTCGCCCTTCTCCACCGTGTGTGCCCGAACGGCTCGGCGGGTGCCGGCGGAGAGGCGGATCTGTCCGACCGCGACCGCTCGCCGCGCGACGGCGGGCTTGGCTCCCACGTCCTGTTGGCGCGCCATGGGACTAACGGACCGCCGAAGAGCCCGCGGCGATGTGCGCCAGCACCGCTTCGAGCTGGATCCGGTCCGACGCGCCTTGGGCCAGCCGGAAATCGACCTCGCCGAGGTACTCGATGAGGCGCACCTTCTCCCGGGAGGGCAGTACGGTCTCCGCAATGTCGGGGAGATAGCCGTGGATGGCCCGGAGGATCTCCTCGCCGGCCGCACCGCGATCGGTGAACAGGGCGTAGAGCCGGTCGCGGGCCTCGTGGAAGTTGCCGCCCACCGCGGCCGCGATCATCCCCTCCACTTCGCGCCGCAGGGGGACCGTGGCATGCTCCCGGACGGAGTCGGCGGTGATGTGGGCTACCCCGGTGCTGGCCAGCTGCAGGAGGTTGATCGCCCGGCGCATGTCGCCGGAACTGGCGGTGACGATCGCTTCGAGCGCTTCCGCCGAGGCCTTCTTGCCTTCCGCGGCGACGACCCGCTCGAGCTGCGTTGCGACCGCCGCGTTCGAGTAGGCGCGGAAGCGGAACACCGCGCACCGCGACTGGATCGGGTCGATGATCCGGGACGAGTAGTTGCACGAGAGGATGAACCGGCAGGAGCCGGAGTACCGCTCCATCAATCGGCGCAGGGACGCCTGGGCCTCCGAGGTCAGGTTGTCCGCCTCGTCCAGGAAGAGGAGCTTGAAACCCACCGCCCCGATGGGCGAGGTCCGCGCATACCCCTTGATCGTCGTCCGAACGGTGTCGATCCCGCGCTCGTCCGAACTGTTCAGCTCGAGGAAGCTCTGGCGCCACTCGTCGCCGTACAAATCTCGGGCGAGGCAAAGCGCCGCGGTGGTCTTGCCCGTCCCGGGGGGTCCGGCAAACAGCAGGTGCGGGAGCGATCGCTGGGCGGCATACGACCGCAGGAGAGGGACGATCGCCTCCTGGCCGACCATGTCCGCCAGCGACAGCGGTCGGTACTTCTCGACCCAAACCGCCTCCGAGGCCCGGTCCGCCATGCGCTCCTCGGGCCGGTCTCGCCGCCCACCTAATTAGCGTTCCGGAGGGGGCGGGTCCCCTCGGCCGGAGGGAGCCGCTCGAGCTCGAGCTCATCGCGGCGGTGGCGGACGAGGGCCGCCGCGAGAAGCCTCCCGTACTGCCCCAGCGCCTGTCGATGCCCCCCGTGGTCTTCTCCCTCCACGACGGCCAGCAAGCCACTCAACTCTTGCAGGGAGCTCTCGAACCATCGATGGTCCGACCGGAGGATGGTCACGAGTTCCGCGGCGCGGTCCGGAGTGGTAAGCCGCCGTTCCCAACCTTCCACCGACCTCAAGTGTTCCTCGACTCGTCCACAGGTCGTGCGCACTGCCGAGCGCACCTGCTCGAGCGGAATCTCCTCCAGGAGGACCAGTTGGTCGCTCCACTCCCCCACCCACCGGATAAACCCGTCGAACCCGCGCGGTGGGGATGGAATCGTCGCGCCGGGCACTCGCTCGACCATCGGGGTCCGTAGCACCTCCGGCGTCTTAGCCGCGCCTCGCTCCGCCCCCAAGGACCGGAGGTCACTCGAGGTGAGCGTCCCCCGTGCGTCTCGACCTTGGGTAGCCCCGACCTACGTTCTTCCAATGATGGCGTTCCCCCTGCGTCTGCAGCCCGAGCACGTGATCCTCGACCGAATGACGGCCCGCGCCGAACGCGGGGAAGACCGGGCGACCCCACCGCACCGCCCGGGGCCCTGGATCGACCGAATCCGGGGAGTCCACCGGCCGATGGGCTCCGACCGCACCGCGAAATAGGCTCGCGTCCCTCACGGGCCGTGCCCGACGCCCCGGCCGTCACGGAGGGCATGCTCCGGGTCCACGGCTACCGCCTGTTCTGGAAGAGTGTCGGGGCGCCGGGAGTCCGGGGAACCTTGGTCGCGCTCCACGGCGGGCCGGGAGCCACGCACGAGTACCTTCTCTCGCTCAACGACCTGGCGGCCCACGGGTACCGCATCGTCTATTACGACCAGCTGGGAAGCGGCCGTTCCGACCTCGCGACCCATGTTTCCGAGTACTCCGTCGATCGCGATGTCCAGGACCTGGAGGAGCTGCGCACCCAACTCGGGCTGGGCCGGGTCCACCTGTTCGGGTCAAGTTACGGAGGGATGCTCGCGATCGCCTACGCACTCGCGCACCCCGAGGGGCTGAGGACGTTGATCAGCGCGAGCGGTCTCGCCGACGTTCCTCTCACGGTCCGGGAGATGCAGCGGCTCAAGCGGGAGCTCCCTTCGCCGACCCGTGAGATCCTGGAACGTTACGAGGCGCGCGGAGAGTTCCAGAACCCGGAGTATCTCGCGGCCGTGATGGCATTCTACCGCCGTCACGTCTGTCGGCTCGACCCGTGGCCGCCCGAAGTGAGCTACAGCCTGGACCACATCAGCCTCCCGAAGTACGGGACGATGAACGGCCCGAACGAGTTCACGATCATCGGGACGATGAGGGACTGGGACGTGACGTCTCGGCTCGGGGAGATCCGGGTCCCGACCCTCGTCACCACCGGCCGCTACGACGAGGTCACGCCGACCGTCGCGGAGTCTATCCACCGAGGGATCCAGGGGTCCGAATATCGGCTGTTCGAGGAGAGTTCCCACCTTGCGTTCTGGGAGGAACGGACCCGCTACATGAACATCCTTCGCGCCTTCCTCGAACGTAACGGCTGAGCCGGGGCGCCGGGGTTCAGGGAGCAGCGGCCGGGTTCCCGGCCCCAGGAGGCACCGTGACCTGGTCCCGGACGATCAGCTGCTTGCGCAGCCAGAAGAGAAGGTAGCCGAACGCCAGGGTGACGAGCAGGATGCCCGGGACCGAGAACTCGACGATCACATCCCAGGCGAACAGGATCCCAAGCATCCCGGTAGCGATGTAGAATTTGGTCCACTCCGGTCGTGCCGTCCCCGCATACCGCAGGACCAACGTGGGGGCGATTAGTCCGACCAGTACGGTCAGTGCCGCGGTCGCCACGGCGGGGATCACGGGATGGCTCGAGAAGATCAGCACGGCCGTCCAGACGCCGAACGGAAGGGCGGCAGCGACCGCCACGGTCGCTCCTCGGATCCTGGCGGGACCCTCGCGGAGCCGAAGTAGGTCGCGGGGCGCCCACCACGCGAGGCCGATCAGCACGAGCGCGACGGCCAGGAATAGCGCGAACGCCGCCGGGGACGGCCCGTGCCCGACGACGACCGAGAAGAGGACCACCACGAACAGGTAGACGGCGGCGGCGACCCCGACAGCGCCCTGGTCCAGCCAACGCGCCTCCCGCTCCCGTGGGTAAATCAGGCCGACCAGGAGGATGGGGAGCGCGATCGAATAGATCGCGTGGAAGATCGTGAGTCCGAGGGCCCAGAGCCAGTTCACCCCGAAGGCGTGTCCATACGACCCGAGCGCGTTGACCGGGGTACCGTACGGCTCGAAGAACGTGTGGACCGCGAATCCTTCCTCGCCGATCCCGTACGCTGCGCCGAGCAGCAGGACGGAGGCCCAACCCTTGCGGAAGTACACGACGAACTCCCGGATGAGGAGGGCCCCGGTCCCGTAGAGGCCGACGATCCCGAGGAAACTGATCGCGAAGTACGCCGGGGCGACGAACAGCGTGGTGATCGGGGTCGAGCCCGTGAGCAGCTCCGGAATGGAGGGCGCAAGGAGCAGGAGCGCGAGGACCGGCCCGCGGGGTCGGACCAGGATCCGCACGCCCTTCGTTCGAACCGACCGCTACTTGAACCGTTCGGGGAACTGGTCGCCACTGCTCGATTATAACCGATTGCACCTTTCGCGTGACGAGGCCCACATGCGGGACCGGCTCGCACACATCGTGTTCCGCGGGACGATCCGCGAGCGCTCGGTAGAACCGTACATCCGCATCCTCCACGCGCTCCGCACTCGCCGGCGGTTCCGCGGTGTGCTGCTGGACATCTCGAGCGGGGGCGGCGAGTCGATCGCATCGTTCGATTTCTATCTGGCCGTGAAACGCCTCGACCTGGTGACGCCCGTCTACGCGAGCGTCGGCTCCATCGCGGCGTCCGGCGCGTACATGGCCGCGCTCGGCGCCCGTCGCATCTTCGCGTACCCGGAGTCCGAGGTGGGCTCGATCGGCGTCATCTTTCCCCACATCGCCGTCCGCGAACTGTTGAACCGACTCGGGATCTCCGTGGAACTCCTGCACGTCGGCGAACACAAGGACGCGTACCAGGGATACCGCCCGCTCACCGACGTAGAGCGCGCGAAACTGCTCGCCGTCGCCCAGGAGGGGTACGACGAATTCGTCACGCTGGTCGCCCGAGAGCGGAAGCGTCCGGTCGAGGAGATCCGGGCGCTCGCGACGGGGGAGTTCTGGAGCGGTCGGAAGGCGCTCGAGTACGGCCTCATCGATGCGCTGGGCGACCGGGAGGAGGCGTTGTCGGCGCTCTCGGCGGCCACCGGGGTGCCGGCCCGCAAGACGGTACGCCTCGCGCCTCCACGACCATTCATCGACCGCGTCCTCACGGGGGGCAACAACAGCTCCGGCGGTCTCTCCGGCCGCTTCCACGATGCCCTCGAGGACGCTGTCCTGGACGTTTCCGGCTTCGGTCTACGACGCTGACATCGCCGGGTAGCGACTATATACTCCCCCCGGCGTCGTGCTCCCCGCGATGCCCGACAGCAAGCGATCCGGCTTCTCCAGCGCCGCCGGTCTCATCCAATACTACGACATGGAGGAGACGCGGGCTCTCAAGATCAACCCGTACATCGTCCTCTCCCTGGGGATCGCCGCCGCCGTCCTGGTCGAGATCCTGAACTGGCGTCTCGGTTAGGCGGTCGGGCCGACCCCGGGTCCTTCGGGGGCTTGCCCCGGTAAGTAGCGCCCCTCGGCCGACCGTCCGAGCAGGAACACCTTCGACTCGGGGGATTCGTCCAGCACAAGGTAGCCGGTCCGCCGGGCGAGCCGCCGGGCGAACTCCCCGATCTCCTCGTGGCTCGGTACATGGTCCTTGCCGAGCCGCTGCCGGGACTTGCCCATGTAGACGTACCCCTTCGGCTCCACGAAGTCTGGACGGGCGAGCCCGTCGAGCTCTGCGTACGCATCGACCCACCCCAGGTTCCAGCCCTTCACCAGAGTGTGCCGGACGACGCGGCGGGTCTTCAGGTCCCGAAGGATTCCGAGCGACTCCCGGAGGTGGTCGAAGGCGTGCTCGTCCGCGGGCAGAGTCAGCCGCCGGAACACCTCGGCGTTCGGGGCCGTGACCGAGACGTAGAGCTGCGTCGGAAGGGGGTGGAGGGCCCGGAGCGCGTCGGGGTGAGTGCCGTTGGTGACGAGGAACGTCGTGATGCCCCGTTCGTGGCACAGCTCGAGGAAGCGGTTCATCTTGGGATAGAGGGTCGGCTCCCCGGTGAGGGAGATCGCGATGTGCTTCGGGGTCTGGGACTCCTCCCACCGCTCGATCTCGACCGTGGGGTCTCCCTTGAAGCCGGAGAGGATCCTCCGCTGCGCGTCGACCGACCGGTCCAGGAGCGTCTCCGGGTCGTCGTACTCCGGCATGACCGCGTCGTTCTCCCAGCCCTGGTTGCGCCAGCAGAAGCGACACTGCAGATTGCACGAGTCGATCGCCGGCGACATCTGCAGGCATCGGTGGCTTTCGATCCCGTAGAAGCGGCCCTTGTAGCAGTCCCGGCCGCGCGAGATCGACTCGCGCGTCCAGTAGCAGAGCTTCACCGCGCTGTGACGGCCCACGAGCTGGTAGCCCTGGCCGGCGAGCTCGGTCGTGAGGTCTTGGTCGCCCATCCGGTGCCTCCTCGACCTGGGTTCGACCCATAAGGCTTTCCCGAAAATCCCGAGTGGGCCGCCCTCGGGGAGGGACGGCGATGGAGCGCAACATCCGGTGGCTCGGGTTCGGCGCGGTGATCCGCGCGACCGGCGTGAGCCTCATCCTCCCGTTCGGCGTGCTGTACTTTCGGAACGTCCTCGGCCTCGGCTACGCCGAGATCGGCGTGCTGTCGGCGGTCATGGGGATCCTCCCGCTCTCGGTCGTCTCCTTCGCCGGGGTCGTGGTCGACCGGGTCGGTCGACGGAGGGTCCTGCTGCTGTGCCTCGTCGTCGAAGCGAGTGCGATCCTGCTCGCGGCCTACGCGATGGAGGTCCGGTCCCTGGTCGGACTCATCGCGGCGGTGATCACGGTCTCGACGGCGGGGACGATCGCCGGCCCCGCCATCTCGGCGTACGTCGCCGACTTCGCCCGGGGCTCGGCGCGCACCCAGGGGTTCACGTACATCCGCATCGGATGGAATGTCGGCTTCACGGCCGGGGTGCTCTCCGGCGGGGTCCTGATCGGGTTCCTCGGCTTCGCGTTCGTCGGGTTCGCGGCGGGGTCCGTCCTCGTCGTGAGCACGGCGTTCCTCGCATTCGGCCTCGAGCCGTCCGGGTACGACAGGGACCGTGCCGCCGGGATCCCCCGGGGGGAGGCGGGTACGACGTACGACCTCCGCCACACGATCGGCGTCCTCGGCCGGGACCGGGTCTTCCTCGCACTCTGCGCCTCGGTGGCGATCGCCTCGCTCACGATCGGGCAATGGGGCGTGACCTTCCCGCTCTACGTCAACACGGTCCTCCACCTCCCGTATGCGATCCTCGGGCTCGGGCTCGCGCTCAACGGCGTCCTGGTCGTCGTTGCCCAGGCCCCCACCACGCGGGCGGCCCTCGGCCACCGCCACACCACGGCCCTCTGCCTCGGGATCCTCCTCTACGTCGCAGGGTTCCTGTTGCTAGCGCTCGTGTCCGTGCTGCCGGCCCTGCTGCTGGCGATCTTCTTCGCGGCGGTCTTCGTGCTGACGATGGGGGAGAATGTCGAATCAATCCCTGCGACGACCCTGCCCTCGAACCTCGCGCCCCCCACGGAGGTGGGCGCGTACAACGGCGCGTTCTTCGCGATCTCGGGGCTCGGTCAGGTACTCGCCCCGACCCTCGGGGGGATCGTGCTGGCCCTCACCGCGAGCCCGCTCGAAACGTGGGGTCTCCTCTGCGTGCCAGCGATCCC
>Ga0187871_10000347_pt1 | contig 44817 bp, 37 predicted proteins | sample June2016WEW_16_1_FD_132988 | JGI IMG/M metagenome (GOLD analysis project Ga0187871, IMG submission 132988) | Peatland microbial communities from SPRUCE experiment site at the Marcell Experimental Forest, Minnesota, USA - June2016WEW_16_10 | ecosystem: Environmental > Terrestrial > Soil >...
CTAGTATTGTGGCACTGTGGAGGACCCGCTGCGGCGCGCTGCGCCCGTGGGGCAGGACTCCAGTCCTGCGCGGGTTCTCCAGAACCCGCTCCTGGGGGCGCTCCTGGGGGCGCTCCTGGGGAGCATATCTCGCCCTCGGGCGGGTCTGGAGACCCGCCGCAGGCGTGGGCGCCTGCCCCACCAAATGGCTTGCGCCACGCTTCTGTCATTCTGACAAGAAGTAAACTGGCGTTATGCACGACGTTACTTCGTTCGAAGGCGGATTCTTGCACATACCAGATGCGCCGCCCGGCGACGGGCTGGTGTTGACGCATGGCGCGGGATCGAACTGCGGTGCGCCGTTGTTGGTGGCCGTAGCGGAGGCGTTCTGTGCCGCCGGCATCGCGGTGTTGCGGTGCGATCTGGCGTTCCGGCAAGCGCGTCCCCACGGGCCGCCGTTTCCGGCCATGGCGGCGCAGGATCGGGCGGGCCTCGCGCGGGCGGTGCGGGCGATGCGCGGGCGCGTTCCTGGGAAGGTGTTTCTCGGCGGGCATTCGTATGGCGGGCGCCAGGCCAGCATGCTGGCGGCGGAGGAGCCCGATCTGGCGGATGGGCTGGTGCTGCTTTCATATCCGCTGCATCCGCCGCGGCGGCCCGCGCAGTTGCGGACCGCTCATTTTGCGAAGCTCACCACGCCCGCGCTGTTTGTGCATGGCACGCGGGATCCGTTCGGATCGGTGGATGAGATGCGGGCGGCGGTGGCTGGGATCGGCGGGCCGCACGAGATGGTCGTGGTGGAAGCGGCGGGGCACGATCTTCGCGGTGTGCGCGTGGCGGGGATGGTGGTGGAGGGGTTTCGGGGGTGGCAAGAGCGGGTCCTGGAGGACCCGCGCAGACCTGGAGGTCTGCCCCACACGGCTTAGAATAGAGGCTGTTATGCGTATCCTTCCTCTTCTATGTGTTGCGCCACTGCTGTTCGCGGGCGATGGCGTCGTGGACGTGACGCATTCGCCTTACTCGAAGCTGCACGACGTGCCCATCCGCGCGGTGAAGATGGGCGACGGCTTTTGGAGCGCGCGGCGCGCGGTCAACGTGGAGAAGAGTATTCCGACGATGCTGGTGGAACTGGAGCAGCATGGCCGGGTCGACAACTTTCTGCGTCTGGAGGGCAAGAAAGACACTCCCCAACGGGGTCCGCTGTACTCCGATTCCGACATATATAAATGGATGGAGGCGGTGGCGTTCGTGTTGCAGTCGGGCGATCGGCCGGAACTGCGGGCGGAATTCGACCGGCTGACTGGCATCATCGCGGCGGCGCAGGAGCCCAGCGGATATTTGAATACTTACTGGAGCGGGGAGCGCACGCCGAAACGCTTCACCGAGATGTACCGGTCGCACGAACTGTACTGCATGGGGCATTTGCTGCAGGCCGCCATCGCTTATTACCGGGCGACGGGCGATCGCAAGCTGCTCGATGTGGGCATACGCTTCGCCAATTACATGGTGGAGAATTTCGGGCCGCGGAAACGTCCGGCGCTGACGGGGCATCCGGAATTCGAGATGGCGCTGGTGGAACTATATCGCTCTACAGGCGACCGGCGCTATCTGGATTTCGCGGGTTATCTGCTGTCGGGCGTGGAGCGCGAGCGGCTGCATTTGACCGACGACCAGATCTCGTACATGTTCAGCGGCAAGCCGTTCACGTCGCGCGCGGAGTTCGAAGGCCACGCGGTGCGCGCGATGTACGCGTCGATCGGGGCCACGGATTACTACATGGAAACCGGCGACGCGGCGTATCTGAAGACGCTGCAGACGCTATGGGCCGACTTGGTGAACCGCAAGATGTACATTACCGGCGGCGTGGGATCGCGCGAGGCGGGCGAGGCGTTCGGTGAAGCTTACGAGCTGCCCAACGCGCAGGCGTATGGCGAAAGCTGCGCGGCGATCGGCAATATGATGTGGAACTGGCGCATGCTGCTGGCGTTGGGGGAATCGCGCTTCGCGGATGTGATGGAGCGGGCGCTTTATAATGGCATCAACTCGGGGATGTCGCTGTCGGGGACGATGTACTGTTACCGTAATCCGTTGGAATCGGCGGGCGAGAAGATTCGCAACGAATGGTATGACACGACGTGCTGCCCGCCGAATCTGGAGCGCATTCTGGCGTCTCTGCCCGGCTATATGTATAGCACCGGCGCGCAAGGCGTGTATGTGAATCTGTTCCACTCTTCGACGCTCGATTGGAAGCTTGAGGATGGCACGGGGATCCGCATTGCGCAGCAGACGGAATACCCGTGGAAGGGCGCGGTGGATTTCACGGTGGATCCGGCGCGCGCGGCCGAGTTCAGTCTGTTCGTGCGCATTCCGGGGTGGGCGGATGCAGCCGCGATAGAGGTCAAGGTTCCGGCGCCGTTTTCAAGCCGGGGCGAAGCGCCGAAGCCTGGCGAATACTTTGAAATTCATCGCCGCTGGGCGCCCGGCGACAAGGTGCATGTCGACTTCGCGATGAAGCCGCGGCTGGTGCGCGCCAATCCCCTGGTGCGCGAGGACGCCGGACGCGTGGCGCTGGAGCGCGGCCCGCTGGTCTACTGCCTGGAGCAGCCCGATCAGACGGGATTCAATCTTTTCGATGCATCGCTGCTGGACGACGGGTCGGTGTTTACCGACGAGTTCCGCGCCGATCTGCTGGGCGGCGTGCTGGTGCTGAAGCATCGCGGCACCGCTGTAGACCGCCCGTTCAGCGGCGAGCCGCTTTACCGGCCGTTTCGCGAGAAGGTCGAACGTCCTGGAAACGTGGTGCCGCTGACCTTCATTCCTTACTATGCGTGGGCGAATCGCGAGACGTCGCGCATGGAGGTCTGGGTGCCTTACGTGACGGTCGGGAGCGAGTGACCGCGCAGCCAGCGAAAGGTGGACTCCAGGTCCGCGGATTGGAAGACCAGCGAGCCGGGCACGATGGCATCCGCGCCGGCGGTATGCAGCGCGGGGACGGTATGGGTGCGGATACCGCCGTCGGCCACCAGGCGCACTTTGTGTTGCGGATGCTCGCGCAATAGGGCGCGGGCTTCGCGCAGACGGTCGCAGGCCTGGGGCGCGAGATCGCATCCTTTCACGCCCACTTCGGTTCCTAACAGAATGACGGCTTCGACCGCGTCGAGGTAGGGCAGCACCGCGCGCACGGGTGTTTCAAGCCGCAGGGTGACACCCGCGCCGCATCCGCGATGCAGGGCTCGTTCGATGGCGGCGCCGGCTTCGCGCTCGCCGTTTTCGACGTGCACGGTGAGCAGGTCGGCGCCGGCGTCCAGGAATTCCGCGGCGAGCGACGAAGGATACTCCGCCATCAGGTGCACATGGAAGGGGACGGTGGTATGCGGGCGGATAGCGCGAATGAGATCGGGGAAGAAGAGCAGGCTGGGGACGAAGTGGGCGTCGGCCGCATCCAGGTGGAAGGAATCGGCCCAGGGCGAGAGGCGGCGGATGGCGGATTCCAGGTTGGCGAGGTCGGCGGACCAGAGGGACACGTCGGCCAGGAGGCGATCGGTGGGCAGGTGGGACCAGCCGCGCACGTCTTAGGGTAACAAGTTATGGCGCGCGGGGAGGGCGTGCGGTAATCGAGTAGGGCAGGGAAGGGACGGCAGGAATTGGCTGTGTCGGTTCCGGGTGCCACATACTAAGCTGGAGTTGTGGTAGTCGCCGGACGGCAAAAATCGATCGCCTTTTTCATCGCGCTGGGCGCCGGCCTCATTTGTGTCATTATCCTCCTGTATGTGGGCTGGGTGCTGCTGAACTGGCGGCACGGCATCCTGCTGGTCCTGGGTGCGATGCTGATGACGGCCATCGTCAGCGGCGTGGTGCTAAACACGATTTTTCTGGTGCGCGAGATCCGCCGCAACGCACAGCACGACGCTTTCATCAACGCCGTCACCCACGAGCTGAAAACCCCTATCGCTTCCATCCGGCTGTATCTGGAAACGCTGCAGACCCGCGCGGTGGACGACGCCAAGCGCCTGGAATTTTATCGCATCATGGTGGACGACAGCGAGCGGCTGCTGGGAACCATCGAGCAGGTGCTGCGCACCGGGCGGATTGGCGCGTCCAGCCGGCGGCTCAACGTGTCGCGCATCGATCTGGGCGGAGTCGTCGAGCAATGCGTCGCGCGGGTCCGGACGCTGCATAAGGTCGGGCCGGAAGCGCTGGCGTACCAGCCCGGTCCGCCGGTCACTATCGTGGGCGATGCGGACGAATTGCAGGCGGCCGTTTCGAATCTCATCGACAACGCCGTGAAATTCTCGGGAAGCGACGTGCGCGTCACGGTGGAAACGGCGCGGGTCGACGGGAAGTTCGTGGCGCTGCGGGTCACCGACCACGGACCCGGTATCGAGAAGACCGAGCTGAAGCGGATCTTCAAACGCTTTTACCGCGTGCCGGGAGCGCTGGCCACGCGCGTGAAGGGGACCGGACTGGGCCTGTATATCGTCCGCTCGGTGGCCAAACGGCACGGCGGCCGCGCCTGGGCCGAAAGCGAGGGCCCGGGACAGGGGGCCACTTTCGTTTTGCAGCTTCCGATTGTGAAATGAGCCGAATTCTGGTAGTCGAGGACGAGCAGCACCTGGCCGAAGGGCTGCGATTCAACCTGGAAGCGGAAGGCTACCAGGTGCAGGTGGTGGATACCGGCGAAGCCGCGCTGGAGGCGTTGCGGCCCGCCTCGCCGCCGTTCGACGTCGTGATTCTGGATGTCATGCTGCCGGGCATCGACGGCTTCGCGGTGATGTCCGAAATGCGGCATAGCGGCCAATTCGTTCCCACGCTGATGTTGACGGCGCGCGGCCATCCCGACGATGTGCTGCGCGGCTTTGCGGCGGGCGCGGACGATTACCTGACCAAACCTTTCGAGTTGGCGATTCTGATCGCCCGCATGCGCGGCCTGCTGCGGCGCCGCGAGTGGTTGCGGGCGTCCATGAACCATGTGGCGGAGCCGCTGGCCGGACCGTCCGCCGGCCTCGATGAAACATTCACCTTCGGCGATAAGACCATGGACTTCGGCCGGCTGCAGTTGCACGTGCGCGAGCAGGTCTTTCCGCTGACGTTGATGGAGGCCAACGTTCTACGGTACCTGGTCCGGCACGAGGGTAAGCCCGTATCGCGGAAGGCCATGCTGGAAGAGGTGTGGGGGCTGCACGAAGACACCGATACGCGGGCCATCGACAATTTCATCGTGCGGCTGCGGCGCTATATCGAAGACGATCCCACGCATCCGCGGCACCTGTTGACGGTGCGCGGCGTCGGATACCGGTTCGTGGCCGCATCTCACCAGTGAGACGCCGTGCCGCCGCGAAGTTCCGGCAGCCGGGCCAGGCGGCGAAACGCGGCGCTGGCGGTTCGAAAGTGGCATCGCTCGAAGCGGACTGCGGCGCGGCCGTCTTCCACGCGCACGACGGTGCCTCCGGCGATCAGGTTCAGGTGCACGTTTTCGGGCTGCCGGACCGGCCAGCCGATATGCAGCTCGACACGCTGTCCGGGCTGGACGGGTTGGTCGATGGTGAGCAGCGCGCCACCGCTGCCGATGTTGAGGACCCGGCCCCAACCCACGCCTTTCGCGAGGTGGTAACGCACCGATAGTTGCATCGGGAAGCGCACATTTTGCCGCCGATCGAGTTCTGGCGCCACCAAAATGGAGGAAGCTGGCATTTCCTGCCGTTCGCAAGCACGTGGAGTGCCGTTGTGACTGCCGCCGGGACGTGGCGCAGGCCAGCGTAGCTCGCCCCTGGAGATTGGGCTTCTGGTGGGGCAGGCTCGCAGCCTGCGGCGGGTCTCCAGACCCGCTGGTAGCACAGGCTTCAGCCTGTGGAGGCGAGCGTAGCTCGCCCGAAGACCGGGCCTGCGAGGCCCGCGCAGGCTGCGAGCCAGGCTGCGAGCCTGCCCCACTACGGCGGACAGAATGTATGAAAGCCCCGCCAGCCGGCTAAAGGCCGGATGCGGGCGCCCTCCAAGCGCCATTGCGCGTAGACGCACACCCCAATCCACCCGCGACTACCCTCACGCCGGAAATTAAGCTAGTGTATAGAATTGAATCGCACGTTCCGCAGCTACCCGCGGGGGCCTAGTACCCTTATTCGCGGGCTGGCGCGCAGCCCCTTGCCGCCACACGGGGTTAAGTAGTGATAGACTTGAGCCTACGGGAAAGGAAGACACACACACGTGAAAACTTTATTTGCAATCGTTCTGACGCTGGGGCTCCTGGCAGCCTCCGCCTTCGCCCAGACCTGCCCCACGGGGCAGACTCAGTGCATCACGCAGGTCTCCAATGCAGCCAGCGAGGCCTTGACCCCGCTGCCTAACGCCAGCATCGCACAAGGGTCCTATTTTTCGATCTACGGCGTCGGTTTCGGGCCGGCTTTTTCGACATGCGGCGCGAACAACGGGTGCCTCTGGAGCCCGTACCCGCTGCCCACCGCCATCCTGCAAACTTCGGTGAACGTCTCGGTGCCGGCCGGCGCCACGCCGATTCCGGCGTACGTCGAATTTGCCGCTAATTTCGGTTCATACTCTCAGATCAACGCCATCATGCCGTCCACCGTACCCCCGGGAACGGGCACGGTTACGGTTACTACCGCCGGCACCACCACGGCCACGTTTCCCATCACGGTGGTCGCCATGTCGTTCGGAACGTTCTCCATCAACCAGGCCGGCACGGGTCCGGGAATCATTACCGATACCAACTACGCGGTGCTGACGCCCTTCCACACCATCCCGCCGAGCACATCGTCAACCGCCAGCTATGCGATCATCTGGGGCACCGGCTTAGGTGTGGCGCCGGATATCGCCACCGAAGGGACCGCTGCGCCGACGCCCACCAACCTGTGCGCCACCGCCTCAAGCTGTCCGGTCACGGTGTGGGTAGCCGGCCAAAAGGCGAACATCTATTACGCGGGCCGCTCGGGCTACACCGCGGAAGACCAGATCGTCTTCGAAGTGCCGCAGGGCGTACAAGGCTGCTATGTGCAGGTGGCCGTGCAGACCGGCTCGGTAGTCGGCAACTTCACCAGTATGACGGTCGATCCCACGGGCCCGACCTGCTCGGATGCCGATGGCATCAACTACGCCAGCCTGGCGGCCGTAACATTGAGCAAGGGCAAGGCTAGCGTGGGCGCTATCAGCCTGCTCAGCAACTTCTTGAACCTGTCGGTTCTGGGGACCCCCTTGCAATGGGACAACGATACGGTCTCCGGCGAGATCGCCACTTTCAGCACGTTCCAGTTGGGCACGTTCCAGGGCTTCACCTTGGCGCCGTCCGTCAATAACTGCTCGGTCAGCCCCTTCCTGCAATACCCGCCGCCCAAGGATCCCGTCTTGAGTGAAATCGCTTACCTGGATGCCGGCGCGAGCTTGAGCATACAGGGACCCAGCGGCTCCCCCGTATCCGTTCCCAAGAATACCAACGGCAAGGGATATAGCGCGCTGGTAGGCGGCTCTACGATCGCCCAGTTGATATCGGGCAATGGCATCGATCCGTTTTTCCTGAATGCCACGGGCTGGGGTACCAGTTCCTGGACATACGCCATTCTGCCGGGCACGTTCACGATGACAGGCCCGGGCGGCGCGGATGTGGGTGCGTTTTCGCTGCCGGTGAATGTGTCGTCCACGGCGGCATCGTTCAAGTGGACCAACGAGAGTATCGCCTCCAATCCGATATCCCGCAGCACACCGCTCACCATCACCTGGAGCGGCGGGGATCCCAATGGTTTCGTGGACATCACGCTGATCTCTTCCACGCTGCAATCGGGCACCACGCCCGCGCCCACCACGCCGGGCATTCTGGTGGAATGCATCGCGCCGTCCAGCGCCCAGACCTTTACCGTCCCGTTGTATGTGATGCAATCGATGCCATCCACGGCGGGCAGCACGGCGTTGGTACCGCCCGGTGAATTGCTGGTGGGTCCAGCCAGCGCGGCCTCGTCGCCGACGACGCTGCCCACCGGCTTGGACGCGCTTTACATCTTCTATCACTATATCGGCGGCTCGGAAGTAACCTGGGAATAGCGTCCAGTGGGGCGGCGCCATGCGCCGCCCGCGGGGCTTTCAGCCGGCCTGTGTGAGTGCTTGGCCGCCTTGCAGCTTTTGCCGTTGAGCCATGCACTGCCCCACGGCGGATATCATGGCGCTCGCCGGCGGCGTGGGATTCCTCCGCGAGTTCGGCGATACGGGCGCCCAGGTGGTCGCGGCGGTTAGGCCGTTTAGTTGGCGCTGGGTTTCGCGCCAGAGAGCGCGGAACGCCTCGCGTTCGGTGAGCCCGGCGGGGGGCGGGATTTATCCCGCGCGGGGCTTTAGCCCCGCACCTCGCAAATCGACAGGTTGGCGAGTGGGTTTCCGGAGAGGCCTTCGATGCGGTGCTCGTGGTTTTCGATCGGTTCCAGGATGCGGCTGAAGTCGTGGTGCATCAGCTTGATGCTCCGCGTAAGGGCTTCGGGCCGTTCCGTCAGCCGTTCCAGGCGTTCATCTGTGGTTATGCCTCCCTCCAGTGTTCGGCGGGTACCTGAAAGTTTTGGGGAAACCGCCATCGCTATCGCTTGACCCCTGTGGGCACACGGCGGCGGCGGCTCTGCGGTTGGCGCGCTTCACGAACTCCCGCAAGCCGGTGCTCCTTGGGTCGAGCGTGTACCCGTTCCGGCTTCATCGGCGTTCCATGCGCTCTTCCATTCGGGTGACGCGGTCGGTGAGTTCGGCGACCTTGCCGCTGAGGATTTCGAACCCTGCGTCCATGCCAGCGAAGCGCGCGTCTACTTGGTGAAACGGGCGTTCATAGTCCTGGTTTTCTCCAGTATATCTGAGCCGTGGAGAGCAGCGGGCTCAGGTTTTGCTCTCCAGCCATACGCTCGCCGCCAGGGCCTTGAAGCACTCTTCGGCGGCGGCGCGTCTTTCGCTCGTTGGCCTCGATGGCGGCGATGCGCGCCGCGCCCCAGGGTGGGCGAGGCGCCCGCCGGTGGTCATCGCTCTTCCAGGCCCTCGATGCGGCGCTCATGGTTTTCGATTAGATCCAGGATGCGGCTGAACCGCTCGCTGTACTTGGCGTCGCGCGCGGCCTCGCGCTTCACCATCTCTTCGATGTCGTGGTGCGTGAGCTCGATGCTTTGCGTGAGGGCTTCGTGCCGTTCTGTCAGCCGTTCCAGGCGTTCATCTATCGTCATGACTCCCTCCAGTATAACCGAGGCGACCGGCGCAGCCTGCTCGCCGCCGCCGAAATCCCCTAGGGCGCGTATCTCTGCGGCAATTTTATGTTATTCCCCTGAGTTCCGCCGAAATTCTCTGCATATCTCGCGTTAGCCGGCCCCTGGCTTTCGCCCTGCTTGGGCCAGGTTACTGGAAGCGGCACCACCGACTTTGTCGCGAAATGGACCAGCAGCAGCGCAATCGGGGACTCGAATATATATTCGTCCGGGGGCCTGGTGGGTATCGGCACCACATCGCCGGCGACGAAACTGGAGGTGAACGGCGGCGCCCAAGTGGATGGCAACCTCACTCTCAGCGGGAGCATCCTGTCGGGGAGCGACGTCCTGATTCAGTCCTTCGGCACAGGCAACTTCGGTGCGGGCTTGCTGGCGCTGAACCCAAGCGCCACGGGAACCTACAATACGGCCATCGGCGGCTCGGCGCTGTACTCCAATACGACCGGGTACTACAACACCGCCTGCGGCTACCAAGCCCTCTACTCGAATACGACATCGTCCGGGAACACCGCGGTAGGCTACCAAGCGCTCTACTCCAACACCGGCCTATTGAACACAGCCGTCGGCGGCGATGCCCTGCAATACAACACCGGGGCGCAAAACACGGCCACCGGCGTGGAGGCGCTGGGATCCAACACCACCGGCGGCCAGAACACGGCCAACGGTACGTATGCGCTGCAATACAACACCACTGGAACAGGCAACACGGCCAGCGGGTTTGAAGCGCTGTTCGGCGCCACCGGGAGTTACAACATAGCGGTCGGGTATGCCGCCGGAGACAATATCGGAACCGGCAGCAACAACCTCGATATCGGCAACCAGGGCGTCTCCAGCGACAGCGGCGTGATACGCATCGGGACTGCGGGCACGCAGACCGCTGCCTACGTCGCAGGCATCTACGGCGTCACCACAAGCGCCAACAACGCCGTGCAGGTGCTGATCGACTCCAACGGCAACCTTGGCGCCGTCTCGTCCTCCCGCCGCTACAAGGAAGACATCCACAACATGGGCGACTCCAGCAGCGGATTGCTGCGCCTGCGCCCGGTCACCTTCCGCTATAAGAGGCCGTTCGAGGACGGATCGAAGCCCATCCAGTACGCGCTGATCGCCGAGGAAGTGGCCGAGGTCTATCCGGACCTGGTCACGCGTTCGGCGGACGGGCAGGTGGAAACTGTGAAGTATCAGGTGCTGGACGCCATGCTGCTCAGCGAGTTGCAGAAGCAGCATGCCACGATCACAGACCAGAAGGAGCAAATTCGCTCGCTCGAAGAACGGCTGGCAAGAGTCGAGGCAGCGGTGGGGCGGACCTCTCTAACCGCTTCAGCCCACTAGGGGCTCGATCGGATCGCCTTGCGCGGGGAGGGGACATCCGCTCCCCCGCGCTGGTCCCCGGGGTGTTCCAGCACCCCTGGGGCCAAAGGTACTAGAACCCCACGGCGCCGTCCGGCTTCCAAAGTGCGATTCGATCCTTTACACTGGCATAGTTTAGGTTATGAAGTATAGTTTTGGATTATGATCGGTAGTGCCGGTTTGCGGGAACGGCAGAGGAGAACGTAACGTGCGGAGAATGTCGTCCTTTTTTGTGAAGTCGATCACGGTGCTGTCCTTAGGCTTAGGCGCGGTCGCGGGCTTGTTCGCCCAGCCGGCGCTAAAAGTGACCATCAGCGGTACCCTTGGGCAGGTCCTCGGCGGCAGCGGTGGGGTGGTCAGTGGAACCTACGTCTCCGGCCTCAGCGCTGCCACTGGAACTAGCGGCGGTTTCTGCACGATCAGCATCTCGGGCACGGGCGGCAGCGGCGGTACGGCGGAAGTCACCTTCATCTCCACCAACACGCTCAACACCGTCCTCACCATGGAAACCCCCGGCTCTGGCTACAGCCTCTCCAGCCCGCCGACCACGGCAACTCTAACGGGGAGCGGCGGCGGGGCCAGTTGCGGCACCGCTGGAGCCCCGGTCACGATCACGAGCAAGGTCGACGACCCTCTCGGCCTGAGCGGCGTGCCGTTCACGGCAACCACCAGCCTCAATCCCGTGGGCGTCACTTACAATGCTACGTCGGTAACCTACACCGGCTTGGACATCTCTTTTTCCGCCGGCCCGCTTACGCTGCCGTGTAACGGCGCGCAGGGTGTGCTTACGCTCAACGACGGCACCGATGGCGGCAACGACACGTTCACCGTCAGCAAATGCAACTTCGTATCGATCATCGACGCGGCCTTCACGGCGAAAATAGCCTTCGTTCCCGGCACTATTCCCGCCCCACTTCCGTTGGCCTTTTCGGCGGGCCTCGTCACTTCTCCGGCCACCGCCAGCCAAGGCACGTACACGGTTACGTCCGGCACCGATACCGGCGTGGCGACCGTTCTAGCCATCAGCGGCAGTGTCACGACGGTGTGTTCCGACTGCCCGGCGGTAAGCATGAACCCCGCGTCGCTCAATTTCACCGCGCAGGCCGGTGGCGCCGCGCCGCCGTCGCAAACAACGGTCGTCAGCAGCACGCCCACGGAGAACGAGCCCTTCGCCATTACCACGACCGCTACGGGCGGTAGCTGGTTGACCGCCAAGGTCGGAAGCGCTCTCGGCGGACAAATCGGGGCCACAGTCACCGTCAGTGTGAACCCGGCTGGCCTCGCCGCGAATACTTACAACGGCACGGTCAACATATACGCGCCCGCTTCCACCTCGCCCGTGACCGTGCCCGTCACCTTTACCGTCTCGCCAGCATCCTTTACCCTGAACCCCACGCCCACCTCGTTCACCTTCAATTCCGTGAACGGCATCTCTCCCGCTGCCCAGAGCCTTGGCGTCGCCAGCTCCACGGGATCCGCGGTATCGTTCAGCGCCACGCCAACCAGCACCGGAAACTGGCTTTCCGTCAATCCCACCAGCAGCACGACGCCCGCCACGCTTCAGGTGTCCGCCAACGCAGCCAGCGTGCCGGCCGGCGTCAACGCGGGGACCATCGCCCTGGCAGCCACTGGGTGCACGGGCTGCCCCACCGTGAACGTGACCCTCAACGAAACCACCATTCCGTCGCAAACGCCCTTGAGCTTCAGCGGTACAGTGGGTGGCTCCAATCCGACTCCGCAGACGCTGACCGTGACGGCTACCGCCGGACCAAACCAGAGCTACACCGCCACGGCAACCAGCACCGGAAACTGGCTCTCGGTATCCTCGGGCACCTTCACCACCAACGCCGCGGGACCATCGGTTTCCGTGAATATCAACGGACTCACGGCGAATACCTACACCGGAACGATCAACGTCGCAGTCGGCGGGACCACCATCCCGGTGAGCGTCACCCTGAAGCTGACATCGCTTCCGTCGCTGCAGTCGAACCTCAGTTCGCTGACCTTCGCATATAACCCGGCCTCGCCGCCCGCGTCCCAGACCCTGACGATTACCAGTTCCATCCCCGCCACGCCGATCTCGTACAACGTCACCACCACGGGCGGCAGTTGGCTGTCGGCAACGCCTGCAAGCGGCGCTACACAGGGCACCGAGACGGTATCGGTTTCGGGGACCGGCTTGGCCACCGGAACATACAACGGCACCGTGGTCTTCACGTGCCAGCCAACGACTTCCTGCGGCAACACCAACGGCATCCTCACGGTGCCCGTAACCTTAACGGTTACCGCAACGCTCAACGCATCCCCGACTTCGATGACGTTCTCCTTTACGACCGGGGGAACTACCCCTGCGCAGACCCTCAGCGTCACCAGTAACGGCGCGCCGCTAACCTTCACGGCCGTCGCCAACGGCGTCTCCGGCACTACCACCTGGCTCTCGGTCACCTCGCCTACCGGGGCCACGCCGCAGAGTTTGAGCGTTGCGGTGGCGCCCGGCACGCTCGCCGCCGGAATTTACAACGGCAGCGTGGTCCTCACCTGCCAGCCGACGTCCGCCTGCTCCAATACCGGCGGCCAGGTAACAGTCGGAGTCACTTTGACAGTAAGTTCGGGGCCCCTTTTGACTACCAACCCCGCGTCGCTTGCGTTTAGCTACACGGTTGGCGGCACGGTCCCCGGCTCGCAGATGGTCACGGTCGGCAGCAACGGCACGTCGCAGTTTACCGGTGTGTCGGCGGTCACCTCCACACCATGGCTCTCGGTATCCCAGAGCGGCACGACCACACCCCTAACTCTCACCGTTTCCCTGGTCTCGGCGCAACTCTCCGGCCTGCCGGTGGGACTTAACAACGGCACCATCACCATTACCGCCGCCGGGGCGGGTAACAGCCCGCTGAAGTATACGGTTGCGTTAACTGTACTCGCCCAGCCGACTCTCTCCGTCTCGCCCTCGTCGTTTACCTTCAATGGCACGGTCGGTGGCGCCAATCCCGCCAATCAAACCCTTAATGTGAACGGGGCCAACGGCACCATCGGTTTCACGGCGGTGGCCAATTCCAGCGGCACTTGGCTTTCCGTCACACCGGCCAGCGGCAGCACCAATGCCAGCTTGCAGGTTTCGGTGAATACCACCGGCCTCGCGGCAAACACCTACAACGGCTCCATCACGGTAACATCGACGACAACCGGAACCACGGGCGGTCCGTTTATCATTCCCGTTACGCTGGTAATGTCCAACAACTCGCTGAATTCGACGCCCACGTCGCTCACCTTCACTTACACGTTGGGCGGAAGCGCGCCCGCGGCGCAGACCTTGAACGTAGGCAGCGCCATCGCGGGGTTGAGCTTTACCGCCGCTCCGGGCGCCAGTTGGGTGGCCGTTACGCCAACCAGCGGAACCACGCCGCAATCGGTTAGCGTGTCGATCGTCACCGCGGGCCTTACCGCGCAGACTTACAACTCCAGCATCGTGATTTCGGCCGCGGGAGTCACTCCCTTGACCGTGCCTGTGAAACTGACGGTGAATGCCGAGCCGTCGCTGCTGGTTACCCCAACCACTCTTTCGTTCACTTATCTGACGGGCGGCGCCGCGCCCACGGGGCAGACCGTGGCGGTTTCCACCTCTAGTGGCGCCAGTACGCCGTTCTCGGTGAGCGCCGTCACCGCCACCGGCGGCCCCTGGCTGCAAGTGCCCACGGGCGGCACTGCGCCGGGTAGCTTCCTGGCGAGCATCGTAACTACTGGCTTGACCGCGGGTACTTACACCGGCACCATCACCGTCTCCGAGACGGCCTATATTTCGGCAACGGTCGGGGTCACCCTGGTGGTCACGCAGCCCAAAGCGGTGATCCAGATTACCGGCAATACCGGGTTCACGCTCTCCAGCACGTCGCCTCCGGCCACCAGCACGCTGGCCATTTCCGCTTCCGACGGTTCCGCGCAGGCATTTACTGTAGCCATCGGGGCCAGCCAGTACAATTGGCTGAGCGTCAGCCCCACCAGCGGAACTTCGCCTGCCAACGTCACACTCACGGCCAATCCGGCCGGTCTGATTCCGGGCATCTACACCAATACGATTACGGTGACGATGCCAAATCTGCCGATCCCCACCCTGACCGTGACGGCGCAGTTGACCGTCACCGGGTCGAACCTGGTGGCGAAGCCCAGCACGCTCACGTTCACGTACCAGCCCGGCGCCGCATTCCCGCCGGCGCAAACCGTGGCGCTGACCACCATCACCGGCGGCACCGTGCCGCTGGCTTCGGTTACCAGCAACGTGCAGTGGCTGCAGGTGAGTTCGGCATCCAGCGCCCCGGCCACGTTGACGGTTTCGGTGAATCCGGGCCTGCTGACGACCGGAACGTATCTGGGAGCCGTAGTCGTGAAGGGAGTGGGTGCCACCATTGCCTCACTCGAAATCCCGGTGACGATCACGGTCAATGCGGCGTCGACTTTGACGGTGACGCCGGCTACGCTCACGTTCAACTATCAGACTGGAGCCGCCCTGCCCCCGGCGCAGACCTTTGCGGTAGCCAGCGGGAACGTGCCCGTCAGCTACACGGTGTCGGGGCCGGCTTTTGTGACGGTAAGCCCGTCTAACGGCACTACGCCTGGCACTGTGACGGTCACGGCGAACCCATCGGGTCTGGCGGCCGGCACATACAGCGGCACCGTCAACGTCGTTGGGTCGGCGTCTAATACCGCGATGGTGGCGGTCTCGCTCACCATCACGTCCGCGCCGGGACTGACGGTCGCTCCCAGCCAGCTTAGCTTTAAGTCTCCCGTCGGCGGACCCGCTCCGGCTCCGCAAACGCTGACGGTCACCAGCAGCGGCGCGGCCCTCGGCTTTACGGCCGCCGCCAGTGCCGCCTGGCTGGGCGTCACACCCACCACTGGGAACACGCCGGCCACGCTGGCGGTGTCGGTGAACCCGACCGGCCTGGTGGAGGGTACTTACACCGGCGCCATCAACATTACGCCGACCGGATCGGCCACGGGGACCATGGTTGCCGTCACGCTGCAGGTCGGTAACATCGTCACTCCCGCTATTACAATTACGGGAGTGATCAACGCGGCCAGCGGCGCAGCCACAACAGTTGCGCCGGGCATGGCGATTTCCATCTTCGGCACGGCGCTGGGACCGCAAACACCGGTTACCTTCACGCTGCCGGCGGCGGGTGGCACGGTGGCCACCACCCTGGGTGGAACGCAGGTGCTGTTCGACGGCACGGCGGTTCCCATCATCTACACTTCCAGCACGCAGGTGAACGCCATGGTGCCGTTCGAGTTGGCAAGCAAAGCCAGCACGGTACTGACGGTGTCGTTCAACGGCCAAACCTCCGCGGGCATGACGTTGCCCGTGGTGGCCGCGGAACCCGGCCTCTTCACGGCGAATGCCAGCGGCACGGGTGAAGGCGCCATCCTGAACCAGGATGGCAGCGTGAATAGCGCGTCCAATCCGGCCGCCGCCGGATCGGTGATCCAGCTCTTCGGTACGGGCGCCGGGTTAACTATTCCGGCATCCATCGATGGCGGATTCAACCCGATTACGACTACGGGCGCACTGGTGATGGTCACCACCTCTACGGTCGGCGGGGAGACGGCCAGCGTGTATTACGCCGGACCCGCGCCGAGCTTGTTGGCGGGCATCTTCCAGGTGGACGTGACCCTGCCCAGCGATGTGGCCTCGGGCAACATCCCAGTGGTGGTGACGATGTCTTGTCCCACCAGCAGCGCGACGACCTGTGCGACTGCCAGCAGCCAGGCCAACGTAACAGTAGCCGTGCAGTAGCTGGTTCGGCTGGGCAGGTGGGGCAGGCGGTTCCGCCTGCCATCTGCCTGTCTACCCATCCACCGCGGAGGTGCGGCAGGCGGTTTCGCCTGCCGCGCTCGAAAACGGCCAGAGATCCACAGAACTTACCAGCCCGGCCGACACGGGGTTCTTTCGATGTAGCCGACAATGCGGTCTAGCTCTGAGCGGTTCCGCACCCAATGGTCGTAGGACTCATCCTGCCAGAACGGCTGCCCCGTGCGCCCCAGCATCTGGTTGGCGCGGCGCGCCGTCGATCCTTTCAGCCAACGCATGATCGCCGGGACAGCGACTTTGGGAAGGATCGGCAAATGCACGTGATTGGGCATGACCGCCCAAGCGCGAAGCTCATAGAACCGTCTTCCTGTTCGCCAGCCACGATTGTTTCGACGACCAGAGCGGCAATCCGCGGATCCTTCAGCCACACCGGACCGGCGCGATCGCGGTCCAGGGCGCGATCCGCCGCCACGAAGGCATGTCCCGGTGTGGGATACGGGCGGGATGCCCGATGCGCCGGGACCGATCCCCACAGACGCCAGGTCAGGAACAGGTACGCGCCATCGGGATGGAAATGAGGCAATCGTCTTCGGTATTCGGGCATCGCAACAGGTAGTGGCGGCAAGACAGTATTCCTCTTCGAAAGAATGTGGAAAATCCATGGCGGTGGGGCAGGCGGTTTCGCCTGCCAAATTTTCGCCTGCCAAAGTTTCGCCTGCCAAGGCGAGCGCAGTTCGGCTCCGGCGTACACCGTCTGCATGCCGCTTGATCGCCGGTCGTTCCTGAATCGCAGCGCCGCGGCCCTGGCTGGCACGGCGCTCTCCTACAACCGCATCCAAGGCGCCAACGAGCGCATCTCGCTGGGGCACATCGGCGTGGGTGCGCGCGGCTCCGAACTGGCCTGGATCGTCTCCCAGTTCAAGGACCAAAACAACGCTGAAGTCACCGCCGTTTGCGACCTCTGGAAAGTGAATCGCGAGCGCGCCGCCGCGTACGGCCGCCCGCCGCGATCTCTCCAGTATTTCGAAGATCTGCTGGCCCTCAAGGACGTGGATGCGGTCCTCATAGCGACTCCGGATTTCGCGCACTCGCCCATCCTGAAGCTGGCCGCCGAAGCGGGCAAAGACGCATACTGCGAAAAGCCCATGGGCAACGTGCTCGAACAAGCCAAAGCCGCGCGCGACGCCGTGTTGGCCCGCAATCTGATCGTGCAAATCGGCACGCAGCACCGCAGCGAGCCGACCAAATAGCAGCGCGCGGCTTGATCGCCACGGGCGCGCTCGGCCCAGTCACTAAGTATGAGATCGTGTGGCATTATCGCGGTCCCCGCTGGCGCGGCCGCCGAAGCCATCACGGAGCGTGTCTAGAGTGCCCCGTGGCGCAGGCCCGTGGCCTGCCGGCGGCCTCTCAGGCCGCCCGCGCCGGTTTCGATGACACATCTCCGCATCCCCTCACACCGCTCAAAACAAACACCCAAGCGCAATCGGCCCGCCACCATCCTGGCGGCCTCCATGCTAACCTCACATCGTACCGGATACGCCTTGTAACAAAGTGCATGTAACAATGTTACAAGCGTGCCGCAAAGCCGGGCCACGACCCATGCGAATTACCATTCAAACCCAAACCATAACGGTATCGGCCGTCCGCAAACGCCTGTATCTGGTTTACTATACGGCCATTCTCGCCTGCACCGCCCTCTTCGCCGCCCAGCCCGCCCGCTTCACCGAGCATACCGTCGCCACCGGCCTGAAAGGCGGCTACCAAGTGGTCGCGATCGACATGAACCACGATGGCAAGCTCGACCTCGTCGCCCTTGCCAGCGGCATGACCGAGCTGGTCTGGTTCGAAAATCCCGGCTGGCAGCGCCACGTCGTCGCCGGCAACCTTTCCGGTATGATCAATCTGGCGGCCTGGGATGTGGATGGCGACGGCTTCCCTCTAATCGTGCTCGCCTCCGGCTTCTCCATGAATGCCCGCCAAAGCGCCGGGATCGTTTCGGTGCTCCGGCACAATGCCGATCCGCGCCAGCCGTGGAGTATCCGTGAGATCGACCGCCTGCCTACGTCCCACCGCTTGCGTTGGGCCGATATCGACGGCAGCGGCAAAAAGGTGCTCATCAATCAGCCGCTGACCGCCGCCCATGTCGAGCATCCCGAAGACCACGCGCACACGCCTCTGGTCTTCTACCGGCCGGGCGAATGGAAGCGCGAAATCATATCGGAACAGGATGATGGCGTGGTGCACGGCATCTACATCGTAAATTGGGATGGCGATGGCCGCGACCAAATCCTGACCGCGGGCTTCACCGGCTTGCACCTCTACAAGCTGAGTAAGGACGGGCGCTGGAGCCGCACGGAAATCGCCAAGGGAGACCCGGCGCCTTGGCCTAAATGCGGGTCGAGCGACGTGGCCGTAGGCCAACTGGGTAAGCGGCGCTTTCTGGCCACCATCGAGCCGTGGCACGGCAATCAAGTCGCCATCTACCGCGAAAGCGGCGGGATCTGGCAGCGTCACGTGATCGACGATTCTCTCGCCGACGGGCATACGATTCTCACCGCGGATCTAAATGGCGATGGCGCGGATCAGGTGATCGCCGGCTATCGCGGCAAGGGCGTGAACATTTATTATCCGCGGGACGATAAGGGCGCGGAGTGGACGAAAGTGCCGCTCGATAGCACCATGCCGGCCGCGGCCTGCGCCATTGCGGACTTGAATGGCGACGGGCGCCCGGATATCGCATGCATCGGCGCGTCCACCGCGAATTTGAAGTGGTATGAAAACCTGCGGCCGTAGTGGGGCCGTGGAAGGGAGCTACGCTCGCCGCTGGAGATTGGCCTCTTGGTGGGGCAGGCGGTTTCGCCTGCCGCGGGGCCGAAGCCCGGCGCGGTATAATTCTCAAATAAGTGCCTGAAATCCGCCATTCCGTCTGCGCGTTGGACTGCCCGGATACCTGTGCCGTGCTGGTCTCCATCGACGGCGCCGGCCAAGCTACCCGCCTGCGCGGCGACCCGGCGCATCCGGTCACGCGCGGATTCTTATGCGGCAAAGTCGCGCGCTACCTGGAGCGCGAGTACTCGCCCGAACGTCTGCTTTATCCATTGCGGCGCATCGGCGCCAAGGGCGAAGGCCGCTTCGCGCGCGTCACCTGGGACGAAGCCCTCGACGAAATTGCCGCGCGCCTCAAAGCCATCGCCGCGGAATTCGGTTCCGAAGCCATCCTGCCCTACAGCTACGCGGGCACCATGGGCCTGCTGAACGGCGGCGGCATGGACCGCCGCTTCTTTCACCGGCTGGGCGCATCGCGGCTCGACCGCACCATCTGTTCTTCGGCCGGCGGCGTGGGTCTGATCGACGCTCTGGGTTTCAAATACGGCACCGAGCCCGAGCAGTTCCGGCACTCGAAGCTGATCGTTGCCTGGGGCGCGAACGTGCTCGGCACGAACGTGCACCTGTGGCCGTTCATCGTGGAAGCGCGCCGCGCGGGCGCCCGGTTCTACACCATCGATCCGCGGCGCAATCGCACCGGCGCAGCCGCCGACAAGCATTTCTTCATCAATCCGGGCAGCGATACGGCGCTGGCGCTGGGCCTGATGCATGTCATCGTGAGTGAGAAGCTTTACGACGCAGACTACATTGCACAGCAAACCATCGGCTTCGCCGAACTGGCCCAACGCGTCGAAGAATATCCGCCCGCGCGCGCCGCCGCGCTCACCGGCATCGCGCAGGACGACATAATCGCCCTGGCGCGGGAATACGCCACCACGCGTCCCGCCGCCATCCGGCTGAATTACGGCGTGCAGCGCAGCGAGCGCGGCGCGATGGCCGTGCGCACCATCGCGCTGTTGCCAGCCCTGACCGGCTCGTGGAAAGAGGTGGGCGGCGGCTTGCAGCTCTCCACGTCGCAAGCCTTTCACTTAAACAAGGCCGGCCTGGAGCGCGCCGATCTCCAGCAGCGCTCTTTGGGGCGCGACGCGCGCATCCTGAACATGTCTTTGCTGGGCCAAATTCTAAACGACGCCCTGCACGAAGCCGGCGATCCGCCGGTGCAGGCCCTGGTCGTCTACAACTCGAACCCCGCCGCCATCGCGCCCAACCAGAATGCCGTGCGGCGCGGCCTCCAACGCGGCGACCTCTTCACCGTGGTGCTGGAACAGTTCCAAAACGACACCGCCGATTACGCCGACTTCGTGCTGCCCGCCACCACTTTCCTGGAGCATACCGATTTATATCTCGCCTACGGCCACTATTTCCTGCAATTGGCGCGGCCCGCGCTCGCGCCGCCCGGCGAAACCAGATCGAACGTGGAAATCTTCCGCGCGCTCGCCCAGCGCATGGGCTTCGACGACGCGTGCTTCGCCGATTCCGACGACGATATGATCCGCACGCTGCTCGATTCCGAACATCCCTTCGTGCGCGGCATCACCCTGGAACAGTTGGAGCGCGAACGCTTCGTGCGGCTGCACGTGGCGCCCGTGGGCGATGCATTCCTGCCGTTCGCCCATGGCGGCTTCGGTACGCCGTCCGGCAAGTGCGAGTTCCACGCGGAGTCCATCGCCTATACGCCGCCGGTCGAATCCCGCTTTGGCGACCAAAGCCTGCGCGCGCGCTTTCCGCTCGAAATGATCTCGCCCAAGCACGACGACAGCATGAACTCGACTTTCGGCAATCGTCCGGAAAACGATGCGGCTACCGCCACCGTGCATATCGAGGCGGCCGATGCGGCCGCCCGCGGCATCGCCACCGGCGATCAGGTGCGCGTATACAACGACCGCGGTTCGCTTCTATTGCGCGCGCAAGTGGATGGCGTCGTGCGCCGGGGAGTCGTCTCAATACCCTCGGTGCGCTGGGCGCGCATGGCGGCCGACCGTCATACGGCGAACCATCTCACCGCCGAGCGTCTCACCGACAAGGGCGGCGGACCCGCGCTTTATAGTTGCCTGGTACAAGTGGAGAAGAGCGGAGACTAATGACTATTTCCTTTTCGAGCATGCGCCGGCCCGCCATCCTGCTGTTGACTCTGGCCCTGGCATCGGCAGGCTGCCAGCGGCGGAAGCGCGTGAACGTAGAGACCGTGGAAGAGACGCCGGTGCTGGCCAGCGTGGTGGCCACGGCGGACCCGCACGCCGCGGCGCAGTTGATCGGCGGATTCTACGGCGTGGAACAAAACTCGTGGCGTTGGACCTCCGGCCGATTCTCCGTGCTATTGCGCCCGCCGCGCTCCGCGGCCGCGAAAGGCGCGTTGCTGCAGCTCAAGTTCTCCGTTCCGGACGTCTCCATATCGAAGTTGAAGGGCGTGTCGCTCTCCGCATCCGTCAATGGCACGGCGCTCGCGCCGGAGAGCTACACGCAGGCCGGCCAGTTCACATATAGCCGCGACGTTCCACCCAACCTGCTGGCCGGCGACGCGGTCCGCGTCGATTTTTCCCTGGACAAAACCATACCGCCTGGCGCGTCCGACCGCAGGGAGTTGGGTGTGGTGGTGTCACTCGTAGGCTTCCAGCCCAAGTAGGGCAGGCTCGCAGCCTGCGCGGGCCTCGCAGGCCCGCTCTTCGGCGGCGCATGGCGCCGCCCTGCCTCCACTTACACGTAGTGTTTGAGCCATGGCCAGATTTGCCGCAACGGGATCTTCGGTTCGCGGCACACCCAGATCGTCAAATTGTTCTCAAACGGCATGGCGTTTGGCTCCGTGATGGTTCCAGCGGCGCGCACGTCCCCAAACACTCTGCGGGCAACTTCGAGACTCCCGCCAATAACGATCGCCACTTGCGGGTCCATGGGACCGGGACCCCACAACCAGTAGTTGTTGTGTCCGCTAATAGCGTGGGGGATCCCCAGGCCGGGCCCATAATAATCGATAGCTCCTGCATCGCCGTAGTTATAGGCGAAGACGATGGCGTGGGCCTGATCCTCAGGCGGGAGCCCATGAAACACAGCCGCCACCTGCTCGGCCATGTTCCGCCATCCGAACATATCCGCATAGAATTGCGGCAGACTGCCCATCGCATGCCGCTCCTCCTTTGGGTTCTGGATACCCAGCCAGGCGGCATAACGGACAAAAGTTTCCACCGGTAGCAGCGGCACGGCCATCGGCGCGCTGACCGCTGCAAAGGCCAACATGGTCGCGATCGACGCGGGCCGCGGCCACCGCCAAGGACGACGTGCGAAAGCCTGTTCCAGACAAACGCCGCCGGCGCCCAGTAACATCGGATAAGCGGGCAACAGATAGTACCCTTTGCCATGCAGCGCGACCACGGCCGCGAATATGATTACATAAGTCCAGCCCAGCGCGCGATAGGTCTTGCCGCGTGTGTCAAAGAAATAGAACCATAATCCCGCAATCCAGACGGGCACCGCGGCGACCGTCAGTTGTAACTGTGTCCCAAAGAACTGCCATGGCGTCAGAATGGCGTTCTTGTATTTGACGGCGTTTTCCAGAAATTCGAGAGTCGGCCACCCCAGCGAGATCTCCCAAAGAATATTGGGCAAGAATATCAGCGCCGCGATAACTCCGCCAATCCAAAAGTTCCGTTGTGCAAACGACTTGCGCAGGGGCGTCAGCAGCAGCCCGGCGGCTATTCCGAAGCCGAAGAAAAGCATGGCGTGCTTATTCTCCAGTCCCAGCCCCGCCACCGCGCCGAAGCCCAGCCAGTATCCGGCATCGCCGGTATTCCACGCACGGAGCGCCATCCAAACACAGCCGGCCCAGAACAGCGGCTCGAAGGCGTTCGTATTCAGAAAGTGATCGATGCTCATCCAGGCGGGCGCCACGATCACGGCCAAGCCTGCCAGGGCCTGCGCCAATCGTCCACCTCCCAACTCCCGGGCGATCATGGCGGTCAACACTACCAGTCCCGCGCCGGCCACGGCGGGCAGCAGCCGGATTACGAACAACGAATCGCCCAGGAGCATGGTCACGGCGCGCGTCAACACCGCGATCAATGGAGGGAACTCCACATAGCCCCACGCCAGGTGACGGCTGCACGCGAGGTAATACAATTCGTCTCGAAAGATGCCGTATCCGTGGAATGTGATCAGATGAAACAGCAGCTTGGCCAACGCCAGCGCTGCCACAATCCGCCATTCACTCGCGGGCCAACGTGAACGCATAGCTTCCCGACCCCACATCCACCATCAACGCGCCAGTAGTCTCTCGAACGCCGGTAATCCCGGCCACGCCGCTCTGGTATTTGCCATCCTTCCAAATAGTGCGGCCGGATTCGGCGAGCGACACCGGCGCCATTAGCAGTTCCGGAATCCGGACCTCCGCCTGGCTGCCCACCGGAATTGTGACTTCCAGTTTCAGTCCGTCGTCCAAGCGGGTCCAGGAAGACGCCACCGTGCCGCGAATCGTATCGAGCGACCCCGCGGCCCATTTTAAATCCCGCACCACATGCGGCGCGATTACCACGCGTTCGAAGCCGGGCTTGGCCTCGTCCAGGTTGATGCCCGCCAGCGCATTATAGAACCACGCGCCTAGGCTGCCGAACATCGGATGATTATGCGAATTCATGGACGGTCCGGTCTTGTTCTGCCAGAGCTCCCATAGTGTGGTCGCGCCGTTCTCGATCATGTAACCCCAGCTCGGATAAGTGGTCTGGGTGGCTAGCTCATAAGCCACATCGTCGTTACTTGTGCCGGTCAACAGCGGGAACAAGTACTTAGTGCCGAGGATGCCCGTAGTCAAGTGCGTATTGTGGGTATAGACCAGATCCTCGCGCAACAGGCCCAGGACGCCGCGCCGGTTGTCCGGAACCATATTCAGAAACAGCGGCAAAATCTGCGCGGTTTGCGTGCCCGTTCCATATGCCCCGGTGGACGCGTTCCAGAATTTGGCATTGAACGCATCTTTGATGCCGTCCGCCTGCTTACGGTAAGCCTCCGCGTCGCCGGACTTGCCCAGTATCCCAGCCATGCGCGATACCAGGTCGGTGCTCCAGTAATACATAGCGGTCGAAACCAGGTTCCCAGGCGTCTTTTCAATCGGTACCCAATCGCCGTAGTAACTGTAGTCCAGGATGCCCTCCCGGCTGCGCGTGCGCAGGTAATCCGTCCACTCTTTCACGCCGTCGTAATGCTGCTCCAGGACGCGCCGGTCGCCATAGTATTGGTACATATACCAGGTCAGCAGCGGATACGCCATGCCCCACGCGGGGTCCGCCGGCCGGTTGCCGAAGCGATGCGGCACCGTGTCGGTGACCGTTCCGTCAACGCCCTGCACATCGTGAATATCGCGCAGGAAATTCGTGTAGAAGGCGGGCATATCGAAATTCAGCATGGCGGTTTCGGCATACAGGTGCGCGTCCGCCATCCAGCCCATGCGCTCGTCGCGCTGGTTGCAATCGGTGGGGACGCTGTACAGGTTGTCCCGAATCCCCCACAGAATATTTCGTTGAATCTGGTTCAGAATCTGTTTCGAGCTGGCGAATCCGCCGGTGGGCCGTACATCGGAATGCACCACCTGGGCGCGCAGCGTGTCGAACTGCGGCGCGCCCGGATAACCGGTCAGTTCCACATAACGGAAGCCGTGGTAAGTGAAGCGCGGCTGGTAGACTTCCAGGTTTCCTTCGCCACGCAGAATATAGACGTCCGTGGCTTTGGCGCCGCGCAGGTTTTCCACATTCAGGGTGCCATCGTCGTACAACAATTCCGCGTGGCGAAGCTGCACACGCGTCCCGCGCGGCCCGCGCACCCGCATTTCCATCACGCCGCTGATATTCTGGCCCAAATCGTAGATGTAAACGCCCGGGCGCGGAGTGGTCGTCTTCACCGGCACGATGGCGTCCACCACGCGGATCGGCGGCATCGTCTGCGCGGACAGCGCTCCCTTGGGCCCGTCGATGACAGTGGCCGCTTTCCAATGTGCGTCGTCGAATCCCGCGCGGTCCCAGCCGGGCGTCTCCAGCCGGGCATCGTAGACCTCGCCGTTATAGACGCTATCCGACTGGATTGGCCCGGCCATCGTTTTCCACGACTCGTCCGTGGCCAAGTCTACGCTTTTGCCGCCTTCCAACTCCGCGTGAATCTGCATGCGCAGCGCGCGCGATTTGAACCAGCCCTCCCCCAGCATCACGCCCACCGCATTGGCGCCTGGCTGCAGTCGTTCGGTGATATCGTACACCGTGTAGAGCACGCGCTTGTCGTAAGTGGTCCAGGCTGGGTCGAGCATGCGATCGCCGACTTTGCGGCCATTAATGCGCAGTTCGTAATAACCGAGGCCGGCGATATAAGCGCGGGCGCGTATGGCCCGGCCCGGAAGCGTGAACTCGCGGCGGATCTGGTTCTCGCCGCCGATCCATTTGCCTTTCCACTCCGCGGCGTCGAGCAGGCCCGTTTCGAAGCGCGCGGCGGCGCTGTAAGGGCTGGTACGATCGCCGCTATCCCAGTAGCGCACCTTCCAGTAGTACGTCTGGGCACTAGTGAGTGGCTTGCCGGCGTAGACCACATGCACGGACTCGCTACTGGTGACTCTGCCGCTGTCCCATTGGTCTCCGGCCGGCGCTTCCGGTTTCGATGAAACCAGAACCTGATATGCAGTCTGCTTTTCGCCGCGCGCGGCGTGCTCCAACACCCATCCGAATCGCGGCTGCCGCACGTCGATCCCGACCGGATCGGTGAGATATTCGCAGCGCAACCCGGACGGCGCGGCGGCCATCGCGCTTTCCTGCGCGGGCAGCAGGGGAGCGATCGAAACACAGAGGACGGCCCACTTCGCGAGCATCGCATGCCTCCTGAAAAGAGTAGTGTATCCGAAATACCCCGGTAGCATAGGCTTCAGCCTGTGAACCGGACCGGAGGCCTGTCCTACTGCGCGATCTCCATGCGCACTCGCAGACCGGGCCCGGCATTCTCCGCCGTAATCTGCCCGTGATGCGCGCCGATGGGGCGGTGCGCAATCGCCAAGCCCAGCCCCACGCCGCCCGTCTGGCTGTCTCTGGAACCGTCCACGCGAAAGAACGGCTGGAAGATCCTCGGCAGCATTTCTTCCGGCACGCCGGAACCATAATCGCGCACGGAAATCGACGCCTTTCCGCCCACCGCTTCCAGGCGGACATCGATCGGGGAACCTTCCGGCGCATAGCGAATCGCGTTGCGCAACACGTTCTCGATGGCGCGTCGCATCGAACTGCAACCGGCATCCGCGCGCATCGGCTTCCATGCGGCTGGCCTCCAGCAGTTCCTGCACCAGATTCGTCAGCCGGTCGATCTCTTTCGTGATGCGGGCCGCGGCGGCGTGACAGAGTAGGGAGAAGTGGCGGGTCCGGAGACCCGCCGCGGGTGAGCTTCGCTCGCCGCTGGACTTCGGCATTTTGGTGGGGCAGGCTCGCAGCCTGCGGCGGCCTCGTAGGCCGCCTGCCGCGAAGCTCTGCCGGGGCTTGGTGGCATAGGCTTTAGCCCTGTGGATGCGAGCTACGCTCGCCGCAGAGCGGGCCTGCGAGGCCCGCGCAGGCTGCGAGCCTGCCCCACTGGCAGCGCCGCGTTGTAACATATTCCACATGACGCACGCGGAGGGAACTGTCCTGCTGGCCGTGTCTCTGGCCTTGGCCGCTAACGCCGCCGAGCCGGTCAAGTTCAATCGCGATATCCGGCCCATCATGTCGGATACCTGCTTCCGCTGCCACGGTCCCGACAAGCGCGCCCGCATGGCCAGCATGCGTCTGGACCGCCGCGAAGAAGCTCTAAAACCGACCGCGTCCGGCGCCATCCCGATCATGCCCGGCGACCCCGATAAGAGCGCCATCGTGCAGCGCATCTTCGCTGCCGACCCCGCGCGCCGCATGCCGCCGCAGTATGCCGAAAAGGTCCTCACGGACGCACAGAAGGAAACCATCCGCCGCTGGGTGGCCGAAGGCGCCGCGTACGAGGGCCACTGGGCCTACCAACCGGTCAAGCGTCCACCCGTTCCGGAAGTCGCGGACGCGCACGCGCCCATCCGCAATCCCATCGACGATTTCATCCAAGCGCGCCTGGCACGCGAAGGCTTGACGCCTTCGCCTGAAGCCGACCGCCGCACGCTGCTGCGCCGCGTGACCCTCGACCTTACCGGCATCCCGCCCACGCCGCAGCAGGCCGATTCGTTCCTCAACGACCGCTCGCCCGACGCCTACGAAAAGCTGGTGGATCGCCTGCTCGCGTCTCCGGCGTACGCCGAAATGCGCGCCATGCACTGGCTCGATGCGGTGCGCTTCGCCGATACCGCGGGCTTTCACGGCGACAACATCTGGCCTGCGTGGCCCTACCGCGACTATGTACTGCGCGCCTTCCGCGACAACATGCCTTTCGACCGGTTCACGCGCGAGCAACTGGCCGGCGACCTGCTGCCGGGCGCCACCGCCGACCAAAAGGTCGCGGCCGCGTACAACCGCCTGAATCGCGCGTCCGCCGAGGGCGGCCTGCAGCCGAATGAGTATCTAGCCAAGTACGGCGCGGACCGCGTGCGCACGCTCAGCACCGTCTGGCTGGGATCGACGATGGGCTGCGCCGAATGCCACGATCATAAGTTCGACCCATTCACCAACAGAGATTTCTATGCCATGAAGGCCTTCTTCGCCGATATCCGCGAGACCGGCCTGATTCCCGACAGAGGCCGCGGCGCATGGGGCGAGAAACTGTCGCTGCCGACCGACGAACAGCGCCGCCGGCTCGCCGCGCTAGACGAACAGATCGTCGCGTTGCGCCGCGGCCTGGATGCACAGGCGCAACAGATGAAGAAGCAACGCTGGGCCTGGGAAGACCGCCTGCTGCCGGATTTCGAAGCCGGCAAGCTGGCCTGGACCTATCAGCGGCCCACGGCGGCTTCGGCGGCCAACGGCGCGAAGCTCACCATCTACAACGACGAAGCCGTGGACAGCAATTTCTACCTGAATGGCTCGCTCAGCTCCGAGCGCAAGCGCGGCGAAGGACTCATCGTGGCCTCGGGTCCGAATCCGGATAACGAAACTTACACTGTCACGCTCAAGCCCGGCGAAGGCGCATGGACCGCGCTGGGCATCGACGTGTTTCAGGACGAAACCCTGCCCGGCTCGCGATTCGCGCGCGGCGCGGACCGCTTCGTGCTCACCGAAGTCGATGCCGAGTTGGCCGATCCCGGCGGCGCGCCCCGCAAACTGGCCTTCGTGCTGGCCACTTCCGGCGGCTTCGGCGAACGCGTGGAGAACCCGCCCATGGCGGCCATCGACGGCGATCCGAAGACCGGATGGGGTGTCACCATCGTCGAGGAGTACAATCCGTTTCTGGCGCTGCGCTTCGCGGAACCCCTTCATACTGGCGCCGATTCCGTGGTGACTGTGCGCCTGCATCACGATTCCGATCTGCGCCACGCCACCATCGGGCGCTTCCGCCTGGCGCTTTCGGCGGCCACCTACGCGTGGCCCGAAGACGGCGAGTCCGACGCCAAAACAAAGACCAGCCCGGCCGATAATCCGGCGCTTACCTTGACCGTGGCCGCCGGCCGCGGTCTGCCGCCCGATCTGCCCAAGATCCTGCGCCGCCAGGAGGACGAACGCAGCGCCGAGCAAAAAGACACGGCGCTGGACTTCTTCGAATTCTCCACGCCCGAGTTCCAGCCGGCGTATATTCGTCTGGTCAAGCTGCGCGCCGAACGCGACCTGCTGTCGGCCGCCATCCCGCGCGTGGTGCTCACCGAAGCCACGCGCCCGCGCGTCACGCGTATTCTGCCGCGCGCCAATTGGATGGATGAGACGCACGAAATCGTGGAGCCGGCCGTCCCGGCGTTTCTCGCCACGCTGGAAACCGATGGGCGCAGTGCCACGCGCCTGGATCTGGCCAACTGGATCGTCTCCCCGCAAAATCCGCTCACCGCGCGCGCTTTCGTCAACCGTTTGTGGCGCGAGTTTTTCGGCACCGGCCTTTCCAAGGTGCTGGAAGATCTGGGCTCGCAGGGCGAGTGGCCGGTGAATCCCGAACTACTGGACTGGCTGGCCGCGGAATTCATGCACGATTGGGACATGCGCCACATGGTCCGCACCATCGTCACCAGCCATACCTACCGGCAGTCGTCGTTGTCGAACGCGAGGATTGACGAGCGCGATCCCGAGAATCGCCTGCTGGCGCGCCAGAACCGCTATCGCGTGGATGCGGAAATCGTGCACGATATCGCGCTGTCGGTTTCCGGATTATTGGTCGAGCGGTTCGGCGGGCCCAGCGTACGCCCTTACGAGCCCGAAGGCTATTTGGCGGCGATGAACTTTCCCAAGCGGGAATACTCGGCCAGCCGCGGCGCGGACCTTTACCGCCGCGCGCTGTATACCGAATGGCAGCGCACTTTTCTGCATCCCACGCTGCTGACGTTCGATGCACCCACACGCGAGGAATGCACGGTGAACCGCGTCAGCTCCAACACACCGCTGCAAGCCCTGGACCTGATGAACGATCCCATCTTCGTGGAGAGCGCGCGGGTGTTCGCCGGGAACATCGTGCGGCAAGGCGGCGCGGCGTTCGACCGGCAATTGGATTGGGCTTTCGCGCGCGCACTCAACCGTGCGCCCGGCGCGGAGGAACGGCAGATCCTGAAGGATCTGTATCGCAAGAGTCTGGACCGTTTCCGCGCGTCGCCTGAATCGGCCGTGGAACTGTTGAGCGTGGGCGAGGCGCCGCAGGCCGGCGACGCCAAACCTGAGACAGCCGCCATGACCCTGGTGGCAAGGGCAATTCTGAACTTACATGAAACCATCACCAGGAATTAGAAGTGAGAGCGGGACTGCGAGTCCCGGCCCAGAGGGCACCCCGGCTTCGAGCCTGCCCCACGAGTGTGAAACCTGCCGCCGCACGTTCCTGCGCAACGGCCTTTCGGGCGTCGGACTGCTGGCGCTGAACTCGCTGCTGGACCGCCGCGTGCTGGCTTCCACCGGCGTGGTCAACCCGCTGCATCATCCGGCCAAGGCCAAGCGCGTCATCTTCCTCTACCAGGCCGGCGGCCCGTCGCACCTGGAAACCTTCGACTACAAACCCAAGCTCGCCGAGATGACCGGCAAGCCCATGCCGGACTCCTTCACCGCCGGGCAACAGATCGCGCAGCTCCAGGGCCAGCGCCTGACCTGCTTCGGCCCGCAGCATCCTTTTCAGAAGTTCGGCAAATCCGGCCAGGAGATCTGCTCGCTGTTTCCACACATCGGCAGCGTGGCCGACGATATCTGCATCGTACGCTCCATGTGGACCGAGCAGATCAATCACGATCCCGCCCACACCCTGATGAACACCGGCTCCATCATTACCGGGCGGCCCAGCATGGGATCGTGGGTGTTTTACGGATTGGGCGCCGAAACGGACAACCTGCCCGGGTTTGTGGTGCTGATGTCTTCCGGCAAGGGCGGCCAGATGCAACCCATCGCCGCGCGCCAATGGTCGAGCGGCATCCTGCCCAGCCGTTTTCAGGGAGTGAAGCTCAACCCCTTCGGCGACCCCGTGCTGCATGTACGGAATCCGCCGGGCGTGAGCGACGCCGCGCAGAACGAATCGATCCAGGCTGTGAATGCGCTGAATCGCCTGGAATACAAAGCCACTGGGGACCCCGAGATTCTCACTCGCATCGCGCAGTACGAAATGGCATTCCGCATGCAATCGAGCGTGCCCGACCTGATCGACATGAGCAAGGAACCGGCCAGCGTGCTGGAGATGTACGGCGCTAAACCGGGCGACGGATCGTTCGCCTCCAACTGCCTGCTGGCGCGCCGTTTGGCCGAGCGCGGCGTGCGCTTCATTCAGCTCTACCATCGCGATTGGGATCACCACTCGGGCGTGAAAGCCAACGTGGTGATCAAGGCGCAGGAGACCGACCGGCCTACCGCCGCGTTGATCCAGGATCTGAAACAGCGCGGCATGCTGGACGACACGCTGGTGGTGTGGGGCGGCGAATTCGGACGTACACCGATGTCGCAGGGCGATGGCCGCGATCACCATATCAAGGGATTCAGCTTCCTGCTGGCGGGCGGCGGCATCCAGGGCGGCATCAGCCACGGCGCCACGGATGAATTGGGTTATGCGGCGGTCGAGAAAGCCGTGGCCGTGCCCGATTTCCACGCCACCATGCTGCACCTGCTGGGCATCGACCACAAGCGTCTGACCGTTAAGTTCCAGGGCCTGGATGCGCGGCTGACGGGGATTGCAGGAAATGTGGTGAAGGGTATTCTGGCGTAGATAGCGCAATTGTGGTGGACCTGGCAGCGCGTCTAGCCTGTTTAGCCTAGGACTACTACAGCTCTAATCGGCTTGACCTTACTGGTGGGCGGCCCTATAATACAACGAAGCCCATCCCGGTGCCTGGGCCACCTCACTCGGAACGCGCCCCCAAGGAGTGTGTCTGTGGTTTTGAAAATTCGGTTTTTCGCCGCTGTCGCCGCCTGTTTGGTCGTCGCGGCCGGCTCGCTCATGGCTCACGACCCCCACGATCCCATGCAGGTGGTCGCCATATCGCCGAACTTCGCGCAGGATCATACGGTGCTGGCGGCGACCGCGGGGTTGACGCTCAAGCTGGGCGTAATGGTGGTCTTCAAGTCCACCGATGGCGGGGTCAACTGGACGGTCTCCCCCGGTCTGCTCAACAACAACCCTCTTTACGCGTTGATCTTCTCGCCTGGCTACAGTCAAGATCAAACAGTGTTCGCGGCGGGCCAAACCGGCCTGTTCATGTCCACCGATGGGGCGAACTCGTGGACCACATTGTCTTCGGATTCCCTGGTGAATATGACGTTATCGCCCAACTTCGCCAAAGACAACACACTGTACGTGTTGACCAAGGGCAATGAGATTCTCAGGTCCACGAACCGCGGGAAGACCCTGATCCAGATTACAGCGCCCACGCCATTGACGGCGGGGATCAGCTTCATTGCAGTCTCTCCGAACTTCGCCGCCGATCATACCCTATTGGTGGGGACCGGCGAGAACGGGATATTCAGATCGTCGAACGGCGGAGGGAAGTGGACTTCAGTCACTTCCGGACTCACGCTTCCCAGGGTCACGTCGTTGGCGTTTTCGCCTTCTTTCAGTACCGATCAGACGGCCTTTGCGGTAACCATGGGCGGGGGCTTCCTGGCTTCCACAAACGGCGGAGTTTCCTGGGCGAAATTCAATTCGGGCCTCACCGATACCAACGCGACCTCTTTGACGCTGTCTCCAACTTATACGCAGGACTCCACGCTTTGGGTCACCACCGCGGTTAATGGAGTTTTCCAATCGACGAATAAAGGGGCGTCGTGGGGAACGCCGGTTAGGGTATCGCGCCAGTTATCGACTCTGACTACCGTCCACTATCAGACACTCGCCGCTTACCCCGGTGGGCTCCAGTTCCTGGGCATGTTCGAGGGACTTTGGACATCCACTAACAATGGGGCGTCCTGGCAATACATCGATACTTGCCCGACCCGCTTCGTGCGTTACATCAATATGTCGCCGAACTTCCCCGTGGACCAGACTATATTCGTGAGTACGTACGGAAGCGGCAACCTGTGGACCACCGACGCCGGCGCCACCTGGACGCTGCAGAATAACGGAATGCAAGCGCCCTATACCGACGGATCGGCGATTTCGCCCAACTACACCAACGATGGGATGGCGTTCAGCGGCAACCACAATGGCTTACAGAGGACCTCCGATAACGGCGCCACCTGGCAGATGATGACCGGACCCGGCCAGACCGCTTATCCCAGAGGCTTAGCCGTTTCCCCCAACTTCGCCAACGATAAGACCGTCTATATTGGCACGACCGCGGCGCCTGGCCATAACACCGTCCACGATGAGCCCGACAACGCCGGCGCCGGCCTGTGGATCTCCCTCGATCAGGGCGAGACTTGGACTATTTCCAGCCTGAATGGGAACGGCGTTCCTTGCATCGCTTTCTCGCCCGCGTTCGCCACCGACCACACCGCGTTCGCGGGAGCCCAGACGGGGTCGCTCTACAAAACCACCGACAGCGCCGTTACCTGGACGGTTCTCACACTTCCCGATAATCCCAACGGAATGGCGACGGTGGCCGTATCCCCGAATTACGCCGTGGACCAAACCGTGTTTGCCGCGGCCCTGCACGGCGGCATCTACAGGTCCACCAATAGCGGTTCCACATGGACTCTGCTTTCCAACACCCGCACCACCAGGGGTCTGATTATCCAATTCTCCCCGAACTACGCGAACGATCAGACTCTCTTCATCGGCACCATCCAGTACGGTCTCATGGAATCCACCAATGGCGGAAATACCTTGTCGCAAGTGACTTCGTTCCCTGACGCTATGGTCTCGGCTCTCGGCGTTTCGCCCGGTTTTGCGACCGACGGTACGCTGTTCGCGGCCGGATATCACGGTCTGTTCGAGTCGAACGATGCGGGCGCTACGTGGACCTATCTGGTGACCCCGGCGCGTGTCGAGGAGTCCCGAAATATCACCAGTAACCTGCAGGAGCCGCCGACCATTACTTACCAGGGCCAATGGCAAATGATCACACCCTCGGCCATGGCCAGCACTAACCAATACGCATCCACTTCGGAGAACCAGGACACCGCCGTCTTCCAGTTCGTCGGGACGGGGGTGGATTGGGTCACACTGACCGGTCCATACCAGGGCAATGCGTCCGTCACACTGGATGGGACCTTCCAGACCACCGTCAACCTGAACACCTCCGCTCCCCCCCTCTACCAACAGACCGTTTGGACGCTGCAAGGCATCCCGTGCGCGTTCCATACGCTGGAGATCACGGCGTCGCCCGAAGTGACGCAGAGCGTCTCACTGGATGCCTTCGACATCTGGGTGAACGACTGTCAGTATACGACCTTCGGTGCGCTCAAACGATGATGTGGCGTTGATTGTGGGGCAGGACTCCAGTCCTGTCAGGATGGGCCTGGGGCCCACGAATCGTGATGAAAACCCGCGTGGGGCGGCGCCATGCGCCGCCGCGGGGCTTTAGCCCCGCCGGGGCGGGCTTCGCTCGCCGAAGAGCGGGCCTGCGAGGCCCGCGCAGGCTGCGAGCCTGCCCCACGGCGGCGGACAGAATGTGGAAACGCCGTGGGTTTTCGACCGTGCGGACCGGTCCACGTCGGTCTGTGTGGGTCCAGTACTGATTTGTTTGCCTTAAGAGCGGGTCCTGGAGGACCCGCGCAGGACTGGAGTCCTGCCCCACTTCAGGAACCACACGCCTGCAAACGCGCCCACGCTCTCAACGAGAAACAATAGACACGCGGTGATCACGAACGTGGTTCCCCAGAACCCGGGCACTTGCGCCCCAACGTGGTCGGGACCCATGGCCATGAAGTGATGGTACAGGCCGAAGACCAGCGATCCAGCCATGGTCAGAGCCAGCAAGCCGAATCCGAGGCGCTGCCAGCGTGTCCACAGCAACGCCATGGCCAACAGCGGTCCGGCGACGATCGCGATCGCCACGAACAGCGTCTCCGCCGCGCTCAAATCGATATGCAATTTCAGGTGGGCCGCGCCGTGCACGATATTCACCAGCAGGTTGACGAGCACAATGGTTGTGCCGTAGCGTGCGGAATCCATGGCAGCTATTGTAAGTCAAACCTATTGGCAACGCTTGGCGGTGAGCAGTTCTTTCCGTTCATCCAACAGCCAGCAGCCGGCCTCCGTGGCCTTTATCAGTTCGGTGCCGTTCCAGTTGATCCTGACGGGCAGCCACGCTTCCGGCAGTGTCAGCTTCATCTGCGCAATGGCGCGGCTGACTACTTCGACCTCCTGCAACTCCGGCAGGTATTGCGCGCGCACGCGGGCGGTGACCGGCTCTGCGTGCGCCGCCAACACGATCTTGGTCTCCAGACGGAGGCGCTGCTTGCCGCGCTCGACCATCGCCACCACCGGCTTCTCATCGAACGTCCGATACAGGATTTGCGCGTACTCCGCGGCGTTTGTCAGTTCCTTGCCGCCCAATTCCACGATGCGGTCGTTGACCTTGAGCGGGCCCTCATATTTCTCGGGCAGCGACGCGACTACAACGCCCGGCCCCGGTTCGCCGGGATTGTATCCGAACGGGCCGATAGCCAACTGCGCGCCCGATCCCAGCGGCTGCACGCGCGTGGAATCCAGCACGTCGTTGCGCTCGGCGGGATCGAACCTGGTCACTTCCATCCAGTAGCAGCGGGGGAACAGCGGGTTGCCCGTTTCGCAATCGGCCGTGGTGGGGAACGCGTCGCGCCGGTGCGCGGCGAGCCATTCGAAGATCTCCGCGGGCTTGGCCATGGCCAGTTCGCGCGATTCCAGGTTGAAACCGGCCGACCGCAACTTCTTGCCCAGCGGCTCTTCGTCCTTATTCGCAGACAGCCAGAGAACCGGAAGATGGGTGGTATTGGCGGCGAAGATGCGATTGCTATCGATAGCGGTGCGCGGACTTCCGCCGGCGCCCACGGCGGCGGCCCAAAGATCCGGCATTCGCGCCGCCACGTAGAATAGCGTGGAGACGGACCCGCCCTGCGCCGCAAGGTAGACGCGATCGGGATCCACGGGCAATCGTTTTTCGGCTTCCTCCACCTCGCCGGCCAGGGCCTTCACGCGCTGGTCGGCGCTCTTGCCGGCGGTGTCGGTTTGCGCCTCCATAAACTGCCAGCCGCGCTCCTCACAAGCGGCCTGCCAGACTTTGGCATCGCCGCCCAGCAGGACCAGGAGTGGGGACTTCGGCGCCTGCGCAGCGGCAGGCCACGCGAGCAGCGCCGCCACGAGCGTCACGTCAGCGCACCAGGCGGGAGTGGATATGTTTGGCCAGTTTCTCAATTTCTTCAGTCTTCTTGACGGTGGAGATCGAAAGCACGTGGCGGTCGTTCTTCTCCAGATCCTGCTTCAATTGTTCGGCCAGCTCGATGAGCTGCGCGGCATCCTTCAAGTCCTTTTCGTGATCGGCCTTCAGTATTTCATCTTGTTGGGATTTGCCGTCAGGGAGTGGCGCATCGTCTTGCGTGGGGGTCCTCTGACGCTGCGGGTGGCCCGGCGAGCCCTGCGGGAGCTGCGGAGCCTGCGGCGCGGCAAACGGCGTGAGGGCCAACGCCAGGCCCGCCGCGGCTGCGAAACGTAATAAGAGTTTCATAGTTGCGCCCCTCATTGCGGCCGATCTTTGTACGAGTAGCTGGTTTCCACGCTGGTATATTTGCCGCCATCCAGTTCGACGTACGGATATACGAAATAGTTCAACGGATCGCCGAGCTGCCGGGGAACCAGGTTAATATCGCGGCCCTTGCTCAGTTCCACGCGGTTCTCGTCGTGCGCGCCGAAGAAGTACTCGCGCCTCGCGGGATTCTTAGCGGCTTCCGACGCGTCCACGGGTACCCAGCCGATGCCCTTCGCGTAGAATTCCGCCCAGCAGTGATAGCCGGCGATTTTGCCCGCGCCGCGGTCGGCGGGCAGCGGAAAGCCGATGGCGAAGCGGGCCGGGATTCCCACGGCGCGCGCGTAGCCGATGAAGATGGCGTGGAAGTCGGTGCAATTGCCGCGGCGCGCGTCGCACGCGTAATAAATGTCGCCATTGCCCCATCCCTTGCCGGTCTTGTCGTATTTCACGGTGGCCACCACGTGGTTGTAGATGGCGCGCGCCATTTCCAGGTCGGTCTTGGCGCCGGCCGCGTCCACCACCTCGCGCGCCCAACGGCGGATGGTGTCGTCGAGCGGTACCAGGCGGTCGGGTTGCAGGTAGCGCGCGAAGTCCGTCGGGGCGGGCGTGCCGTCCGCCGGCGAATCCGCCGCGAACGGTTGGATATGCTCCTTGCGCACGGCATCGAAGCGCATGGTCACCGCGATGGCCGGCTCCTTCGGATCGACCATGCGGATATGCAGGATGTGGTTGTCTTCCGTGCCGGTGGCGGTCTGCCATTGGTCGTATTGCTTGGGACCATCGATGCGCAGGTTGGCGATGCGTTGGAAGGCGTCGTCGTGCGGCGCCGGCAGCCAGATATCGACCGTGTGTGCGCCGGCCGGTACTTCCTTCACGGTGACCGCGTATTCGAAGCTGAAGGAACGCTCGCGCGGGGCCGGCAGGTTGGCGGCAAGACCCAGCGCGCCAAAAAGCCAGAGTGCTAGGGGAATGCGCATAGATATATTGTAGTGGGGCGGACCTCCAGGTCTGCGCGGGTCCTCCAGGACCCGCTTTCGGCGGCATTATGACAAAACTCGATCTGACGCGAAGAACGATCCTGCAGGCTGCGAGCGCCGGAGCGCTCGCATCGTTAACGCAGGCAGCCGGCGCGCCGGCGGGCGTGCCAGCCGGCACACCCAAGATCTGCCTGGACATCTCGGGACGGCCTCCGGAGGCAGGCGTGGACGAAGGCCGCATGCGCGGCGTGAAGCAGCTTGGCGTGGATCACGTGGTCATGAGCTGGGCAATATGACGATCGTGAGCTTTCCGAACGCCATTTACGGAAGACCGGGTCGGGACGAAGAGATCGAAAAGGTCCGGCAATCATTCGCGCCGCGGGCCGGGTGGGCCTTCCGGTGATCGAATACAAATTCTATGCATACCGCCTGGTGGAGGGCTACTACGAAGAAATCGGGCGCGCCGGCGCGGGCCTGACCTTCGATTGCGACCGCGTGAAGGATCTGCCGGCGCTGCCCACGGAGGGCCTTGCTATTCAGTGAGCAAGGGTTCAACGCCGGTGCCCACCTCCGACGAAGCCCGCGAACTGCTGCGCGGGATGGATATTTCTACGCCGATCGGGCTGCGCGATCGCGCGATCGTTGCGGCCATGACGTACGCGAATCGCACCCAGCCCGTCGAATGGGATCACCTTCGATTGCGGGGTCACGCGCGAGATGGGCCAGGACCCAGTGGAAGTCTGCCGCTATTTCGGATCGCGGGACTGCATCAATCACGTGCATTTCCGGAACGTGCGCGTGCGCCAGCCGTACGAGAAGTACACGGAGGTGTTTCTCGACGAAGGCGAGGTGCACATGTTCGCGGTGATGCAGGAGCTGGTGCGGCAGAAGTATCCGCGGCTGATTTATCCGGAGCATCCGCGCGCGCTGGATGCCGACCGCGAGCGGCCGGACTTCCATTCGGGCTATCCGGGCTGCGGCGGAACGCGCGCGCCATGCTGCAGGCGGCGCTCAGACCCTAGTACATCGTGAGTATCGCGTTTGTGGGGCGGGCAATCCTGCCCGCAGCCGGCTTTCAGCCGGCCTTTGCGACCACGACGGGGCGCGCCATGAAAGCGGGAGCCGCCTGAAAGGCGGCTGCGGCCAAAATTGGCCGCCCCACGGGTGCAACCGAACTGCCAGTATTCCATAACGGACGGTCCGGCGCCTCGCCCTACGGCGCTGCGTTCACAAAGCGATCCACTTGCATTAGGGGAACCGTCTTGCTCACCGCGTATTCGGCGGCTATTTCGACGTCGCGCGGAAATCCCCGCTGCACCAGTTCCTTTCCGGACGTGCTCCGCAGCACCGCGCCGTGCAGATTGTGCCGGAAGCGCTCGAATGTGGCGATGGCCGTCTCCGCCTCGGGCGACGGCCGTCCCGGCAGGGCCGCCAGCACCGCTCCCGCGCCGATCAAATCTTCGATCGCGGGACGAAGCGAGCCGTCGCCCCACTGCTCTCCGGCGGGAATTACGGCGATGCGCGAACCGTGGGCTTGGGCCTGCGCCGCTACGGCGCGACAGTTCCGCAGGCAAGCCGTGTAAGTGGCGACGGCGCCCGTCGTCATGCAGAGGGTGCTGCCGTTCGGCGACGGCAGCACCAGGGCGGAGCCCGCCGGGATCGATTGCAACGACGGAGGCGATAGGGAATAGCCGGCGGCGGACCGCGGCCCGGCCAGCAGCGCACCTTTCGACTGCGCGAATGCGGCAGCCGACTCGTCGCGCCAGCGGTACGGCAATACGGACGCACCCCGCGCGACGGCGATATCCACGGCGGTGGAGAATGCCAGCACGTCGACGACGATCACGACGTCGCTGATCGGCGCCAGGGCCCGCCCGCCAGACCCCATTCGCAGCGAAGGTCGTATTCCGACTGATCGTAGTGCACCGGTACTGGCCTACAACTTCACGTCGAAGGACAAGTCTTCGATCATGCGGTCGAGCTCGGCCTGGGCGGCGTCCTTCTTGGTTTCGAGCTGCGCGATTTCCTGGCGCAAGGTTTCCAGGCGCGTTTCCTGCGTGTTGAGTTGCTGCACGTAGCGCTCGACCAGCGCCTTCTCCTCGGGACTGCCCTTGAGCGCTTTCATGTTTTCGCGCAGGCGCTGCTGATCGTCGTAGATTTTCTCTATCTCGGCGTCGCGCGCAGCCTTCTGCTCGTCGAGAGCGCCGATAGCGTCTTTCTGCGCCAGCACCTTGCGCAACGCCTCTTCCACGCTCTTGTCGATGGACCGCTGTTGCACGAACGTGGCGATCAGCTTACTGTTGATATCGGAAACCGTATAACCGGCCGACACTGGCCGCGCTTCTTCCACCACCAGCGCGGCGGTTTGCTTGGCGCCGACTTCCAGACGAAAGCGCATCCACGCGGCAGTGGTTTCGATCGGTTGCGCCGCGCTGCGCAGTTGGTAACCGGAGCGCACCGGATGTTCCACGATGACGATGCGCGGCGAATTATCCTCGTTTCGGAAGGTGTAAGTCTTCGTCTCCCGGACTTCGCTTTCGTGAGTCATCACGCCGCGATGCACGCGCACGCGAGTCACCCGCTGTTGATTGCTGCCCTCGGTGGAACTGACGTTCAAAGCCAGATCCGTGGCGTACGATACAAGTCTCTTCTCGTCGGGGCGAATCGGGTCGAAGATGCCTTCGCCGGCGAACGTCTCTTCTTCCAGCACGCTGAAGCTGCCGCCATCGAGCGTCAGTCCGCTGGAATTTGTGAGCCACAGCGCGCGTTGCGGGCGCCGCAGACCGGCCTGCTCGTTCCATACGGAAACCTTTTCCGCGCCGATGGCGGATTGGAGCACCGGCACCAGGGCGGATCGGTTCTTTTGGATGCTGATGGGTTCTTTCAGTTTGTATTCGAAGAGGTCGCCCAGTTCTTGCGCGCGCGCGGCGGCCTCCAAGTTGGCGCGTGGGTTGTAAACACCGCCACCGACACCGCCCCCAGCGCCAGGTCCGTAGCCGGCGCCGCTGCCCCCGCCCACGCCGCCCCGCCGGCCGCCCAGCGCCGCGCCACTGCCCAACGATCTGCCGCCGGCGACGCTCGACATTGCGGAGCTGGTCGTTTGAGCTTGTTGCGCCGCCGCGGACACCTCCGTTGCCTGCGTGACAGATCCAATCTCCAGGCGCACGTCCTGGCGCCCGGACGTGGCCGCGGAGGTTACGATGCCATTGACGACCGCCGGCTGGAAGCCCTGCGATGCAACTTCCAGGCGCACCGCGCCTTCCGGTAACGCACGCAGTTCGTAGGTTCCCGCGGCATTGGTGCTGGTTTCGCCCACCAGCGCGGAGTTCGCGCCGAAGGCCTTAACGAGCGCGCCAACGATCGCGGCTCCGGCCGGGTCCGTGACCGAACCGGTGAGGCGCGCGCCGCCCGGAATCAGCGTCGACTCGTACGTTTGCGGCGCGGTCGACATACTCTCCGGCAGCGGGATCACGGGCCGCTGCGTAAAATAAGGCTGCGAGAGATTCTGAATAAACGACTGCGGCGCACCGGCTACCAGAGACAGGCTCACATTCTCCCAATCCTGCCCCACCGTGTTATCCACGATGGCCCATCCCTGTAGCCAGGGTTTCGCGCCGGTCTTCGAGTCGAGGACAATACGGTAAGTCGTCTTCCAGACCGGCGCTTCGCTAATGTAACTGACGAACAGATCGCGCGCACCGGAGCCCGCCGTGGAGATCGTCATCTTGCGGATGTCGGGCTCCCGCGCCGAGGCGACCAGATCGAGAAGGCGCTCGACCTTGCCCGTGAGGCCGCGGTCCAGCAGCCGCACGGAGAAAGCGGGCGAAATCTCCGTAGTGTGCAACTCGCCCGCGTCGGTCATCAGCGAAAGGTAGTCGATCTCCAGCGTGGTTCCGCCGGAGATGCGCGTTTTCCGCTCGACGCTGAGCAGCCTGCCGGTGATCGTATTGGACCCGTTGCGCACTTCCAGGCGCGCCCCGCGCAGGGCGCCGAGGAATTCCGCGAGGGAAGTCTTGTCGTCGGTGGGAATGCGCAGGTCGCCCAGTTGCCGCTCGACGGGAGCAGCCGATCCGTAGGCCACGCCGGTGATGCGGCCGCCGTTGAGGTCCAGAACGGTCAGCGACTTCAGCACGTCGTTGAGCTGTCCGGATGTGAACGAGACCGTGACTTCCTGGTTATCGCGCACGCGGCCCAGGTGTTCGAAGTAACCGACCCCATTCTTGTATAGAACGACGCGCTTGATGGGCAGGTTGGCGGAGACATCCGGCGGGCGGTCCTGGGATTGGAGGGCCGGCGATGCGAGTAAGGTGAACAGCGACAAATGTAAACAAAGGCGCACGATGATAGCACGGACGTGCAGGTTATATGGATAGTTTCTCCAAATCGGCGGGCTCGCCACAGCGCAAACCGAGCAGGCCCGGATCGATGGAACGCAGCAGACCGGTGAGTACGCCGCCCGCGCCCACTTCGACAAAACGCGCGACACCCTGCGCCGCGAGATAGCGGATCGAGTCGGCCCAGCGCACCGGGTTGGGCACCTGCTCGTATAGACCCTGGCGCGCCTCCGTGCCCGTGTGGACTTCCCGCGCCTGCCAGTTGTTCACCAGCGGGCAACCGAGATCCGAAAAGTTCGTGGCGGCCAAATCGGCAGCCAGGCGCTTTTGGGCAGGCTGCATCAGCGCGCAATGGAACGGGGCGCTAACCTGCAGCAGAATGGCACGCCGGGCGCCGGCGGCCTTGGCTAGCTCGACGGCGCGATTCACTGCGCCGGCATGCCCGGCGATCACCACCTGGTCCGGCGCGTTCAGATTCGCGGCGCTCACCACTTCGCCCTGCGCGGCCTGTTGCAGGACGCCTTCCAGCGCGCCCTCGGCGAGGCGCAGCAACGCGGCCATGGCGCCCACGCCCGGCGGCACGGCTTCCTGCATAAAGCGGCCGCGCCGGCGGACCAGGCGCACGGCATCCGCGAATTGCAGGCTGCCCGCCGCCACCAGCCCGGAGTATTCTCCCAAGCTGTGGCCGGCCACGTAGTCCGGCGCGAAGCCGCGCTCGGCCAGCACCCGGAAGGCGGCGGTGGAGACGGTAAGCAGCGCGGGTTGCGTGTTCTCGGTCAGCTTGAGTGCGTCCTCCGGCCCCGCGAAGCATAGGGCCGAAAGCGGGAATCCCAGCGCGTCGTCGGCTTCTTCAAAGACGGCGCGCGCCACGGAGAACTGCGCGGCAAGATCTTTGCCCATGCCGGCGAATTGGGATCCTTGTCCGGGAAAGACGAAGGCGGTTTTGGGTGTCAAAGGCGATTATAAGCTGGAGCTGTGATAGTAGGGATGTCGACCGTTGCCGTCGTTTCCATCGAAGAATATCTGTCTACCTCCTACCGGCCCGACTGCGACTACGTGGACGGGGAGGTGCGTGAGCGAAACGTGGGAGAATACGATGTGCGTAATCGATCGGGACCAACCCATCGAGCAGGTCTTCACCACACCGCCGCTCGTCTGCATTGAGGTTCTCTCGAAAGACGACAGCCTACGCGGCATGCGCGAGCGCTTGGACGACTACCTGAATTTCGGCGTCGCCAATGTGTGGATCCTCGAACCCGTCTCACGCAAAGCCTGGGTCTGCACCCCGAACGGATTTCTGGAGCCGGAAGGCGGAGTCCTGCCGGCGGCCGGATCTCCGGTCCACCTGCCGCTCGCCGAAATTTTCACCGATTTGGACCAATAGGCAAAGACAGGAATCGCCTACTTTGCCTGAAACGTCTTTCCTTCCAACAGCGTCGTAGGTTATTGCGGCCCATGGCGGCCGTCAATGCGCGATAATAATCTTAAGGGCCTGTGCGCCGTTTGTGCATTGTTGCAACTGCAAAATTCTAGAGGAGACTTCCGACGTGAAACGAATCTGCCGTTACCTTCCCATTCTCTCCCTTTTGTTACTCTGCGTACCTTTCGCCAGCGCGCAGAGTTCCGTCGACTTTATGCTGGGCTTCGGGACCGCGCATGACGCCGCCAATGGAGGCGGTCTTGAGGGCCTCGATTCCGTCAATGCGCTCGGCTCATGCACGCCGGGAGCGAACAGCGATGGGTTCTGCCAAAGCAATCCCGCCCTTGGCGGCTTCTTCCTGGGCATCGGCGGCGACGTAATGCTCTGGAAGCGCTTCGGTATCGGAGCCGCGGCCGACGTGCAGCCCGCGCGCAGCAATTATGGCCCTTTGCTATACCGGCAGGCGTTCTACGACGTCAACGGCATATTCCGGCCGGTCAGCACCAAGCGCGTGGTTCTGCAACTGGAAGGCGGGATTGGCGGAGCGCACACGGGTTTCGGCATTAACGAGACCGGTTGCGTGGGAACCGTGGTTTGCTCCAGCGCCATCGAGCCGGTGGGGAGTACCAACCATTTCGATATTCATGCCGGTGTGGGCTTGTCGCTGTTCGTCACGGAACATATCTTCATCCGCCCGCAGTTCGACATACACTACGCGCCAGGGCTGGGGGGCATCAACAACCAGTTCAGCAGCAACGTGGTGCCGATGGGCATGGTTTGGGTGGGTTACAGCTTCGGCGACCGGTAGGTTGGAGAAGAGGCGGCCTACGAGGCCGCCCCACCACATCATGAGGCGGCGCGGTATTTATCGCGGCAGGCGGGCGAACAGAAATGCACCGTTTGGCCGTCGATCCGCTTGGTTACCGACGTATCCGCAGAGACATAGGTCCCGCAAACCGGATCCTTTTTCAACTCGCCGCCTGGGGAAACCGGGGGCGCGGGCTTGCCACGCTGGGCCGCCACCTGTGAGTTCACACCGCCGAAGATGGATCTGAGGATACTGCGCACCAGCCACAGCACCAACAGTGGCAGGACGACGAAGCGGAACAAGAGGCGCATGATACGAGGGGGCGCTCTTTCCGGCGCCCCTTAACCATTATCGCACCCGGCGTCACCTTAGTTCTTTTTGGTGGTCTTCTTCTTGTTGGCGGCGGGATTCACGTATGAAGTGTCCACCGAACCGGACAGGCTGGCGAGCATGCCTTTGGCGGAATCCGCATCCTTCCCGTCGGGCTTGAGCTGCAAGTACTTTTCGAAGGCTTCGCGGGTTCCCGGCACGGGATCGTACTTGCCGTCGGTCCCCAGTTTGGCTTTGCCGATCAGATAGATGCCATATTGATACTGCGCGTCGGCGTAGTTCGGGTCCGCATCGATGGCCTTCTTGAACGCTTCTCCAGCGGGTTCCGACTGGCCGTTATTCACCAGTAGAGCGCCCAGGTTGAAGTAGTATTTGCCGGCGCTGGGGGGATCGAGCTGAGCGGCTTTGGCGAGTTCCGCCTGCGCCTCATCGAACTTCTTGGCTTGGGCCAGGGCGAGGCCGTAATTGTTGTGCGTACCCGCATCGTCGGGCTTCAAGGTCATCGCCTTCTGATAAGCTTCCATCCCCTTGTTGATGGC
>Ga0187871_10000349_pt1 | contig 44798 bp, 42 predicted proteins | sample June2016WEW_16_1_FD_132988 | JGI IMG/M metagenome (GOLD analysis project Ga0187871, IMG submission 132988) | Peatland microbial communities from SPRUCE experiment site at the Marcell Experimental Forest, Minnesota, USA - June2016WEW_16_10 | ecosystem: Environmental > Terrestrial > Soil >...
CAGGCGCCCGGTCACGTACTGCGTCGCGTCGTAGCCACCGAGGACGATCTGTTGCGTGCGCACGAGCATCTCTCGGGTCGCGATCACGACGTCCCCCACCAATCGGGGCGTGACGAGCGACGTGACCGACACGCGCAGTTGGGTCGTGTCGAAGTTGGGGTTCGCCGACATCGACACGGTGCTCGGACTGGCCGGTCCCTCGACCATCCATGAACGATTGAGTAGGTCCTCGCCGAAGGGATCGTCACCGCTCAAGGTGGTGACGACACGAACGGCCGCGCCGCCGTCGTGACGTTCGCTGATCGCCAGGAACGACGCGAAGGCGTCGACGCCGTCGAGGCGCGAGCCGCGGCGCTCGGGGATCACTTCGCGCCACTGGCCGCCGTCGACCTCGCGCGCCAACAGTCGAAAGTCCATCGCCTCTTCGTTGGTGACCTTGAGCCACCACGCGACTCCACGTTCGTCCACGAAGTGCTCGACGCCGTACTCAATACCGTGTCGCCGCGCCTCGAGGAGCGTCAACTCGCCGGTCGGATCGCGCGCGTCGAGGTAGTGCACCTCGGTCGTCATCGACGATCCGAGGTGCACGTAGATGACGGCGTCATCACGACTACGACCGACCGCGAGGTTGAACTGTTCGTCGTCCTCTTGATAGACGAGTTGGTCGGTACCGGTGTCGGACCCGAGTTCGTGGCGCCAGAGTTGGTACGGTCGCTTGGCGTCGTCGACTCGCGTGTAGAAGAAGTGACGGCTGTCCATGGCCCACGCGAAGCCGTAGTGGACGTCGTCGAGGACGTCTTCCACTCCCGCCTGTCCGGCCAACGGTCGCACCGTGACGCGATGGAGTTCGTCGCCGTCGAAGTCGGTACCGACGCAGACCCAGTCGTCGTCGGGACTCACCGCGAGGACCCCGACCGCGAAGTAGTCGCTGTCGCCGGCCTCCTCGTTCTCGTCCAGGATCACCTGTTCGCCCTCGAGCGTGGCCAACGGGTCGATCTCGGGCGGCGTGAGGTCCTCGCCGTTCGCGGGCACCCGACAGCTGAGAGGGTAGTTGAGTCCTTCGCGCGTGCGCTCGAAGTACCACCACGGTCCCTTTCGAACCGGTACCGAGATATCGGTCTCTTCGATACGCGACTTGATCTCCTCGAACAGTTCGTCCTCGAGGGGTTTGAGGTCGGCGAAACTCTCGCTGAGGAACTCGTTCTCGGCGCGCAGGTGGGCGAGGACCGTTTCGTCGTCGCGGTCCATCAGCCAGTAGTAGGGGTCCTCTCGGACGTCGCCGTGACGAGCGATTTCGAAGGGACGTTTCGGGACGCTCGGGGGAGTGGGCACCGCTCCACTTTGCCAGTATTTGTTGACATGTCCCGATGGTGAGTTAGTACTATGGGGATAGGGATTATCCCAAGGGAGCACCATGTCAGTCGACAATCTGGATTTCAGCCGGTACCAACTGGGCTGGTCCGACGACCAGATTCCGGTCTTCAAGCCGAAGAAGGGCATCAACGAGGCCATCGTCCGCGAGATGTCGGGCATCAAGAACGAAGACAAGTGGATGCTCGACTTCCGGCTCAACGCCCTGAAGAAGTTCGAGAAGAAGCCGATGGTGCCGTGGTTCGCCGACCGGATGCCGGACCTCGATTTCAACGACATCTACTACTACATCAAGCCGACCGAGAACCAGGTCGACCGGTGGGAGGATCTGCCCGACGACATCAAGAACACGTACGAACGCCTGGGCATCCCCGAAGCCGAACGCAAGTACCTCGCGGGCGTCACCGCGCAGTACGAGTCCGAGGTGGTCTTCCACCGCAACCGCGAGGACCTGGAGCGCCTCGGCGTCCTGTTCTGTGACATGGACACCGCGGTGCGCGAGTACCCCGAACTGGTCCGCAAGTACTTCGGTACGATCATCCCCCCGAACGACAACAAGTTCGCCGCGCTGAACTCGGCGGTGTGGAGCGGTGGTTCGTTCATCTACGTGCCACCGGGCGTCAACGTCGACCAGCCCCTGCAGGCGTACTTCCGCATCAATACCGAGAACATGGGCCAGTTCGAACGAACGCTCATCATCGCGGACGAAGGCTCCCAGGTCCACTACGTGGAGGGATGCTCGGCGCCGGTCTACTCGACCGACTCGCTGCACTCAGCGGTCGTGGAGCTCGTCGCGCTGCCCGGTGCGCGCATCACGTACACGACGATCCAGAACTGGTCGAACAACGTCTACAACCTCGTGACCAAGCGCGCGCGCGCCGAAGCCGAGGCCCACGTGGAGTGGATCGACGGCAACATCGGTTCACGGCTCACGATGAAGTACCCGTCGGTCTACCTGATGGGTCCCAAGGCCTCCGGTGAGGTCCTCTCCGTCGCCTACGCCGGACCGGGTCAGGTGCAAGACGCCGGCGCGAAGATGATCCACTGCGCCCCGGAGACGACCTCGACGATCATCTCGAAGTCGATCTCGAAGGACGGCGGTCAAACGACGTACCGCGGCCTCGTGAAGGTCGAAGAGGGCGCCACCGGCGCGAAGAGTTTCGTTCGCTGTGACGCGTTGATCCTGGACGAGCAGTCCGTGTCCGAGACCAAGCCGTACATGGAAGTCGGTGAGCAGGACGCCTCGATCGGCCACGAAGCGACCGTCTCCAAGATCGGCGACGACCAGCTTTTCTACCTCATGAGTCGCGGCCTCACCGAGGCCCAGGCGATGGGCATGATCGTCAACGGGTTCATCGAGCCCGTGACGCGCACGTTGCCCATGGAGTACGCCGTCGAGTGGTCGCGTCTGATCGAACTTCAGATGGAAGGTTCCATCGGCTAACGAGGTGCTCGCCACATCGCGTAAAACGGCGGACCGTCCTTGACCGGCGTCACGGTCTCAACCAGTTCGTAGCCGAATCGTTGGTAGTACGCGACGTTGTCGAGGCGCGGCGTCTCCAGGTGACTGCCGACGCCCTCGCCGTCTACCTGAGCGAAGGCGTGTTCGAGCAGCATCGTACCGACGCCGCTTCGCTGGACCGGCGGATCGGCGCAGAGCACCATCAGGTACCACTGCGGGTCCTTGCGGTGAGCGCGGGCCAACGCCGCGACGTAACGATTGCCGATCGGGAGCGCTCGGGGCCGTCGGTAGAAGGCGCGTAACGACGACGGCATCTGGCGCAGTTGCACTTTGATCGGCAGCGGGTAGCCGCCGGTGGTCAACCACGCGGCGACACCCAACACGTCGTCGGCGTCGTTGCGCACGGTCACGATTCGGCCGCGCGGACCCATGTGCTCGTACACGGAGCGAAAGAAGATCGGCATCCGTGACCGACGCATGGCGTCGCTGGGCAGCAAGTAGGAGAAAAACGGATCGGCGAAGAACGCGCGACTCGATACCGCAATGGCGGCCGACAATTCCTCTTCAACCATTGGTCTTTCGTCGATCCGGCGTTGCGGCACGGGCAATTCTTACCAAATTCGCCGTCTCGACGTGGAAGAATGGCGACATGGGAATGCGCGAGGAGTGCAAGCACTTTCAGAGCCGGACGTACAAGTCCGGGGAGGTCGCGCGCTTCTGCGTGCTTGGCAACGCCCCCGACCAGCCGTGGTCGTGCCCGGAGAACTGCGTCACCTACGAGCGCCGCCTGGCCGACGTCGGCTGGTCCCACGGCTCACTCGTCGACCGACCGGTCGAGAGGGAACCCGAGACGAGCGCGAGTCTGGACGAGCGCCGGGAGATCCTCAACATGGCCAGCGAGATCGTCAACAACGTCGCGCCGGAGATGTACGAGGAGCGGCGCAAGGAACTCGACGAGATGGAGCGCAAGCAGCGCGGCTGGAAGTTCTGGAAGCGCTAGTCGCCGTTGAAGACCGGCGGCCGTTTCTCCACGAAGGCCATCATCGCCTCGCGCAGGTCGTTGCTCTGTAGGTACATCGTGTTCCAGCGCGCGACGAACTCGAGACCCTCGTCGACCGTTCGACCGTCGTTGGCGGCGAGCACGGCCTTCGTCCCCTGAACCGCGAGCGGCGAGTTCTGCGCGATCTCGTGGGCGAGGTGGCGCGCGCCGGCGAGCACCTCGTCACTGTTGCCGAAGACCGCGTTCACGAGACCGATCTCGAGCGCGCGCGTCGCGTCCACGTCCTTACCGGTGTAGGCCAACTCAGCCAGGTGTCCCGCGTTAATGATCTTGGGCAGTCGCTGCAGCGAACCGAGGTCCGCGACGATCGCGACCTTCGTCTCGCGCACCGAGAACTTCGTGTCGCTCGCGCAGTAGCGCACGTCACACGCGCTCACCAGGTCGACGCCCCCGCCGATGCAGTACCCGTGTATCGCCGCGATGACCGGCACGCCGAGTTCGGCGATCGACGTGACGGACGCTTGCATCTCGCGCACCGCCTGATAGGCCCTCGCGTTCGAGGTCGCTTTGGACGATGACGTCGCGGCCGACGCGAAACCGCCGCCGTACTCCTTCAAGTCGAGTCCGACCGAGAAGTGCGGGCCCTTGGCCGCGATGATGAGCGCTCGGATGGTGCGCTCACTGGCGACGGCTGCCGCGGCGAGCGGCAGGTCGCGCCACAGGGCGCTGCCCATGGCGTTGCGCGCTTCGGCTCGATCGAGCCACAGCGTGGCGACGTGACCGTCGACTTCGAGGGTTAAGACTTCCGATGAAAAGTCCATTGCGCTCCTTGTCCGAATCGACTTCAGCCTAGGACTGGACTCGATGGGGAAAGAGGTGCGCCCAGTACACTGCCTTGGTCCCGATATCTATGAAAATCTTCGCTGATTCAGCCTCCGCCTTCATCGCCGACCGACCCGACGCGGCACCTCGGCAACTGGCCTGGGCGGCCTTCGAGTTGGCCGGACTGCCGACCACGAGCGACGAGGTCTGGCGTTACGCGCCGCTGAAGGACTTCGACCTGGACCGATTCGGCGTCGTTGCCGAACCGACGAACCGTGCCGACTCGGCCTTCGCGGCCCAACTCTGTGAGCGCGCGGGCCTCGTGGTGCGCGTGGTCGACGGCTTCTGCGTGAACACCGGCCGGTCCCTCGACGGCGTCAGCGTCGACGTCGTGGAGTCGGCCGAGTCACTCGCCGGCACCTCCTTCGCCGATCGCTACCGCAGCGATACCTTCGCGGTCCTCAACGCGGCGCTCGCCCCGGCGACGACGGTCATCCGTGTCCACGCCGGGGTCAACGTCGAAGAGCCGATCGTCGTCCTGAACGTCTCGAACTCGACGGCGTCGTTCTCGCGCACCCAGATCGAACTCGCGCGTGGCGCGAGTGCGACCATCGTCGAATACTTCGAAGGCGGCGCCGACGCCCTCGTGGTGCCACTCAGTGAGTACTCCCTCGACGACAACGCCGCGCTGCAGTTGATCACGTACCAGCGACTCGACCCGAGCGCCTGGCACGTCGCGCGCACGACGGGCTTCGTGAGTCGCGACGCCCGACTTCGCCAGGCGGTCGTCGGCATCGGCGCGCACTACAACCGATCGCGCAATGACGCCGAGATGCGCGGTGCGGGATCGGAGAACGAGCTGCGCACGACGTTCCTCGGTTCCGGGGACCAGGTGCATGATTTTCGCACCCACCAGATGCACACCGGTGCGCGTTCGCGTTCGACGCTTCTCTCCAAGGGCGCCGTCGCCGACCAATCCCGCTCGGTCTACACCGGACTGATCGAGATCGAGAAGGGTGCCAAGCGTACCGACGCGCGCCAGACGAACCACAACCTCCTGCTCTCACCGGCCGCCCACGCCGACAGCGTGCCCAACCTCGACATCCGTGAGAACGACGTCATGTGCGCCCACGCGTCGAGCGTCGGCCCCCTCGACGAACTCCAGCGCTGGTACTTGGAGTCGCGCGGCGTGAGCCGCGAGGACGCCGAACGGCTGATGATCCAGGGCTTCTTCTACGAGATGCTCGCCAACCTCCCTCCGCAGCTGGCTGAACTGGTCGAGCGTGACGTGACGTCCGTGCTCGCTGCGGTGAACGTGGTGACGCCGTGATCACCGCCGATATCGGACAGTTGAGCGACTACGAGAGCGGCGTGCCGCGTCAGATCCACCTTGAGGGCCGGGTCCTCGTCGTCATTCGCATCGAGGACGACGTGTACGTGTTGGACGACCGGTGCAGTCACGAGGACTTCAGCCTCGCCGAAGGGGAAGTGGACTGCGAGACGGCCGAGATCGAGTGCGCGCGCCACGGGGCGATGTTTCGACTGAAGGACGGCGAGCCGATGTCACTCCCCGCGACGCGACCGGTGGCGCACTACGACGTGCGCAACTTTGACGGCCGCCTGGAGGTGATCCTCCCGTGACCTCCACCTTGACGATCGAGGGGCTGCGCGTCGAAGTCGCCGGCACGGAGGTCCTGAAGGGATTCGACCTCTCCATGAAGACCGGCGAGGTCCACGTCATCATGGGACCGAACGGTTCGGGCAAGTCGACGCTGGCCCACGCCCTCACCGGTCACCCGGGCTACAAGGTCCTGGCCGGGTCGGTCCGCATCGACGACGTGGAGCTGTTGACGATGTCGCCGACCGAACGCGCTCGGCACGGACTCCTCCTCGCGATGCAACAGCCCTTGGAGGTCGCGGGCGTGCGTCCGATCGACCTCCTGGTGGCCGCGGGTGTCGACCCGACGAATCTGCGTGAACGGATGCGCGACGAGGCCGAGCGGGTCGAACTTCGACCCGAGATCCTCGACCGCTTCGTCAACGTCGACCTGTCGGGCGGCGAGCGCAAGCGCGCCGAGATGGTGCAGTTCGGAGTGCTGCGTCCGAAGTTCGCGATTCTCGACGAGATCGATTCCGGTCTCGACGTCGACGCGCTCGGTGCGGTCGCGCGACGTCTCTCGCTCGCCAGCGACGAATGGGAGTGCGGCATCTTGGCGATCACGCACTTCAAGCGACTGTTGCAAGAACTCACGCCGACGACGATCCACGTGTTGAGCGAGGGCCGCGTCGTCGCGACCGGCGGTCCGGAACTCTCCGAGATTCTCGAACGAGACGGCTACGTACCGTTCCGCGCCACGTCGGCGTGACCATGGAATCGAACGACCGAAGGTTAAACTCGACGGATGGCTGACGGGAGCAACGGCGATCCTTCGGGCCGTACAGAGAGATCCTCGGGCGCCAAACGACGCGCCCTCGCCAACGAGGGGCGACTCGCGGCGCTGGGTGACGCCGTCGATCGCCAGTCGGGCAAGGTACCGAAGCGACGTCGCAGGCGACGTCGAGGACGCACGTGGCTGATCGCCGGCGTCGCGGTCATCGTCTTGATCGGCGGAGTGCTGGGTGGTGGCTACCTGTACGCCAACTGGCGCTTCGACGAGATCCCCAAGATCAACGTGAAGAACATCTCCTATCCGGTGCCCGGACAGCCCTTCAACATCCTCGCGATCGGATCGGACTCGCGCGCCGGTCTCACGGGCGCCGTGGCCCGACAGACGGGAGCGAGTAGCGGCTCGGTGAGCGGGCAACGCAGTGACGTCATCAAGATCATCCACATCAATCCCACCGCGGGCACGATCACGATACTCTCCATTCCACGCGACACGGCGGTGACCCTGCTGGCGAATCAGTCGCTTTTCGGAAAGTTCAATCGAATCAACGTCAACTACCAAAACGGGCCGTCGCTGTTGGTCCAGACCATCGAGGCGAACTTCGGCATACCGATCAACCACGTCATCCAGGTGAACTTCAGCGGTCTGATCAACTCCGCGGTCGCCATCGGCGGCGTGTACCTCGATTTCCGCTATCCCGCCCGTGACCCGTACTCCGGTCTCAAGATCACGCACACGGGCTGTCAGCTGGTCGACGGCTTCCAGGCGCTCGCGGTTGCGCGCAGTCGTCACTACTACTACGCCCCGAGCGGCAATCCGCCCTGGCCGAGTGACGCCATGAGCATCATCAACGCCGGCGGGACCCCCGCCGGCTGGGTCTATGACGGTACGAGTGACTTCGGTCGCATCGATCGCCAGACGTCGTTCCTGCGCGCCATGTTCAGTCGCGTGAAGAGCAAGCTGGACGACCCGTTCGCGATCAACGGGTTCCTCTCGAACCTGCCCAAGGGCATCACGCTCGACAGCACGTTCTCGCTGAACGAGATCATCGGCCTGGCGCTCAAGTTCCACGGCTACAACTCCGGGTCGATGCTCACCTACACGTTGCCCGAGGTATCGGGGGTCGTGAACGGTGCCGACCTCGAGTTCGTCGATCAGCCTTACGCCCAGCAGATGTTGGTCAACATCTTCGGCAACACGTTGAAGACGGTCACCAACCCGCCGCCGAACACCGCGTTGCAGACACCACCACCGCCGGTCATCACGCCCACGACCACGACCACCGGACCCGCGACGACTTCGAAGCACCACCACGTGCCGACGACGACCACCACGAACCCGACGTTGGCGCTCCCGATCTTCGACCCGGTTCCCTGCACGCCCGGCTGACTCAGACCAGTTCGTCGAGTCCCTGGGTCAGGGTGTTCCACGCCAGGGTGGCGCACTTGATGCGTACCGGGAACTTGATCACGCCCTGGAGGGCGGCCAGTTCACCGAGGGCTCGTAGGTCGACCTTGGGTGGCTCGTCGTCGTGGGCGAGCGTCGCCTCGCGCACCGTCATGAGCTGCTTGAAGGTGGCGACGGTCTCGCGCACCTTATCGAGCGGCTTGCCTTTCACCGCGGCGCTCATCAGCGAGGCCGACGACTGGGAGATCGAGCAACCGCTCCCGGTCAGTTTGATGTTCTTCAAGACGCCGTCGTCGACCTCCAAGTACACGACGATCTCGTCGCCGCACAAGGGATTGAACCCCTCGACCCGGATCGCCGGCGGCGAGTCGAGCTCACCGCGATTGCGCGGCGAACGGTAGTGATCGAGGATGATCTCGCGATAGAGGTCGTCGAGGTTCGAGCCGAGGTTCGACACGTCACTATCCAAACATCTTCACCGCGTGACCGAGCGCTTCGATCAGCACGTCGGTGTCACGTGTGTTCGAGTACGGCCCGTACGACGCGCGCACGGTGGCCGCCAGTCCGAATCGGCGCATGAGGGGCTTGGCGCAGTGGTGACCGGGGCGCACGCACACGCCGAACTGGTCGAGCACCTGGGCGACGTCGTGCGGGTGCACGCCCTCAACGTCCAGACTGATGACCCCGCCGCGGTTCGTCATGTCGCCCGGTCCGATGACCCGCACGCGACCGTGGAATTCGAGGGCGAGCCTCGCCAGGACGTCGGCGGCCAGGGCGTGCTCGTGGCGCACGATGTTGGTCATCCCGAGGCCCTCGAGGTACAACACGGCCGCGTTCAGTCCGACCGCTTCGGCGATCGGCGGCGTGCCGGCCTCGAACCTCGTCGGTCCGTTCGCTGGCGTGTAGCCGTCGGTGCGGACGTCGGCGATCATGCCGCCCCCGCCGAGGAACGGTGGCATCGTGTCCAGGATGTCCTCGCGGGTCCAGAAGACCCCGATGCCGGTCGGTCCGAGCATCTTGTGACCCGTGAAGATCAGGAAGTCGACGTCGAGCGCGACGACGTCGGTCGAGCCGTGCGCGACGGACTGCGCGCCGTCGACCGCCATCAACGCGCCGTGGCGATGCGCGAGCGCGGCCAGTTCGTTGATCGGGTTGATCGTGCCGAGGACGTTCGACATGCCGGTGACCGAGAGGAGTTTCACGCCGCGCATCAACTCATCGACGCGCGATAGGTCCAGTCGGTAGTCGTCGGTCGTCGGGATGAAACGGACCTCGATGCCCGTTGATTCGCGCAGTTGGAACCACGGCACGATGTTGGCGTGGTGTTCCATCTCGCTCACGAGGACCACGTCGCCGGCGTTCAGGTTCGCGGCGCCCCAGGACTTGGCGAGCAGGTTGAACGACTCGGTGGCGTTCTTCGTGAAGACGACCTCGCCGGCGCCCCCAGGGGCGTTGATGAATCGCGCCACCGCCTCGCGTGATCCCTCGTACGCGGCGGTCGCTTCGCTGGCCGTCTGGTAGACGGCGCGGTGCACGTTGGCGTGGCGCAGTTGGTAGTAGCGGCTCATGGCGTCGATGACCGCGTTCGGTTGGAGCGACGTGGAGGCGGTGTCGAGGTAGGTGATGGGACGGTCGAAGATCACGCGGTTCAACTGCGGGACGTCGGAGCGGACTCGTTTGGCGTTGAAGCTCGTCACGTGCTCACCGCGCGCCAGGCGTCGTAGCCCTCGAGTTCGATGAGTTGGGCGAGCTGCGCGTCGCCCGAGTGCACGATCTGGCCGTCCACCAAGATGTGGACCCGGTCGGGTTCGATCTCCTCGAGCAACTTGACGTAGTGGGTGACGACGACGACGCCCATCGTCGGGTGTTCGTCGCGCACCGTACGAACGCCTCGGGCGACGACGCGGAGCGCGTCGATGTCGAGACCCGAGTCGGTCTCGTCGAGGAACGCGATCACCGGTTCCAGCAGGGCCATCTGTAGTACTTCGTTGCGCTTGCGCTCACCGCCGGAGAAGCCGTCGTTGAGGTGACGCTCGGCGAAGGCCGGGTCCATACCGAGTCGGTCCATCCACTCGGCCAGGTCGAGGCGCACCTCGAGGATGCTCAGCTCGTCGAGGTTCTTGCGCGCGGCGATCGCCTGACGCAGGAACTGCACGACCGAGACCCCGGCGATCGCTTCGGGGTACTGGAAGGCCAGGAAGATCCCGGCGCGAGCGCGCTCGTCGGGGGTCCACTTGGCGATGTTCGCTCCGTTCAGCAGTATCTCGCCGCTGGTGACGGTGTAACCGGGATGGCCCATCACGATGTTCGCCAGTGTCGATTTGCCGGCCCCGTTGGGCCCCATCAGGGCGTGGACTTCGCCTTCACGTACCGTGAGGTCGACCCCGCGCAGAATCGGTGCGCCTTCGGCCTCGGCGTGGAGGTTGCGTAGTTCAAGGAGGGCCGTCGACACGGTGACGAGCCTAACGGCCGCGACCTCACCGATGACCAGTCGTTACCAGCCTCGCTCGACCCATTCGTCGAGGTGTGGACGCTCGGTGCCGACGGTGGATTCGCGACCGTGTCCGGGCCAGATCGTCACGTCGTCGGCGAAGACCCCGAAGATGCGCTCGTCGATCGACGTGATGATGGTGGCGAAGTCAGTGGCGTCGTGATTCGTGTTACCGGGACCGCCGGGGAAGAGGGTGTCCCCGGTGAAGAGCATCGGGGTCCCTTCGAGCGCGAAGCAGATGCTGCCCGCCGTGTGTCCGGGCGTGTGCAGCGTTCGCAGACGAAGGTCACCGACCTGGTGGACCGTGTCGTCGTCGAGTAGGTGGTCGTAGCTCGGCAGCATGCCGGCGTCCTCGGCGCGCACCCACACGTCGATGCCGGCCCCGCGAACCTGTTCGACGGCGCCGATGTGGTCCCAGTGGCCGTGGGTCTCGAGGACCGAGGTGACGCCGAGGCGGCTCGCGACACGTAGCAGTCGATCGTGTTCGTTGGCGGCGTCGAGCAACGTCGCTTCGCCGGTTCGCTTGCAACGCACCACGTAGACGTTGTTCTCGATCGGACCGACGACGAATCGGTGCACCTCGGCTCGGCCGTCCGACCAGACCAGTTCCACGTCGTCCATGCCCCCACTTTGCCACCTGGCCGCCCCGGGGCGAGTTTGAGTAATGTCGAAGAGGCCGGGATTACCGTCCGGTACACGGAGGGACTGCGATGAACTTTGGATTCAGCGAGGAGCAAGAAGAGCTCCGCAAGATGGTCAAGCGATTCTTGGAAGAGAAGTCCCCCGAATCCGAGGTACGCCGTCTGATGGCCACCACCGAGGGTTACGACTCGGCCGTCTGGGACCAGATGGCCAAGGAGCTGGCCCTTCAGGGACTCGGGATCCCCGAGGAGTTCGGTGGTCAGGGCTACGGCCCGGTCGAGCTCTACGTGGTCTTCGAAGAGATGGGCGCGGCCCTCTTCTGCTCGCCCTACTTCTCGACGGTCGCCCTCGCCGCCAACGCCGTGCTCTTCGTCGGCACCGACGAGGACAAGGCGGCCTACCTCCCGGGCATCGCCTCGGGCGAGACGATCGCCACCGTCGCGTTGACCGACGACGCCGGCCTGTGGGACCTCACGAAGACCTCGACCACGGCGACGGCGTCGGGTGATGGCTTCGTCGTGAACGGCGTGCGCAGTTACGTCACCGACGGCAACACGTCGTCGATCATCTTCGTGCCGGCGATGACCGACAAGGGACTCTCGTTGTTCGCGGTCGCGGGTGACGCCAAGGGCGTGGCGCGCGAATCTCTGGCGACCATGGACCAGACGCGCAAGCAGAGCCGCGTCGTGTTCAGTGACGCACCGGCCACGCTCGTCGGGGTCGAAGGTGAGGCGCTCGCGGGACTCGAGACGACGATGCAGGTGGCCGAGGCCGCGTTGGCGGCCGAGCAGGTCGGTGGCGCGCAGCGCGTCCTGAACAACTCGGTCGAATACGCGAAGAACCGCGTGCAGTTCGGCAGGCCAATCGGGTCGTTCCAGGCGATCAAGCACAAGTGCGCCGACATGCTCCTCGACGTCGAGTCGGCCAAATCGGCCGCGTACTACGCCGCGTGGGCCGCCCAGGAGCGAAACGACGAGTTGCCGATCGCCGCGAGCCTCGCCAAGTCGTTCTGCTCGGAGGCCTACTTCCACTGCGCGGCGGAGAACATCCAGATCCACGGCGGTATCGGGTTCACGTGGGAACACCACGCGCACCTGTACTTCAAGCGAGCGAAGAGCTCGGAACTCTTCCTGGGTGACCCCGCCTACCACCGCGAACTCTTGGCTCAGCGCCTAGGCATCTAGGCCGGTGCTCGCCCACGAGCAACTCCAGAGCGGTACCTCACTCCTGGACCTGCGAATCGCCACGTCGAGCGCTCGACCGTTGGCCAGTCACGCGCTGATCGTCGTGCACGGACTGCCCAAGGCCATGGGCATGGGTCGACAGGCGGCCGGCCTGTTGCCCGAGCTGGCCGAGCACCTCGCGACCGAGTCGGGCTGGATCGTGGCGACCGGCACGCTCTCGGGGGTGGGTGGGAGCACGGGGACGTTCTCGGCGACCCAGTGGCGCGCCGACCTGAGCACGATCCTCGAGCGCGTCGACGACGGCGAGCGCCGGATCTCGATGGCCGGCTTCGGCTTCGGGGGAGCGCTCGCGTTGGCGACGGCCGCCGACGACGACCGCATTCGCGGCGTGGCGACCTTCGCGACGCCGGCTCACCTCGAACCATGGTGCGGCAGCGCCGAGGACTTCCATCGGGCGGTCCAGGTGGCCGGTGTCGTCGGGGACGAACGCGACCTCTTACCGGCCGAGCAGCTGCGCGACGACGTCTTCGCGATCGATCCGCTGGTGTCGATCGCGAAGATCCCGCCTCGCCGACTCATGGTCGGTCACGGGACCGACGACATCGAGATACCGCACTCCGACGCGCGCGACCTCGTCGCGGCGGCCGAGGGTCGCGCTGAACTTCGACTGATCCAAGGCGCCGGTCATCAACTGCGCGCCGACCCTCGCATGGTCGCGACGCTCTTAGGTTGGCTCGACCGGCACCGCTGAGAGCGCCTCGTCGAGGGTCACCCGGATTCGTCGTGCCGCTCCTTCGGGGTCGTTCGCCTCGGTCAACGCCCGGACGACGACGAAGTGACGAAGTCCGGCGCCGACCAGCCCGGCGACGTTGTCGGCGTTCACGCCGCCCGTGACGAAGACCGGGCGGTCACTGCGGGCTTGGCTCGCCACCGCGTAGTTGACGCCGGTCCCTGCGCGGCCCGGTTTGGTTGGCGTGACGACGATCGGTCCGGCACTGAAGTAGGTCGCCGACTGATTGAGCGCCTCGTCGAACTCGAGGGGGGAGTGCGTCGACAGCCCGACGATCGCGTCAGGGCCGAGCAGTTCGCGACAGCGTGACACGCTGACGTCCTCTTGGCCCACGTGGACGCCGTCGGCGCCGACCTCGAGGGCCAGTTCCGGCGAATCGTTCATGATGAAGGGCACGTCGAAGGTCTGACAGATCGCGACCATGAGCGTCGCGTCGGCGATCCGGACTTCGTCGTCGAGGACCTTTTCACGAAGTTGGACCACGTCGACGCCACCGCGCAGGACCGCCGGTAGGAAGGTCGCGAGGTCCTCGCGGTGCGGCACGCAGAGATAGAGGTGACGACGATCGAGGGCGGGCACGAGGTCCACCCTAGGAGTCGCTCGAGAGAGGGCGGCGTACGGCAGAATGGGGGGATGCAGATTCCCGCCAAGACCGAGTACGCCATCCGGGCGCTGCTCACCCTGGCGGCGAGTGACATCTCGGTGAGCGCGGAGCACCTGGCCCAGGAGCAAGACCTCCCGGCCAAGTTCCTGGGCGCCATCCTCTCGGACCTGCGACGAGGCGGTCTCGTGACGAGCCAGCGCGGTCCGGAGGGCGGCTTCAAGCTGGCCCGCGACGCCGACCAGATCTCGATCGCCGACGTCGTGCGCGTCGTGAGCGGCCCCATGGCCGGGGTGCGCGGGATGCGTCCCGAGACACTGGTCTACGAGGGCGAGGCGAAGCACCTACGCGAGGTGTGGATCGCGGTGCGCGGCGCCCTGCGCGAGGTGCTCGAGCACGTGACGCTCGGCCAGGTCCTGCGCGGCGAACTGCCCGAGGCGGTGACGCGATTCACCACCGATTCAGATTCGTGGGTCACCCGGACCATATGAAGCGGATTCACACCGACGGCGCCTGCCGCGGTAACCCCGGACCGGGTGGCTGGGCGTGGGCCAGCGACGCTGACAGCTTCGCCAGTGGCGCGGCGCCGCACACGACGAATCAGCGCATGGAGGTCATGGCCGTCATCGAGGCGCTACGCGAGAACGAGGAGAGTCCGCTCGAGATCGTCAGTGACTCCTCCTACGTCGTGAAGTGCTTCAACGACAAGTGGCACGTCGGGTGGCTGCGCCGGGGCTGGAAGAACTCCCAGGGCAAGGCGGTCGCGAACCGGGACCTGTGGGAGGAGCTCTTCGCGCTGGCGCTCGATGAGAAACGCGACGTTCGCTTCTCGTGGGTCAAGGGTCACTCCGGCGATGCGATGAACGAGTTCGTGGACGTGCTCGCGACCGAGGCGGCCGACACGCAACGCGGTCGTCACTCGTCATCGCGCTGACGGCACGATTCCTGGAGGGCCCAAAACATTAGGATTCCTCCGGGGGTCAACCACTACGAATCGAAGGAATGAACGTGACGAACGAGGCCCAGCAGTTCGATGTTGTCGTTATCGGCGGCGGCCCTGGCGGCTACGCCGCCGCGCTCTACGGAGCGTCCGCGGGACTCAACATCGCCATCATCGAGCGCGACAAGGTCGGCGGCACCTGTCTGCACCGCGGCTGCGTGCCGGCCAAGGAGTTCCTCGAGACCGCGCACGTGCGTCGAACCGTCGAGCACGCCAGCGAGTTTGGTATCACGACCAAGGGGACGACCGTCGACTTCGGGGTCTCCCAGAACCGTAAGAACGAGATCGTCGATCGCCTGTTCAAGGGCCTGTCGGGTCTCTTGAAGGGCCGCAAGGTCACCATCTTTTCCGGTACCGGACGACTCGAGGCTGACGGCTCGGTGACGGTCGTAGACGGCGCGGACGCCGGCGTGATCGCCAAGGGCGCCAACGTGATCCTGGCGGCCGGGTCCGTGCCGCGGACGCTCCCCGGTTTCGACATCGACGGCCAGATCGTCGTGACCTCCGATGAGTTCCTCGACCTCTCGTCGCTGCCCAAGACTGCGGCCGTGATCGGTGGTGGCGCCATCGGCTGTGAGTTCGCGTCACTGCTCGCCGACATGGGGACGACGGTCACGATACTGGAGGCCCTCCCGGCGATCCTCACCGGTTGTGACACCGAGGTCGCCAGCGTCGTGGGACGCTCCTTCAAGAAGCGCGGCATCGAGATTCGCACCGGCGTCACGATCACGGGCCACGCGCCCAAGAAGGGATCGACCACGATCGCGATCGAGGGTGGCGATGACGTCACCGTCGACATGGTCGTGATGTCGGTCGGCCGCCGACCGCGCACCGAGGACCTCGTGGCCGAAGGCACCGGCGTCGAGATCAACGACCGCGGCTTCGTCGTGGCCGACGGACACCAGCGCACGGCCAATCCTCACGTCTACGCCGTGGGCGACGTCGTGGCCAACACGCCCCAACTGGCGCACGTCGGCTTCGCGGAGGCCATCGTGGCGATCAAGAACATCCTGGGCGAGCCGAGTGTCCCGGTCGACTACGACCGCGTACCGTGGGCCATCTACTCGAACCCCGAAGTCGCGTTCTGCGGTCTCACCGAGGCCAGCGCCAAGGAGAAGGGCTACGACGTCGTCGTCAAGAAGGACCCCTTCGGCGGCAACAGCCGGGCCCAGATCATCGGTGACACCGAGGGCGTCGTGAAGATCATCGCCGAGAAGCGCGCCGACGGCACGGCCGGTCAGATCCTGGGCGTGCACATGGCCGGCCCGTGGGTGACCGAGCAACTCGGCGCCGGCTACTTCGCGGTTAACTGGGAGGCAACCGCCGAAGAGGCGGCGGCGCTCATCCAACCACACCCGTCACTGTCCGAGACCTTCGGTGAGACGTTGATCGCGCTCGCTGGTCGGGGACTGCACGTCAGTTAGATCCGAGAACGAGTTCCCTGCGTCGGACGGCACGATCTCGGCGTGCGAGCGACGCTCGGCCTGTGCGACGATATCGGATGGATCAGTTCGGACTCCTCTGTCAATCCCTGGGCCAGCAACGCGAACACGTCCTCGCCGCGGTTGAGGGACTAGACGAAACACAACTCACGACCACGATGGTGCGCAGCAACTGGAGCCCGGCCGAGGTCGTCTCGCACCTGACGTTTGACGTGGAGCGATTCTGGTTCCGTGGCGTCTTCGCGGGCCAGGCGGCCAACCGCGACGACGACCCCAAGGACGCGTGGGTCGTGGCGCCCGGAGATGGTCTCGCCGTCGTGGCGCGGTACCGCGAAGAGTGTGAGCTCGCCGACGAGGTGATCGTCGCGCACGCCGCGACCGACGTGCCGGTCGCGTGGCCTGATCACTTCGGAAGTTGGCGACTCTCGAACCTCTACGAGATCATGTTGCACGTCGTGACCGAGACAGCACAGCACGCCGGGCACCTGGATATCGTGCGCGAGATGATCGACGGAACGCAGTACATGGTGCTCAGTTAGCTGACCAGCGATCGTACGTACTCGGCCATCTTGTCCGTAGAGGCTTCGAAGCCGTCCGTCTTGCCCATGTGATCGCGGTCCGACTGGTTCGCGAACGCCAAGCTCAGCGTCATCGTCGTCACACCGTCGCTCTCGTGCAGCACCACCGTTTCGATGGCTTCCACGCCCGGCCAACCTTCGAACATCCAGGTTTCGACGGTCCGGGTCGGCCGTTCCACTTCCAAATAGGTTCCTCGAAACGAGCATTCGGTTCCGTTCTCCGTGACGGTGACCATGTGGTAACTCCCGCCGACGCGAAGATCGATCGTGCACACCGTCATCGTGTCCTCGAAGGGAGCGAACCACTGTCGAACGTGTTCCGGCTTCGTCAAGACGTCGAAGACGAGTTCGATCGGCGCTTCGAACTCGCGGGTGAGGAGAATCTCGAGCGCACTCGGGAATTCGATTTTGGCTGAATCATGTCGATGAGTTGTCATCACTGCTCTCCTTGTTGTTGTAGATCCTTGAGGTAGTCGCCCATGCGGTCGAGTCGTTCATTCCACGTCTTCTCGTACTGCGCCAGCCACGCGTGCAGGGGACGCAGTTTCTCGGGTTCCAGACGATAGAGCCTTCGACGCCCCACCGCGCGGCACCGGACGAGCCCTACTTCACTCAGTACCCGTAGGTGCTTTGAGACCTGCGGCTGCGTCATCGACAGGTCGTTCACGATTGTCCCGACCGCCTTTTCACCGGTGATGAGTGCGTCCAGAATGTCGCGACGATGCGCCTCGGCAACGGCGTTGAACACATCGGAGGTCGTAGAAGAACGGGCCACGGCATCACTATATATTCCGTTATAGGAATGTGTCAAGCGCCACCGCGCTACGTCATCCGGTGGCGGCTGAAGTTCTGGATACAGCTCGTACGCCGGCTCGAGCTCGGCCGAGCGTCGCGTCAAGGTCATCGTGTGGCTCGTCGATCGGTTCGACATTGATACGTTCGCACCAGTACCAGCCTGAGATTTCGACCTTGTTGAGTGCCGCCACGTCGTTGATGAGACTTCCCCGCAGCTCGTCCTGGCCTCCGCGGATCCGTGGCATCAAGGTGTTGGTGAGCGACTCTTGCGAACATCTGGATCACCTTGGTCTCTCTTCGTCAGAGGCCGGTCATCAGTTCGATGTTTTCTGGGTACCTGTCTCCTACGACGTCGATTTCGGCGATGACGGTTCCTAAGATGGCGAGTTCCCGGTCGGAGAGCGCCATTTCAGTGGCAGCGATGTTCTCTTCAAGGCGCTGCCGTTTCGTCGTACCCGGTATTGGAACGATCCACGGTTTCTGTGCGAGCAACCAGGCGATCGCGACCTGAGCCGGTGTACCGCCCTTGTCAATAGCGAAGGCATTCAGCGCCTCCACGATCTCCTGATTCGCCCTTAGGGCTTCCGGCGTGAACTGCGGACTGTTCTTTCGATTGTCAGCCTCTTCGAACTTGCTGTTCTCGTCGATGGTGCCGGTCAAGAAACCACGCCCCAGGGGACTGTAGGGAACAAAGCCGATGCCGAGCTCATCGCACGTTGGGATTACCTCGCGCTCTGGTTTTCGGTACCAGATCGAATACTCACTTTGCAGGGCGGTGACAGGCAGCACGGAGTGAGCGCGACGTATCGTTCCGACGCCCGCTTCGCTCAATCCAAAATGTCGGACCTTTCCTTCGGTTATCAAATCGTTGACGGCAGCGGCAACGTCCTCAATCGGCGTCTTCGGGTCGACCCGATGTTGATAAAGGACGTCAATCGTCTCAACACGCAGTCGAGCCAGAGAACCTTCCACACTCGATCGAATGAGAGCGGGATTGCTTGACAGCTTCGGATTACCGTCCAGGTCGGTTAGTCCAAATTTCGTTGCAACGATCACCGGATCTGTGACCGACGCGAGCGCTTCACCGACTAGCTCCTCGTTCGTGAACGGACCATAGACCTGAGCGGTGTCGAAGAAGGTCACACCGAGATCCACCGCCGAATGGATCAGCGCGATCATTTCAGTCCGGCTCGCCGTGTTGCCTCGATGGTGACTCATGCCCATGCATCCCAAGCCGACGGCGGAAACCGCCAGTCCGCTTGAACCCAATATTCGAGAATTCATGGAGGCACCTTTCCTCGAAATACGAAGAATCTACGCCGTTAGTGTTGATGCCATGACAGACGTCATGCGGAATTAATGTACCCAGAGAACAGGTGGATGGCCACGTTGCTGGGTCGAAAGATTCACTCATTGGCGAGTCCTCTCTTGGATAAGTTAGGACAAATGCAACGTCTCGGTTCCATGCCGTACCTTGAACCATTGTGCATTGTCGTCTTCGACGATCGACGCTGCTGTTGAGGGACTGAGACAAAACAGTGGAATCGCGAAATGACGAGAATCGACAAGAAATCTCCGAATTGTTGATCGAATTTAAGTCGACGAGAGAGCAGTTGCGTGTTGCGAAAGTCGAATACGGTAATCGATTCCGTGAGCTCGTAGCCCGGCTTTTGTTACAAACTCGTACCTGGCGTTCTTTGCATATCTATAAGCGAAGACTTGCTATCGAAATCTCGTCGCTTCAAAGGCAATGCAATGAGATGTTTGAAGAATTCGTAAAGTTGGAGACGCTTCGCAACGAAAAGCAACAGGATTACACTCGACATTTGTCAGAGACGCCAGAATCCGATGGCATTGCAAGAGCTGGAATTCTCAGGAACCTTAACGAGTTCAACCGCCAGGAATTGTCCGAAGGTCTTTCTCTACGTTGGGAGCTGCTAGATCGAATCGAGGCAGGCGTCGAAGAGGTTGAAGCGTTCGTCCAAGCTCTTCAGCGAAAGAAGAGAAGGCGTGAGGCATGACGGTAGATGGCTAGGCAGCGGCGGGTGCGTCCTTTTCACAACGCACCAGTTCAAGAAACAATTGCATCGTTAGAGTTAACGGCATGACAGATGTCACGCGCAATAAATGTACCTAGAGGAATCGGTTGTACTTGGCCAGACCGCCTCTGCGAGAGTGTGATCGTTAGGCGTGAGGTTTACGTCGGATGGCTGAATTAAACAATCTCCGACCGCGCGTCTGTGCATCGGCCGAAGTACTCGAAGACGGCAGAGCAGTGATGAAAGCCCTACGTTGGAGGTGTAGGTCCATTCGTTTCCGCAGTCCTTTCACGTCCGCCGACCGAGGTAAGAGCAATGAAAAAGAGTCATAGTCCTAAGCGGTGGGTGTCAAAAAGGTCAGTCCGTTTTGTTTCGAGCAGGGCTGAAGGTGACAAGGCAGAGAAGTGGCTTGAGGCTTCGAAGCAGAATTTAGATAAGGCGATTGAACTCTCGGGGCCGGAAAGCGATCGCGCGGGGAAGGCGAGACTCATGGCAGTTCAATCCCTCATCCGTATGGAACGGTGGCAGGAGGCAAATGCGTTGCATGAGCCACAGTTGGAAATCGATCGACGAATCCGCGGCGAAGACAATCCGGTCACACTCCTTACGGAAACGGTTATGTCTGTGATTTCGTTCAAGATGGGAGAGTCGAAGCGTGCCCGCCAGCTTCTATTCCACGTATTCACCGTGAGAAGTGCAACTTTGGGGCCCAATCATCCGGACACCTTGGAGGTCAGCAAGTTAATGGCGCAGTTAGACAGCGCCGAGCGACCAGACGAGAAGTGAATACGGCGGGGTGCGATCCCTGTTTCACGGCACCCGTTTAAGAATTAATCGCGCCGTTAGAGTTGACGGCATGGCAGACGTCATTGGGAATAAATGTACCTAGACGACCGAAATCATTCGCAGGTGCGGGTTCAATCCGTCCCAGGGTGGTCTGCGGCACGGCGCGCGTTGAGCAAATCGGCTAAATCGCTCGCACGCATCCGGAAGGTACTTGGGACGGAAGCCAACCTGACACCGTCAGCGCTGATTTTGCGTCCAAAGCGCGGTGGTTTTCCGGGACCGTTGTATTCGAACACGATCAGTTTGGGGTTCATTACTCCCACATTGCTCTTGGTCCGGAACTCGCCACAGTGTTTATATTCATACGTCGAATGGTGCCGTGGTGCATCGAATTTGAACTCTTGATCGGCCACAGTAAGTCGAGGCGGACGAATAAGTGATGTGACGGCGAAGTACAAGCCAAGCCCAAAGAACGCGATAACCACAAGGCCGAATAGGTTTTCACTCGCAAGAATCACGATGCCTGCGGCCACGAACACCGAGTCAATGGAGAGAAGTGCGAAGCCACGCCACTTAGAGCTCACGAATACTTGAGATGGACTCATTGTTGGAACGCTATCCGAGCGGTGGGTTTGGACCGAGGCCGAGATCGCTTCGCTTCGTAGGGCGCTCATCGCGTATCAAAGCACCAGCTATTAAAACTGCGACACCGTTAGAGTTGACGGCATGACAGACGTCACGCTCCCGTCGCTCGGCGAGTCGGTCACCGAAGGAATCATCACTCAGTGGTTCAAGAAGGTGGGCGACACGGTCGCTCGTGACGAGCCGCTCTTTGAGGTGTCGACGGACAAAGTGGACTCCGAAATGCCCTCGCCGGCCGCCGGCGTACTGGTTCAGATTCTCGCCGAAGAGGGTGACACCGTCGAGACCGGTTCGCGCGTCGCGGTCATCGACGACTCTGGCGCACCCGCACCGAGTGCGCCCAAAGTCGACGAACCGCGCAAGGAGTCACCGTCCGCCGTTGCGCCTATTCCTGCTCCTCCCGTCGCGGCCAAGAGTGACGAGACCGCCAGTAGCGTCGTGGTATCGCCGGTGGTTCGCCGGATACTCGCCGACGGTGGCGTCGATCCTTCGACGCTGCGGGGCAGCGGCCCCGGCGGGTCGATCACTCGTCGTGACGCCGAACGAGCCGTCCTGGATGGTCCAACCGAAGAGCTGGTCGTGGCCCTGTCCAACGGACGACGCCGCATGGGCCAACACATGGCCGTCTCTGCACAGGTCACGCCGCACGGCTTCGTCGCCATCGAGACCGACGGGACGGTCTTCGCCAAGCTCGACGCGTTGGGTCGCTCGACCCGCGACGGCGTCGCTATCAGCGACGAGACGCTGGTCAGCCTGGCGGCTGTTCGTGCGCTGGCCGAGTTCGAATATCTGAACGCGACCTTCACCGGTGACGAACTCGTCGTGCATCGAACCGTCAATCTCGGTCTCGTTCGATCGGTGGCTGACGATGGCATGTTGGTGCCGGTCGTCCACGCCGCCTCGGGGCTGACGCTGCGCGCGCTCGCGCGTCGTGTCAGTGAACTTGACGATCGCGTGGCCTCGCGTCAACTCACGACCGACGACCTCATGGGCGGCACCTTCACGGTGCTCGGGGCACCGAGCGCCAACACCTTGTGGTCTGAGCCGATCATCATTCAGCCCCAGGTCGCCGTGCTCTCCGTCGGCGCCGTGCGTACGGTGCCGGTGGTCGTGACCAACGACGACGTCGCCACCGTGGGCGTCGGACGCCGACTCGTGCTGGGACTTTCTTTCGACCACCGCGTCTGTGAACCGGCGGGCGCGGCGCACTACCTCGAACGTGTCGGTCAACTCCTCGCGGGACTCGACGTCGAAGGCGAGCGCTAGGTGTTGCGCCGCCGCCACCTCGGTCGCATCTCCTTCGCGGAGGCGAACGACTTCCAGCGCGCGTTGCTCCAATCCAGTGACGACTACATCTTGGTCTTCGAACATCCGCCGACCTACACGCGCGGCATCCGAACGCAGGAGGAACACTTTCTGGTCCCTCCGGAGTCGCTGAACGCGGTCGTCATCGACGCCGACCGCGGTGGGGACGTCACCTACCACGCGCCCGGTCAGGTCGTCGCCTGGGCGATCGTCACGGTGGCTGATGATCCCTCGGCCGGCAGGGCCCACGTCACTCGTCTGGAGGACGCGGTGATCGCGACGGTGCGGCACTTCGACACAGAAGGCCGGCTCGGTCGCGTCGGTCGGCTCGACGGTTACCCGGGTGTCTGGGCCGACGTCGACGGCACGCCATCGAAGATCGCCGCGGTCGGGGTACGCACCGAACGCAACGACCTAGGACTTCGTCGGACGCTGCACGGGGTCGCGTTGAACGTGGACATCGACATGGACGGGTTCACGGCCATCGTCCCGTGCGGCATCGCCGACAAGCCCGTCGCCTCGATGACGTCACTCGGTCTCGACGTCAGCGCCCTGGACGTGGATGAGCGTCTCGGCGTCGAGCTCGAGAAGCGACTCGGAGGTCCGGCGACCGTGGCGCGCGTCGAACGCAGTGCGGCGACGATCGGCGAGGAGCGACCGATGTTGCGACGTCTGCGCAAGGCCGGCGTCGACCCCGACGCGGGCGTGCCGATTCGAAGTCGCAAGCCCGAGTGGCTGCGGATCGAAGCCCACATGGGCCAGGAGTACCAGTCGCTTCGCACCCTCACCGAAGACCTGCGCCTCGTCACGGTCTGTGAGGAGGCGGGCTGCCCCAACATCTTCGAATGCTGGTCGGCCGGGACCGCGACGTTCATGGTGAACGGCGAACGATGCACGAGGGCCTGCGGCTTTTGTCTCATCGATACGCGCAAACCGTTCGCGCTGGACCCGACGGAACCGGATCGGGTCGCCGAGGCCGTGGTGCGTCTGAAGTTGGCGCACGCGGTCATCACCTGCGTGGCCCGCGACGACCTGCCCGACGGGGGAGCGGGAGCCATGGCAGCGACGATCCGGGCTATTCGAGAGCGCTCGCCGGACACGGACGTGGAGGTGCTCACGAGTGACCTCAAGGGTGACCCAGCGTCGTTGCAACTGATATTTGACGCGCGGCCGGACGTGTTGAACCACAACGTCGAGACGGTCGCGCGGCTGCAGCGCGCCGTGCGTCCGAGCGCCGGGTACCTGCGCTCACTCACCGTGCTCGCGCGCAGCGTGCGCGCCGGACTCACCACGAAATCTGGATTGATGGTCGGGCTCGGAGAGAGCGCCGAGGAAGTCGAAGAGGTGCTGGCCGACATGGCGGCCGTCGGGGTGTCAATCGCCACAATCGGTCAGTACCTACGTCCGACCAAGGATCACCTGCCGGTCGCGCGTTATTGGGAACCGTGGGAGTTCGACGACCTCGCCGAGCGCGGCCGGCGCCTCGGCTTGAAGCACGTACAGTCGTCCCCCCTCACGCGTTCGAGCTACCACGCCCGCGAAGCCCTCAGTGACGCCACACCCGTCGCGGCCCCCACTCGCCGCTAGTCGTCAGTTTTCCAAGTCGACGCCCACCGGTCACCGAGAGTTCGTCCGGCGCCGTGCGCGATGTCAGGGGGCTATGGAATACTGCCGCTATGACAAAACTTGATACTCACCCGAATGGAATTCCCTGTTGGACCGACGTCACTGTCGAGACCACCGAAGATCGCGACGCGCTGATGTCCTTCTACACCTCGCTCTACGGATGGACGTGGGAGGTCGGTGGTGAAGAGATGGGTCACTATTCGATCGCGCAGTACGACGGCGCCCCCGTCTTCGGCCTCGGGGTCGGACCCGGTGGCGCCGGCGTCATGGTGCCCTACTTCGCAACCGACGACATCAACGCCACCGCCGCCAAGGCCGCCGAACTCGGCGCCTCGGTCTTCATGGGTCCGATGGTGGTGCCCGGCGCCGGGACCATGGCCCTGATCGCCGACCCGACCGGCGCCGTCCACGGACTCTGGGAGGCGGGCGACTTCGCGGGCTTCGGCGTCGCCTACGAGCCCAATGCACCGGGGTGGTTCGACCACGCGTCCACCGATCCGGCGGCGGCGGCCGAGTACTACCAGGCGTTGACGGGTCACACCCTTATCGAACCCGCCCCTGGGATGCAGGTGCTCGCCGCCGGTGAGCAGTGGTTCGCGAGCTTCTCCGAAAATCAGATTCCAGAGCGGAGCGCCCCCCAGTGGAACGCGATCTACGTCGTCGAGACGCTGGAAGCGGCGCGACAGAAGATCCGCGAACTCGGAGGGACGATCGTGTTGGAAGAGATGCCCGTGCCGGGCAGTGCGATCTCGGTCTTCGTCGAACCGGTGAAGAACACCACCGTCACGATCATGGCGGGCGGCGCCCAGGAATAATCGCGTTCGACGTCGCTCCATTTGAGCGACGTCTCTCGGTACATCCGGATTTCATGATTCGTGGTCCCGTTTCGTCACGTCCCGTCTGGTAGAAACTTGCCAGACCGGACAGCGGAGGCGCGTTGACCGGCGAAGGCGGGGCCCCGGCCCCCGGACGAGGGAGTTACCTTGAAAAGTCGAATCAAAATTTCTGGACGTGCTCGAGGGGCGATCGGCGGAGTTCTAGCTTCGGCCGTACTCCTCGTCTCGGTGGGCGTGGGCACGCAGGGTGCGTCGGCGTCGAGCTACAAGTCGGCCAGTTCCAGCGCCTTCTGCACGACGATCTACACCTATCACCCCAGCAGCGTTCCGAGCGTGACGAACCTCAAGTCGTATAGGAAGTGGGCCGCGTCCCTCGAGCCGTTCTACGAGACGTTGGCCTCGGAGGCTCCGAACGCGGCGACGAAGTCCGTCCTCAACGAAGTGGTGGTCGTCTTGAAGTACTACGTGAGCAGTTCGAACCTCGCCAAGCTCGACGCCAGCGTCCTCAAGTACCACGCTCAGTGGACCAAGGGCTCCAAGGCGCTGGCGGCCGCGATCGTGTCGTGCGCCAAGTCGCTCGAGTGAGGCTGCGGTAGCCGGTCCGGCCTAGGCGACGAAGTACTTGGCCATCGGGTGGTGGCAGATGATCGCGTCGGTCGTCTGTTCGGGGTGCAGTTGAAAACCCTCGGAAACGGTGACACCGATGCGCTCGCTCTCGAGCAGTTGGGCGACCTTGGCGTTGTCGGTGAGATCGGGACAGGCCGGGTAGCCCCACGAGTAGCGGCCGCCGCGATACTGCTGGCGGAAGAGCCCCGTCAGCGTCGGGCCATCCTCGTCGACGTAGCCGAGCTCGGCGCGGATGCGCTTGTGCCACAGTTCGGCGAGTGCCTCGGCCATCTCGACGCCGAGACCGTGCAACATCAGGTAGTCGGTGTAGTGGTTCTCGGCGAACAGCTCCTGGCACCGCTCCGAGACGCGCGCCCCCATCGTGACGAGCATGAAGCTGGCGTAGTCCAGGTCGGCGCTGTCGACCGATCGAAAGAAGTCGGCGATGCAGAGGAACGGTGACACGCTCTGTCGCGGGAAGGTGAAGCGAGTGATCTCCGTCGTGCGCGTGTCGTCACCGTAGAGGATGAGGTCGTTGCCCTCCGAGGCGGCGGCGTAGTGGCCCCACACCACCTGGGGCACGAGGAGTGACTCCTCCTTGGCGATCGCCAGTTGCTCGCGCAACGTCGCGCTGACACGCACCTTGAAGGCCGGGTCGTCCTCGCCGTTCTCGGGGCGAAAGCCCCACTGGTTGCGAAAGAGTGCCGTGAGGTTCAGGTACTCGCTGATCTCGTCGACGGACATGCCCTTGGCGACGCGACTGCCGAGGAACGGCGGCGTGAAGAGCGGGTTGTCATCGACGACGTCGGGGCTGCGGCTGGGGAGGCCCTCGGTCGCCTCGCCGGCGTCGCCGCGGGTCCGTCGAGAGACCTTGCGCTGAGAGATCTCACGGCCGAAGGTGGGGTCCTCCTCGTCGCCGCGGCGCAGTTCGCCCAACCGGTCCAGGACGCGTAGTCCCTCGAAGGCGTCCTTGCCGTAGAAGACCCTGCCGGCGTACACCTGACGCAGGTCGCGCTCCACGTAGGTGCGCGTCAACGCGGCCCCACCGAGCAGGACGGGAACGTGGCTCATTCCGCGCTCGTTCATCAGCTCAAGGTTCTCGCGCATGATCAGAGTGCTCTTCACCAGGAGTCCGCTCATCCCGAGGGCGTCGGCCTGGTGCTCTTCTAACGCGCTCAGCATCTCGTTGACCCCGACCTTGATGCCGAGGTTGAAGACCTCGTAGCCGTTGTTGGTGAGGATGATGTCGACGAGATTCTTGCCGATGTCGTGCACGTCACCCTTGACCGTCGCCAGCACGACGCGCCCTCGACCGCCCTGGTCGCTCTTCTCCATATGAGGCTCGAGGTGGGCCACGGCCGACTTCATCGTCTCGGCGCTCTGCAACACGAAGGGGAGTTGCATCTCGCCCGACGCGAAGAGGTCACCGACCTCGCGCATGCCGTCCAGCAGCAGTTGGTTCACGATGTCCAAGGGCGCCATGCCCTCGGCCATGGCGGCGTCGAGATCGACCTCGAGACCGACGCGCGCTCCTTCGATGATGCGACGACGAAGCCGGTCGTTGAGTTCGAGGTCGTTGAGCGTGCTGGTCGCGGCGTTGGACGACGAGACCCCTTCGTACAGTCCGAGCAGGACGGTCAGGGGGTCGTAGTCCTCACTGCGGCGGTCGTAGATGAGATCGAGACAGACCCGTCGAGCCTCGTCGTCGATGCGGTTGAGCGGGAGAAGCTTGGACGCGTGCACGATGGCGGCGTCGAGACCGGCGTCCGCGCATTCGTGCAAGAAGACGCTGTTCAACACCTGGCGCGCGCCCGGGTTCAGGCCAAAAGAGATGTTGGAGAGTCCGAGGATCGTGCGCACGCCCGGCAGCTCGGCTTTGATACGTCGGATCGCGTCGATGGTCTCGATACCGTCGCGCCGCGACTCGATCATCCCGGTCGAGAGTGGCAGCGCCAGCGTGTCGATGAAGATGTCCTGCGGGTCCAGGCCGTAGCGCGTGACGGCGAGGTCGGTGATCGCGCGCGCGGCGCGCACCTTCCACTCGGCCGTGCGCGCCTGACCCTCTTCGTCGATGCAGGTCGCGACGATTGCCGCACCGAACTCGGCGGCGAGTGACAAGAACCCGTCCAGTCGCGTGCCCGGTCCGTCGCCCTCTTCGAGGTTGACCGAGTTGAGCAGGGCCTTGCCCCCGAGCCAGGTGAGCGCTTGGCGCGCGACCTTGGTCTCGGTCGTGTCGACCATGATCGGCACCGAGGACTGCGTGGCCAGCCGACTCATCAGTTCGTTCATGTCGGCGATGCCGTCGGCGCCGGTGTAGTCGACGCAGACGTCGAGGATGTGCGCACCCTCTTTGATCTGGTCTCGACCGATGCCGACGCAGGTGTCCCAGTCGCCCTCGAGCATCGCGTCGCGGAACTTCTTCGAGCCGTTCGCGTTGGTCCGTTCTCCGACCAACAGGACCGAACGGTCCTGTTGGTAGTTGGTCGATGAGTAGATCGATGCCACCGCGGGTTCCAGCACGGCCGTGCGGCTGCCCGGCGTGAGTGGGCGCACCGCCTCGACGACGCGCGCGACGTGTTCCGGCGTCGTACCGCAACAGCCGCCGACGACCTGGACGCCGTACTCGGTGACGAACTTCGAGAGGTGCTCGGCGAGCGCGTCCGGAGTGAGGTCGTAGTGCATCTTGCCGTTGACGACGCTCGGTAGACCCGCGTTGGGCAGGCACGAGAGCGGGACCGGCGAGGACTCCGAGAGATGACGGAGCGGTTCGTACATCTCGACCGGTCCGGTCGCGCAGTTGAGACCGAGCACGTCGACACCGAGTGGGTGCAGGGCCGTCAGCGCGGCACCGATCTCGGTACCGGGGAGCATGCGGCCCGTGAGCTCGATCGTGACCTGGGCCTGGATCGGCACGACTCGACCGTGTCGCACCATTGCGCGATGACAGGCCGCGATCGCGGCCTTGCCCGAGAGTAGGTCGTAGACCGTCTCGACGACCAGAAGGTCGACGCCACCGTCCAGGAGTCCGAGTGCCATCTCCTCGTAACTGGCCGACAGGTCGTCGTAGGTGATCTGGCCGAGCGACGGGAACTTGGTGCCCGGACCCATGGAGCCGGCGACGAAACGCGGTGACCCGGAGCTGGCGTAGGAGTCGGCGACGCGTCGGGCGATCTGCGCCGACACCATCGCGAGTTCGTGAGCCCGTTCGGCGATCCCGTACTCGGCGAGCACGACGGAGAAGGCGCCGAAGGAGTCGGTCTCGATGACGTCGGCGCCGACGTCGAGGAACGATCGGTGCAGTGCCTCCACGGCCTCGGGCTTCGTGACGACGAGTATCTCGTTGCATCCCTCGAGCGCCGCGCCGCCGAAATCGTCGGCGTGAAGGTTCTGGAGTTGGAAGTTCGTGCCGGTCGCGCCGTCGTAGATGAGGACGCGATCGCGCAACGCGCAGAGATACGGGTCGTTCGCGCTCGGGCGGGCGAAGGGCGGACGCGCGGGGGACTCCATTGCCTCATCAGGCTACCCGTACACCGCTTAATCACTACGCTTGCGACGTGAAGATCTACACGCGAGACGGAGACGACGGCACGACCGGTCTCTACTTCGGTGGTCGCACGAGCAAGAGTTCGGATCAGATCGAAGTCAACGGCGAGGTCGACGAAGCACAGTCGACACTCGGTTGGGCGAGGTCACTGGCCGAGCCCGGTTCGCGACTCGACGAGTTGCTCATCACCGTTGAACTCGATCTCTGGGTGCTGATGGCCGAGGTCGCGACCGCGCCCGAGAATCGCCACAAGCTCGCGGACAACAAATCGCGCGTCACCGCCGAGATGGTGGCGCGGCTCGAAACCGAGATCGACGCGCTTTCAGAGAGTCTCGAGATCGCCAAGGATTTCGTCGTCCCCGGGGAGAACCAACTCTCCGCCGCCCTCGACGTCGCGCGCACGGTGATTCGCCGCGCGGAGCGAGTCGCCGTGGGCTATCCGCTCGGTGAATCCTTCGTGGTGGCCTATCTCAATAGGCTTAGTGACCTCGCGTGGACGATGGCCCGTCACGCCGAGGGAACGCAACACCGCACCACCAAGACGCGTCACTAAAGGACACTGCATGGCCCGCACAGCACGAATCTCCACGCCGGTCGAGGCTGCGACGCAACCGACGGTCGTGGTACCCGTCGTCTTTGACGACGGCGCGGCGTTCGTCGCCGAGTCGGTGCCCGCGACCTTGGGCGGCCAGAACATTCCGCGCACCCTGTCCAAGGAGTGGTGCACCAAGCAGGGCCTCAAGCCCGAGGCCGGGAGCGTCGCGGTGCTGCGATCACTCAAGGACACGAACGTCGCCTTCGTGAGCCTGGGTTCGACGTACAACTCGCTCGAGGGGTACCGACTCGCCGGCGCTGCCGCCACGCGCTGCGCCAACGATGAGTCGGTCGCCTTCTTCTTGCCGACCGACGGCATCGACGACCCGCTCGACGCGGCCCAGGCGCTCGTCACCGGCGCCCTCCTCGCGTCCTACAACTACAAGAAGCTCGACGCGATGACGACCTTTGACGTCGTCCCCCTCGGTTCACCCCTCCCGTCGGTGGAGACCCACGACGACGTCACCGAGGGTGCCCGTCGCGGCGAGGCGATCGCGAGCGGCGTCAACTGGGTCAAGTTCCTGGTGGACTCGCCGGCCGGCTACATGCCGCCCAAGGAGTTGGCCCGACACGTGCAGACGCGACTCGACGAGGACGAGCACGTCAGCGTCGAGGTCTGGACCGAGCCACGGATTCGCGAGGAACGCCTCGGCGGTCTGTTGGGTGTGGGCGAGGGTTCGGCCCAGCCCTGTCGACTGGTCTACGCGACGTACGACCCGAGTCCCGACGTCGAACTTCCGCACATCGCACTCGTCGGTAAGGGCGTCACCTTTGACTCGGGCGGACTGTCGCTGAAGACGGGCGAAGGCATGATGGCGATGAAGACCGACATGACCGGCGCCGCCATCGTGATGGCCGCGGTCTCGATCGCCAGTCGCCTCGCGCTCGAGGTGAAGGTCACGGCGATCGCACCCATGACCGAGAACCTGCCGAGTGACCGGGCGACCAAACCCGGTGACGTCCTCACCATTCGCAATGGCATGACCATCGAGGTACTCAACACCGACGCCGAAGGTCGTCTCATACTCGCCGACGGTCTCAGTCTCGCCGTCGAGGCGAACCCCGACGCCATCGTCGACGTCGCGACGCTGACCGGTGCCCAGCGCGTCGCGCTCGGCGACGAGGTCGGCGCGATCTTCGCCTCGACCGATGAACTGGCCGACTACTTCGCCGTCGCGAGTGCGAGAAGCGGTGAGCCGATCTGGCGTATGCCCCTGGTCGAGAGTTACGAGGCAACCATCGAGTCCGACGTCGCCGATATGAAGAACATGGGCAAGACCGGCAGTGGTGGCATGATCGCCGCCGCACTGATACTCCAGCGATTCACGGACGGGCGTCCGTGGGCCCACATCGACATCGCCGGACCGAGTCGGTCGGACGCGAGTCGGGGCTACACGACCAAGGGCGCGACGGCCTTCAGCGCACGAACGATCGTCGAGTTCCTCGAGGCCGTCGCCGAAGAGGCGCGCGACTAGCGCTCGACCGCACGCACCCGAGCCTCGCGACTCGGGACGTCGCGAGCGAGCGATGACGACGCCACGTCGTTGCCGTCAGCCTTGCCGATCAACACGGTCGCGAAGAGGTCCTCGTCCTCGATTCGAGCCCATCGCAGGATCTCTTCTTCGTGGCGGAAGTTGCCCCAGAGCGCGGCCTGCCACCCGCTCTCTTCGATCAACAGCAACAGCGCCATCGTCGCCATCGCGGCGTCCGTGTGCCAGTAGGGGATCGGCCAATTCGATTCGTCATCGAGACCGGAACGTCGCTTGTCGGCTTCGGCGTAACGCGCGACGTACTCGCCCCGGCGAGACGTCACCAGCACGACGGCGCCGGCCCGCCGCAGACCGTCGGCTCGTCGCGCGTGTCTCCGCCACTCCTCGTCGGTGGCGACGTCGAAGTACTCGCGCGTCAGCTGCGGCCCGACGGTGTGGAACCGCACGCCGGCGCTGTTGCCCGCGGTCGGCGCCCACAGGGCCTCGGCGCAGCGTCCGGCTAACCACGTCTGGTCGACCGGCGTGCCGTCGAAGGAGCGCACCATCCGACGCGCGGCGAGGAGGTCACGAAGTTCCACGCGCTCGGGTCTAGCACGGCGAACACGAATGATGACCGAACACGTAAGATTTAGGAACTGAGAAGGAGCGAACGTTGTCGACGCCTCGAGATCTACTGAACGCCGCCAAGGCCGAGATTAAAGAGATCGACCCGAGCGACGTCGCCGCACGCCTCGATCACTACACGCTGCTCGACGTCCGCGAGCCCGAGGAGTACGAACAGGGCGCCGTCCCGGGCGCCGTCCACCTGCCGCGCGGGAACCTGGAGTTCTCGGTCGAGGGTCGCCTCCCGGACAAGAACGCACCGATCGCCGTGTACTGCGCCGGCGGCGTGCGCTCGGCCTTCGCCGCCAAGACCATGCAGGACCTCGGCTACACCGACGTGGTGTCGGTCATCGGCGGATTCAACAAGTGGAAGGACGAGGGTCTCGCCTGGACCACGCCACAGGTCCTCTCGGCCGACCAGCGCATCCGCTACCAACGTCACATCTTACTGCCTGAAGTCGGCGAAAAGGGCCAGCAGCGGCTCCTGGAGTCCAAGGTGCTCCTGCTCGGTGCCGGAGGGCTCGGATCGCCGGCGGCGCTGTACCTGGCCGCGGCGGGCGTGGGCACCCTCGGCATCATCGACATGGACGTCGTCGACACCTCCAACCTCCAACGCCAGATCCTGCACAACGTCGAACGCGTGGGGATGCGCAAGGTCGACAGCGCCAAGATGACGCTCACCGCGATGAACCCGGACGTCAAGGTCCTCACCTACGACACCCGACTCGGCGCCGACAACATCCTGGACATCATCGACGGTTACGACGTGATCGTCGACGGCACCGACAACTTCCCGACGCGTTATCTCGTCAACGACGCCACGCTCGTGAAGAACATTCCCGTCGTGCACGGTTCGATCTTCCGCTTCGACGGACAGGTCACGGTCTTCAACCCCTACGTCGGACCGTGTTATCGCTGCATGATCCCCGAGCCCCCACCGCCGGAACTCGCGCCGAGTTGCGCCGAGGCGGGCGTGTTGGGCGTGCTGCCGGGCATCGTCGGGTCGATTCAGGCCATCGAGACCATCAAGTTGCTACTCGAGCTCGGCGATCCGCTCGTCGGTCGACTCCTCACGTACGACTCGATGGACGAGAGCTTCCGGACCTACAAGGTTCGCCGCGATCCCGCCTGTCCGGCCTGCGGCGAGAACGCCGGTCCGATCGTGATCGCCGAGTATGACGACCTGTGCATGCCGCACCCGGTGAAGGTGTAGCACCGAGACCGACGCAGAAGAGCGCCTATCGTTGACGTCGTGACGTCAGACGAGCGCCGTACCGATTCGGGGATCGTCGTTCAGCCGCTCTACGACGAGTCAGACCTCGAGGGCTTTGACGCGACGACGCGACTCGGGAGTCCCGGTGAGTACCCCTACACGCGCGGCGTCCAGCCGACGATGTATCGCGGACGACTCTGGACGATGCGCCAGTACGCCGGTTTCGGGACCGCGGCGGCGACGAACCAACGATTCAAGTTCCTCCTGGAGGCCGGTCAGACCGGACTCTCGTGCGCCTTCGACCTGCCGACGCAGATGGGTTACGACGCCGACCATCCGCGCGCCGAAGGCGAGGTCGGCAAGGTCGGTGTCGCCATCTCGTCGTTGGAGGACATGCGTGACCTCTTGGCTGGGCTGCCCCTCGACCAGGTGACGACGTCGATGACGATCAACGCCACCGCCTCGACGCTTCTGCTGCTCTATCAGTTGGTCGGTGAAGAACAAGGAGTTCGGGGCGACCAGCTGCGCGGCACGATCCAGAACGACATCTTGAAGGAGTACGTGGCGCGCGGGACCTATATCTATCCGCCGCGTCAGTCGATGCGTCTCGTCGTGGACACCTTCGCCTACTGCGCCAAGGAGATGGTGCAGTGGAACACGATTTCGATCTCGGGTTACCACATCCGTGAGGCCGGGTCGACGGCCGTGCAGGAGATCGCCTTCACGCTCGCCAACGGCATCGCCTACGTCGAGGCGGCGCTGGCGGCCGGCTTGGCTTTGGACGAATTCGCGCCGCGGCTCAGTTTTTTCTTCAACGCGCACAACAACCTCTTCGAAGAGGTCGCCAAGTACCGCGCGGCACGGCGACTGTGGGCCTCGATCATGCGCGATCGTTTCGGGGCGACCGACGCGAAGTCGATGACGCTGCGCTTCCACACGCAGACCGGCGGTTCGACGCTCACGGCCCAGCAGCCGGAGAACAACATCGTGCGAACGACGATCCAGGCCCTCGCCGCCGCGCTCGGCGGCACGCAGTCGCTGCACACCAACAGCTTCGACGAGGCCCTGGGCCTGCCGACCGAACGAGCGGCGAAGCTCGCGCTCCGAACCCAACAGGTCCTTGGCTACGAATCCGGAATCGCCGACACGGTCGACCCGCTCGCCGGGTCGTACTTCGTCGAGACGTTGACGAACGAGGTCGAGCGTCTGGCCCGCGAGTACATCGAGGCGATCGATGAACGCGGGGGAGCCGTGGCCGCGATCGAGTCGCACTACATGCAAGATGAGATTGAATCGGCCGCCTACGATTTCGCCCGGCGCGTGGATCGCGGCGAGAAGGTCGTCGTGGGGGTGAACCGCTTCGAAGAGAGCGACGCGACCAACGCCGAGGTCTTCCCGATCGACGAGGAACAACAGCGCGCGCAGATATCCCGGGTGACGTCGCTGAAGACGACGCGCGACAACGACTCGGTCCGGGTCGCCCTCGAAGACCTCGCGAACGCGGCGCGCGGATCGCAGAACGTGCTCTACCCGATGAAGACGGCGCTCTCGCGACTGGCGACACTCGGCGAAGTGGCCGACGTGCTGCGCGCCGAGTTCGGGGTCTACACGCCCGGCTAGGGAACGAGCGGCTCGTGGAAGTGCGTGACGGTGGGTCGTTCGACGTAGAATGGGTGGGTCAATTCGCGCCATCGTTGGAACTCCTCGGTCTCTCGCCACGCCATGTGCGCTTCGATTGACTCCCAGCGGATGAGCAGTAGGTACTGCGTGTCATCTTCTTCTTGACGGCGGAACTCACCGCCGAAGCACCCGGCGGCCGAGTCGAGGAGGGGGAGCGCCGTCCGCGCGGAGACCTCGAACTCGTCTTGGCGACCGGGCGTGACCGCGACGACGACGTGTTCGAGCATCATGTGCGAGCCATCAGTCGGGCGCGCAGCTTCTCGTCATTGGCCACGCCGATGGCGGTGTGCGCGAGGGCGATCGCCCCGGCCAACACGGCCCGATCGGCTTCGGCCGTGACGCACGCCGCGGTGAACTCTGGTTGATGGTTCACCGCGCCGTTGGTCGGAATCATGAGCAACGGGTGGATCGACGGCACGACCAATGACACGTTGCCCATGTCGGTCGAGATGCTCGGACGGTCGGCGCCTTCGTCGTCGAGCGTGAAGCTGCGTCCGAGCGCTTCGGCGGCGACGCGGTAGTGCGACAAGATGTCGGGGTCCGACTCCATGTGCGAGAAGGCGTGTCCGATCTCTTCGATGTGGAGCGTGGCGCCGGTTGCGAGGGCGCCCGCTTCGAAACAGGCGTTGATGCGCACCCGCAACTCGGCCAGACGGTCCATCGTGAGCGATCGGGCCATGAATCGTCCGCAGGCCTTACTCGGGATGATGTTCGCCGCCGAACCGCCCTCGAGCACGATGCCGTGGATGAGGTCGCCCGGACGCAACTGCTGGCGCAAGAGACCGATCGCCACTTGGGCGATCGTTAACGCGTCGAGCGCGTTCACCCCGACCCACGGCGCCGCCGCGGCGTGCGCCTCCTTGCCCTCGTAGGTGACGTCGAAGTGGTCGACCGCGAGACACAGGGAGTCGAGCCGCTCGGTGGGGAAGGGGTGCACCATCATCGCCGCGTGCACCTCGTCGAAGTAGCCGGCATCGATCAGGTCGATCTTGCCGCCGCCACCCTCTTCCGAGGGGGTCCCAAGCAACGTGACGGTGAGGTTTAGTTCGTCGGCGACGGCGCCGAGGCCGATAGCGGCCCCGAGCGACGACGCGGCGATGATGTTATGACCACAGGCGTGGCCGACATCGGGCAACGCGTCGAACTCTGCACAGAACGCGATGTTCAGGTCCCCGCTGCCCATCGTGGCGCGAAAGGCCGTTGGGAGATCGGCGACAGCCCGCTCGACGCGGAATCCGACCCGTTCGGCCAAATCGGCGACGGCGCCGGAACTCTCGAACTCCACGTAGCCGAGTTCGGGGTGCGCGTGGACGAAGTGACTGAGTTCGACGAGTTCGTCACCGTGGCGCTGGATGGCACTGGCGGCGAATTCGCGCGCGCTCACTCGACGACCACGACGGTGTCGCCGGAACTGACCGAATCGCCGGCCGACACGTTGATCGACACCACGACCCCGGACTTCTCGGCGTTCACGGAGTTCTCCATCTTCATGGCTTCGAGGATAACGACGGTGTCGCCGGCCTCGACCTGTTGGCCCACTTCGACGTTGACCTTCACGATCGTTCCCTGCATGGGGACGACGACGTTGGCCGATCCGCTACCTAAGACGCCCGCGTGGTGCTGACGACGAGGTTTGGCGGCGGTACTCTGCGCGCGCGGCGACCCATCGTCGAACTCGGGTACCCACAACGCGACGGTGACCCGTCGTCCGTTCACCTCGGCGGTGACGTCCTTTCGGACCTGCCCGTCGCCGACCGAGACCGCAGCGGTGACGACCTCGGGCAACGTCGTGAAGTCGAGCTCGCTCTCCACCCAGTTCGTGGAGTGGGTGCCCTCGACGAACTGCTGGTCGGTGAGGATCACGACGTCGGCGGGCAGCGTCGTGGCCACCCCCTCGATCGTCGTCTCTTCGATCGCGCGCAGCATCCGGCGGCGGCAGCGTTCGCGGTCCGGTGCCCACGTGATCAACTTCGCGATCAGGTTGTCGTAGTACTGCGAGATCGAATCGCCCGCAGCGTAACCAGCGTCCAGGCGCACACCAGGACCAGTTGGTTGATCGAATCGCGTGATCGTGCCCGGGGCCGGTATGAACTTGCCACCGGTGGGGTCCTCGGCGTTGATCCGTACCTCGATCGCGTGGCCGTCGCGACGCACGTCGTCCTGGGTGAAGTCCAGCGCCTCGCCGGCGGCCACGCGCAACTGCCATTCGACGAGGTCGAGTCCCGTCACCAACTCGGTCACCGGGTGCTCGACCTGGAGTCGGGTGTTCATCTCCAAGAAGAAGAAGGCGCCGTCCTGATAGAGGAACTCGACCGTTCCCGCGTTCACGTAGCCGCAGGCCCTCGAGACCTTGACGGCCGCCTCGCCCATGGCGCGTCGCACGTCATCGGGGAAGTTCGGTGCCGGCGACTCCTCGATGAGTTTCTGATGACGCCGCTGAGCCGAGCAGTCACGTTCGCCGAGCCAGAGGGTGGTGCCGTGGGCGTCGGCGAGGACCTGCATCTCGATGTGACGGGGCCTCGAGAGATAGCGCTCGAGGTAGCACTCGGGACGACCGAAGTAACTCTGGGCTTCGCGCTGCGCGCTCTCGAGTGCCGCCGGCGCCTCCTCGGCGGTGTTCACGACCTTCATGCCGCGCCCGCCGCCGCCGTACGCCGCCTTGATCGCGACGGGCCAACCGAACTCGTTGCCGAACTTCACGACCTCCTTCGCGCTCTTCAGTGCCTCGCTTCGACCGGGTACGCCCTCGACCCCCGCCTTCGCCGCGGCCAGACGACTCGAGATCTTGTCGCCCATGACCTCGATCGCTTCGGGCGGCGGACCGACGAAGGTCACGCCGCGCGACGTGATCGCCCTGGCGAACTCCGTGTTCTCCGAGAAGAAGCCGTATCCCGGGTGGACGGCGTCGGCGCCCGAGCGACCGATGACGTCGAGGATCACTTCGGTGTTGAGGTAGCTCTCGGCGGCGCTCTGACCGCCAAGGGCGTAGGCCTCGTCGGCCAATCGAACGTGCAGCGCGTTTCGATCGAGCTCGGAGTAGACCGCGACGGTGGCGATGCCCATCTCTCGACAGGTGCGCATGACGCGCACCGCGATCTCGCCACGATTGGCGATCAGGACTTTCTTCAACACACGAACCTCCGTTGCGGACCTGTAATTTTCTACCACTCGCCCGCAAAACTCTAGAGTTTCCTTGTGAGTTCAATCGTCTGGCGCATCGAACACTTCGACGAGATCGACTCGACGAACACCTGGCTCAGTGCTCGCGCGCTGGAGGGTGCACCGGAGGGCACGGTGGGGGTCGCCGACTTTCAGAGCGCCGGGCGCGGTCGACTGGATCGCCGTTGGGAGTCACCGGCCGGCGCGTCGCTCCTGTGCTCGATAATTCTGCGGCCCGACGTCGGTCCGGACCAGCTCCAACTCGTCGTGGCGTGCGTCGCACTCGCGGCGCGCGCGGCGATGGTGCGACTCAGCGGGGTCCGCCCGTCGCTGAAGTGGCCGAACGATCTGATCGTCGACGACGCGAAGATCGCCGGACTACTCGCCGAGATCGTGTCGGTGAACGAACGCCTGGCCGTCGTGGTGGGGATCGGCGTGAACCTCACCCACGAGGGGCCGGAGAGCGTGCGCTCGACGAGCCTGCGCGCCGAATCGGGCGTCACGATCTCGCCCCCGGCGCTGCTCGACATACTGCTCGATGAACTCGAGACGCGGCGCACGCTCCTCGACAGTGCCGAAGGGCAAGCTTCGTTGCGTGACGAGTATCAACGGGCCCTCGAGACGCTGGGTCAGGTGGTCCGCGTCGAGCGTGCCCATGACGTCGTGGTCGGACGGGCCCTGTCCGTCGACGAGTACGGACAGCTCATGGTCGAAGTGGATGGGAAAGAGGTCGCGATCTCCGTCGGTGACGTGGTGCACGTGCGACCCCACGAAGTGGCGCCGTGAGTCGCGCGACGCGCGTACTCGTGACCGGCGCCGCGGGCCAGGTCGGCGTCGACCTCGTCGACGTGCTCGGTGGCGTGGTGCCGCCCGGCGGCGATCGGTCGTTCCAACCGGACGGTCGCTCGGTGCCAGGCGGCGAGTTCGAGGTCCTCGGCCTCTCCCGTCATGACCTCGACGTCTCCGATCGCGACGCGGTCTTCCGAGCGATTCGCGCGGCCCGCCCGGACGTGATCGTGCACCTGGCCGCCTACACCGCCGTCGACCGCGCGGAGACCGAGTCGCCGTTGTGCTTCGCGGTCAACGGTGCGGGCACCGAGTCCGTGTCGCTCGGCGCACACGAGATCGGCGCGCACCTCATCACGATCTCGACCGACTACGTCTTCGACGGCAACAAGGGCGGCGCCTACGTCGAAGGGGACGCGACCAACCCGCTCAACGTCTACGGGGCGTCCAAGCGCGCCGGGGAGTTGCTCTGCTCGAGCGTCGACACGGTCGTGCGCACCTCGTGGGTCATGGGGGTGCGCGGCAAGAACGTCGCCCACGTCATCGCCGAACGGGCCCTCTCGGGTGCGTCGGTGCGATTCGTGAACGACCAGACCGGCACGGTCACCGTCGCGAGCGACCTGGCTCGAGTGCTGGCGACGTTGGTGCGTGAGCGTCCGGGGGGACTGTGGCATGTGGCCAACAGCGGCACGACCACCTGGTTCGACGTCGCGCACTACGTCGGTGAGATCCTGGGCCGCGACGACGACTTCGCCACGGCGATCGCGACGTCGGACCTCGATCCCGCGCCCCTCGCGGTCCGCCCGATTCGTAGCGACCTCTCGAACGACAAGTTCGCGGCGCAGTGGTTGGCACTGCCCGAGTGGCGTGACGGTATCACCCGTTTGATCCGGGACCGCGGCGCGGCGAGGGGGGTCCAATGAGCGAGGTCGCGACGGACGTCGCCGCGGTCATCGTGGACTTCCACGCCGGTCAGGCGCTGGACGACTGCGTCGACTCGCTCCACGCCAACGGCGTCACCGACATCGTCGTCGTGGAGAACGGTGACGAAGGATCGACGTTGCCGTCGCTCTCCGGTCAGCACGTCGTGCTCGTCGTGCCCAAGCTCAATCTCGGTTACGGACGCGGCGTGAATCGTGGCGCCGCCGCGGCGCCGTCGCGCCGGTATCTGCTGATCTCCAATCCCGACGTCGTCGTGCACGAAGGAGCGGTCGCGGCGTTGGTCGATTTCCTGGACGAACATCCGAACGTCGCCATCGTGGGCCCCCAGATCGTGCGGCCCGACGGGAGCGTCTATCCCTCGCAGCGAGTTTTTCCTAACTTCTGGCTCGCTGGACTGCACGCGTTGCTCGCGCCGCTCTGGCCCGGCAACCCCTTCACCCGTCGTTACCGGTCGCCGCGTAAGGACGGTTCGGTCGACTGGGTCTCGGGCGCCTTTTTCCTCGCGCGACGCGACCTCTTTGAAGAGGTCGGCGGCTTCGACGAGCGCTACTTCATGTTCGGTGAGGACATGGCGCTCTGTTGGCAGATGCGCGCCCACGGACACGACGTGGCCGCGACGCCGGACGCGCTCGTCATGCATATCGAAGGTGTGTCGCGCGCGCGGGCGTCGCGCGAGATGTTGATCGCCCATCACCGTGGTGCGATGCGCTTCGAGTGGCAGACGTCGAGCGGGTGGCGGCGCACCTTGGCACCTATTGCGGCCCTGGTGCTGGGACTTCGACTCTGTGTCGTGTTGATCATCCGACCTACGACCTGAGCCGTCCAGCGTCTAGGCTTGACGCTGGGCTGCGAGTGGTTCTGTGGTTGAAAGTCGATGCCAGTCGCGGGCGAAACGACCCACGTAAGGCGTCTTGTCGACGCTGAGCATGGCGCGGTTTAGAAGTAAGTCCTGCCTCACGTCGGCCAGAGCGGTCGACGGGGGAGCCGGTGAAGTGTGTGGTCGCATCGTCGGAGAGCCTCGTGCTGCCGGCGTGACCCACGGACACCGCCGCAGGCAAGTGTGGGGTAAAAGACCAGGTCAGCACTCGCAGCCCAATCGAAGATTAGAAAACGACCGGTAGAGTACTTCAAGACATGACGGTATTTAGCAAGATTCTCAAGGCCGGTGAGGGCAAGCGGGTTCGCCAATTGGCCGAACTGGTGCCGCCCATCAACGAACTGGCCGACGAAATGGCCGCGCTCAGCGACGAACAGCTGCGGGCCAAGACCACCGAGTTCCGGGGCCGTCTCGCCGAGGGCGAGGACCTGGACGACATGCTGCTCGAAGCCTTCGCCGTGGTGCGCGAGGCCGCCACGCGGGTCCTCGGCCAGCGTCACTACGACGTCCAACTCATGGGTGGCATGGCGCTGCACTTCGGGTGGATCGCCGAGATGAAAACTGGTGAGGGCAAGACACTGGTCTCGACGTTGCCGGTGTACCTGAACGCGTTGGCCGGCAACGGCGTGCACGTCGTGACGGTGAACGACTACCTGGCGACCCGTGACGCGAACTGGATGGGTGCCCTGCACAAGTTCCTCGGCCTCACCGTGGGTCGCGTGGGTCCGGACCTCTCGGAGTTCGAGGAGAAGCGCGCGGCCTACGCCTGTGACATCACCTACGGCACGAACACCGAGTTCGGTTTCGACTACCTGCGCGACAACATGGCCCGTCGCGCCGAACACATGGTCCAGCGCGGACACCACTACGCGATCGTCGACGAGGTCGACTCGATCCTGATCGACGAAGCGAGAACCCCCCTCATCATCTCCGGTCCGGCGGCGGACGTCACCAAGCTCTACTACCAGTTCGCGTCCATCGCGCGCGCACTCGTGCGCGACGTCGACTACGAGGTCGACGAGGAGAAGAAGACCGTCGTGCCGACCGAGGCGGGCATCGAAAAGGTCGAGAAGCAACTGGGCGTCACGAACCTCTATGACGCTGTGTCGACGAACTACGTGCACCAGCTGGGCCAGGCCCTGCGCGCCAAGGAGCTCTACTTCCGCGACAAGGACTACCTGGTCGACGCCGGCGAGGTGAAGATCGTCGACGAGTTCACGGGGCGAACCCTCGACGGTCGGCGCTGGTCCGACGGCCTGCACCAGGCGGTCGAGGCCAAGGAGCGTGTACGCATCCAAGAGGAGAATCACACCTGGGCGACGGTGACCCTGCAGAACTATTTCCGCATGTACGAAAAGCTCGCCGGCATGACCGGTACGGCCGAAACCGAGGCTGCGGAGTTCGGCAACACTTACAAGCTCTCGGTCGTGCCGATCCCGTCGAACATGCCGCTGATCCGCCTCGACCAGCCCGACCTCATCTACAAGACCGAAGCGGCGAAGTTCGCGGCGATCGTGGACGACGTGCGCGAGCGCAGCGACCTCGGCCAGCCCATCTTGCTCGGCACGGCGTCGGTCGAGAAGTCCGAACTGCTCTCTCGCGAACTCTCGAAGGCGGGGATCTCCCACGAGGTCCTCAACGCCAAGCAGCACTTCCGTGAAGCCGAGATCGTGGCCCAGGCCGGACGCAAGCACGCCGTCACGGTCGCGACCAACATGGCCGGACGAGGTGTGGACGTCGTGCTTGGTGGCAACTTCGAGGGTCTGGCGACGCGCGAGGCGCTCGGTCGGGGCTTCGCACCGGGGTCCGAGGAGTTCGACGCGGCCTACCAGAGCGCGTTGGCGACGTTCCGACCGATCTGTGAGGCGGAGGGCGACGTCGTGCGATCACTCGGCGGCCTCTACGTCCTCGGCTCCGAACGACACGATTCGCGACGCATCGACAACCAGCTGCGTGGTCGCTCCGGTCGTCAGGGCGATCCCGGCGAGAGTCGCTTCTACCTGTCGCTGCAGGACGACCTGTTGCGACTGTTCGCGACGGGCGCCGTCTCGTGGGTGATGGACCGCACGATGCCCGACGACCTGCCGATCGAAGCCAAGATGGTCTCCAAGGCCATCGAACGGGCCCAGAACACGGTCGAGGGCAAGAACGCCGAGATCCGCAAGGACACGCTGAAGTACGACGAGGTGATGAACGAACAGCGCAAGGTCATCTACGGACGACGTCAGCAGGTGATCGACGGCGAGGACATCCACGACGCCACCATCGTCTTGATCGAAGAGATCCTCACCAACGTCGTGGACGAACGACTGGAGGGTGAGTTCTCCGAGGCCTGGGACCTGCACCAGTTGGTGGTCGAACTGACCAACTACTACCCAACGACGCTCACGGTCGACGCGCTCGCGGAGTATCACGACCGCGACGAGATACTCGGCCTGGTCATCGACGAAGCGGTCGTTCAGTACGAAAAGAAGTGCGAGGAGTACCCCGGCGGCATGGACACCGCCAAGGAGATCGAGCGTGACGTCATGCTCCAGATCCTCGACCAACGCTGGCGCGAACACCTGTCGGACATGGACTACCTGCGCGACGGGATCCACCTTCGTCAGATCGCCCAGGCGGACCCCCTGACGGCCTGGCAGAAGGAGGGGTACCTGATGTTCGAAGCCCTCCTCGGCAACGTCGACGCGGACTTCGTGCGCTTCATCACCCACGTCGAGATGTCCGCCGTCGAGGCGATCGAAGAGGCGACCGCGGACGACGACGGACTCGAGGGCGCGGTCACGAACGCGAACGTCGTCGCCCCCGGGGCGACCGAACTGCCGACCCACGGCGTCGCGAAGAAGCCGCTACCCAAGCAGGGCGACAAGATCGGCCGCAATGAACCGTGCTGGTGCGGTTCGGGTCGGAAGTTCAAGCAGTGCCATGGCCGACCCTAAGGCGGAGAACGCCCTTCGCGAGGCGCTCGGCACGTTGGAGGACCTGGAGACGCGCTGGGCTGCGGCGCGCGAGTACCTGAAGATCGACGCCGGCCGCGCGCGCCACGTCATCCTGAGCGAGTACGTCGCGGACCCGAACCTCTGGGACGACCAGGACCGCGCCCGGGAGGTGACGACCGAACTCGGTCGCCTGACGAACGACCTCGAACAGTTCGACGAACTGCGCGCGTCGCTGGACGATTCACTGGTCTTGGCCGAGTTCTCGCGCGAGTCACTTTCGGCGGGCGAGGCCGACTGGTCGCTCCTCAACGAGCTCTCGGCGACCGTCACGTCGCTCGAGACGTCGATCGCCGCGCTCGAAGTCCAGAGTCTCTTCAGTGGACCGTACGACCCGAACGACGCCATCGTCGAGTTGCACGCTGGCGCCGGTGGCACCGACGCCCAGGACTGGACTGAGATGTTGTTGCGCATGTACTCACGCTGGGCCGAACGCCGGGGATTCGACGTGGAGATCGACGAAGCGACCGAGGGGCAAGAGGCCGGACTGTTGTCGGCGACGTTCATCGTCAAAGGACGCTTCGCCTACGGTTGGCTCTCGGCCGAGCGCGGCGTGCACCGACTGGTTCGCATCAGCCCGTTCGATTCGCAGGCCCGTCGACAGACGAGTTTCGCGAGCCTCGACGTCACGCCGTTGCTGGACGACGACGCGGCCGAAGTGGAGATCGACGAGAAGGACCTGCGCATCGACACCTACCGTTCCTCGGGCGCGGGCGGACAACACGTCAACAAGACCGACTCGGCGATCCGCATCACCCACCTGCCCACGAACATTGTCGTGAGTTGTCAGAACGAACGCAGTCAGCACCAGAACCGCGCGCGCGCGATGCAGATCCTGGAGGCGAAGCTCGCCGAGCGCGCCCGCCTCGAACGGCAGGCCGAGATGAACGCGCTCGGCGGTGACCGCGGCGACAACGCGTGGGGATCACAGATCCGCAGTTACGTGCAGGCCCCTTACCAACTTGTGAAAGACCACCGAACCGATCACGAGACCGGGAACGTCGACGCCGTGCTGGACGGCGATCTCGATGACTTTATGGAAGCTGAACTGCGACGACAGCGATTTCATTCCTAAGAAATGTCACTGCCCTTTAACGTTCGG
>Ga0187871_10000360_pt1 | contig 44199 bp, 32 predicted proteins | sample June2016WEW_16_1_FD_132988 | JGI IMG/M metagenome (GOLD analysis project Ga0187871, IMG submission 132988) | Peatland microbial communities from SPRUCE experiment site at the Marcell Experimental Forest, Minnesota, USA - June2016WEW_16_10 | ecosystem: Environmental > Terrestrial > Soil >...
CTAAAGCGTGCGCCACGAGCTGCACTACACTAGACGCGCCGCAAAACCCGCGCCGGCAACGTGACCACAGCCCACACCAGCTCGAGCGCTCCGCCGACTGCAATCCCCACGATCCTGAACGGCAGGAGCAGCAGCCAGATGAGGGGATACATGACCAGCGCCACCAGCGCCAGCGGCCAGCAGAAAAACAGCACCACGCACCACACCAGTAATGTCAACAAAGCACTTCCGCGCGGAGTGCAGCTTCCGCGTCCTCCACATCCTGGAATTGCGGGACGATTTCGCCGATCCGGGTCATCTCCAGGACTTCACGCACGCGATCGTTAGCTTCCGCCAGAAACAACTGCCCGCCGCGGCTGGCCAGGGATTTGTGGAGTTCCACGACAAAAGCCAGGCCCGTCGAATCGATGTATGGCACAGCGCTCAAGTCGACGATTGCCTTGGTGATTCCGATGTTCTTCAGGGAATTCCGCGCGGACACAAGTGCGGCGTCGGAGCCGGTTACGAACCGGCCCTCAAGGCGCAGAATGCAGACGCCGTCACGGATTTGAGATTCCAGGCGCATAGGTACTCCGAGATTTCAGGCTCCCTTTGGGTAGTGCGATGACCAATCAAACGTTTCAATGATTAGACGATTGAAAGGACCAAAAGGTTCACTGGAAACTGCGGCAAATCGCCCGGCAAACCGGACCGCCGCATGATTTGCTGTGGCAAAATAGTAGCCACATGTCCGAAACGGCTGATGTTGCGATTATCGGCGGCGGAATCGTTGGTTCCAGCATCGCCTGGCATCTCACGGAAGCGGGATGCCGCGACGTATTGGTGATTGAACGCGAAAGCCAACAAGGTCTGGGGTCTACCGGCAAGAGCATGGGCGGCGTACGCGCGCAGTTCGCCACGGACGTGAACATCCGCATGTCGTTGTATTCTATTCCCATCTTCGCCGCTTTCACGGAAATCACCGGGCACCCGTCCGAATACAAATCCCATGGGTATCTGTTCGTGGCGACGGCTCCGCGGCATCTCGAGTATCTGCGCACCAACTTCGAACGCCAGACCGCTCTTGGATTGCAGAAAGTCGAGATGCTCAGCCGCGAAGAAGTCGTGTATCGGGTGCCGCAATTGCGCTGCGACGATATCGTGGGCGGCAGTTTCTGCGCCAGCGACGGCTTCGTGGATCCTTATAGTGTCATGAAAGGTTTCATGGCCGCGGCCGTGGAACATGGCGCGCGACTGTGGCGCGGCGTCACCGTTACGGGCATCGATTTGGACGCCCGCGGCGTTGCCGGCGTGCGCACGAGCCATGGCAGCGTGGCGGCACGCACCGTGGTGAACGCTGCCGGGCCGTGGGCCGCGGAGATCGCCCGTATGGCCGGCGTGGATCTGCCAATTGTTCCGCTGCGCCGCATGCTGGTTCCTACAGAGCCTTTTCCGGGATTACCGGAGCGGCTACCGATGGTCATCGACATGTCCACCGGCTTCCATTTCCGGCCCGAAGGACTGGGTCTGCTGATGGCCTGGAACGATCCGGAAGAAACGCCCGGTTTCAAAATGGCTTTTGACCCGGCGTTCATCGAGAAAATCCTGACGCATGCGGTCAGCCGCGTGCCATGCTTCGAAGATTTGCAGGTGAATCCGCACCGCGCGTGGGCGGGTCTTTACGCGGTGACGCCGGATCATCACGCCATCATCGGTCCCGCGCCTGGAGTGCCGGGCCTCTTCTTCGCGAATGGTTTTAGCGGCCACGGCGTGATGCATTCGCCGGCGACCGGCAGGATCACAGCGGACCTGATCCTTCACGGGGCCAGCAGTTTGCTGGATGCCCGCGACCTGGGGATCGCACGGTTCGCCGAGGGCCGGCTGCTCGAAGAGACTGCGGTGTTGTAGGCGAAATCGGCTAACCCGCGGCCGCCGGTGAACGCCGTCGCCGATAAGACAAGGCAAATGGGCTACTCAAGGGCTTCCCGGGCCGGTTTGATTTTGGCTGGAATCGCTCAGATGGGGGAGACGGACGGAAAACCTTTAATGGCCGCCGATAAACGCCGATGAACGCCGATAAGACAAGACAAGTTAATGTAATATAAAGCGGTTAGTCGAGCGGCAGGCGTCGTTTTGCCCTTCCTCGCATCTATATAAGTGGGTCCACGGTGAGAGATGAAAGGCGCTCGGCGCCGCGGTTCCCGGAAGGAGACAGCAAAATGTCCCGATTTTCAAAAGCATCGTTGATTGGCTTGATCGCTTTGGGAACGCTGGCTATCTCGGCGCCTGCCGTGTCGGCCATGCCGTACAGGGGCGGCGGTTTCAGGGTTGGGGTTAGAGGCGGCTTCTATGGCGGTGGATGGGGTTGGGGTTGGGGGCCCGGCTGGTACGGCCCAGGTGTTTATGGTTGGTATGGGCCCGGATACTATGGCTACGGCCCGGGCGGCGGTAAAGTAAAGATCGTTACGCCGGACAAGACGGCCGGGGTCTTCGTGGATGGCGGCTACGTGGGGCCGATCGCCAAATCCAAGAAATTCCATCTGATGCCCGGTGCCCACGACGTGGAATTGCGAGATCCCAGCGGCCGCGTAGTCTACCATCAACATGTGCAGATCATCCGCGGCCGGACGACGGAAATCGATACGGGCCAAGCCGGCTAAGGTTCGCCCGATGGAGCGGCGCGCGGGACCGATCTACTCGTAGCGCAGGGTAATCATCGGATCTACGCGCGCCGCGCGCCTTGCGGGAAAATAGCAGGCCAGCAGCGCCACAAGCGCGAACGTGGCCGTCGCGCCGGCATACGTAAGCGGATCGCCGGCAGTTACTCCGAACAGCAGGCTATTGAGAAGGCGCGAGAGCGCCAAAGCCCCTGCTAAGCCGGCGCAAATACCCAATCCAGCCAAAGTTAAGCCATGCCCGGCCACGCCGCGGAAAATATCGGAAGCGCTGGCTCCCAAGGCCACACGTACGCCGATTTCCCGCGTGCGCTGGGTTACCAGATACGAGAGTACGCCGTAGACACCGATGCATGCCAGGATCAAGGCAAGGAGCGCGAACGCACCCATCGTGGCGGTCTGAATGCGCCTGGGCGCCAGTTCGCGGCTGAGCACGCCGCCCAGGGCCATAGCGCTCGAAACCGGCTGGTCTTTGTCGACCGACCAGATCGCCTGCCGCACGGCGTTCACCAAAGCCAGCGGATCGCCGCTGCTGCGAATCACCAGATCGCGGGGCACCATCCAGTTGTCTTTGGCCTGCCAGTAAGGGAAGTACATTTCCTGGCGCGGCGGATCGGACAAGTGCATCTGCCGGACATCGCCCACGATGCCGGCGATGCGCAGCCACGGCGTGGAGTCACCGGGTTCACCAAGTTTGAAACGCTTGCCCAGCGGATCCTGGTTCGGCCAAAACTTGCGCGCCATGGTTTCGTTAACGATCGCGACGGGCGGCGCATCCTTGCCGTCGCCCTCCTCAAAGAGGCGTCCGCGGCGCAGGGGAATCCGCATGGTTTCGAAATAGCCGGGCGACACGACCCGGTTGTTGGCATCCCAACCGGCGTCGGGCCGGCGCGCGGAGTCCGCGATGACAAAGCCGTTGGTGCCGCCATCCCAAGTGAGCGGAAGGGCGCTGGTCAATCCGGCGGACTGGACGCCCGGGAGCGCGCGCACACGCTCGAGAACGCGCGCGAAGAATTGAGAGCGCTTGGTGAAATCGCCATACCTGGTGATGGACGCATCCACGCGCACGGTCAGAACATGGTCCACGCGGAAACCTGGATCGAGACCGCGCAATCTGGCAAAGCTCTCGAGCAGGAGACCCGAGCCCACCAGGAGAATCAGCGAGAGCGCGACTTCACCGACGACCAGAGAGTTGCGCAGCATCCCGCGGCCGGCGCCGGTATTGCCGCGTCCGGCGGCCTTCAGTGCGGCGTTCAAGTCGATCCGGGAAGCGTGCATAGACGGCGCCAGGCCAAAGAGGAAACTGGTGGCCAGCGAAATGGCCACGGTGAAGGCCAGCACGCCGGGATCGAGCGAGAGGGATACCGTCCGGGAGAGATCGACTGGGATCAGGTTCTTCAGGAAGTTAAAGCACCAGTCCGCCAGCAACATGCCGAACAGACCGCCGCCCGCCGCCAGGAGCAGACTCTCGGTAAGGATCTGCCGGACGATGCGGGTGCGGGCCGCGCCCAACGCGGTGCGGACGGCCATTTCGCGGTGGCGGCCGGTGGCGCGGGCCAACAGGAGATTGGCGATGTTCGCGCAGGCAATCAATAGGATGAAACCGACGGCAGCCATGAGCACGATCAATCCGGTACGCGCGCCTTGCGTGTAGGTATCCTGCAGCGGCTCGGCGAAAAAGCGGCGGACCTGCCCGTTCGTTCCCGGATGCGCCCGCGCCGAGCGCTTGCAGAGCACATCCAGGCCGGCATTGGCCTGCGCCAGCGTGACGCCCGGGCGCAGGCGCGCGACCACCTCCAGGTAGTGCGATCCACGTTCGGTCAGTTGCTCGGTGGTGAAAGCCATGGGCGTCCAGATATCGGCGTGCGTGGACGGGTAGGCGAAGTTCGCCGGCATCACGCCCACCACGGTGTACCGCTCGCCATTGAGAACGATGGCGCGGCCCACGATCGCCGGGTCGCCGGCGAAGCGGCGCTGCCACAAGCCGTGATTGATCAAGACAACGCGCGGCCCTCCGGGGCGATCCTCTTCGGGCAGGAACACGCGGCCTAATACCGGCTTGGCGCCCAGCACTGAAAACAGATTCCGCGTAACGGTGGCGCCCTCCAGTTTTTCCGGGTCGTTGGCGCCTGCGCCCGTGTCGCCGGTGAGGTTAAAGACATGCCAGCGGCCGTACTCCGCGGCCGCCGCGGCATCCTCGAAGATGCCGGTCTGCGCTTTCCAGTCGGCGTAATTGCCCGGCGCGGGCGTATTGCGCGGGAATCCCGTGGCGCTGCTGTCTTCGAAGACGGATACCAGCCGCTGGGGGTCGCGGTAGGGCAGCGCGCGGAGCAGTACGGCCTCGACGACGCTGAAGATCGCCGCGGTGGCGCCGATACCCAGCGTCAGAGTGAGCAGCGCGATGGCTGTGAAACCGGGACTGCGCGCGAGCAGGCGCAGGCCATAGCGGAGATCCTGGAACAGAATGCGCATAACGGCAGGGTGTTGCACGCCGGCTGCCGCGCGAAAGGTAATGCCCTCAACGCGGCGCGCCGCCCGGCTGTTCACTTGCGGGATTGGGTGGTTCGCCTTCGAGCACCGCGCGGATGCGGGGACCCAGTTCCATGAACTGGTCGAGGTTCGATGGCTTGCGAAAGTAATCGCTGGCGCCCAGGAGCATGGCCCTTTCCCGGTCGGCAGGGGCATCGGAGGAACTCACGATCAGGACCTTGGCGGTCCCGCACCATGCGTTGGCACGGACGCGCCGCAGAACCTCCTCCCCGCCGATCTTGGGCAGGTTTAGGTCAAGCAGGACGATGTCGGGCCGGGGATGGTCCGGATCGGCATCCAGGCGATCGATGAATTCAAGGGCCGCCAAGCCGTCGCGCACAATGGAAAGCCCGCATTCGAGTTGGGCCTCCGCAATGGCCTCTTCCACCAGATTCGCGTCGGCCGGATTGTCCTCGACCAAAAGGATTTGGGGTTTATGGGTTTTCATGTTGCACGCGGCAGTGTAAAGAAAAATGTGGAGCCCTGGCCGGGCTCCGATTCTACCCAGATGCGTCCCCCGTATCGCGCAACAATCTTCTGGCATATAGCCAGGCCGATCCCTGTGCCGGGATATTGCGTCCGGTCGTGAAGCCTTTTGAAAATGCCAAAAATCTGAGTCTGAAATTCTTTCGGAATCCCGATGCCGTTGTCTTCGACCGAGAAGAGCCAGCGGTCCGGCCCTTGCTCTGTGGCGGCGATCCTTACGCGCGGTTTTTCGGCCCGGTATTTGAGCGCATTTGAGATCAGATTCTGCAGGAGGTGCACCAGGGGAACGGATTCGCCGAGCGCCAGGGGCAGGGGGGAAACCGCTATCTCGGCCTGGGTTTCATCGATGGCCGCGGACAGATTCTTCTTGACGGTCTCGATCACTTCACCGATGTCCACTGGTTGCAGCGGTAAGTCCGCGGTCAGCGAAACCTGCGAATAAGCCAGCAGGCCGCTGATCAATAGCTCCATGCGGCGGGCGCCCTCGATACAATAACCGAGGTATTCCAGGGCTTTGCCATCCAGCTTGCCGGCGTATCTTCTTTCGAGCAGTTGTCCGTATATGGCGATCTGCCGGAGCGGCTCCTGCAAGTCGTGACTCGCGGAATAAGCGAACTGTTCCAGATCGACATTCGCGCGGCGAAGGTCTTCATTCGAGCGCTGCAGCAGCTCCTCGTTCCGTCTTCTGGCCGTCACGTCTTGGGCGATAAAGCTGAAGCGTGGCCGGCCACCAGGGCCGTCACCCAGGTAATTCACACAGACGTTGAGCCAGCAGATGCCCGAGCCGCGGGGATGAGCATATTCGAATTGAACGGAACTTCCATCCGCCCGGCTCCGGCGGTAGTGGCGGACCCAGAGCGCGATAATCGACTGGGGAATCGCTTGCTCCGCGGATGGGCCGTGGAATCTGACCGCTGCGTTGTTGGAGTAGATCGGAACAACGTCCTCGCCTTCGAGTTCGGCGACTCCCATCTGGAACGGCGAGCTGTCATAAAAACTCTGGAGGGTGGCCTGGCTTTGGTGCAAAGCCTGTTCGGCATCCGCCACCCGCCTGCGCATGGCCAGGTGGGAGGCCACGCGCGCCAGCAGTTCACGCGCGGTGAACGGCTTGATCAGATAATCGTCCGCGCCCGCGGCCAGTCCTTCGTCCCGGCTTTCCTCGCCGGCACGCGCGGAAAGAAGAATGATGGGGATAGTTCGCACTTGCGGACGGCTGCGCAACTCTTGCAGAAGTCCGAAGCCATCGAGGCCCGGCATCATGATGTCGCTCAAGATGAGGGCGGGCGGATCGGCAAGCGCGGCCTGCAGGGCCTCCTGGCCGTTGGCGACGGCCTGCACGCGATAACGCCCTTCCAGCAGGCGCGTGAGGTACTCGCGCATATCGGAATTGTCGTCCGCCAAGAGAATCCGCTCGCGCGACGCGCCGGCTACGGTGTGTCCGGTTTTGGCGGGCCGGTCTTCGCCAGGACCGCTTCCGGCCAGCCACAGCGATTCTTCGGCGAACGCATCGGCGCGATTGGCGGACTCAGACGGCTCGCTGGGAGCGCCGATCTTACCGCCTGGCAGATGTTCCGTCCCAAATGGTATCGTGACGGTGAATACGCTGCCCCCGGATAATTCACTCTCCGCCGAGATGGATCCGCCTTGAAGCTTCACTAGCTCCTGTACCATGGCCAAGCCGATGCCGGTCCCTTCGATGGTGCGGCCCTGGGCTCCAGCGACGCGGTGAAAGCGTTCGAAAATGAGGGGCATGTCGGCGGCCGGGATGCCGATCCCGGTGTCCTCGACTGTCAATTGCGCGGACGGTCCCGCGCGCCGGATAGCGACTCTCACGCGGCCCTTCAACGTGAACTTCAGCGCGTTCGAAAGAAGATTCAGGACAATCTTCTCCCACATCTCGCGATCCACATAGACCGGTTCGGAAAGCGGCTGGCATTCGATCTGGAAATCCAGTCCGGCCCGAACCATGGCGGACCGGAAATTGGAGGCCAAATCCGCGGTAAGCCGCGCCAGGTCGGTCGGCTGGTAAACGGCCTGGAAGCGCCCGGCCTCGATGCGCGAAAAATCGAGGAGGGCGTTCACCAGTTTCTGCAGGCGGAGGCCGTTTCGATGTACCAGGCCGAGCAGTTCCCGGTCCTCGGAAGTGCGCGTCCGGCGTTCGGAAAGCAACTCCTCGACCGGGCTCAACATCAGGGTGAGGGGCGTGCGCAGCTCGTGGCTCACATTGGAAAAGAATGTTGTCTTTGCGCGATCGATTTCGGCCAGCGCCTCGGCGCGCCGGCGTTCCGCCTGGTAGGCTCGCGCATTGCCGAGCGCGGCGGCGATCTGGCCGGAGAGCAAATCGACGAAACCGCTGTATGCCGTGTCGTGCCGCCGATATGGATTCGTGCCGACGAGAAAGAATCCCGCGGGCCGCTCTTGCCCCTGCTGCTTGATGGGCACGATGGCAACCTGCTGCGGCGATTTATTCCAATCGCCGGCCGGCAACTGGGCGACGCTGCGTTGAGGGGTCAAATCTTCGATCAGACGCGCCGCGGGATTCAGAAATACTTCGTGCGCCGGCCATGGGAATCCGCTCCCGGGTGCGATTTGTTCAGGCGCCAGCGGATGCCCGGGTGTAATCCCGCTGGAGGATGCCAGGCGCGCGCCGCCGTCCGCATCGAAAAGGTATGTGAGGCTGAAGGGCAGATCCTTTTTGTTCAAGGAGAGGTGGGCGCCGAGCGCCTGCAGAACTTCACCTTCCGTGTTGGTATTCGCCAGCGCCGAGGCGACGTCGCGCAAGGTCTCCACGCGGCGTTCGCCGATCAGGCGGTCGGTCTCCTCGGTGACGACGCAAAGCATGCCGCTGATGCTGCCGCCGTCGTCCGTCAAGGGACTGTACGAAAAGGTGTGGTAGGTTTCTTCCGGAAATCCGCTGCGCTCCAGGAACAGCAGCAATCCTTCTTCGTAAGTGGCCTGGCCCGTCTCCATCACGGTCTGAATGCGGGGACCGATATCGGGCCAGATTTCGGGCCAGACCTCCGTGGCTTTCTTCCCGAGAGCCCCAGGGTGTTTGATGCCGAGCGTCGGACGATAGGCATCGTTGTAGAGCGTGGTCAACTCGGGACCCCATGCCATCCACATGGCGTAACGTGAAGAAAGGAGGATATTGACTACGGTGCGCAGGCTTTGGGGCCAGCTATCGATCGGCCCCAGCGGAGTGGTGGACCAGTCAAACGCACGGATGCGCCGGTCCATGCCTCCGTCGCCTGGGCCAATCGCGAGAGTGCGAGGTGTAGTAAAAGTCCCAATTGTGTCATTGCCCGAATGCACGCATCAATCCCCTTAAGATTGGTATCCAGCTCCGACTAAGTGGCCAAGGCACCCATCACTCCGTTTTCGAAGCTTTCCGCCAATAGGGCAGGCTTCGGACGGCACCCGCATTAAGACCCATCCATCTTAACTCTACCATTCAAACCCGCTGTAAGCTGTGGTGAAAACCCGATTTATGGACTCACTCGCGCGGCTGGTGCGCAGTCATACAAAACCGCGCCCAATAGTTTGCGAAGTCACTAAAGCGCGGGGCTGCGCCGCCAGCCTCGCAGGCCCTCCCACAAGCCGCGCCACTTACGCTGCACTAGCTCAGTGACATTCAGGGCGATGGCCAGGGCCAACAGGAATGGCCAGAGATCCAATGTGGACGGGATAGCCCTTGAGCCGGAGTCGAAAATGGCAGTAAGCGGCGGATTGTACCGGCCTCCGGTAGCTTCCGCGACCTGATGCAGTAACTGGTCATTCGCGCCGTACTGCAGCATTTCTTCCTCCTGCCGGTAAAAGCCCACTTCTGGGAAGGCGCGGGATTCCGCTAGAGGACGCACCCGGAACAATCCCTGCCGTTCGCCTATAGCCACGTGCGCGCGATAGTGTCCGGCGGCCACTTTGACTACCTTCAGCGGCGATTCGAAGGCATTCGGTCCGAAGGCGTAGATATCGGGGATGGCGGGTGGCTCGGGCACATTCCGTCCCAAGTGATAATCCACCACGAGGTCGTTGGCGACTCTGTCGAATTCCGCGGCAGCCTCGCTCGATTCGGCGTGCGGCAGCAGATCGCGGAGAATGTTGGCCCACAGCTTATCGAATCCCGGCCAGGCGACCCAGCTTGCGGCCCAGCGGTTTTTGGCGTCGGAAGTGAAGACGGCGGCGCGCCCCAGGCCGAACTGCCAGCGCACCAGGAGCGGATCCTCCTGGCCCGCGCGTAGCACCAGGTCCGCCGTGGGCCGCGTGAGAAAGCGGACGTAGCCGCGTAGGGGTGGGGCTGTCTCGATTCCCACGCCGTCGAGGATCTCGGCGCGATTCACCACCTCGGGATGCACATCCTTCTCTACGGCGGTGGATCCGGTATGTTCCTGCACATCGCGTAGCACGATCTGCTCCAGCCCGGACGGGTCATTCAGGAAATACGACTTGCCCTCCGCAAGCTGCGCCACTTTTTCGAGGAAAGCACGGTTCACGTCCTGCCCTAATCCTACGGTAGAGATGGTCACATGGTTGGCCACGGCATCCTTCGAGAGCGTCATGCTGTCGCCTTCCTCCGAGATGCCGTCGGTGAGCAGTACGATGTGTTTGTAGATGGCTTTGGAGGTGAGGATCTTGCGATAGGCTTCCGTGAGGGCGGGAGCGATCTGGGTGCCACCGTCGGGGGTGATGCCGGAGATCAGCCGCTTGATGGAGGTGCGGTCGTCCGCGCGGCGCAGCGGCACCGACCACTGGAAGGAGTTATCGAAAATGAGGACGCCGACCTGATCGACGGGCCGCAGATTTTCGACGACGCCGACGGCCGCCTGTCGCGCAAGTTCCATCTTCTTGCCTTCCATGGAAGAAGACTTGTCGATAATCAGCACCACGGCGGTGCCTTCGGGAGTACGCGGCGGGGCTAGTTTGGCGGGCAAGGTACGCTCCAGCGCGTCCTCTTCTTTCTTTTCCACGTAGACATTCCGGTCGCCGCCGATCCACAGCAGGCCGCCGCCCTGCTTCACGAAGGTCTCAAGGGCGGCCTGGCGCGGCAAGGGAATACTTTGCATGTCCCAGTTATTGAAGATGACCAACTGGTAGTCGTCAAGCTGTTCGGGCACACCGGCGGGCGTGCGCTGGACGTCGAACTGATTGGCTTCGAGAACGCGCGCCAGATGCGCTTCGGCGGCGGCGGGATCGTTACTGACCAGCAGTGCGCGGGGCCGCCGCAGCGTGAGAGCGCTATCGAAACGCGCTTCTCCCAACCCAGCCGCACTGACGCGGCCGGCCAACTCGATGGCGCCCGTGGCGCTGATGCTGGCATGCGCGCGGAATTGGTTCGTCCCGGCGCCCAGCGTGACGCGGCTGGCGCCGAGGGGCTTGCCTTCGGCGGTCATCTCGACGGTGGCTTGCGCGGCGCGCGGAGAATCCAGGGCGATCTCTACGGTGAACCGCTCGCCGCTAAAGACCTGCGCGGGCAGGCTTACCGATTGCAGTATGAGGCTGGGGCGCGGCCGTCCGGCAAGCGGCATGACGTCGATGGGCACGCCGCGTTGTTGCGCTTGCCAAATGGCGCGCGTGACGCTGCCCAGGTTCTCGTTGCCGTCGGAGATCAGGAGCACGCGCGGCACCAGGCCGGCCGGCAAGGTGGCCAGCCCTTCGCGCACGGCAGCCTCCAGGTTCGTGCCGTGCGAAGCCTGGCCGGGAGTGTATGCGAGTTTCCAGGCTTTCGGGGTGCGTTCCGCCGGGCTGGGATCGCGCGGAACGCGCGCGAAGGGAAGCACCTGCGTCCAGTTGCGCCCGCGTCCTTTTTCCACCGTGGTGGCCGCGGCGGAGGCGGCATCCAGGTCCTGCGGCGAAACGCTGGCGGAGGTATCCACCAAGATAGCGAGCCCCACATGGGACTCATAAAACGTGAGACGCGGTTCGGCGAAGGCCAGCAGGATGGCCGCCAGCGACGCGGCTTTCAGCAGCAAGCCAGTGCGCCGCGCGGAGTTACGCCATTCCCAGGCCGCCCACAGAAGCGGCGCGAGAGCCAGCGGAATCAGCGATGGGTGGGCGAATGTCATCGGTTCACGAAGCCTTCCGCATGGCGGCCGGGCGCTCGGAGACGCGCACCACCCGGCGGCGGAAACGGCCGTACAGAATCCACTCCGCGAGCAATCCCGCGGCGCCCGCCAGAGCCAGCCATTGCCATAGGTCGGTGGCCTCGCCGAGCGGCGTGGCGAACCGGGGAATGCCGCGCCGCGTTTCGGGTGGCACGTCCCAATTGGATTCCCAAAGCTGCGGCAGGGTGAGCGAGTAGATATATTCGCGATCGCCGGCCACCACGCGCACAGTACCGGCGGTGCCACTGAAGAATTCGAGCGATTGACCGCGCAGCGTGAACGGCGCGGGATTGCCGTCCTCGCGCAGCACGCGTACGGCGGCGGGCCGCACGTCGGGATCGAGCGCGACTTTCACGGTGCCGACGCTGCCGGCCGTCAATTCCCAACGGCGGAAGATCTGGGGGGCCATCCAGCGCAGGATGTTGGCAAAAAGCAGCGGCATGGCGAGCTGATAACGCATCGGCGAGAGCGCCGGATGAAAGCCCAGCACTACGATCTTCGGATGGCCGGGCCGCGCGACGATGACGGGTCCCTCGGCCACCTGGGCGATTTTCAGATCGTCCGGCGCGGCTTCGAAAACCTGCGCGGACGCGAGGCGCAAGTCCTTGGAGCGCAGGCCGGCCCCCAGGGGGTGATCGGTGAGCCATTGAGTGACCGGCGCATCCGAAACCTGCGCGCGCAGCGGCACGGGCGAACCGCCCGCCGGCGGATCGATCGAGATGAAATCGGCCTGCGGGGGCGTGGGTGGGTGGAATCGGTCCAGGATGACGAGTGCGCCGGAACCTTGCGCGTTGTATTCCGCTGGTGTGCGAAATGCCGCCACGACCTGGGGGCTGGCGGACAGGACGGGGCGCAGCAGGTCCGGCTCGGCCGAATACACCGTCACGCGCAGCGACGGCTGGGCGGGCAGTTGCAGCGTGGCGTGGTCATCGGCAGGAAAGGCATCGCGGGGCAGAAGCTGCGCCTGCAGGAAACCTCCGGCGCGGCTGCGGAACTGAAAGGTGGCTTCGCGATCGGCGCCGGGCGGCAGCGTGATGCGCTGCGATCCGGCGGGCAGAGTCCCGGGACCGTCGATCGAGGGGCCGAATGTCAGGGCCAGCGTCAGGGTATGCGGCGCGGCGCCGTAGTTGCGCAGCGAAGCGTAGATCTCCCAGACATCGGGGTCCGCGGAGGAGCGGCGCGCGCCGATGCGGCGCAGGCCGCAATTCTCCAGCGCATCCGGCACGCTGAGGAAGCGGAGGTTGCGCAGGCCGAGTTTGCCAGGTTCGCGTTCGGCGATCTTGCCGGTGCCCACGAAAACGACTTCGCCGGCGCGGCGGCCATTCTGCACCAGGATCTGGCGGGCGAACGCCAGCGCCTGGTCGAGGTTGAGCGCGGTGGCGCCCGGCTGCGATTCGGCGACCGCCGCTTCCAGTTTCTGGCGGTCGGGCTCGAAGGCCGTGGCGGGAGTGGCGAGGGCGTCGGCGCGCACCAGCATGACGCGATCGCGAGCGGGTACGGCGCGAATGTAGGCGCGGGCGCGGTCGCGGGCCGCGTCCATCAAGGTGTGGGTGGAAGTACGCGCGGCCATCCACGCGGAGGTGTCCAGAATGAGGACGTGATCGCGCGGCAGGGAGGCCGGCGCGCCCAAACGCAATTGCGCGATGGCCAGCAGGAGCAAGGCGATGGAGGCAAGCTGTAGCAGCAACGAGAACGGCTGCTGGATGCGGCGCCGGCGTGCGACCACCGTGGGCTGCTCGGCGGACATCCAGAAGCGCAGAGTGGAGACGACCTGGCGGCGGCGGGAGCGGTCCAGCAGGTACAAAGCCAGCATTACGGCGGACACGGAGCCGAATACGGTCAGGAATTGGGCGAGCGTGAGATTTAAAAGATGCATAACAGTGGAACTAGAGCCCCACGCCGGCTCAAGCCCGCCCTCCAACTGCCCGCATCAGGGGGCCGAAGATCACTTCTTCCACCGGCTGCGCAGTGGTCACGCCGGCATAGCGGCCACTGTTGCGCAGCGCCAGCTTCCGAATGACAGCGGCGTATTCATCGAACGCCCGGGTGTATTGCGCGCGCGCTGCGGGATCGAACTGCACCTTCAAGCGGACGCCCGTTTCGGCGTCCTCCAATTCCAATTCGCCGTCCCAGGGCGGGGTGCGATCCTCTTCCGACCAGATTTGGAGCAACATCAACTCGTGGCCGAAATCCGAAAGAAACTGCAGGGCCCGCTCGCAGCCCTGGTCGTCCAGGAAATCCGAGATCACGATCACCAGGCCGCGCTGCGAGTAGCGCGAGATAAACTCGCGCAGCACGGCGAAGAAGTCCGTCGGGCCACCGGCCTCCATGGCGCCCAGCGCGTCCAGCACGGGGCCGAAGCGGTGCCGGCCGCCGGTACACAAATGCCGGCGTCCCAGCTTGCTGGAGAAGGGGTGCAATTCGATGCCGTCCAGACGCACCATCCCGACATAGCAAAGCGCGCCCGCCAGCCGCCGCGCGTAATCGAATTTGCCGCCGGTCTTCATGGAATCGCTGGTATCGAGCAGCATCCGCACAGGCACGCGCGGCTCTACCTGGAACATTTTCAGGAAGAGCTTTTCGAGGCGCAAATAGGCGCGCCAGTTTACGGCGCGCAGGTCGTCGCCGTGGTGGAAACTGCGATGGTCCAGAAACTCCTGCCCCGCGCCCGAAAAATGCGAGGTATTGTGGCCTCCGACGAGGCCCGGAAACGATTTTTGCCAGCGCAAGGCCAGCCGCTCCAGTTTCTCCAGAAACTCGCGATCGAGAATAGGCGCGGCGTCCATTGACTTACCCGTCGGATTTAGGCCGCGGCGTGGGCGGGGATTTCCTGGAGGATGGTGTTCAGGATGGTTTCGGGCGTCTGCCCATCGGCATGCGCATCGAAGTTCAGGATGATGCGGTGCCGCAGGACGGCGCGCGCCACGTGCTGTACGTCGTCGATCGAGAGATGGTAGCGGCCGTGCATCAGCGCGAGCACGCGTCCGCATTCGACCAAGGCCTGGGCACCGCGCGGAGAACTTCCATAGCGCACGTACTTGCGAGCCGCGGCGTGTGCTTCGCGCTGCTCTGGCTGGGTGGCCATGACAAGCTGGATGGCGTACTCCTGCACGTGCGGCGCGACCAGTACCTCCCGGCAGACGGCGCGCACTTCCATGATGGCGTCGCGGTCGAGCACCGGATTCACCTGCGCCTCGTCCCGCTGAATGGTGCGCTCCACGATGCGATTCAATTCCTCGCGCGTGGGATAAGTGACCAGGATCTTCATGAGGAAGCGATCGAGTTGCGCCTCCGGGAGGGGATAGGTGCCTTCCATCTCGATGGGATTCTGCGTGGCCATCACCAGGAATGGACGTTCCAACTCGTGCGTAGTGGTACCGCTGGTGACGGTGCGTTCCTGCATGGCCTCGAGCAGCGCGGATTGCGTCTTGGGGGTGGCGCGGTTGATTTCATCGGCCAGCACCAGGTGCGCGAAGATCGGGCCCGGCTGGAAGCGGAGGAACTTGGAGCCGTGATCGCCGGTTTCCATGATCATGCTGCCCACGATATCGGCGGGCATCAGGTCGGGGGTGAACTGGATGCGGGAGTATTTCAGTTGCAGGGCGCGCGCGAGGGTGCGCAGCAGGGTGGTTTTGCCGAGGCCGGGCACGCCTTCCAGCAGCACGTGGCCGGAGGCCAGCAAGCAGATCAGCACGCCTTCGACGACGTCGTCCTGGCCGACAATGATTTTGGCAATCTCGCTGCGAACGCGCGCCAGGCGTTCGACGGCTACTTCCAGGGCCGCTTCAGTTCCCACTTTATTATTGTAGAGCAGGCGGTGCGGAAGGGCAGCGGGACTTAAGAGTCCCGCCGGCACGCTGAAAGCGTGCGAGCCGCCCTACGGGCGGCCCTGACCCTTTGCTGGTGTTTGAAGAGCCAGCCAAAAACCGGCTTGGGCGAGCGTAAGTTCGCCCAAAGGATCGGGTCTGGAGATCCTTCGCAGGCGTAGACGCCTGCCAAAGTCCAGACTCCAGGGGCGAGCGTGACCTCGCCCAAAGCGGGACTTAAAAGTCCCGCCAGGTCGCTAAAGCGTGCGCCACGGGCGGCGGCCAACCATCACGATTAGTGGCACACCAAATGGCCAAACTTGAGGGCACGCTGAAAGCGTGCGCCACCTATTCGTGGGGAGATCCCTGCAGGCGCTCGAAGACGTCCCGGGCGGCTTTTTGCGCGGCGCTCTTTTTGGTATTGCCTTCGGCTTGCCCCACCCAATCGCGGCCCAGGCGCGCTTCTACCGTGAACGTCTTGGAATGCTCGGGACCGCGCTCGCGCACGATCACGTAGCGCGGCGGAGGCAGGCGGCGGGCTTGCGCGAACTCCTGCAAGGCGCTCTTGTAGTCGGTCAGATTCTTGGGCAGTCGATCGCCGCCCGGATCGGTCTCGGAGAGGCCCGGCGCGACCACGAAGCGCTTGATGAACTGGCGGGCCGCATCCATGCCGCCATCCAGGTATATGGCCGCGATGACCGCTTCGAGAGCGTCCACCAGCAGCGTCTTCTTGGCGCGGCCGCCGCTCATCTCCTCGCCGCGGCCGAGCTCCAGGTATTCGCCGAGACGCAATCTTTGGGCGGCTTCATAGAGCCACGCGGCGCTGACCAGGTGCGCCTTCATTTTGGATAAACGCCCCTCGGCGGCTTCCGGATGGCGCTGCAACAAATCCTCGCTGATGAGGAAACCCAGCACCGAGTCGCCGAGGAACTCGAGCTGCTCGTTGTCGCGCGCAACGGCCTGCCCGTTGGCCAGCGCCTGTTCGTGGACGTGCGAGCTATGCGTCAGCGCGCGGCAAAGGATCTCCCGATCCGCGAACCGGTGGCCGGCAGCGACCTCCAGAGCGTCCAGATCCGCGCGCATATGGTCTACGGCTTCGGGGAATCGGGCTTGGGCGGCTCCGGAGTGGCAGGCGCGCCCGCCGGCTTGGGCGGATTCTTCTTCTGGAACGTGCGCACGCGCTCGGCTTGCGCCACCTGCCTCACTTGCACATTGACGTCCGGCATGGCCATCACTTTGTCGAACTGGGCAATGGCGTCGTCATACTTGCCTTCGTCACTATAGACCTTGCCCAGCCGCACGTAGTTGCCCGGGTCGGGCTTGGCCGCCGTGTCGATGGACAGTTTGAATTCGGTTTCGGCCACATCGTACTTCTTCCGCACCGCGGCGGCCATGGCGAGCGCGGAGTGCGCGTCGGCGCCAAAGTCCTTCTTGGCCGCCGTCCACTGGTCGTCGGTGAGGCTGGCATTCGGCTTGGGAGCGTCCTTCAATAATTCGAGAGCGGACTTGGCGTACTTGTCCACCTGCGCCAGTTTGTCTTCGCGATCCAGGTCGAATTCCTTGGTGTGCTGGGCGATCACGGATGCCAGCATCAACAGCGCCTGATAGTTCTTGGGATCCGCTTCTATGGTGCGCTCGCCGAATACCACGGTGTTCGCATAGTCTCCCTTTTCCCGATACGAAGCGGCTTCAAAGTAAAGCGCAACGGCCTTAAATTCGGTGTCCGCGAACTTCGTCAGGACGTTCTCGGCGGCGGCGATGCGCGCGTCCGCCGTAGTCGCGTCGAACATAGCTTTGAGGGCTTGATACTCTTCGGGGGATTTCGGCTTGATTTGCGCCACCAGAACCGGTAAGGCGAAGGCCAGTGCCAGTGCGCCGCGCCATATGATTTTCTTCATCATGACTCCTCTAATTTGATTTCTTTCCAAAACTTCGCTGGACGCCCTGTTGCGCGGCATCACGGGCCGCGGGCGAGGCGCCTTCCACGGCGAGGGCTTCGCGGTACCGCTGGACGGCATGCTCACGATCGCCGGCCGCGTCGGAGAGCCGCGCCAGGTAAACCAGCGCCCAAGCCTTCGTCTGGGGCTCCGGACCGGACTCCAGCGTTTTCTCGAACAGTTGCTCGGCCATCTCCGGATTCTTTTCGAGGGCGGCGATGCGTGCCAAACCGTAATAGGCTTGCGCATGCAGCGGCTTATCGCTACTATCCTGCAGGGCCTTCAGGAAAAGCTCGCGGGCGGCCTCCAGGCTGCGATCCTGGTAAAACTGTTCGGCCTGCGCCAGCGTCTTGTAGGCGCCCTTCGGTTCCGGTGGCTTGGGCGCCTCGATCGTCTTCACCTTGCGGACGGGGGCCTGCGAAGTGAACTCGATTTGCGAGAGGCGCTTATCTTCGCGCTTCAGGTCAATAGCCTCGATCATCTGCGGATAGTAGAACCGCATGGCTTGTTCCTGCTTCAAATACGCCTGCAATTGTTCGGAGAAGTACGCCGTCAGGATGTAGCCTTCCTGCATGGCCTGGTTGACCAGGGCGGGCTGCTTGTCGAGCCGCGCTTCCACGGCCTTGATAAGCGACTCGGTGACCAGCAGCAAGTAATCCGATTTAAACGAGGCATCCAGCGCCTGGGCGCGCTGCGCATGGTCGCCCAAGCCGCGCGTGTGCATGATCAGCTCTTCGTGGCGGCTGGCGTAGGGGTCCAGCAGATAGTGCAGGTATGCGTGCCGGATGTCATGGATGCGCAGCTCGGGCGACGGTGTGATTACCACGCAATAGCTTTTTCCATAATTGCGAGTCTGTATCTGGTTGGGCGGCCCGAGCAGGTCGATGTAGATCTGGAACCAGTGGGTCGAGGTGCCGGAAGTTTCGTTGCGCAGGAAACCGTTCACCTGCAGCACAGCCTCCGCGACCGGCTCGTGATAGCGATCGATGGCCTGCTCGAAGGCGGGTTGCGACTGGTTCCAGAGCTCTTCGAGGCCGGCTTCATCATAAAACCTGGCGAGCAGCGGGCCCAAACCCTCGAGGGGCGCGGCATCCGGAGGCACCTCCACGGAGCGCCCCCTGGGCTCGAAATTGGGAGGACCGTCGACCCAGAGGGCGAACGAAATATATTGGTTGAGATCCGCCATGGGATCGGCCAGGCGATGCTCCCGGTAAAAGTCTTTGAGCGCGGCGAGGCTGGGGATGTTCTTGCCCGCCAGTTGTTTGCGGATGGTTTCGCGGAGCGGACTATTGTTGGGCGAATCGGCGTCGGTGTTGTAGCCGGCCGCATTGATGGCCGCCATCACCGCAAAAAGCGAGGGGCTGGCGTCGAGTTGGCCCCGTTCGGGCGCCGCGGCTTGGGCAGCCAGGGACGCCAGGATAAGGCCCGGTAGAACGAATCGGATCGGAATAAGACCAGTTTAGCTTAAAGCGCGCTTTGGCGGCGCGGGCTTTCAGCACGCGCTTCACATGGTCAAGGTGACTTTGGTGATCGTGCGCGGCTTGTCCGGATCGAGGCCTTTCTGGTCCGCCAGGCACGCCGCGAAGAACTGGGCGGGGATGACGTACGGGATGGGCGTGTAGAGTTCGGGAATCTTGTGCGGCAGACGGATGACGCGCGTGGCGCGCGCGGCCGCCTCGGTGTTGCCGGCGTCCGTGATGACCACGGTTTCGGCCTTCAGGTGGTTGATCTTGTCCAGCGTTTCGGCGATGGAACTCCAGGTGGGGCCGGAAGGCGCGAACGCGAACACCGGGAAGTCGGGATCGACCATGGCGATGGGACCGTGCAGAAAATCGGCGGAAGAAAACCGCTCGGCAACCACGTAACAGGTCTCCATCATCTTCAGCGCGAACTCGAAGGCGGTCGCGTAATTCAGGCCGCGGCCCACGACCACCGCGTGATCCATGAAGCGATAGCGTCCGGAAAGCTCGGCGATGGCGGGCTCCAGGTCGAGGGCCATCTGCGCGCGCTCGGGCAGGCGCTGCAGGTCCTCGATGCGGATGCGTCCGCCGAGGGCGTGAGCGAGCAGGTAAAGCATCAGCACCTGGCCGGTGTATGTCTTGGTGGCGGCGACGCTTTTCTCCCGGCCGGCGCGCACGTGGAAGACGTGTTCGGCCAGGCGCGCCAGCGTGCTGGAAGGTTCGTTGGTGATGCCGATGGTGAGGGCGCCCTGTTCGCGGGCGCGCGAAAGCACCAGGTTGGTATCGGTGGATTCGCCGGACTGCGAGATCGCCACCACCAGCGCGTCGCGATAATCGATGCGCGCGTTGTAGAGCGTGTGGATCGCAGGCGCGGCCAGGGACACCGGAATACCGGTAGTGATTTCGAGGAGATAGCGACCGAACTGCGCGGCATTGTCGGAAGTGCCGCGGGCGGCCAGCACGATCAGGCGCGGGCGGCGCTTGGCCACGCGCAGTTTGAAGCGTTCGATGCGGCGCAATTCGGAAGCCAGGGTACGCTCCAGGGCTTCGGGCTGCTGGCGGATTTCTTCGAGCATGCGGGACATGTTAGGGGCGCGCGCGTCAGTTCGACTGTCTAGAGCCTGTTCAGTACTGCAAGGGCGCTGTCAATCTTCTCGTCCACGTTGAGGGCCTTGCGCCTTGCAGTCTCGTATAACTCCTTAACATCATCCGAGGAAATGCCCGAATCGGCATCGCTGGCCATCGTCAATTCGACATCATCCCGATCGCGTAAGATCAAGGTGTAATGCCGCGATCTATTTCCCCACGAGTCTGCATCGTCGGAAGCAGAAATGGATAGTATGTATTGGCCGCCGATCGCAGCGATGAAGTTCGACTCCTCGGCGGTCGGTTTCCATGGAATCCTGCCTTCCCTTGTTTTAGACAGGACACCATCAAGAAATTTAATGGTTTGCGCGTCAGCCATTTATTCGCTCTCTTGCTCAGCGGCGTTCGCCGCCGTACCACGTTCCTCGTTGAATATCGAACTGACTCGCTGAGCAGCTTTGGCCAAGCGAGCTTTCTTCGCCATGTCGCCCCGGATTTCCCTCGCCAGAACACTATGCATGGATCGCAACTCCGCAGCGACCTCGTGCAGATTATTCCGCGATTTCTCGGATAGCATAGGCTCCCATCGGGCGCTGAGGTAGCTACACTGGTTCATCAGATCTCCGATCCGAAGAAGAGTCATCTCGATCTTGTCGTCTCTCAAATACGTGACAATATCTTGGGCACTTCGTAAGGCGCCCTGCATGTCCTCGCCAAGCGACTGACGCATCGCGGCGTCCCGCGCTTCCCGTGCGGCCTTCGACGCACGCTTCGAGAAAACAAACGCCAGGATGCTGAAAACCAAGCCCACGACGGAGGCCACGTTTCCCCAGTTCCGAGCCAAGAAATCTGCCATCTGCCACTGCAAAGATTATGGCACGTCAGCGCAGAGATTTCCGCACCTGATCGCGATATTCGCGCGCTTTCGCTTCGATCTGCGCCGCATTCAGCGTCAGCGGCTGCGAATCCTGCACCAGCAGTTTGCCGTTGACCATCACATCTTCGACGTCCGCCCCTTTCAGCGCGTAGACCATCTGAGAGTAAACGTCATAGAGCGGGACGGCGTTGGGCCGGTCCAGGCGGATGGAAATCAGGTCCGCGCGCTTGCCCGGTTCGAGCGAGCCGATCTCTTTTTCCATGCCCAGCGCGCGCGCCCCCCGTATGGTGGCCATCTCGACGGCTGCCGCGGCCGGAACACTGCGCGGATCGTTGGTACTGACTTTCTGCAGCTTGGCGGCCAAGTCCATTTCCTCGAACATATTCAGATCGTTGTTGCTTCCGGCGGGACCGTCGGGTCCCAGTCCGACCGCCATATCCAGGGCCAGCATGCGGGTGACCGGCGCCACGCCGCTGGCCAGCATCATATTGCTGGATGGGCAGTGAGCGATGCCCACGCCGCGCGATTTCAGGATCGCCATATCGGCCTCGTCCACCCAAACGGCGTGGGCCGCGACGGTGCGGCCGTTGAAGATGCCCAGCGCATCCAGCGCCTGCGTAGGGGTTACGTGGCGCTTCGCCAGGCATTCGTCGTTCTCGTGCCTGGTTTCCGAAAGATGAATCAGGAGGGGGGCGGCATGCCGGTTGGCGAGCGCGCGGCAGGCCTGCAGGGTCTCGTCGGAGTTGGTGTAGATAGCGTGCGGCGCGACAGCGGGCACGATCAGCGGATCGTCTTGAAAGCGGGTGAGGTAGCGTTCCGTGAAGGCCAACGCTTCCGCCGGGGTTTTGGAATCCGGCGACGGAAAGCCGATGATGGTTTCGCCCAGCACGCCGCGCATGCCGGCTTCGCGGGCCGCCTCGGCCACCACATCCTCGAAGTAGTACATGTCGGTGAAAGTGGTAGTGCCGGAGAGCATCATTTCAAGACAGCCGAGACGCGTTCCCCAGCGCACGAAATCGGCGGTGACGTTGCGCGCTTCGGCGGGAAAAATGTAGTGCTCCAGCCACTCCTGCAGGCGCACGTCGTCGGCGATGCCGCGGAATAGGGTCATGGCCGCATGCGTGTGGGTGTCGATCAGGCCGGGCGCCAGGATGGCGTCGGGGCGGTCCAGGCGCTGGCGGGCCTGGTATCGCCGCTCGATCCCGGACCGGGGTCCGGCGGCCAGAATGCGCTCGCCACGGATGGCGATCGCCCCGTTCTCGATCACGCGGCGGCCGGCATCCATGGTGACCACGTAGCGGGCGGTGAAGATCCAGTCGGCGGATTCGCCAGCTAACGCGGAGAGGAAAAGCAGGAAGCTACAAAAAAGACGCATCGAAGGGCCTTGGGAAGAGATCTTTCAGGCGAAAGGTTTCGGTTTTGCCTTGCAGGTTGGCGAGCACCAGTTCAACGTCGCCGCAGAACTCCCAGAGGATCTGGCGGCAAGCTCCGCACGGCGGGGTCAGAGCGCCGGTGTCGGCCACTACCGCGACGCGGCGGAACTGGCGCGCGCCTTCGGACACGGCTTTGAAGACGGCTACGCGTTCGGCGCAGAGGGTCAGGCCGTAGGTGGCGTTTTCGACGTTGCAGCCGGTGTGGATGCGGCCGGCGGAATCCTCCAGCGCCGCGCCTACCTGGAAATGGGAGAACGGCGCGTGGGCGTTTTGGCGGGCGGTGAGCGCGGCTTCGATTAGCGCATCCATTTATTGCTCACATTCAAGCGCAATTGGTTGGACGGGCAATCGTGTCCGCAGCCGGCTTTCAGCCGGCTTGGCCGCCTAAGAGGCGGCTGCGGCCAGGATTGGCCGCCCCACAGAGTCTGCTCAGTCATTCTGGGCCTCCAGTTTGGGCAGCAGCGCGCGCAAGAATTTCACGAGCGTGCCGCGCACCATTTCGCCGGTCTCCAATACTTCGGCATGGCTGATCTTTTGCGGCAGAATACCGGCGGCCATGTTGGTGACACAGGAAATGCCTAGCGCGCGCATGCCCATGTGATTGGCCACGATGACTTCGGGCACGGTCGACATCCCTACCAGGTCGGCGCCGATGGTTCGCAGGTAACGGATTTCGGCGGGAGTCTCGTAGCTCGGCCCCAACACGGCTGCGTAGACGCCTTCCGCCAGCCTGACGCCGATTTCGCTGCCTACTTCGTGCGCCAGCGTGCGCAGATCGCGCGCGTAGGCTTCCGACATATCGGGAAACCGCGGCCCCAGCGCCTCGTCGTTCGCGCCCACCAGCGGGTTCGATCCCTGCAAGTTGATGTGATCGGAAATCAGCACCAGGCCGCCGCGCTCAAGTTCCAGGTTGATGCCACCGGCGGCGTTCGTGAAGACGATGGAACGTACGCCGAGCGATCCCAGCACGCGTACGCCGAAGGTAACCTGCGCAGGCGTGTAGCCCTCGTACAGATGTACGCGGCCCGCCATCGCGGCCACTTCGAGCAGGCCCAGTTTGCCGCACACCAGTTTGCCCGCGTGCCCGATGGCCGTCGAGCAGGGCCAGCCGGGGATCTCGGCGTACGGAATCCCGGTACGATCCGCGAGTTCGTCGGCGAAAGCGCCCAAGCCGCTGCCCAGCACCACTGCGACGCGCGGGCGCAGCGAGGTACGCGATTGCAGAAACCGCACGGCATCGGCGATAGCAGGTGCGATCGTAGTGCTCATTGGACCAATATCCCCGCGATACAGGCCGACATGAAGTTGGCCATGCTGCCGGCCGCCACAGCTTTCAAGCCGAGGCGCGCCAGGTCGGATTTGCGGTTGGGAGCCAGCGCGCCGATACCGCCGATCTGGATCGCGATGGAGCTGAAGTTGGCGAAGCCGCACAGCGCGTATGTGGCGATGGTGAACGAGCGCGGATCGAGCTGCGGCCGGAGCGGCCCGAGCTGCAGAAACGCCACGAATTCGTTCAGCACCAGGCGCGTGCCCAACAGATTGCCGACGGTGGGGGTGTCCTTCCAGGATACGCCCATCAGCCAGGCCAGGGGAGCAAAGACAACCGCGAAGATCTGCTGCATGGTCCCAGGCAGCCAGGCCATGCCGGGCAGCGTGTGCACCCAGCCGAGAATTCCGTTGAGCATGGCGATCAAGGCTAGGAATGCGATGAGCATGGCGCCTATGTTCAGGGCCAGATGCAGGCCGTCGCCCGCGCCCTGGGCGGCGGCATCGATCACATTGACCGCGCTTTTCTCGATCTTGATCTCCACGCGGCCGGCGGTGGCGGGCTTGTCCACCTCCGGATAGAACATCTTGGCGAGCATGATGGTGGCGGGCGCGGTCATGATGACGGCGGTGAGCAGATGCTCGATGCTCACGCCCGCGATTTTCACGTAGGCGGCCATCACCGCTCCGGAAACGTGCGCCATGCCGCTGGTCATGATGGTGAATAACTCGGACTGGGTCATGCCGGCGATGAAGGGTTTGATGGTGAGCGGCGCTTCGGTCTGGCCCATGAAGATGCTGGCCGCCACGTTCAGCGATTCCGCGCCGCTCGCTCCCATCACTTTTTGCATCACGATGGCCATGCCTTTGACGATCCACTGCATGACGCCGAGATAGTAGAGGATGGCGAAGAACGACGCGATGAAAATGACGATAGGCAGGACCTGGAACGCGAACACGACTCCGAAGGGGCCGGACTTGATGCCCAGCGGACCGAAGACGAAGTTGCTGCCCGCTTCGGCATAGTTCAGCATGGCGTTTACGCCCACGCCGATGGTCTGGAAGATCTTTCCGAAATCGGTTTTCAGCACCAGGAGTGCGAACGTGATCTGGAGTCCCAGACCCCAGAGGATGATGCGCACCTTGATGTCGCGCTTATGAGCGGAGAACAGCCAGGCTACCGCCAGGATCGTGATGAGCCCCAATATCCCGGTGAACCGCTGCATCAGCGTGCTCCTCCGAACCCGCTCCCGTGCCGGTCTGCCCCACAATTTCCGAGATCACCCAGGCGCGGCTGGCACTGTGTAGTCATGGAGATGTCATACCGCCGTTTGCCGCACTCTTACGCTACGGGAGAACCGATTTTCGTCACGTTTCGGGTCTACGGCAGCCTGCCGGTTGGCCGCTCGTTTCCCAAGGAAAACATGACATCCGGGGAGGCGTTTGTGGCTATGGATCGATTGCCGGATACGGCTCGATTCGGACCGATTTATCTGGCGCGGCCGGAGGTGGCGGGGTTGGTGCGCGGGTGCATTCAGCATTGCGCGGCTGGTTGCGAGATGCATGCTTGGGTGATCATGCCCAACCATCTTCACCTCCTTTTTACTCCTCACGGGGATGTGTCTGAATTGCTTCGCAGACTGAACGGTTATAGCGCGCGGGAGGTCAATAAGCTCTTGGGACGCACGGGTTAGCCTTTTTGGCAGGATGAAAGTTACGACCATCTGGTGCGAAATCGGGAGGAGTTTCGGCGGATCGAGAGATACATTGTCGACAACCCGGTTAAGGCTGGGTTGGTGCAGTGCGCGGAAGAGTTTGCCTGGTCCAGTATCTCTAAGACGCAAGATTAGATAAGAGGCGGGTCTGGAGACCCGCCGCAGGTGTGGACACCTGCCCCACAAGCACATTAACTTACGACTTCCAGGATGAGTTCGCGATCGTCGGGCTTTTGCGCCGATATGCGGAAGGCGTCTTCGACCATGCCGGCAGCTTCTTCCACGCGATCTTCCTTGGTGTAGTAAAGGCGGCACAGGACGGAACCGGCCTCCACCTTTTCGCCGACCTTCACTTCGAGGATCACGCCCACCGCCGGATCGACGGCGTCTTCCTTGCGGTCGCGGCCCGCTCCGATCATATTAGAAGCCATCCCGATGTCTTGCGCGGCAATCACGCTGACATAGCCGCCGCGCGGCGAAACCACTTCGCGCATGCCCGTCGCGTTGGGCAGCAGTTCGAACTTGTCGAGCGCCTGCGCGTTGCCACCCTGCGCCGCGACGGCCTGCTTCAATTTCTGGTAGCCGGAGCCATCCACCAGTTTTTTCTCCGCGAGCCGGCGGGCTTCTTCGAGCGTCGGCGATATCTTGGCCACGAAGATCATACGCGCCGCCAGTTCGATGCACAGCCTGGTGAGGTCGGCGGGGCCGGCGTTTTGCAGCGTCTGCGAAGCTTCCATCACTTCCAGGGCGTTGCCCACCGCGTAGCCCAGCGGCTGGTTCATGTCGGTGATCAAAGCCTGTACGCGCTTGTCCATGCGGCGCCCGATACCCACCATCACTTGTGCCAGGCGGCGCGCATCCACCTGCTTCTTCATGAAGGCGCCGTTGCCCACCTTGACGTCGAGCACCAGCGCATCCACGCCCTCGGCCAGTTTCTTGGACATGATGGACGAGGCGATGAGCGGGATGGATTCCACCGTGGCGGTGACATCGCGCAACGAGTAGAGCCGGCCATCCGCGGGAGCCAGTTCGGAAGTCTGAGAGAGGAAGCAGATCCCCACGGTGGCGAGTTGCTCTTTGAGCTCGTCGACAGTGAGGCTGGTGCGCATCCCAGGAATGGATTCGAGCTTGTCGACGGTGCCGCCGGTATGGCCGAGGCCGCGCCCACCCATGGTGGGCACGATGACGCCCGCGGCCGCTGCCAATGGCGCGACAATCAGCGTGGTCTTGTCGCCCACGCCGCCCGTGGAATGTTTGTCTACCTTGACGCCCGGAATCCCGGAGAGATCGAGCGTTTCGCCCGACTGCATCATGGATTCGGTCAACCGGCTAACTTCCCGGTCTGTCATGTTGGAGAAAAAGACGGCCATGAGAAAAGCCGACATCTGGTAATCGGGTATTTCTCCGCGCGTGTATCCATCCACCAGATAGGAAATCTCTTCCGGTGACAGTTCCCCGCCGTCGCGCTTTCTCTGGATCAAGTCAACTGTACGCATTATGAAGCACTTAGCGTACCATTTTGGCAAATGCAAAGTAAAGGACGGCTTCGTGGTGCGGAGTCCGTGCCCCGGTGGATCAGCCTTTCAGATCATGAAACGCTTCCTCGATCTCGCGCTTCGCCTCCGGCGTGGGGACCGACAAGGGCAAACGCGGCGGACCGCCATAATAGCCATTGAGATCCATGGCATGCTTCAGGCCGGGGATACCGTACTTGGTGGTAACCAGCGCGGCGGCGCGTGCAATCCTGTTCTGCCAATCGCGTCCGGCCTCTTCCTCGCGCGTCCGGTAAGCTTCCCAAATGGCGATGGCGGCATACGGCGCGGCATTGGCGAATGCCAGGATCGCGCCGGTGGCGCCCATCAGCAGCGACGGCCAAAGGGTGGGCGCGGAACCCACGGTCACCTGAAAACCCGGCCGCGACTCGCGCATCATCTGCATGACCTTCTCCATATTGCCGGAGCTTTCCTTGATGCCGATGATGTTCGGGTGATGCGAGAGTTCCGCCACGGCGGCCGCTGGAATATCCAGCGCGGTAGCCTGCGGGAAATTGTAAATAATGACGGGAATGCGCGCCTGGTCGGCAACCGCGCGATAGTAAAGAGTCTGGGCATCGGCGCGGTTCAGCAGGTTCTTGTAATAGTGCGGTGTCTTGACCAGGGCGGCTTTGTAGCCCAATTCCGCCGCGCGGTTGGTAAGACACACGGTCTCGCGCACGCTTTCGACGCCGGTTCCGGCGATCAACAGTTTTTCGGGCGCGGCATGGCGTGCCACCATCTCCCACAATTCGACTTTCTCTTCGGCTGTCAGCAGGACGCTTTCGCCGGTGGAACCGGTGACCACGTATCCGGCGAGCGCGGTGCGGTTCCATTTTTCGATGTTGTGCTGGATTTTGGCGGCGTAGATATTGCCGGCATGGTCGAAGGGGGTGGTGATGGGAGGGAAAATGCCTTGTAGTTTCATCAGTCGATTCCAGTTTAGTAGATTCGGTAGACGTAGGCGTCTTCCACCCAACGCTTGCCGATTTGTTGGCCGCCCAAGCGCATGCCAGACGCGGTTTTTGTCTTGCCGAAGACCCGGCGGAGTGCGCGTACAGTTGGATCTGTCATGGGTAGAATCACGATCGACGGCTTGTCTTCGATGGGAAAGCCCGCGCCGCGGAGAGCATCATTCACCAGGCGATATGCTTCCATCTGACTGCCGCTGTCGAATCGACGCGAGGCGAGGAGAAGACGCCAATCGTTGTATTCGTCCAGGAGCGCCCACAGGGCGACGCTGATTCTGAGACCCGCTTCATCGAGAATTCGCAGGATCTCCGATCCTCTGTCAAGATCGACGCTCACCAATAGAGCGTGACCCATTTCATGACTCCGTGATCTCTATCGGCGATGGCTTCGATGAGCGACCGTGCGCTCTCCGCGGAATTCCTGCCATAACGACTCGTTTCCGACCATAGTTCCACGATATCCCAATATTGTTGGAATACACGATCCGCCAGAGCCGCCTGCCGGAGCCCGCCTCGCAATTCGGCGACTCTGATCAGTTCTTTAAGGTTGTGCGTGTAGCTGGCATCCACTCTTCTCTTTTCCGGAAACTCGTACCGGCGCGTCTCGTTGGCGATGCATGCTTTCAGGGCGCATTCGACCGAGTAGCCAGCGAGATAATAGGCGCCGTCGGGCAGCCCCGCATTCAGCAGAGCCCTGGCTTCGGAGAGCCGCACGCGGGATAGCGCCCGCAGATCTTTCCGGTCCATCTGAAAACATGGTAACGAAGATCGCGGCGGTCCGTGCGAGAATGCCCTTGAGCCCCCATGTTTTCCATCGAGATCGAGTGTCCGCAGGAACAAAACGATATGCTGGTCGCCGAGATTTGGGAGGAAGGCTCGAACGGCATCGTGGAACTGGATGGCGGCAGGCTGCGCGCGTTCTTCGACGACGACGCGAGACTGGAGGCGCTGGCCGGACGATTTCATGCCGTGAGTTCGCGGCAGGAACCGCAGCTCGACTGGGTGGCGATGTCGCGCGCGAACTGGGAGCCGCTGCGGGTGGGCGCGCGATTTTTCCTGGTTCCGGACTGGCGGGACGATCCGGCGCCGGAGGGGCGATTTCGCATCGCCGTGAATCCCGGGATGGCGTTCGGCACCGGCAGGCACGAAACCACGCAGTTATGTTTGGAGGCCCTGGAGACCTATGTGCGGCCAGGCGGGAGCGTGCTGGATGTGGGCACGGGCGCGGGTATCCTGGCCCAAGCGGCGGCGCTATTGGGAGCCGGTTCCGTGTGTGCGTGCGACATCGATCCCGAGGCGGTGGAGGTAGCGCGCGGGAACGCGGGACCGAACCTGTTTATCGGGTCGGTGGATGCCGTGCGGCCGGGGATGGCGGACGTGATCGCCGCGAATATCAGCCCGGAGGTTATCGCGCGGCTCGGTCCGGAATTGCTGCGCGCGCTGGCATCGGGAGGCGTGGCGCTGGTGAGCGGATTCGAGCGGCACGAGGCAGCCGGGTTGCGGGCGGAGTTGGAACGATGCGGCGGCGCCTTTTGCGAGGCGCGCGATAAGGGGGAGTGGGCGTTGCTGGTGGTTAGAGGTAAACTCTTCGGTGGAGTTTAGCATGGCGGCGACCAGACGGCAGTTTCTCAGCGCGGCCGCGGCTGCGCCTTTGGCGGGCGCGGCGGGGCAACGCACGGTCCCGGCTAACGGCCGGATCCAACTCGGCGCGATCGGACTGGGAGGGCGCGGCACGGCCGATGTGCACGTGGCGCTCGACGAAGTGGGTGGAGCGGCTCTGGTGGCGGTTGCGGATCTATACGCGGGCCGCCGTACGCGGGCGCGGGAGGTGTTTGGAAAGGACCTCTTCGTAACGGCGGACTACCGTGAGCTGCTGGCGCGCAAGGACATCGATGCCGTGATCGTGGCGACGCCGGACCACTGGCATGCGCAGGCTTCCATCGACGCCATGAATGCCGGCAAGGATGTCTATTGCGAGAAACCGATGGTGCATTCCATCGAAGAAGGTCACGCGGTGATCGCGGCCGAGCGGCAGACTGGACGCATCATTCAAGTGGGCAGCCAGCGCGTAAGTTCCATCATTTACCGCAAGGCCCAGGAACTGATACGCGACGGCGCCATCGGCAGCTTGAACCTGATCGAGGCGTGGTGGGAACGGCCGGTGGATAGCGACGAGCTAGTGTTTCGGAATTCGATTCCGCCGGATGCCGCCGCCGCGACGATCGACTGGGACCGGTTCGTGGCCAATACTACGCGGCGGCCCTTCGATGCGCAGCGCTTCTTCTGGTGGCACAATTATCGGGACTACGGCACGGGCATACCCGGCGATTTGTTCGTGCACCTGTTTTCCGGCGTACACTTCGTGCTCGGCTCGGAAGGGCCGGTACGGGTGATGGCCACCGGCGGCACGCGTTTCTGGAAAGACGGAAGGGAAATACCGGACCTGATGCTGGGGTTGGCCGATTATGCGGAGGGAGCGCACCATCCGGCCTTCAATCTCGGGCTACGCGTGAATTTCGAGCAGGGGTCCGAGGAAACATCGGGATTCCGGTTCGTGGGTGAGAAAGGCATCCTGCATATTCACGGCGATGGCGTGCGGCTGGACAGGCATACTCGTCCTTCGGAGCCGGGCTACAATATCGAAACGTTTGCGGAGGCGGGGCAGCGGGAGTTCCTGCGGGGATACCGCGCGAAATATCCGGCGCGGCCGGATACGCCGGAGAGCATGCGGGTCACGCCGGTGGAGGAATTCCTGGCGCCCGAGGATTACAGCGACCATGCCGCGCACATGGCCAACTTTTTGGCGGCGGTACGCAGCCGCAAACCGGTAGTGGAGGACGCTGTATTCGGGCTGCGGGCAGCCGGACCGGCGCTATTGACCAACGCCAGCCACTTTGAGCGAAAGATCTGTGGGTGGGATCCCAAGGCGATGGAGCGGGTGTGATCGTGGACTCGCGGGGTATTGAGAGAGACAGTGCCCGCGAGGCGTAGCTCGCGAAGGTAGCGGGCGGTCACGGCTGCGGCGAGCCTGCCCGCCCGCGTGGCATCCTCTACATGCTTTTGCGTTTGCGGCGGCGGGCCACCAGCAGCACCAGCACCACTCCGGCAGCCAGCCATAGAACGGCCTGAAAGATCGTGTTGTTCACGCAGGTTCCTCCTTTCTTATTGAATCCCCTTCATCATCGGGAACAAGTATTTGAAAACCTGTAAAATGCCGGGACCGGCCGCCACCACCAGGATGGAAGGCAGGATGAAAAAGAAGATCGGGAATACCAACTTCACACCCACTTTGGCGGCTCTTTCTTCGGCTTCCTGGCGGCGGCGTACGCGCATGAATTCGGAATGCGTACGCAGGGCTTCGGACATGCTCGTGCCGAAGCGGTCCGACTGGATCAGAATAGCGGTCAATTTCCGCAGTTCGGGTTCACCGGTGCGCTGGGCCAGATTGCGTAAGGCTTCCGCCCGCCTTTTGCCGGCGCGCATTTCGAGATTGACCAGACTGAGTTCGTCGCTCAGATCGGGATGCGCTACAGCCAACTCCCGGCCGACGTTTTGAATCGCCTGATCCAGCCCGAGACCGGCCTCCACCGAGACCACCATCAGATCCAAGCCATCGGGAAGCGAAAGCCGCAGCCGCTCCTGACGTTTGGAAACCTGGCGCTCCAGAATAAAGCCGGGAATCCAGTATCCGCCCACGGTGGCGGCCACAGGCAGAACGATACGCAGCACCGGATTGGCGGTAATGTTGTCGCGGAATACGATCGACAGGATAGCCAACGCTACCGCGACGATGACCTTGATTCCGTATAGCAGTGCCACCGCGGTCTGGTTGCGGTAGCCGGCGGAGATCAGAGTGCGGCGGGTGGCGATGGCATCTTCCGGCGAGACGGGCGCATGCTGGCCAATGGCTTGCACGCGGCGCGCCAACCGCGATGGCTTGGGCTGGCCGATGCCGTCGAGTGTGGGCGGCGCAGGCTCCGGGTCCAGTTGTTGCATAAGCTGGGTGGGCTTGGCGTAGCGGCCGTAGCCGTAGGCCGCGATGGCGGTAGCCAGCAATCCAAATAACGCCACGGAAACCAGTAATGCCATATTCGGTCTCTCTAAACCTTGATCCGGATAATCTTGCGGATCACCAACTGGCCGACGATCTGGCCCACGATAGACCCCGCAATCAGCTTCTTGCCGTCCGGATCGTCCAACATGGACCGCAAATACGCGGGTGCGGCCAGCAGCATGAGGACGGCCGTGGCCGCCGGAAGAATCGTCAGCACCAGCGCGGTGACCCTGCCGTGCGCGCTGGCAGCCTTCACCTGGCCCTTCAGCCGAAACCGTTCGCGGATGACTTGTCCCAGCCGCGTGAGGATCTCGCCCAGGTTGCCGCCGGTTTGTTTCTGCAGAATTACCGCGGACACGAAGAAACGCACATCCAGCAGCGGCACGCGGTCGGCCAGGTTATAGAGCGCGGTATCGAGCGGCGCCCCCAGATTCTGCTCGTTAAACAGAGTGCGGAACTCCAGTCCTAAAGGATCGGGCAGATCTTCGCTCGCCATGCGCAGGCTGATGGTGAATGCATGGCCGGCGCGCATGGAGCGCGCCAGAAAGTCCAGCGCCTCCGGAAATTGCTCCTCGAAGGCCGCCAGACGGCGGGTGCGCTTCCGGCCGAGATAGAGGTAGGGCAGCGCGGCCAGAAGCACGGCGGCCGCGGCGGAGGTGCCTGGCCAGGCGAAAACGGCCGGCAACATCAACGATAAAACCAAGGCTCCCACGGCCCCACCCGCCATCATGAAGAGTAAGCCGCCGGGCGTCCAGTTCACGCCGGCCTGCTCGATCCTCTTGCGGATTTTCTCCAGCAGCGACAGATGCTCCAGCCACACTTCCAGGGAAGGGCGTCGAGCGGCGATCTGGCGCAGCAGCCGGCCCCCTCCGGGTAAAGGCTCCTCCGCGACGGTGCGCAGCATAGCCGACATCTCGCGCTTGCGCGACCATTCGTAAAACTTGAGCCCCAGCGCGATCGAGAGGAGCACAAAAGTAAACAAGACCAGGAATAAAGGAAGGGAGACCGGCACGGCTAATTCACCTCCTGGTGGCCGGTGAACAGGTCGGCGGGCAACACTAAACCGCAAGCCGCCAGCCGTTCGTAGAACTTGGGCCGTATCCCGGTGGCGCGGAAGCAGCCCCGCACCAGTCCTTTTTCGGTGAGCCCTTTCTTCTCGAAAACAAACAGGTCCTGTAGCGTAACCAACTCGCCTTCCATACCGGTGACCTCGGTTACGTGGGTCACCTTGCGGGAGCCGTCGCTGAAGCGCGACACCTGTACGAACAGGTCCACCGCCGAGGCGACCTGCTGGCGGATGGAGCGCACGCCCATGTTGGCGTTCGACATTCCCACCATCACTTCCAGCCGGCCCACGGCATCGCGCGGAGTATTGGCGTGGATGGTGGTGAGGGAGCCGTCGTGTCCTGTATTCATGGCTTGCAGCATGTCCAGGGCTTCTTCGCCGCGCACCTCGCCCACGATAATGCGGTCCGGACGCATGCGCAGCGCGTTGATCACCAGTTCCCGGATGCGGATCGCGCCGGCTCCTTCGATATTCGGCGGACGCGTTTCCATACGCGCCACGTGGGTCTGCTGCAAGCGCAGTTCGGCTGCGTCTTCGATCGTCACGATGCGCTCGTCTTCCGGGATGTAGCTCGAGAGCACATTCAGCAGGGTGGTCTTGCCCGAGCCGGTGCCGCCGCTGATCAGGACATTCAGCCGGGCCTTCACGCTGTATTCGAGGATCTTCCGCATCCCCTCGGTCAGGGTGAGGCTGCGCACCAGATCTTCGGGGCGCAGCGCGTGCCGTCCGAAACGGCGGATCGACAGCAGGGGCCCATCCACCGCCACGGGCTGGATGGCGGCGTTCACCCGCGATCCATCCGGCAGCCGCGCGTCCACCAAAGGGGTGGATTCGTCCACCCGCCTTCCGACTTGCGCCACGATCTTTTCGATAATGCGCAGCAGGTGGGCGTTGTCCTTGAACTGCACGGGCGTACGGTGCAGTTTGCCGGCCTGTTCCACGTATACCAGGTAGGGTGTGGTCACCAGGATATCGGAAATGGTGGAATCCTGCAGCAGGGGCTCCAGCGGTCCCAGTCCAAAAACCTCGTCCAGCACCTCCTCGATAACGCGATCCTTCTCCGTCCGGCTGAGCGGGGTCTTCTCCTGATCGACGAGCCGCACCAACGCGGCGCGGATCTCCAGGCGCGCGCGCTCTCCCGGAATCGAGGAAAGCGCTTCCAGATTCAGGCGATCGAGTAACTGGCGATGCAGCGCGAATTTCAATTGCTGATATTCGGGCGTGGCGGACTCGCTTTGGAAAAGCCGCGCCACCCATCCCGATTCGGCGGGCGCTTGCGGCGGCGTATTCCATCCATTACCCATCACAGGGCTCCTTTACCCGAACAATCCGAAACGGCGTTTGCTCTTCTCCACGGGCGCGCCCGCCAGGCGCATGGCAAAGCTCGAGAGCTGGCGGCTGAGATGACTGCCCGGCGGCAGGAGTTTGCCTTTGCAGAAGGCGTCGTAGAGCGCGTAGTAATCGTTGGGCAGCATGGTGTCGATGGGCAGGCCCAGAATGCGCTCGAGTTCCTCGGCGGTGACGTCCGGCCGCTGGGGCGTGCGGTTCAGGACCACGCGCAGGCGGTTTCCGAAGCCCGCGTTGATGAGCGTCTGCACGGATTGCTTGGCCTGGTGGAGCGACGGCACTTCGAGCGTGGTGACCAGGAAGATGTCGTCGATTTCATCGAGCACGGTCACGGTGGCCAGATTCAACGTGCAGCCCAGGTCAACCACTGTCCAGGCGTAGCGCGCGCGCACGAAGGCCAGAACCTTGGCCAGAGATTCGCCGGAGACTGGATCCTTGGGCAGATAACTGGCGGGCGCTCCGATGATCTCCAGCCCCGGCCAGTCGGCCGAGACGAGGGCGTTCCAGTAGCTCACATCCAGCCGATGCAGATTCTGTACCGCATCGAGCACCGAATACGGCGACTTGACTTTCATCAGGAAGCCGACAATTCCCGATTGCAAGTCGAGGTCGGCCAACAGGCTGCGCTCAGCCCGCTGCGAGCTCACGCGGCCCAGTTCGGCCGCCAGGTGGCAGGCGATGGTAGAGGCTCCGCTGCCGCCCTTTGCCGAAAGGAATCCAAGGACTTTTCCCGGCGGGCGGCTGGTCTCCCGCAGCCGGGATGGCGCTTCGGCGCGGCGCTCCACGGCCTTTCGCAGATTGTTGCCCAGCGGGGGATATAGAAACTCGTTGGCGCCCACGCGCATCGCGGCCAGAATGGTCTCCGGCTGCGCCTTGGTGTCGAGCGCCACCAGCATACAATTGGGCAGCGCGCCACGGATTCCGCGCACCGCTTCTTCAAGTGGCAGGGGCAGCGCCGTAATGTCCAGCAGCACGACTTCCGGCCGCAGGAATTCCAATCGCTCGATCAGCGAGGGCCAGTTCCGAAGGTCGCGCTGCTCCATGACCACGCGCACGGCCAACCCCTGCAAGGCCTCCTGTACCGGCACCCACAATTCGGGCGCGGCAATCGCTAATCCGGCGGTGGCCGGTGTAGAGGAGGTTTTGAGAGTATCCTGTTCGAACACCTGGGAAGCCATCAGTGCGCTCCCCCGGGTGCTCCGCCCGGTGCGGCCTCGGCGCCCGGCGATAACTGGACAGACGCCTTTTGTCTCTCGATCTCGAGCATCTCTTCGAGCGGAATCTCTTTCCTGGCAGGCGCCGGAACCACGTCGCCGGCCTCCGCCCCGGGAGTCCGGGGAGCCGCGGTGGCAGTGCCGGGCAGGAAAGGCTGCGGCAGCCGCACCGCGGGCAGGGGCGCTTCGCGGGGAATCGGCTGCACCAACTCCGGGGTAATCAGTACCATCAGTTCCGAATTACTCCGCGTGCGCGAACGGCTTTGGAAAAGCTTTCCAAGCAAGGGAATGTCGCCGATGCCCGGGATCTTATTGAGGCTTTCCGTAATCGTGTTGTCCAGCAGACCCGCAATGACGAAGCTCTGGCCGCTCTCCAGTTCGACCTGAGTCTGCACGCGGCGGGTGGCCAAGGCGGGTATGGTATAGCCCTGGAATTGCAGCGCGTTCGAATAGTCGAGCGAACTGACTTCGGGGGCCACTTGCAGGCGGATCGAGCCGCGCGGCGTCACCACCGGCAGAAAGTTGATGCGCACGCCATATTCCCGGAACTGAATGGTGACCGCGCCCGCCGCGGCGCCTCCCTGCACGACCGGAAATGGAAATTCGCCGCCGGCCACGAAGCTGGCGGGCTTGCCGTTGATGGCCAGCACATTCGGCTCGGCCAGCATCTGCAGGAGGTTGCGGGTCTCCAGCGCCTTGACCAGAGCTCCCAGGTTCAGGTCCGGCCGGAAGAGGAAAATATTGAGCGCGTCGGAGAGCGTGAATTGCACGGAATTGCCCTGCACTGTGGGCACAGCCGGCCCGAATTGGCCGGTGGTGATTTGTCCCACCGTGTTTCCTCCGCCGGTGCTCAACAGGTTGAAGCCGAACGAGGCGGCGGCCGAACGATCCACATCGGCGAAACGCACCCGGAGGAGGATCTGCGGCTCGGGCGCGGGTACTTCGACTCGCAACAGGTTCACAACTTTGCCCAGCGTGGCCGCCACGCTGGCGGCCCGTTCGGCGCTCGAGAGATCCCGCGCCGTACCCCGCAGAAAAACCGTATCGTTTTCGAAATCGAGGCTGACGCGCTGGCCCTCGAGTTCGCGCCGGATTTGCGACTGGACCGCTGCAATTCGCGCCGTGTTCTGACGCACGGTCAGGTCGTACATCGTGCGCCCGCCATCCTGCAGCCACAGGATCACGGAGGTTTCACCCGGCAATTTGCCGTTGATCAGCACCTCGCGCGGATTCACCGCCAGAGCTTCGGCGAAGTCGCCATTAGCCACGGCAATGCGCCGCAGATCGGCCGGCGTATCGAGGAGGATCGACTTGCCCACCGTGACCACCAGATCCAGCGGAAGCGCATCCTGGTCGCACACCGCGGACAGCGCCGTCGCGAGCAGGGATGCCACCAGCCAGCAGCCATGCCCCGTCATAGCTTGCCCTCCGCGCGCGGTTCGAACTGCGTTTCCATCCGCTTGATGCCGTGGATCACTTCCACCACGCGCGGCTTGGGAGCCGGAGGTAAGGCCGCGTGTGGGGTGGTAGGGCGGATGGGAGCGGCCTGCGGCGGACCGGTGGGCCCCGGCCTGGAATCCTGTGGAAACGGCGCGCCGGGATGGAACAATTGCGCCACCGCGCTGCCGCTGGTTTTCGCGATCGCGGTATCCAGCGGGTTGCGCAGCACCAGTTGAATGCTCGTCTGGGTGCTGGCCAGGCTCAGCATTTCCGCCTGTTCCGGGGTAACCAACATGTTGACGACGGGTACCGATACCGGCTTGCCTTCCGCATCCTTCTGGAAATTCTGGCCGGCGGAGAGCACCTCCACGTTCTGGAGCAGCGTTCTGGTGACGCCGCCCAACGCGGCTTGGCCGGGCGGACTGCCGGATACCAGCACATCCACTCGCATGCCGGGCACGGCAAAGCCGGCCACTCCGACAATTTCGTTGACCCGGATGGCCACCGCGCGCATGCCTTTGGGTATCAGCGCAGCCAGGCCCGCACCGCCGCCCTTGGGGGCCAGGCGGCTTTCCACAATCGGCTCGCCGCTGAAGATGGGAGAAATCACGCCACGCCCGACGATATCCTCTTTTTTCTGCAGGACGCCCTCGGGTATGCTTCCTGTCCAGTCCCCATCGCGCAGATCGGCGTCCCGCAAAAGGGTGCCGGGATCGAGGGCGCGCGCCGCCACCATCACCCGGTTGGATTTGGGAGCCGCCTGCGTCGTCACGCGGCTGGAAAGAAGCCGGTATAGCAACAGGCTGGCTCCGGCCGAAACAATAAATGCAAACGCCAGAACGGAAATCAATCGTTGATTCATGCTTCGCTCACGAGCCGTATCCTCTCTCCGGATACCCGGCCCTATACTCTTCCCGTCCTATATCGGCAGGGGAGCGGCAAAGCTATAGGCCGGAAACGGCTCCGCCGGTTGCGGCGCGCGCCGGCCGGAAGATCAAGGCGACGCCATCGTCATAGACGAGGCGCCACGCACCCGATTGCCGCAGCGCGCCGGCCAGCGGGGCGTCCGGCGGCAACAGGACGGCCCGCACGCGGTAGCGGTCCAGATACCGCTCCCAGCCGGCCTGCGCGCCTAGAGTCTTGATATACTGGCGGACGAACTCCGCGCCATAGAAATCGCTGCGGCCGTCGATGAAAACGCGGCCGCGGGGATACGCGCGATAAATCAGATACCCGCCCCAAAGGTCTTCCGTGAAGACTCCGCTGTATAGAGCTTCCTTCTCCAACAATCCGGCGGCGGCGACCGGAAAGGACTTGGGGTTGTAAGCCGCGCGGCAGACGAAGGGCGGCCGCGGAGCGTACAGCAGGGCCGCGAGCGCCAGCACCGCGGCCAGGCTGGCCAAGTGCCAGCGCGGACCGCTGTCAACCGTATTCCATTCCGCCGTGAAATCAGCCACCTCCCGGAGGGTGCGCCGCAACCACCCGGCCAGGCGCAGGGCCGCCAGACGGCGAAGGCCGCTGGACACCAGCTCAGCCGCGGGCGCCGCGGCCAGCAAAACGAAGATCTCCACGTGGCGCGCGGAATAGAGCGCCAGATGCGCCCATACGGCGAACAGGAGGGGCCAGACCAGCCGCCCCTGGCGCAGATGCCGGAAGGCGGCCGCCGCGCCAGCTAACAGCAGGATCTCAAAATAGCGTGCCTGTCCGCTCTGAAAGTTCAGCGACTGAAATTCCATGATATTGCCGCGATAGAAGCCGTCCGCCAGGTATTCGAAGATGTGCGCGTGCAGCTTATATCCGTATGGGTTGGCTAGCGTCGCAACGCCGCAACCTGTCAACGTGAACAGATAAAGGCGTCCCCGGCGGATTGCCAGGCGGCGGTCACCCGGGCTGGTTTCGCCCAACAGGATGCCGAACTCGCCGGCCGCGTAGGCGGCCACCAATAAAATCCCGGCCAGGAAACCGCCATGCAGATTGGTCCAAAGCGCCATCAGCGGCGGCAGCAGCCAGAGACGCCGCGGCATTCCGTTCTCCGCGGGGCGCGCGAGGATGAAACAGAAGACCACGGTGAACAGCATGGTGAACAGGTGGGGACGCGCCAGCCAGTGGCCCGCCGAGCCGGCTGCGGCGGCCATTGTGACAGCCAACGCCACCACGGCATCGCCCGACCGCCGCGCCAGGCGGAAGAGCAACGCGAATGTCACGGCTAGAACCAGGCTGGTGGCCAATATCACCGCCGGCATGCCGGCGTGCAGATGCAGCCAACCAAACAGGACATCCCACAACCATTCCCAGGCAAACCAGGGTTGCCCGGATCGGGTAAAAGAGAAGATATCGCGATCCGGCACATGCCCATGCGCCAGAATCCATTCGCCCGTGCGGAGGTGCCACCCGGTATCGCCATCTCCCAGCAGCGTGCCGGCGCCCTTCATCCCGTAGAACAGGAAGATCAAGGGCATGACGAAGGCGGCGTCCGTCATAGAAGGAAGCCACCGGGAAACGCGAGAGGGCCGGGGCGGCTGCATGCGTGCCGATCCGCATTTCGCACGGCGGGGTCCAAACACCCAGTATGATCAAGCGCGTATTTCCTACATCTTCGACGGAGGTTTGTTCGGCAGAGCAGGGCGTTTGTGTTCAAAGCCGAGAAGAGTGGCTGGAATTGAGGCATGATTCGCCCATCTCCTCAATCAGGAAAAAGCCTTAAGAGTAATGACTGACCCGTAGGAAAGGGGTACTGGAACCTTGTACTACTAGAACTAAATGTTCCGCCAATCTTATAAGAAATTGCTCCTTGATCTATGCAGCAAGGTGTATACTGACGCAGGGTAGAAATCCATCAACAAGATTTCTTCGAGGAAGTCGAGAGAGGCTGAGGGGATTTTTCTTCGTTTCACGCCTCCCCGTCAGAGGAGAACGCACAGTGACCGTCCATAACCGCAACCATAAACGTATTTCATATGTAGGCAGGGCCTTGTTTGCCTGGCTGATTGCCGGACTGGCCGCAATTTATGCGCAAGCGCCCCAAAGGCGGATGGCCGGCGATCCGGCTAGCGATCTCGGCCAGAAAGCTATCCGCCGGATGATTGCGGGGAACGGCTTTGTGGTGCATACGTTCGGTTTTCGGCCTTTCGTCCGGCCGGCGATCACTTCCGACAGTTGGACGGGCGGGTCCGGCAACTGGAACACCCCGTCGTCATGGTCGTTAGGTACGGTGCCCACCAGCACGAATGACGCATTAATTACGACGGCGTCTTCCACGGTGCAGCTCAATGTAAACGGCTCCATCAACAATCTCACCATCGGCGCCAGCGACGTCCTGAATTGGCAAAACAACAACACGCTCACCATCGGCGGCGCCACCATCACGAACTCGAATACGAGCGGCGGCATCACGCTGAGCTCGGGCGGCAACAATACGGATTTGATCATCGGCAGTTCGGCGGTCACGCTCACGGGCGGCGGCACGATCACGATGAGCAATAACACCAACAACCGGATCTACGGCGCCGTCGCCGCCGACGTGCTGACCAACGCGAACAACCTAATCCAGGGCTCCGGGCAGATTGGCGCGAACCAGATGGCTTTCGTCAACCAGAGCGCGGGGGTGGTGGATGCCAACCAGTCGCAAAACCTCACGATCTGGACGAGCAACGGCACCACCAACCAGGGCACGTTGGAGGCGACCGCGGGCGGTAATCTTATCCTGAAGAACGACACCTTTACGAATACGGGCGGCACGATTCTGGCTTCCGGAACGAATTCCGTCGTGACCCTCTTGAACTCGACTATCGTAGGCGGCACGCTGAACACAGCCGGCGGCGGCCTGATTCAGCCTTCGGGCAATCCCACGCTGAACGGGGTCACCAACAAGGGCACGTATCAATTGCCCAACAATAACGACACCACGATCTTGGGCACCATCACCAACAGCGGCAGCATCCAACAGAATTCCGGCGGCAACAACACCGACCTGATCCTGGGCGGCGCCAGCGTGACCCTGACCGGCGGCGGCACGATCGTGATGGACAACAACACCAGCAACCGGATCTACGGCGCCGCGGGTAGCGACGTCCTGACCAACGTCAACAACACCATTGAGGGGTCCGGGCAAATTGGGGCCAACCAGCTGGCTTTGGTGAACCAGAGCGCGGGCATCATCGATGCCAACCAGCCGAACTCGCTGACGATCAACACGAGCAATGGCACGACCAACACCGGCACCATGGAAGCGACGGCCGGTGGCACCCTGATTTTTGCGGGCGGCGACACGTACACGAACACAAGCGGCACTATCCTGGCTTCCGGCGCGGGATCCACGGTAGAGTTGACAGGCACCGTGACCATCGTGGGCGGCACGCTGAATACGGCCAGCGGCGGCGTGATTGAAGATACCAGCGGCAACCCCACGCTGAGCGGCGTTACCAACAAGGGCACCTACGCGCTGGTGAATAACGAGGACACGCAGTTGAAGGGCACCCTCACGAATCAGGGGACGGTGCAACTGAACTCCACCGGCAACGCCACGGAACTGCAGGCCAATGGAGCTGTTAACCTGGCCGGCGGCGGCACCATCGTGATGTCCGACAACACCAACAACTACCTGCTGCAGGCGGTCTCGGGCAGTTCGATGACCAACGTGAACAATACCATCTCGGGTTCGGGTAACATCGGCAACGACGCCATGGCGTTCACCAACGATGCCGGAGGCGTAGTGGACGCTCTTTCCACGCACGGCCAAACTCTAACGATCCAGACGGGCGCGGCGGCCGCCACCAACCTGGGCCTTATGGAAGCCGGCAGCGGCGGCAATCTGGTATTGGATGGGACCATCGTCAACACCGGCGGGACTCTGGAGGCTTTGAACGGCGGAATCGTATCCCTGAACGGTTCCATCATCACCGGGGGCACCCTGACCACCGCGGGTACCGGAGTGATCTCGGTTAACGGCACCGCTGAATTGAACGGCGCCACCAACACTGTCACCAACGCCGGGACTCTGCAGGTTCCCAACAACCAGGTCCTCCAATTTACCGGCACGCTGAACAACACCGGCGCCATAACGCTGAATTCCGGCGGCAATAACACGGAACTCGCGGTGAACAGCGCCGCGGCCACTCTTTCGGGCGCCGGAACGGTCACCTTCTCGGATAACAACAATAATTACATCCTGGCGACCGTCGGCGGCGACACACTGACCCTCGCGCAGCCCGTCTCCGGGCCCGGCGGCAACATCGGCAACGGCGGCCTCGTAATCACCAACCAGAGCACCATCGACGCGACGGCTTCCGCGCACGGCAACGTGTTGACGATCGTCCCCGACGCCACGTTCATCAATAACGGACTGCTGGAAGCCACCGGAGGCGGCGTGCTGGCGCTGGACGGCGGCACGTTCACCAACACCGGCGCCACGATTACGGCGGGCACCGGGTCCACCGTAAACCTGAACGGCAGCGTGGATATCGTAGGCGGCACGCTAAATGGCGCGGGTACCTTCATCGCGAACAACGGCTCCCAACTGGACGGCTCGGCCTCGCACCCCGTCACCATGGCCTCAACGCTCGAAATCCCGAATAATGCGAGCTTCTCCATTGACGGGACCATCAAGAACACGGGCACGATCGAGGTGCTTTCCGGCGGCAATAACACGGAACTGATAGTGAACAGCGCCGCGGTTACGCTCCAGGGCGCGGGTTCGGTGACGTTCTCGGATAACAACAACAACTACATCCTGGCCTCGACCGGCGGCAATCAACTGACCATCGCGCAGCCGATCACCGGACCGGGCGGGAATGTCGGCAATGGCAGCGTGGTGCTGGTCAATCAGAGCACCATCGATGCCACGGCGTCCGCGCACGGCAATTCGTTGACGATCGAGCCCGACGCGACGATGAGCAATACAGGGCTACTGGAGGCCACCGGCGGCGGTTCGCTGGTCCTCAATGGCGGAACATTCACCAATACCGGCAGCGGGGCAATCACGGCGGGCAGCGGCTCCAACGTCACGCTCGCAGGCAGTGTGACAGTGACCGGCGGTACGCTGAACGGCACTGGATTGTTCACTTCGAACAGCGGCACGACGCTCAATAGCCTGACCAACGCCAGTACCGTGGCGGTTCCGAATAACACCCAAACAACCCTAGAGGGTACCATTACCAATACCGGAGCGATTCAGGAAAACTCCGGCGGCAACAACACGTTTATCGATCCCACAGGGGCGGTCACCTTAACTGGCGGCGGCACCGTCACCCTGTCTGACAACAACAACAACTACATGCAAAGCGCCGTTGGCGGCAGCACTCTGACGAACGTCAACAACACCATTTCCGGCTCAGGTAATATCGGCAACGGCAGCATGGGTTTTACCAACCAGACGGCGGGCGTGGTGGACGCCACATCCGCGCATGGGAATTCGCTCACCATCAACTCCGGGGCCACCGGCGCGACCAATACCGGCCTGTTTGAAGCCTCCAGCGGCGGCCAATTGGTCATCGCCGGCACGGTGACGAACACCGGCGGCACCATCGAAGGGCTGGCGGGAACGGGGAGCAGCGCGGGCGGCAGCGTCTTCATCAACGGCGCCACCATTACGGGCGGCACGTTGAACACGCTGGGCACCGGCGCTAATGCCAGTTCGATGACCGCGGAGAACTCCACCCTCAGCGGGCTGACCAATCTGGGCACGATCGTGGAGCCCAATAACCAGTCGCTCGATCTGATGGGGACGATCACGAATAACGGTTCCATCAACGTGAATTCGGGCGGCAACAACACCTTCCTTTACATGAACGGTAACGTGACGCTGAACGGGACCGGCACCATCTCGCTGTCCAACAATAACAGCAATTTCATCAGGGGAGCGGCCGGCACGGAAGTGTTGACCAATAACAGCAACACGATCGAAGGGTCGGGCGCTTTCGGCAGCGGCACCCTGGGACTGGTGAATAACGCCGCGGGTACCATTCTGGCCAATCAATCCGACCCGCTGGTGATCACGCCGAATTCGAGCGGAGTGACCAACAACGGGACCTTCCAGGTGAACACAGGCAGCCTGCTGAACGTCACCGGCGGACCTTTCAATAACTTCAACAGCGGGACCGGCACGCTCACCGGCGGCACCTACGACGTGAACGGCGGTACCTTCCAATTCGACAACGCCAACATCGTCACCAACGCGGCCGATATCATCCTGACCGGGGCCAGTTCGCAGATCATCAGCAACACCAGCGCC